>Ga0102592_1000053_pt1 | contig 369832 bp, 316 predicted proteins | sample AraplaCol_mMF_r2_FD_76861 | JGI IMG/M metagenome (GOLD analysis project Ga0102592, IMG submission 76861) | Arabidopsis root microbial communities from North Carolina, USA - plate scrape MF_Col_mMF_r2 (SPADES assembly) (version 2) | ecosystem: Host-associated > Plants > Roots > Endosphere...
TGCGCGGCACCAAGCGTGAAGACGTACAGCGTGGTCAGGTTCTGGCGAAGCCAGGCTCGATCAAGCCGCACAACCACTTCACCGGCGAGATCTATGTTCTGTCGAAAGACGAAGGCGGCCGTCACACCCCGTTCTTCAACAACTATCGTCCACAGTTCTACTTCCGTACCACCGACGTGACCGGTTCGATCGAACTGCCGGCGGACAAAGAAATGGTTATGCCAGGCGATAACGTGTCGATCACCGTCAAGCTGATCAACCCGATCGCGATGGAAGAAGGTCTGCGCTTCGCTATCCGCGAAGGCGGCCGTACCGTTGGTGCAGGCGTTGTTGCTAAAATCATCGCTTAATTTTTAAGCGCTGAGATGAAACACGGCCGGCATGGTGTGATACCATGTCGGCCGTTCCAGTAGTAACTCGTTCTTTTTAAAATTGCTGACGCTACATAGTTGTCAGTTCGCTCTTTTGAGGAAATATCATGTCCGCACCAAACCAGAAAATCCGTATCCGCCTGAAAGCTTTCGACTACAAGCTGATCGACCAGTCCGCACTGGAAATCGTTGACACCGCTAAGCGCACCGGCGCCGTTGTCAAGGGCCCAGTCCCACTGCCAACCCGCATCCAGCGTTTCGACGTTCTGCGTTCGCCACACGTCAACAAGACCTCGCGCGACCAGTTCGAGATCCGTACCCACCAGCGCCTGATGGACATCGTCGACCCAACCGACAAGACCGTTGACGCACTGATGAAGCTGGACCTGCCAGCTGGTGTTGACGTCGAAATCAAACTGCAGTAATAAGTTTGCAGCCGGCGGAGCGTTCCGCCGGCTGATAATGGGGCCGGGCCTGTCCGCAAACGCGGACGCGCCCGGCCCCATTGTCGTTTACAGCCCACGGATGCAATATTGTCAGTCGTGCACGAATGCCCGGGTAACAAATGTTCCGAAAAACAACACCTTCGCCAATAAAGTAACCAAACGGTAATAAATATCGCGTTTTGCCTTTTCAAGGCCTCATCAATATGCGAAATTTACGGCAGACGTGAAAAGCTAGGTTCATCCCACCCCCGATGGGCGATAGCGAACGCGCAGATTACACAACCACATCTGGGAGCAGTTCTTGAATAAACCACTTTTTAAAAAAAGTGCGATTGCTATCGCATTGACCGTCGCTTTCTCGCAGCACGCCTACGCTCAGCAAGCCGCTGAAGCCGAACCAAAGCTCCAGCGCGTTGAAATCACCGGTTCCAGCATCAAGCGCACCGAACTGGAAGCCTCCGCCTCGGTCCAGGTCCTGAACCGCGACGACATCGAGCGTACCGGCGAGCACACCGTGTTGGGCCTGCTGCGCTCTTCGTCCGCCACCAGCACCAGCATCAACTCCGCAACGAGCAGCTCGGGTAGCTTCGCGACTGGCTCGTCCGGCGTCAGCATGCGCGGCCTGGGCAAGGTATCGACGCTGATCCTGGTCAATGGCCGCCGCATCGCCCAGTACGGCTTGGCCGACGGCGCCCAGGAAAACTTCACCAACCTGGACGCGATCGCCACCGAAGCTATCGAGCGCATCGAGATCCTGAAAGATGGCGCTTCCGCTATCTACGGTTCCGATGCTGTCGCCGGCGTGATCAACATCATTCTGCGCAAGGACTACGAAGGCGGCAAGGTCACGGTCAACTACGACACGGCCGACGGCTTCCAGGACAAACGCAACCGCAGCGCTTCGGCGATCTACGGCTACGGCGACATCGACAAGCAAGGCTTCAACACCTACCTGACCTTCGAAGGTTACAAGAGCGATGGCTTCACCCTCGGTGAGCTGCGCAACAAGGTCCCTGGCTGGCACCGTCAGACCCCGGGCCGCTCGACCTGGGATGCCAAGAGCACCTACTCGCCGACCGGTAACTACTTCTACAACAGCGCCAAGATCGTTGCCGCGCCTGGCTGCCCGGCCGACCAGATCGACCCTGCCGACAAGCTGTGCAAATTCGACGCCCTGCCGTACACTGGCCTGGCCACCAACGCCAAGCGCTATGCCGCAGTCAGCAATACCCACTTCAAGATCGGCGCCAATATCGACGCCAACTTTGAAATCACCAACGCCGGCGCCAGCAACGACTACATCGTTGCGCCACTGAACGTCAGCAATGGCCTGGCGACCAGCACGTCCAACGTCTGGTACAACGCAGTCGACGGCAAGATGGTCGGCCCGTACTTCTATCCAAAATTGCCAACTGGCAACAATGGCAATACCACTGGGCAGCCGATTGAACTGCGTGCGCGCCTGATGGACACCGGCGACGGCTTCAACTTCAACCGCACCGAGTCCGACCAGACCCGCGTTATGCTGGCACTGACCGGTTCCATCGGTGAATTCGACTGGAAATCGGCGGCCGGTTACATGACCTCGTCGGCCACCAAGGCCACCCGTGCGGTCAGCATGACGGGCTACACCGACGCGATCAATAACAATACCTACAAGTTCGGCCAGAAGAACGATCCAGCGCTGTTGGAAACGATGTTCCCGGTTCGCACCACCAAAGGTAAATCGAAGATCTCGTTCTTCGATGCCACCGTGTCCGGTACGGTCGCCCAGCTGCCTGCTGGTCCGCTGAGCGTTGCCGTGGGTACCGACCTGCGCCGCGAATCGTACGAAATGTCGAGCTCGGACAACGTCCTGCGCGGCGAAGTGGTTGGCGTCTTCGGCCTGCAGGTCAAAGACACCATCAGCCACTACGCGGTCTTCACCGAAGCGACCATCCCGGTCGTCAAGAAGCTGGAACTGAGCGCTGCGCTGCGCGCCGACAAGAACAGCGGCACGGAAGCCCACGTTTCGCCTAAGGTCGGCCTGAAGTTCAACGCCACCGAATCGCTGTTGCTGCGCGCTACGGCATCGGGCGGCTTCCGCGCGCCGAACATCGTTGAAGCCGGTAACGGCCTGGGCCGCAGCTCGGTCGCCACCAACGTCAACGACCTGCGTCGCTGCCCGATCGCCACCACGCTGAACAACCTGGTGCAGAATTCGCCGACCGCGACCACCAGCGACAAGGCGATCGCCAACACCTTCCTGAACAACGATTGCAAGGCTTCGCTGCCTAGCTTCGTGAAGTCGAATCCTGACCTGAAGCCGGAAACCTCGCGTTCGTACACGCTGGGCATGGTGTTTGAACCGGTCAAGAACTGGACCCTGGCCCTCGATTACTACAATATCGAGCGCAAGGACGAAATCGGTACCCGTAGCACCGGCGACGTTCTGAAAGGCGAGGCTTCGCTGCCAGCCGGCCAGCTGCTGCGCACGGATAACACCGCTGCCGACAATGAGTTCCTGACCCTGGTTAAGAAATACGCACCAGGCAACACCGTCAACTTCCAGAACATCGGCAAGCTGGGTCTGCTGTACAACCCATACGTCAACAGTGGCAAGACCAAGGCATCGGGCTTCGACTTCGACGTTGCCGGCCGCGTGAAGGTGCCGAATGTGGGCGATCTGCGTCTGAAACTGGAAGGTACTTATGCGTTGAGCTACAAGTCCTTCGTGGTGGCCGACAATGCCTATGGCATGAATGCGGCGGGCAACTACGACATCGGCTCGCGTCTGCGCACCAAGCTGCGTGCATCGATGAAAGTTGGCCAGTTCGACCATGGCGCTACGCTGAACTACACCGGCGGCTACAGCTTGAACAGCGACGATACGCCGGACTACTGCTCCGCCAACAAGGTGGCGCCGGAGAACATGGCTGCTTGCAGCCGCGTGCGTAGCACCACCACGGTGGACTACAACCTGGCCTACAGCGGCATCAAGAACGTCAAGCTGAGCCTGTTCGTCAACAACCTGTTCAACCAGGACTCGCCGATCAACTATCGCGACGGCTACGCTGTTGCGGGCAACGCACTGCCGCTGTTCCGTACCTTCGGCGCCAGCGCTTCCTACAAGTTCTAATCGCTTAGAACCTCGGACTGGAAAACCAGGCACTTCGGTGCCTGGTTTTTTTTCGTCTGTTGCCGCTGGACAGACGGACGCCGCGGCGTTAGAGTCGCTTGCTAAAAACTCAACTGGACACACCATGCTGGCTGCGCTGGACCACCACCTGCTCGACGACTCCGCCCGCGCCGGCTTGCGCGGCTGGCCGCGCTTCGTGACGGAGTTCCTGTACTTTGGCGTGAAGGAGGCGCGCGCCTGCCTGTTCGTCGGCCTGTTCTTCGGCGCCGTGCTGCTGGTGCCGCGCGCCGGCGTGCTGGGCCTGCCTCGCTACGATGTGCTGCTGGTCCTGGCGCTGGGCATACAGGCGTGGATGGTGTGGTCCGGGCTGGAGACCTGGGATGAGTTGAAGGCGGTCAGCCTGTTCCATGTGGTGGGCTTTGCGCTGGAAGTGTTCAAGGTGTCCGGCACGATCCAGTCGTGGAGCTATCCGGACTTCGCCTACACCAAGCTGTGGGGCGTGCCGCTGTTCTCGGGCTTTATGTATGCGGCGGTCGGCAGCTACATCATCCAGGCCTGGCGCTTGTTCGACCTGCGCATCCGCCACCATCCGCCGTACTGGATGGCGGTGCTGATCGCTGTGCTGATCTATGTGAACTTCTTTACCCACCACTACATCGGCGACTATCGCTGGTATCTGGCCGCGTGCGCGCTGGGCTTGTACGCCCGCACCACGGTGGTGTTCCGGCCGCTGGATCGCGAGCGCCGCATGCCGATGCTGCTGGCCTTCGTGCTGATCGGCTTCTTCATCTGGCTGGCCGAGAACATCAGCACCTTCTGGGGCGTGTGGCGCTATCCCAACCAGCTGGGCGCGTGGTCGGTGGTCCACGTCAGCAAGTGGAGTTCGTGGTCGCTGCTGGTGGTGATGACCTTCACCATCGTCGCCCATCTCAAGCACATCAAGGCCAGCATCCACGTGCCCGAACAGTGACGGCGGGCGCCCCCTGCGCGGCGCTGATCGCGGGTTGCGGTTTAGCTGCAAAAATGTTATGGTTGCCGAATTTTTAGCCCCTCCTTTTATGCCCCTGAGCCGCCCTTTGCCTCCGCCCGATGTCCCGGGCGCCGATGACCTGCCCCTGGTCGTCGACCTCGACGGCACGCTGATCAAGACCGACCTGTTGGCCGAGACCGCCAGCAGTTTCCTGATCGAGCAACCGGCGCGCGCCTACCGCCTGTTCGGCTGGCTGGCCGCCGGCCGCACCACACTGAAGGCCCGCCTGGCCGAGGACACCCGCGTGGAGCTGGCAGCGCTGCCGTACAACGAGGAGTTGCTGGAGTGGCTGCGCGCGGAAAAGCAGCGCGGCCGCCGCCTGGTGCTGGCCACCGCCAGCCACCAGACGCTGGCCGAGGGCGTGGCCGAACACCTGGGCCTGTTCGATGAGGTACTGGGATCGGACGGCGCCACCAATCTCAAATCGCAAGCCAAGTGCGACGCGCTGGTCGCGCGCTATGGCGAGCGCGGCTTCGAATATGTCGGCAACGACTGGCCGGACGTCGCCATCTGGCGCGGCGCGGCGCAGGCCCACGTGGTCAGCCGCTCCAGGCGCCTGATCGAGGCGGCCCGCCAGCACGGCAACCTCGGCCGCGTGCTGGACGACGGCAGGCTGTCGCCGGCGGCCGGCCTGCTGCGCGCCATGCGCCCCCATCAGTGGCTGAAGAACCTGCTGGTGCTGGTGCCGCTGCTGGCGGCCCACCATTACGACAGCGCGCTGGGCGTCATGCAAGCCTTGCTGGCGTTTGTCGTGTTCAGCCTGACCGCCTCCAGCGTCTACCTGCTCAACGACCTGGTCGATGTCGGCGACGACCGCCACCACGCGCGCAAGCGCCGCCGCCCGTTCGCCTCCGGCCAGCTGAGCTTGATGGCGGGCTGGCTGGCCTGGCCCTTGCTGCTGGCGGCCGGGGCGGGGCTGGCCGTGATGGGGCTGCCGCCGCGCTTCCTCGGCGCGCTGGCCGTGTATTTCGTGCTGACGCTGGCCTATTCGTTCCGGCTCAAGCAGGTGCCGGTGGTGGACGTGCTGTCGCTGGCCGCGCTGTACACGCTGCGCATCGTCGCCGGCGCCTTCGCGGTGTCGGTGGAGCTGTCGTTCTGGCTGCTGTCGTTCTCGATGTTCGTCTTCCTCAGCCTGGCCTTCATCAAGCGCTACAGCGAGCTGTACGCGGCCCGCCAGGCCGGCCAGAGCCAGCCGCTGCGCGGACGCGGCTATATCCAGCAAGACCTGGAACTGGTCTCCAGCCTGGGCAGCAACGCCGGCTATATCGCCGTGCTGGTGCTGGCGTTCTACATCCAGGACGGCCACACGGCGCGGCTGTACGCGCATCCGACGCTGATCTGGCTGGCCTGTCCGCTGATGCTGTACTGGATCTCGCGCGCCTGGTTGATCGCCCACCGCGGCCAGATGCACGACGACCCCATCGTGTTCGCGATCAAGGACCGCGCCAGCTGGCTGGTCGGCGCGCTGCTGGGCGCCGTGTTCGTGCTGGCGAAGGTGCTGTGATGCGCAGCGGCGCCCGTCTTGCCGTGCTGTACGCGGTGTTCGCCCTGGTCGCCACGGCGGTCAACATCGGTTGCCAGGCCGTGGTGATCTGGGCCTATCACGGCCCGTACGCCGTGCCGCTGTCCATCCTGGTCGGCACCGGCGCCGGCCTGCCGGTCAAATACCTGCTGGAAAAGCGCCACATCTTCGGCTTCGAGTCGGAGAACCTGGCCCACGACGGCAAGCTGTTCGTGCTCTACACCGTGATGGGCGTGTTCACCACGGCCGTGTTCTGGGGCGTCGAGTACGCCTTCGCCCATCTGTACGGCACCGACGGCATGCGCTATGTCGGCGGCGCGCTGGGCCTGACCATCGGCAACCTGATCAAATACCAGCTCGACAAGCGCTACGTGTTTGTCGCGCCCGCCGCACCTTCGGCGGAGGCGGCGTGACCCTGCTTGAGGGCTGGGGCCGCTATCCCCGGCAGGAAGCCCGCCTGCTGCTGCCGCTGTCGGCCGGCCAGTGCGCGCAGCGCCTGCGCGATGCCGGCGCCGACGGTCCGCTGATCGCGCGCGGCCTGGGCCGGGCCTACGGCGACAGTGCGCTGGCGCAGCAGGTGATGGCGATGCAGCAGCTCGACCAATTCATCTCCTTCGACCCGGAGACCGGGCTGGTGCGCTGCGCCGCCGGCGTCTCGCTCGACACCATGCTGCGCGTCTTCGTGCCGCGCGGCTGGTTCCTGCCGGTCACGCCGGGCACGCGCTTCGTCACGGTCGGCGGCGCCATCGCCAGCGATGTGCACGGCAAGAACCATCACGTCGACGGCACCTTCGGCACCCATGTGCGCGAGCTCGATCTGCTGCTGGGCAATGGCGAGCGGGTGACCGTCTCGCCCACCGCCCATCCGGAGCTGTTCCACGCCACCTGCGGCGGCATGGGACTGACCGGCGTGATCCTGGCGGCCACTGTGCAGCTCAAGCGGGTGCAGTCCAGCGACGTCATCGAAACCACCATCAAGGCGCCCAACCTGGACAGCGCGCTGGCCGCGTTCGAGCAGCACGGCGCCAGCACTTATTCGGTGGCGTGGATCGATTGCCTGGCGCGCGGCGCCAGCCTGGGCCGCTCGCTGCTGATGCTCGGCGAGCACGCGCCCGCCGGCGAGCTGGCGGCGCCGTCCAAGGGCGCGCTGCCGGTGCCGTTCGACCTGCCGGCCGGCCTGCTCAACCGCGCCAGCGTGCAGGCCTTCAACACGCTGTACTACCACCGCATACTGCGCCAGCGCAGCACGCGCCGGGTGCCGTACACGCCGTTCTTTTATCCGCTGGACGCGCTGTCCGGCTGGAACCGCCTGTACGGCAAGGCCGGCTTCGTGCAATACCAGTTTGCCTTGCCGCGCCAGGCCGGCGCCGCCGGCATGCGCGCCGTGCTGGCCGCCATCGCCGACTCCGGCCGGGGCTCCTTCCTGGCCGTGCTCAAGGCCTTCGGGGCGGCCAACGCAAATCACCTGTCATTCCCGGTCGAAGGCTATACGCTGGCCCTGGATTTCAAGGTCGAGCCTGCCGTGTTCGCGCTGCTCGACCACCTCGACCGCATCGTGCTCGACCACGGCGGCCGCCTGTACCTGGCCAAGGACGCCCGCATGAGCATCGAGACCTTCCGGCGCGGCTATCCGCGTTGGCAAGAGTTTGAGCAGGTGCGCGCCCGCTGGCACGCGCACGGGCATTTCGCCTCCACCCAATCCCGCCGCTTAGGACTGTTATGAAAAAAATCTTGATTATTGGCGCCAATTCGGCGATCGCCCAGGCGGCGGCCCGCCAGTGGGCCGGCCAGGGCCATGCGCTCTACCTGATGGGCCGTGACGAGGAGCGCCTGGGCGCGCTGGCCGCCGACCTGAAGGTGCGCGGCGCCGCCACGATCGGCCATGGCGTGCTGGAGGTGAACGAGTTTGCGTTGCACGCGGCCGCCATCGACGCCGCCGCCGCCGCGCTGGGCGGCCTGGATACGGTGCTGATCGCGCACGGCACGCTGGGCGATCAAAAGAAATGTGAACAGGATTTCGCCGCCGCGCTGCATGAGCTGAACACCAACGCGATCAGCGTGATGTCGCTGCTGACCTTGCTGGCCAACCGCTTCGAGGCGCAGCGCCACGGCACGCTGGCCGTGATCGGCTCGGTCGCGGGCGACCGCGGCCGCCAGTCCAACTACGTGTACGGCACGGCCAAGGGCGCGCTCGCCATTTTCCTGCAGGGCTTGCGCAACCGCCTGCATCCGGCCGGCGTCCAGGTGCTGACCATCAAGCCGGGCTTCGTCGACACGCCGATGACCGCCTCGTTCAAGAAGGGGCCGCTGTGGGCGACGCCGGAGGCGGTCGCCGCCGCCATCGTTGCCGCGGTCGAGCGCCGCCGGGATGTGCTCTACACCCCGTGGTTCTGGTGGGGCATCATGACGCTGATTAAGCTGGTGCCGGAGCGGGTCTTCAAGAAGCTCAAGCTGTAGCAGCGCCGCCGGGCTCAGCCCGGCGTGATGCGCATCTCGTACAGCGTGAACGGCAGCTTGCCGTTCCAGTTGTTGCGGAATTCCAGCTTGGGTTTGTCCAGCCAGGGGGAGACCGCGAAGGTCAGCGTGGTTTCCCGCACCGCGCCTTCGGTTCCCTTCAGGCCGCGGACCAGCAGCGACTGGCCCTGCGCCGTGTTGTAGACATCGAACAGGACGGCATCTTCGCTGACGGGCGCGTCGCTGCGGTAGCGCAGCGTGACGTGGTAAATCCCGAACGGCAGTTGCAGATAGGGGCCGAAATTGAGCATGCCGGATGGGTCCACGCCCGGTTGCGCGGTGCGCGCGTCGCCGTCCACATGCCCGGTCTGGCCCGGCAGGCTGGCGGCCGCCAGCTTCACCTCGCCGGAGTGCCGGCTCTGCACCAGGCCGGCGGCCACGATGGCGACCACGCCCAGCGCGACGGCGCCGGTGCGCAGCCGGCGCGCGCCGCGCACAAAGCCCGCCACCAGCAGCAGCACGACCATCAGCAGCCACGCGTAGTTGGGCGCATAGCTGAAGGCCCAGTCGGAGTTGTACAGCGCCGGCAGCCAATCGTGGATGCGGCGGTAGTACATCGAGTAGCCTTCCAGCGGCGTATCCAGCGCGCGGTTGAACATGTCCACCTTGGCCGTCGCGTAGCGGGAGTAGAAATACACCTGCAGCGTCACCGACAGTCCGGCCAGCGTCAGGAACAGCCGGGGGCGGCGCTTGGACAGTTCCAGCAGCGCGTACAGCGTGGGCACCATGAACACCACGGCGCCGGGCCAGCCGAAGCGTCCGGTGAAGCTCCAGCCGCCATACCAGACCGGGTGCAGCGCGTTGGGCGCGAGCAGCACGACGAAGACGGCGGTCCACAGCAGCGCGAACGGGCGGTTGGCGCGGTACAGCCAGCCCACGCCCAACAAGCCCAGCAGATTGATGGGGTTTTGCAGCAGGAAGCCCTGGTTCTGGTCGAAGTGCAGGCCCAGCAGGACCATCAGGCTGGTTTTGCTCACTTCCACCGCGTCGCCCATGTAGGGGCCGGACACCTTGCCGAACGCGTACAGATTGTAGGCGGCCAGCAGCAGGCAGGAGGCGGCGGCCATGGCCAGCAGCCGGGCCACGCGGGGCAGGTCGCGCGATTCGCGGTAGATCTTGGCGGCCACGGCCAGCACCAGCAGGGCGCAAGCCAGGCCGAACTTGATTTGCAGCCAGGGCAGGTAGACCACCGCCAGGGCCAGCCCCAGTTCGGCGGCGGCGCTGCGCCGTTGCTGGGTGGTGAGGAACCAGTACAGGCCGGTGATGGCGAGCAGCCCGCCCAGGATGTCCGGATAGATCTGGGTGGCGGCGGGGATCAGCGGGGCGGCGATGCAGCTGGCCAGCACGGCCAGGCGGCGCGCCCGGACTTCGCTGGAGAACAGACCCGAAATCTTCCAGGCGCACAGCACCACGCAGGCGCCGCAGAGGATCATGAAGATCTTGGCGACGTTCACGCCGCCCAGCGTGAACGGCAACGCCAGCAGCAGGGGCAGGCCGAGATTGTGGATGTTGAAGTTGCCCCGGGGGCCGGCGACCGTGTGCCGGTCGGTGGGCGGCAGGTTGAAGCGCCGCGCCTGGCCGGGCCGGGTGGCGTCCTCATACGGAATAGTCTGCTCCAGCGCGCCATGCTGGGCCAGGCCGTTGGCCATGACCATGTAGTGCGGTTCGTCGCCGGTGGCGTTGTTGACGTGTGCATGCCGCCACGCGCCCAGTGCCGCCAGCGTGCAAAGAAAGTAGATCAGCAGGAGGGGCCAGGGAGAGGTAGGTTTCTGCATTGTCGGGTATCGGTGGGAGGGGGAGGGTGCATGCAAAATCGGCATTGATGCACCAAAAGTAATTAATGATACAGCAATGGACGTTTTTTCTCCAGGCAACGCCCGCCCCCTCCGCCCCACCGTCAGGCCCGGACTAGCCCCGCTTGTGCCGTTGGCGGCGCCGGCCGGCGCAGCCGATGACCAGCAAGCCGCCGGCCAGCATCGCGTAGCCGGACGGTTCGGGGACCGGTGTCGGCACTGAGCGGTCCACCAATCTGGCGTTGACGTCGGTGGAAAAGTGCAGCTCGACCGTCATGGGGGTATCGCCGGCGTTGGCGTAGGCGATCCAGAACTGCTGGCTGCCACCGGTTGCCGGGCCGGCGCCGTTAAAGCCGGAGTCCAGGCGATAGCCGCTCCACAGGCTGCCGTCGCTCAGTTCGGCCAGCACCAGGCCGGAGACATCGAACAATGCGCCGGCGTCGGCGGACCTGCTGGTCCAGGCCGATGCCAGGCCGCTGACGGTCAGCATCGAATGGGCGCCCACGGTAAAGACATACTGCTGGTACGCCGAGGCAAAGGTGTAGGCGTCCGGCTTCAGATCGCCGCTAATGACGGCCTGCGCGGTGAAGTCGCCCAGCACGCCGCCATGGGCGGCGGCGCTGCTGGCGCCGAGGCTCACCGCCGCATTGGTCTCTGCCGGGTCGGTGAAGTCTTCCCAGCGGCTCTGGCTGAAGGAGCCGCTCTGGACGGCGGCAGAGGCCAGGGAATACTTGAAGCGGCCCTGGTACCAGGCGGCGACGCCGTCGGATGGGGTGAGGTCGATCACGCCCACTGCGATATTGCTGATGCCGGTCGCGCTGGAGGCGCTGGGCGCGGCGGCGGCGTGGAGCGCGGCAAGCGCCAGCAGCGCGCCGGATGCTGCTAATCGGATGGTTTTCATAATGTCCCTTGAGATTTGGAGTGGAGCCGGCGCCGCAGCAGCGGCGCCGCCATCAAGCCTGCCAGCAGCAGCGCATAGCTGTGCGGCTCAGGTACCGGAAGCCCGTTTTCATAGTAGATGGTGCTGTCGACCCGCACGAACAGATCCTGTGGGCTGTCGCTGAAATTGGCGAGCGCCACCACGAAGTCGCGGTCTTTGATCTCCGGGCCGTTGCCGGACCATCTCGAGCTGTACTGCTCCAGCAGGGGATGGGGGTAGGGCGGCGCGTCCGTCCCGTAGATGAAGGCGCGGGCGCGGGCCCAGCCGTAGAGATAACTGCCATGGTCCGTGCCGCGGCTGTCGAAGGTCAGCACATGCCCGCCCAGCGTCAGCGCCGAGCGCGGGCTCAGGCTGACGCGGTAGAGCACGGTGCCGCTGGCGTTGGCGTACCGTATCGGCGAGTCCTCCGACAGGCTGCCCCGGATGTCGATATCGTTCAGTGCGCCGCTGGTGCTGGCGCTGGTGGCGGCGCCGGCGTAGTGCGAGGTCACGGTGCGGGGCGTGCCGCCGGTCAGGTGGGCCGTGGATTGCAGCCCGCCGATGGCGTCGCCGCTGACGTCGGTGCTTAGCGTGATGTCGGTGGACAGCAGCGTGTAGTAGGCGGCCTGGCTGTCGCCCGGCGCGAGGTCGATGACCCCGAGTTGCAAGTGGCTGAATGCGGACCTGCCGGTCGCGCTGGCGGCGGCGGCCGAGGCGGCACTGCAGCAGAGCAGCAGCGCGCCGACCAGCAAGGGCCTGGTCAATCGTGGGAGGGAGATCATGGCGTCCTTTCATGAGGGGAACGTAGGCGCACCCGGCGTGAGTACGCCGGAAAATCTTATCATATTTGAATTATAAAAAAGAAAATATAGCCGATTTGGCAGCGCCGCCGGGCGTCGGGCGCCGAGGCCCCCGCCGCCGGCCAATTCCGCCGCGCACAAACCCGACATACCTCGTATTAAGTTGTTGCGTCAAGGGTCTTTTCGCGCTACACTAGCCGGCTTCGGTATGGATTCGCCTTTTTTATGGTCCGTACTAATTTTGTAGTTCAACATATCCCCGCCCAATCGTAGGTGGGAATTGGAGAAAAAATGAGCCTTGGCCTTCTCGGTCGCAAGGTTGGTATGATGCGCATCTTCACCGATGACGGGGATTCGATCCCAGTCACCGTGTTGGACGTATCGAACAACCGTGTTGCGCAAATCAAAACTCCTGAAACTGATGGTTACTCCGCAGTTCAGGTCGCATTCGGTCAACGTCGCGCTTCCCGCGTAACGAAGGCTGTTGCTGGTCACCACGCTAAAGCTGGTGTTGAAGCCGGTACTCTGCTGAAAGAGTTCCGCGTTGACGCTACCAAAGCTGCCGAACTGAAAGCTGGCGACGTCGTTGCTGCTTCCCTGTTCGAAGTCGGTCAGAAGATCGACGTTCAAGGTGTCACGATTGGTAAAGGCTACGCCGGTACCATCAAGCGTCACCACTTTGCTTCGGGCCGTGCTACTCACGGTAACTCCCGTTCGCACAATGTTCCAGGTTCCATCGGTATGGCGCAAGATCCAGGCCGCGTGTTCCCAGGTAAGCGCATGACCGGTCACCTCGGTGACGTCACCCGCACTGTGCAGAACCTCGAAATCGCCCGTATCGATGCCGACCGTCAGCTGCTGCTGGTCAAAGGCGCGATCCCAGGTGCGAAAAATGGCCAGGTCGTTGTATCGCCTGCTGTCAAAGTTAAAGCAAAGAAGGGAGCTTAAACGATGGAACTCAAGCTCTTGAACGCTCAAGGTCAAGCCGCCTCTAACGTTGCCGCCGCCGATGCAGTTTTCGGTCGTGACTACAACGAAGCCCTGATCCACCAAGTCGTTGTTGCTTACCAAGCCAATGCTCGCAGCGGCAACCGTAAACAAAAAGACCGTGAAGAAGTCCACCACACGACCAAGAAGCCATGGCGCCAAAAAGGTACCGGCCGTGCTCGTGCTGGTATGTCGTCGTCGCCACTGTGGCGCGGCGGTGGTCGCATCTTCCCGAACTCGCCTGACGAGAACTTCACCCACAAAGTGAACAAGAAGATGTACCGCGCAGGTATCTGCTCGATCCTGTCCCAGCTGGCTCGTGAAGAGCGCCTGGTGGTTGTCGAAGATTTCGCTATCGAAGCGCCAAAAACCAAGCTGCTGTCGCAAAAGCTGACCGGCATGGGTTTTGAATCGGTTCTGATCATCACCGACGTCGCCAACGAAAACCTGGAACTGGCATCGCGCAACCTGCCTAACGTCCTGGTGGTTGAACCACGTCACGCAGATCCAATGTCCCTGGTGTTCTACAAGAAGATCCTGGTCACGAAAGCTGCACTGGCCAAGATTGAGGAGATGCTGGCATGAGCGCATTGAAATTTAGCGAAGAGCGCCTGATGAAGGTGCTGCTGGCTCCGGTCATTTCCGAGAAGGCCACCATGGTCGCGGAAAAGAACGAACAGATCGTGTTCCGTGTAACCACCGACGCGACCAAGCCAGAAATCAAAGCCGCTGTTGAACTGCTGTTCAAAGTGGAAGTGGAATCGGTGCAGACCGTCAACCGCGAAGGTAAGCAGAAGCGTTCCGGTGCCCACACCGGCCGCCGCAACCATACCAAGCGTGCTTTCGTGTGCCTGAAACCTGGCCAGGAAATCAATTTCTCCGAGGAGGCTAAATAATGGCACTCGTTAAGATGAAGCCAACCTCCCCAGGCCGTCGCGGCATGGTGAAAGTTGTGAACCCGGACCTGTACAAAGGTCGTCCGTTCGCAGCCCTGGTTGAGAAAAAATCGAAAACTGCTGGTCGTAACAACAACGGCCACATCACCACCCGCCACATCGGCGGTGGTCACAAGCAGCACTATCGCCTGATCGACTTCAAGCGTCAGAAGGATGGCATTCCAGCGAAAGTGGAACGTATCGAATACGATCCAAACCGCACCGCGAATATCGCCCTGCTGTGCTACGCCGACGGCGAGCGCCAGTACATCATCGCCACCAAAGGCATGAGCGTTGGCGACACCGTGATGAACGGTTCGGAAGCGCCGATCAAGTCGGGCAACTGCCTGCCGATCCGCAACATCCCAGTCGGTACCGTCATGCACTGCGTCGAAATGCTGCCAGGTAAGGGTGCCCAAATGGCCCGTACCGCCGGCGCCGGCGTGGTCCTGATGGCCCGCGAAGGTACCTACGCTCAAGTGCGCCTGCGCTCGGGTGAAGTACGTCGCGTGCACATCGAGTGCCGTGCAACCGTGGGCGAAGTCGGCAATGCCGAACACAGCCTGCGTAAAATCGGTAAAGCCGGTGCGATGCGCTGGCGCGGTGTTCGTCCTACCGTTCGCGGTGTGGTCATGAACCCGGTCGATCACCCGCACGGTGGTGGTGAAGGTAAAACTGCAGCTGGTCGTCATCCAGTGTCGCCTTGGGGCCAACAGACTAAGGGTAAGAAGACCCGCAGCAACAAGCGTACTTCTTCCATGATCGTCTCGCGCCGCGGCAAGAAATAAGGGGTAGCACATGACTCGTTCATTGAAAAAAGGGCCGTTCTGTGACGCCCACCTGGTGAAAAAAGTCGAAGCCGCGCAAGCTGCCAAAGACAAAAAGCCAATCAAAACCTGGTCCCGTCGTTCGACCATCATGCCTGACTTCATCGGCCTGACGATCGCTGTACACAATGGCAAGCTGCACGTGCCGGTGTACGTTTCCGAGAACATGGTTGGTCACAAGCTCGGTGAATTCGCGCTGACCCGCACGTTCAAGGGCCATGCCGCTGACAAGAAGGCGAAGAAATAATGGAAACCAAAGCAATCCTCAAGGGTGTGCGCTTGTCGGATCAAAAAGGTCGCCTCGTGGCTGACCAGATCCGCGGCAAGAAAGTTGACGCTGCACTCAACATTCTGCAATTCAGCCCAAAAAAGGGCGCGACCATCATCAAGAAAGTGCTGGAGTCGGCTATCGCCAACGCCGAGCACAATGACGGCGCGGACATCGACGAACTGTTCGTGAAAACGATCTACGTCGAAAAGGGCCCGATCCTGAAGCGCTTCACTGCACGCGCTAAAGGCCGGGGCGATCGTATCTCGAAACAATCGTGTCACATTTACGTGACCGTCGGCAACTAAGGAGCTAAATATGGGTCAAAAAATTCACCCAACCGGCTTCCGCCTGTCGGTTACCCGTAACTGGGCATCGCGTTGGTACGCGGGCAACAGCAACTTCGCTTCGATGCTGAACGAAGATCTGAAGGCGCGCGCTTACCTGAAGACCAAGCTGAAGAACGCTTCGGTCGGCCGCATCGTTATCGAGCGTCCAGCCAAGAACGCACGTTTCACGATCTACAGCTCGCGTCCAGGCGTGGTCATTGGTAAAAAAGGCGAAGACATCGAAGTACTGAAGTCGGCGCTGACCAAGATCATGGGCGTTCCTGTCCACGTGAACATCGAAGAAATCCGCAAGCCGGAAATCGACTCGCAACTGATCGCCGATTCCATCGCTCAACAGCTGGAAAAACGCATCATGTTCCGTCGCGCCATGAAGCGCGCGATGCAAAACGCCATGCGTCTGGGTGCCCTGGGCATCAAGATCATGTCGTCGGGTCGTCTGAACGGTATCGAAATCGCTCGTAAAGAGTGGTATCGCGAAGGCCGTGTGCCACTGCACACCCTGCGCGCCGATATCGACTACGGCACCAGCGAAGCTTCGACCACCTACGGCATCATCGGTGTGAAAGTATGGGTTTACAAAGGCGACCGCGCTCCTAACGGCGACGCTCCAGTGATCGATACCCCACCGGACGAGAAAAAGCCACGTGGCCCACGTCGTGACGACGGCAAACCAGCTGGCCGTCCGCGCCCAGCCGGCGCCGGCGCCAAGCCAGCCGCTCCAGGCGCTCGTGTACGCACTGCCGCCAAGCCGGCCGAGAAAGCAGGAGAATAATCATGCTGCAACCAGCACGCAGAAAGTATCGTAAAGAGCAGAAAGGCCGTAACACCGGCATTTCGCACACCGCCGGCACTTCGGTGTCGTTCGGCGAGTTCGGTCTGAAAGCCGTTGCCCGTGGTCGTATCACGGCACGCCAGATCGAGGCAGCACGTCGCGCCATGACCCGTCACATCAAACGTGGCGGCCGTATCTGGATTCGCGTGTTCCCGGACAAACCGATCTCGAACAAGCCTGCCGAAGTCCGTATGGGTAACGGTAAAGGTAATCCGGAGTACTACGTCGCTGAAATCCGTCCAGGCAAAGTCCTGTACGAAATGGATGGCGTCGCAGAAGAACTGGCGCGCGAAGCATTCCGCCTGGCCGCTGCCAAACTGCCACTGGCGACCACCTTCGTGGTCCGTCAAGTTGGTCAATAACAGGAGTGAAATATGAAAGCATCTGAACTCCGCGGCAAAGACCAGGTAGCTCTGCAAAAAGAGCTGAATGACCTGTTGAAGGCGCAATTCGGCCTGCGTATGCAAACCGCTACGCAGCAGCTGAGCAATACTTCGCAGCTCAAGAAGGTACGTCGCGATATCGCACGTGTAAAAACGGTAATGAACACGAAGGAAGCCAAATGACCGAACCAGTAAAGTCGCTCAAGCGCACCCTGATCGGTAAAGTGGTGTCCGACAAGATGGACAAAACCGTTACCGTTCTGATCGAACGTCACGTCAAGCATCCTTTGTACGGCAAGATCATCGTCCGCTCGAACAAGTATCACGCGCACGACGAGACCAACCAGGTGAAAGCCGGTGACACGGTGGAAATCGTGGAAGGTCGCCCGATCTCCAAAACGAAGGCATGGACCGTGACGCGCGTGGTGCAAGCCGCGCAAATCGTTTAATTGAAGTTTTCGCCTCCGGTCTTCGGGCCGGGGGCGATTTTCAATTAGTTCTTGCAAGCCCGCGAGTTGTATGTAATACTTGCGGGCTTCGTTCATGTAACGCCGCAAAGTGTCTGGCCACAGACGCAGAACCGTGCGGTCAGTAGCAGTACGAAGGTCAAGCACCCAAACAGTGGGCCCAGCAGGGCACTCTGGCGGGACCAAGACTGACCGCGGGTCCGCATTGTGTGGATTCTTCGGCTTAAGTTGGGAAAGAGAATACTATGATTCAAACTGAAAGCCGGCTCGAAGTGGCTGACAATACCGGTGCCAAAGAAGTAATGTGCATCAAGGTATTGGGCGGCTCCAAGCGCCGTTATGCAGGCATTGGCGACGTGATCAAGGTAACCGTTAAGGTTGCTGCGCCACGTGGTCGTGTCAAAAAAGGTGAAATTTATAACGCCGTGGTAGTGCGCACCGCTAAAGGTGTTCGCCGCCAAGACGGTTCCCTGGTGAAGTTCGACGGCAATGCCGCCGTACTGTTGAACGCCAAGCTGGAACCGATCGGTACCCGTATTTTTGGACCAGTGACGCGCGAGCTGCGCACTGAAAAGTTCATGAAGATCGTGTCCCTGGCACCGGAAGTCCTGTAAGGAGTCGTAATGGATAAGATTCGTAAAAACGACGAAGTCATCGTTCTGACCGGGAAAGACAAGGGCAAGCGTGGCGTCGTTCAGCAGCGTATCGATGCTGAGCATGTCGTGGTTGAAGGCGTCAACGTCGCTAAAAAAGCGACCAAGCCTAACCCAATGACTGGCGTACAAGGTGGTATCGTCGATAAGACTATGCCGATTCACGTGTCCAACGTTGCATTGTTCAATGCAGCGACTGGCAAGGCAGACCGTGTCGGTTTCAAAGAAGTGGATGGCAAAAAAGTCCGCGTCTTCAAATCGTCCGGCGAAGTAGTGAAGGCTTAAGAAATCATGGCACGTCTCCAAGAATTCTATAAAGAAAAAGTCGTCGCCGACCTGACCGCGAAATTCGGTTACAAGTCGGTGATGGAAGTTCCACGTCTGACCAAGATCACCCTGAACATGGGTGTCGGTGAGGCCATCGCGGACAAGAAAGTCCTCGAACACGCTGTGGGCGACCTGACCAAGATCGCTGGCCAAAAGCCAGTGACCACCAAGTCGCGCAAAGCTATCGCGGGTTTCAAAATCCGTGAAGGCTACCCGATCGGTACCATGGTCACCCTGCGCGGCGCTCGTATGTACGAGTTCCTGGATCGCTTCATCACCGTGGCTCTGCCGCGCGTGCGCGATTTCCGCGGTGTGAATGGCCGTTCGTTCGATGGTCGTGGCAACTACAACATCGGCGTCAAAGAGCAGATCATCTTCCCGGAAATCGAGTACGACAAGATCGATGCGCTGCGTGGTATGAACATTTCGATCACCACCACCGCCAAGACCGACGACGAAGCGAAAGCTCTGCTCGCCGCCTTTAAATTCCCGTTCAGGAACTAAGAAGATCATGGCAAAACTCGCACTGATTAACCGTGAGCAGAAACGCGTCGACCTGGCAAACAAGTTTGCTGCCAAGCGCGCTTCGCTGAAGGCCATCATTGATGACCAGTCGAAGTCGGAAGAAGAACGTTACGAAGCGCGCCTGAAACTGCAAGCGCTGCCACGTAACTCGGCTCCGACCCGCCAGCGTAACCGCTGCGCCGTCACCGGTCGTCCACGCGGCACCTTCCGTAAATTCGGTCTGGGCCGTATCAAGCTCCGTGAATTCGCCATGCGTGGTGAGATCCCGGGTATGACTAAAGCAAGCTGGTAATAGGAGAATATGCAATGAGTATGAGCGATCCTATCGCCGATATGCTGACCCGCATTCGTAACGCCCAAGGCGTGCAAAAGACGACCGTGGCCATGCCATCGTCGAAAGTTAAAATTGCGATTGCCAACGTCCTCAAGGACGAGGGTTACATTGAAGATTTCGCCGTAGCCGAAGCTGGTGGCAAAGCGGAACTGAAAATCGGTTTGAAGTATTATGTTGGCCGTCCCGTCATTGAGCGCCTTGAGCGCGTGTCCCGTCCGGGCCTGCGCGTCTACAAGGGCAAAGACGAGATCCCTACTGTGATGAATGGCTTGGGTGTGGCGATCGTGTCGACTCCGCAAGGCGTCATGACTGACCGCAAAGCACGCGCTACCGGTGTCGGCGGCGAAGTTATTTGCTACGTCGCATAAGGAGTTAGACATGTCTCGTGTAGCTAAAATGCCAATCGCTGTGCCAGCTGGCGCTGAAGTCGCCATCTCCGCAGCAGCGATCACCGTCAAGGGCCCTCTGGGCGTCCTGACCCAGGCCCTGAACGGCCAGGTCACGGTGGAAAACAATGCAGGAACCCTGAGCTTCGTCGCCGCTAATGACAGCCGCGAAGCCAATGCCATGTCCGGTACGCTGCGCGCACTGGTCAACAACATGGTCACTGGCGTGACCAAGGGTTTCGAGAAAAAGCTGAACCTGGTCGGTGTGGGTTACAAGGCGCAAGCGCAAGGCGACAAGCTGAATCTGTCGCTGGGCTTCTCGCACCCTGTCGTGCACTCGATGCCAGCCGGCGTCACCTGCGCTACCGCAACGCCAACGGAGATCATCATCAAAGGGATCGACCGTCAGCAAGTGGGCCAAGTGGCTGCTGAAGTTCGCGCTTACCGCTCCCCTGAGCCTTACAAGGGCAAGGGCGTCCGTTATTCGGACGAAGTGGTTAAGATTAAAGAAACCAAGAAGAAGTAACTAGGGGCTGACGATGGACAAGAAAGAATCACGTCTGCGCCGCGGACGCCAAACCCGGATCAAGATCGCGCAACAGAAAGTGAACCGCCTGTCGGTACACCGCACCAATCTGCATATCTACGCGAACCTGATCTCGCCGGATGCCAAAGTACTGGTATCGGCCTCCACGGCAGAAGTCGAAGTGCGCAACGAACTGGCTGGCAAATCGGGCAAGGGTGGCAATGCTGCCGCCGCTGCCCTGGTCGGCAAGCGCGTCGCAGAGAAAGCACTGAAAGCAGGGATTACCGAAGTCGCGTTCGACCGCTCCGGTTTCCGTTACCACGGCCGTGTGAAGGCGCTGGCAGAAGCCGCGCGCGAAGCCGGTCTGAAGTTCTAAGGAACGATCATGGCAAAAATGCAAGCAAAAATGGCAAGCGACAAGCCGGATGACGGCATGCGCGAAAAAATGATCGCGATCAACCGCGTGACCAAAGTGGTCAAGGGTGGTCGTATCATGGGTTTCGCCGCGCTGACCGTAGTTGGTGACGGCGATGGCCGCATCGGCATGGGCAAGGGCAAGTCGAAGGAAGTACCGGTTGGTGTGCAGAAGGCAATGGAAGAAGCCCGTCGCAACCTGATCAAGGTCTCCCTGAAGAACGGCACCCTGCAGCACACCGTTACCGGCCGTCACGGCGCATCGAAAGTGATGATGTCGCCTGCGAAACCAGGTACCGGCGTTATCGCTGGCGGCGCAATGCGCGCTATCTTCGAAGTAATGGGCGTGACGGACGTGGTGGCGAAATCCACCGGTTCCTCGAACCCTTACAACCTGGTACGCGCCACGCTGGATGGTCTGGCAAAAATGAGTACTCCTGCTGAGATTGCTGCGAAACGCGGCAAATCGGTAGAAGAGATCCTGGGCTAAGGTGAACGACATGGCAAAAACCCTGAAAGTACAACTGGTCAAGGGCTTGATCGGCACCCGCGTAGATCACCGCGCCACCGTGCGTGGCCTGGGCCTGCGTCGTGTGAATTCCGTGCGTGAGCTGGAAGACACCCCTGCAGTGCGCGGCATGATCAACAAAGTCTCGTACCTCGTTAAAGTAGTTGCGTAAGCCCTCGGGCTTACACACGGAGAAATCATGGAACTGAATACCATACAACCAGCCGATGGCGCTAAGCACTACAAGCGTCGCGTCGGCCGCGGTATCGGCTCCGGTCTGGGTAAAACCTCGGGCCGTGGTCACAAAGGTCAAAAATCGCGTTCGGGCGGCTTCCACAAAGTCGGTTTCGAAGGCGGTCAGATGCCTCTGCAACGCCGTCTGCCTAAGCGCGGTTTCAAGTCGCTCAACGCCACCTTCAAAGCTGAAGTGCGTCTGTCCGACCTGAACAACCTGGCGGTCGGCGATGTCGACATCCTGGTGCTGAAACAAGCTGGCGTTCTGAGCGTGCTGGCACGCGACGTACGCGTCATTCTGTCCGGCGAGATCACCAAAGCGGTGAACCTCAAAGGCCTGAAAGTGACCGCTGGCGCGAAAGCCGCCATCGAAGCAGCCGGCGGCTCGGTAGCCTGAGTTGACCGCTAACAGCTTGATCGGAGCGAAAATTGGCGACTAATCCACAATTGGCTAAAAGTGCAGCAGCTGGTTTCCCTTGGGGCCGGCTCTGGTTCTTGCTTGGCGCATTGGTGGTTTATCGTATCGGCGCTCACGTCCCGGTTCCCGGGATCGATCCGGTACAATTAGCCTTGCTGTTCAAGTCGCAAGAGGGCGGCATCATGGGCATGTTGAACATGTTCAGCGGTGGCGCTCTGGCGCGCTTCACAGTCTTTGCGCTGGGTATCACGCCTTACATCTCGGCCTCGATCATCATGCAACTGGTGTCGATCGTCTCGCCGCAGATGGAAGCGCTCAAAAAAGAAGGCGAAGCTGGCCGTCGCAAGATCACCCAGTACACCCGGTATTTCACGGTGGTGCTGGCTACGTTCCAAGCGTTGGCCATCGCAGTCGCACTGGAGTCGCAAGCAGGTCTGGTGCTGGATCCAGGCTATGCATTCCGTTTCGTGACGGTCGTTACGCTGTTGACCGGAACCATGTTCGTGATGTGGTTGGGCGAGCAGATTACCGAGCGCGGTCTCGGTAACGGTATCTCGATCATCATCTTCGCGGGTATCGCTGCCGGTCTGCCGGGCGCACTGGGAGGCCTGGCCTCGTCGGTGAGCAACGGTTCGATCGGTGCGTTCTCCGCGATCGTCATCATGATCCTGGTTGTGGCGGTGACGTTCCTGGTGGTATTCGTGGAACGTGGCCAACGCAAGATTCTGGTGAACTATGCGAAACGCCAGGTGGGTAACAAGATTTACGGTGGACAAACGTCGCACCTGCCATTGAAGTTGAATATGGCCGGCGTGATCCCACCGATCTTCGCTTCGTCGATTATCTTGTTCCCGGCAACGATCGTGGACTGGTTCACAAAGGGCGCCGATACGGCCAACCCGATGGTCCGGTTCCTGAAAGATTTGGCAGCATCGATGGGGCAAGGCGAGCCTATCCACGCACTGTTGTACGCCATTGCGATCGTGTTTTTCTGTTTCTTCTATACAGCGCTGGTCTTCAACAGCAAGGAAACAGCGGATAACTTGAAGAAGAGCGGGGCCTTTGTGCCAGGGATACGTCCCGGTGAGCAGACTGCCCGTTACATCGACAAGATCCTGACACGTTTGACACTGGCTGGCGCCATCTACATCACTTTGGTGTGTTTGTTGCCGGAATTCATGCAAGCCGAGTGGAAAGTACCGTTCTATTTCGGCGGCACTTCTCTGTTGATTATTGTGGTTGTTACCATGGATTTCATGGCGCAAGTGCAAAACTACGTGATGTCGCAGCAATATGAATCGCTGCTGCGCAAAGCAAACTTCAAGGGCGGAATTCCGACGCGATAAGCGCGGTTTCATACATACCGAATGGCAAAAGACGACGTCATACAGATGCAGGGCGAGATTCTTGAGAATCTCCCGAATGCAACATTTCGAGTAAAGCTGGAAAACGGACACGTGGTGCTCGGGCATATTTCGGGTAAAATGCGGATGAACTATATCCGCATTCTTCCTGGCGACAAGGTGACGGTAGAGCTGACACCTTACGACCTGAGCCGTGCACGTATCGTGTTCCGGACCAAGTAACTTAAATAATCGAACCAAGAAGAGAGTGCAAAATGAAAGTTAACGCCTCAGTCAAGCGGATCTGCCGCAACTGCAAGATCATCAAGCGCAAGGGTGTTGTTCGCGTAATCTGCGTCGAACCACGTCACAAGCAGCGTCAAGGTTAATAACCGTTATTTATCGAGGAATAACGAATGGCACGTATTGCAGGGGTTAATATCCCCAATCATCAGCACACCGTAATCGGCCTGACGGCCATCTACGGTGTAGGCCGTCCACGCGCAAAGTTCATCTGCGCCGCAACGGGTATCGCGACCAATAAAAAGGTCAAGGATCTGGACGACAGCGAACTGGAAAAGCTGCGCGATGAAGTAGCGAAATTCATCGTCGAAGGCGATCTGCGCCGCGAGCTGTCCATGAACATCAAGCGTTTGATGGATCTGGGTTGCTACCGCGGTATGCGTCACCGTAAGGGCCTGCCGGTCCGCGGCCAGCGCACCCGCACCAATGCACGTACCCGCAAGGGCCCGCGCAAAGCCGCTCAATCGCTCAAGAAATAATCTAGGGAAATCACATGGCTAAGCAACAAAGCAGCGCAGCAGCAGCGCGCGTACGCAAGAAGGTCAAGAAGAACGTTGCCGAAGGTATCGCACACGTTCACGCTTCCTTCAACAACACCATCATTACCATCACCGACCGTCAGGGCAACGCTCTGTCGTGGGCGACCTCCGGTGGTGCTGGCTTCAAGGGTTCGCGTAAATCGACCCCGTTCGCAGCGCAGGTTGCGGCCGAAGCAGCTGGTAAAGTCGCAGTCGAATGCGGCGTGAAGAACCTGGAAGTGCGTATCAAGGGCCCTGGTCCTGGTCGCGAATCCGCAGTGCGCGCACTGAACAACCTGGGCATCAAGATCACCGAGATCCAGGACGTTACCCCAGTACCGCACAACGGCTGCCGTCCTCCAAAACGTCGTCGTATCTAAGAGTCCGGTCGGCGGCGAAGCTTGCTTCGCCTCCTTCCGACTTGCAGAAATCGCTGGAGCAGGAGACCGGAAACGGTTATACTGCCCGGCTGTTGTCGCCTGTCGAACAGCGTTCGGCGGGTTATTCGCATTTTAGCCACCGTCTGGCCCACCCTGAGGATCAGACTAGCGCCTAACCATCGTTGCGATGGCTGGGGCGTTATTATTTAAAAAAAGGAAGCATCGTGGCACGTTATATCGGACCTAAAGCAAAACTCTCCCGTCGTGAAGGTACTGACCTGTTCCTGAAGAGCGCACGTCGCTCGCTGGACAGCAAGTGCAAACTGGACGTCAAACCAGGCCAGCACGGCGTGAAATCGGGTGCCCGCACCTCGGACTACGGCAACCAACTGCGCGAAAAGCAAAAAGTCAAGCGTATGTACGGCGTTCTGGAACGTCAGTTCCGTCGCTACTTCGCTGAAGCCGACCGTCGCAAAGGCAACACCGGCGAAACCCTGCTGAAGCTGCTGGAAACCCGCCTGGACAACGTTGCATACCGCATGGGCTTCGGCTCGACCCGCGCTGAAGCGCGTCAGCTGGTATCGCACAAAGCGTTCACCGTGAACGGCCAAGTGGTCAACATCGCTTCGTACGTGGTCAAAGTCGGCGACGTCATCGCTGTTCGTGAAAAATCGAAAAAGCAAGTGCGTATCGTTGAAGCGCTGTCGCTGGCTGAACAAGTTGGCATGCCAGCTTGGGTGTCGGTCGATGCCAAGAAAATGGAAGGTACTTTCAAGTCCCTGCCAGAGCGCAACGAGATCGCCAACGACGTCAACGAATCGCTGATCGTCGAACTGTACTCGCGTTAATCTGTAGTCTAGTCGTAAAAAACCCGCCCACTCGTTCGAGTGGGCGTTTTCACTGATGCCATCAGCCTTATCGGCCTAACGCGCCGAGGGTATTGAAGAGGACACCACATGCAAAACAGTCTGTTGAAGCCACGTATTATCGATGTAGAGGCGCTGGGCGCCGGCCACGCTAAAGTAGTGATGGAGCCGTTCGAACGCGGCTATGGCCATACATTGGGTAATGCGCTGCGCCGCGTACTGCTGTCGTCGATGGTGGGCTACGCGCCGACCGAAGTGACGATCGCGGGCGTTGTACACGAATACTCGTCGCTCGACGGCGTGCAAGAAGACGTCGTTGACCTGCTGCTGAACCTGAAGGGCGTGGTCTTCAAAGTCCACAACCGTGACTCCGTCACCCTGACCCTGAAAAAGGAAGGCGAAGGCGCCATCCTGGCTTCGGACATCGATCTGCCACACGATGTGGAACTGATCAACCCGGACCACGTGATCGCCCACCTGACCGCCGGCGGCAAGCTGGACATGCAGATCAAAGTCGAAAAAGGCCGTGGCTATGTGCCAGGTAACGTACGCCGCCTGTCCGAAGACACCAACAAGACCATCGGCCGCATCATTCTGGATGCATCGTTCTCGCCAGTGCGCCGCGTTTCCTACTTCGTCGAGTCCGCTCGCGTGGAACAGCGTACCGACCTGGACAAGCTGATCATCAACATCGAAACCAACGGCGTCATCTCGCCGGAAGAAGCGATCCGTCAATCGGCCCGCGTGCTGGTCGATCAACTGAATGTGTTCGCCGCGCTGGAAGGCACCGAAGCCGCCGCTGAAGCGCCTTCGCGCGCTCCGCTGGTCGATCCTATCCTGCTGCGTCCAGTGGACGACCTGGAACTGACCGTGCGTTCGGCCAACTGCCTGAAAGCCGAAAACATCTACTACATCGGCGACCTGATCCAGCGTTCGGAAAACGAACTGCTGAAGACGCCGAACCTGGGCCGCAAGTCCCTGAACGAAATCAAGGAAGTTCTGGCATCCCGCGGTCTGACCCTGGGCATGAAGCTGGAAAACTGGCCGCCTGCAGGCCTGGAAAAGTAATTTGTCGTACCCGCCCGGCACATGTTGTGCCGGGCGTTATCCCTAGAACCGGTCCGCGCTCACCTTCAAACGTGAGCGATCGAAGAACTCGGATTTAAACACCTGAAAGGAAGTACCATGCGTCACCGTCACGGCCTCCGTAAACTGAATCGTACCTCGTCCCACCGCCTGGCTATGCTGCGCAACATGACCGTTTCCCTGCTGCGTCATGAAGCCATCAAAACCACGCTGCCAAAAGCTAAAGAGCTGCGCCGCGTAGTTGAGCCTATCCTGACCCTGGGCAAGACCGACACCCTGGCTAACAAGCGTCTGGCATTCTCCCGTCTGCGCGATCGTGAAATGGTTCTGAAGCTGTTCGCAGAACTGGGCCCACGCTACGCAAACCGCAACGGCGGCTACCTGCGCATCCTGAAAATGGGTTTCCGTGTTGGCGACAACGCTCCAATGGCTTACGTTGAGCTGATGGACCGTCCAGAAGTCACCGACATCGACGCAGCGCCAACCGCTGAAGAGTAATCTTCGCCGTTGTCACCGTGTGATTGAAGAAAGCCAGGCTCTGCCTGGCTTTTTTTATGGCCTCGCGGCTTAAGCCCCGCCTCATGCGCAAATGGCAAGCCCGGTGTACTATGCTGGTGCTCGTTTCGTCGAAAGAAAGCACATGCTTCGTATCGCCCGCCTTTTACTGCCGCTGCTGTCGCTGATCGCCATGCTGGCCGCCCGTCCCGCGCTTGCCGACGATGGTTTTCTTGAGCCCGACCAGGCCTTCAAATTCTCCGCCCGCATGGTCGATGGCCACACCGTGTCGGTCAGCTTCCAGATCGCCGACGGCTACTATATGTACCGCGAGCGCTTCAAGTTCAGCGCGGTGGGCGCCAAGCTGGGCGCGCTGTCCATCCCGGCCGGCACCGTGCACTTCGATGAAACCTTCGGCAAGAATGTCGAGACCTACCGCAAGGCCGTCACGATGACGCTGCCGGTGGAAGGCGAGGGCCCGTACACGCTGATGGCGGTCGGGCAGGGCTGTTCGGACAAGGGCCTGTGCTACGCGCCCCAGGATTACAAGATCCAGCTGAGCAGCAGCGGCTCGGTGCCGCTGCCCGCCGCGCCGGCGGCCGCCGCCAAGCCAGGTGCACCGGTTGCCGCTGCGCCGGCCGCTGCCGCTTCCCCGGCGGGCGCCACGGTTGTGCCGCCGGCCGGCACCGCCGCATCCACCGCCGCCGCACCCGCCGCCAGCGAGGGCAAGCCTGCGCCATTGACGCCCGGCGTCACCGTCCGCGCGATTCCCGCACCCAATACCACGGTCCTGGCGCCGCTGGCCGCGCCGGTTGCCGCCGCCGCCCCGGCCGACGATGCCGGCCGCCTCGCCGCCGCGCTCCAGTCCGGCAAGCTGCTGGTGATCCTGCCGCTGTTCGCCTTGCTGGGACTGGGCCTGTCGTTCACGCCCTGCGTGCTGCCCATGGTGCCCATCCTGTCGTCTATCATCGTCGGCGAAGGCGAGCGCAGCAGCCGCACCCGCGGCCTGATCCTGTCGGCCACCTATTCGCTCGGCATGGCCGTCGTCTACACCGTGCTGGGCGTCGCTGCGGGCTTCGCGGGCGAAGGGCTGGCGGCCCAGTTCCAAAACCCGTGGGTATTGGGCTCCTTTGCGCTGCTGATGGCGTTGTTGTCGCTATCGATGTTCGGCTTCTATGAGTTGCAGGTGCCCGCCGCGTTCCAATCCAAACTCAGTACTGTCTCCAACCGGCAGTCGGCAGGCAAGCTGGCCGGGGTATTCGTGATGGGCGTGATTTCTGCGCTGATTGTTGGCCCTTGCGTTGGCCCGGCGCTGCTTGGCGTGCTCGTCTACATCAGCCAGTCGCATGACGCGGTCATGGGCGGCAGTGCTCTGTTTGCGATGGCTGTGGGCATGAGCGTGCCGCTGATACTGGTCGGCGTTTCGGCAGGAACCCTGCTTCCCAAGGCGGGTGCGTGGATGGACGCCGTCAAGCGCTTCTTTGGCGTGCTGTTGCTGGCGGTGGGCTGGTGGCTGGTGTCGCCGGTGCTGCCGGCCGCCGTGCAGATGCTGGGCTGGGCCGCGCTGCTGGTCGGCTACGGCATGTATCTGCTGCTGAACCCGGGCCGATGGGTGGCGCGGGCGGAAGGCATCATCCTTGCAGTGCTGGGCCTGACCCAGCTGGTGGGCGTGGTCAGCGGCGGCCGCGATCCGCTGGCGCCGCTTGCCCACCTGAGCAGCAAGCACGAAGCGCCGCTGGCCTTCCAGCGCATCAAGACCGTGCAGCAGCTCGACGCCGCGCTGGCGCAGACCGGCGGCAAGACCGCCATGCTGGACTTCTACGCCGACTGGTGCGTGTCCTGCAAGGAAATGGAAAAACTGACCTTCGTCGATCCGCAGGTGCGTACGCGGCTGGCTGGCACGGTGCTGCTGCAAGTGGACGTCACCGCCAACGACGCCGACGACAAGGCCATGCTGAAACGCTTCGGCCTGTTCGGCCCGCCGGGCATCATCCTGTTCGACAAGCAGGGCAAGGAAATCGACGGCGCCCGCGTCATCGGCTTCCAGGATGCGGCCAAGTTCGCCGCATCCCTGTCACGCCTGAACTGATTCAGCCGTGGTGGCCGCCCCAGCCACCGCGATGACCGGCATGGCCGCCATGCGCGCCGCCCCGGGTATGGTCGTCGAAGATGGCTTTCTGTTCGGCCGTCAGCTGGCTGTAGAAGGCCGTCAGCGCCGTCAGGTGCGCTTCCATTTTGACCTGGCGCTGTTTGCTCAGGTCGATCATCTTGGCCAGCCGGTCCGGCGCCGACATCTTGGCGACGGCGTCGCGATCCGGCAGCGTGCCGCCGGCGGCGGCCGGCTTGATGGCGGCCTGGTAGGACGCCCACGCCGACTCCTGCTGCGCCGTCAGCTTCAGCAAATCATGAAGCTTGGCCTGGCGCTTGGCGAACATCTCCTCCATCCTGGCCTGCATCTGCTCCCTGTTGACGACCGCGCCGTGACGGCCGGGCGCAGGCGTCATGTCCTGTGCCTGAGCGGCGGCCATGCCCAGTACGGTAAAACCGATCAGTATGCTTTTGCGTAAGATGTTCATGGTCGTTCCTCTATCATTGAAAGTTGGGTATCGCGATGCATCGCCACCGCGCTTGAACCCATGTTGGCAGCACAAGGTTGCCACGAAGTTTCGCCAAGCGCGGATTTTGTATCCAGATGTTTCGCCCCTAGGGGGATATACAAGAAGATACAATTGGTGATTGGTCACGCACCGTCTATCTGGGGATAATTAGCACATGGAACCCACATCAACTATCTTGATCGTAGACGACGATCGCGACATCCGCACCCTGCTGGCCGACTACCTCGAATCGAACGGCTACCGCGCCCTGTGCGCCGCCGACGGCACCGCCATGTGGAAGCAGCTCGACGAAGCGCGCCCCGACCTGGTGGTGCTCGACCTCAACCTGCCCGGCGACGACGGCCTGACCCTGTGCCGCAAGCTGCGCGCCCACTCCACGCTGCCGGTCATCATGCTCACCGCCCGCAACGAACCGCTGGACCGCATCCTCGGCCTGGAGATGGGCGCCGACGATTACCTGCCCAAACCATTCGAGCCGCGCGAACTGCTGGCGCGCATCCGTAGTGTACTGCGTCGCAGTAACGCCATGCCGGTCGGCAGCGGCGCCGAGAAGGCGCAGCAGATGCGCTTCTCCGGCTGGACGCTGGACCTGACCGCGCGCCACCTGCTCAATCCGGACGGCATCGTCATCATGCTGTCGGGCGCCGAGTTCCGGCTGCTCAAGGTCTTCCTCGAACATCCTAACCGCGTGCTCAACCGCGACCAGCTGCTGAACCTGACCCAGGGCCGCGACGCCGACCCGTTCGACCGCTCGATCGACATCCAGATCAGCCGCCTGCGCCAGAAGCTGGGCGAAGACGCGCGCCTGCCGCAAATCATCAAGACCGTGCGCAACGGCGGCTACGTGCTGGCCGGCACCGTCAGCGTGGAGCCGCAGCCGTGAAAGCCTTCTTCGGCTCGATGACCGGGCGCGTGTTCCTGGTGCTGCTGCTCGGCATCGTCGCCTCGGCCGCGCTGACCCAGTGGCTGGCCGTGGGCGAACGCACCCGCGCGCTGGAGCGCTACCGCGACTTCCACGCGCTGGAGCGCGCCGAACAATTGATCACCACCGCCGACGTGCTGCCCGAAGCCTCGCGGCCGACCTATCTGCGCATGGCCAACCGCGGCACCGTGCGCCTCGAGGCGACCGACGTGCCGATGGCCGGCGCGCTGCCGCCGACCGAGTTTTCCGCCACGCTGCAGCAGCGCCTGGGCGAGGGCTACAAGCTGGGCCCGCTGGCCGAACACCCGGCCGCCTGCGACCTGCCGCGCAAGAGCAACAACATCTTCGCGCCGACGCAATGGCGCGGCACCTGCGAAACCATGAACGTGCGCCTGCACGACGGCCAGGTGCTCAAGCTGTCCGTGCTGCCGCCGCGCGCGCCGCCGCCGTCGGCCCACAGCGAACTGCTGACCATGCTGCCTTTCCTGCTCAGCATTGCCGCGCTGGCCTACCTGGTGACGCGCATGACCGTGCGTCCGTTGAAGCAGCTGGCGCAGGCCGCCAAGGACCTGGGCAACGACATCAACCACGCGCCGGTGGTGCTGAGCGGCGCGGCCGAGATCCGCCAGGCCAGCGCCGCCTTCAACGCCATGCAGGCGCGCATCCGCCAGCACATCATGCAGCGCACGCAGATGCTGGCCGCCATCACCCACGACCTGCAGACGCCGCTGACCCGCCTGCGCCTGCGCCTGGAAAAAGTCGGCGACGCCGAACTGCAGCAGCGCCTGATCGACGACCTGTCGGCCATGCAGCAGATGGTCAAGGAAGGCCTGGACCTGGCGCGCAGCATGGACACCACGGAAACCATGCAGGCGCTGGACCTCGACGCCTTGCTCGACAGCGTGTGCAGCGACGCCACCGACGGCGGCCAGCAGGTCGAACTGCGCGGTCGCGCGGCGATGGCGTTGATGGGCCGGCCGCTGGCGATACGCCGCTGCCTGGTCAACCTGATCGACAACGCCGTCAAGTATGGCCATTACGCCAATGTTACCGTCGAGCGCATGGTGGGCGCGGCCCGCATCCGCATCCGCGACGGCGGCCCCGGCATCGACCAGGACCAGATGGCGCGCGTGTTCGAACCGTTCTACCGCATCGAGACCTCGCGCTCGCGCGAGTCCGGCGGCACCGGCCTGGGCCTGACCATCGCCCGCAACATCGCCGAGCAGCACGGCGCCAACGTCATGCTGTCCAACCATGCGGACGGCGGACTGGAGGTCACGCTGATCGTGCCGGAATACTACGCCGGCGCCTGAACCCGATAACCAACTCTCGCAGAGAAAAAAGCGTCCGGCGCCCGCCGTGGCGCGGTTTTCCCAGCAAATACTGTGCGACAATATTTCGCCCTGTGCGTGGCGGCAATATTTTTCGACGGTAAAACTTAGTTCAAAAAATGAAAAAAACTTCCTTAGCATTTCTGGTCGGCGCCATCGTGGTGGTCGGCGGCGGCATCTGGGTCAGCAGCCATCCAACGGCCGAAGCGCCGAAAGGCCCGGGCGGCCAAGGTGGCCAGCAGGGCCCGACCACCGTCAGCGTGGTCGCGCCGACGCGCCAGGATGTGCCGGTGGTGTTGCAGGCCAACGGCACCGTCACGCCGATCAGCACGGTGGACCTGCATCCGCAAACCACCAGCACCATCGCCAAGGTGCACATCAAGGAAGGCCAGTTCGTCAAATCTGGCGAGCTGATGTTCACGCTGGACGACCGCAGCGAACGCGCCAACGTCGACAAGGCCCAGGCCCAGGTCGCGCGCGACCAGGCCGCGCTGGCCGACTACGAGCGCCAGTACAAGCGCTCGATGGAACTGCTGTCCAAGAACTTCATCGCCCAGGGCGCCGTCGACACGCTCAAGAGCCAGGTCGATTCGGCGCGCGCCTTGCTGCAGGCCGATGTGGCGGCCGCGCGCTCGGTCGGCGTCGACGCCAGCTACACCGCGATCCGCGCGCCGATGAACGGCCGCGTCGGCGCCATCAACGTCTATCCGGGCAGCCTGGTGCAACTGGCCACCTCGCTGACCACCATCACCCAGCTCGATCCGATCAATGTGTCCTTCACCTTGCCGGAGTCGGCGCTGAGCGGACTGCTGCAGGCGCAGCATGAGGGCGCGGTGGCGGTCAAGGTCGTGCCGGGCAACTCCGACAAGGAAATCAGCGGCGCCCTGAGCTTCATCGACAACACCGTCGATCCGGTGGCCGGCGTGATCCGCGTGAAGGCCCAGTTCGACAACAAGGACACCATGCTGTGGCCGGGCCAGTACGTCAACACCAAGCTGATCTCGCAGGTGTTGAAAGATGCAACGGTGATCCCGCAAAACGCTATCATTAGCAACACCCGCGGCACCTTCATCTACGCGGTCGACGCCGACCAGTCCGCCAAGGTGGTCAACATCAAGCGTCTGTATTCGTTTGGCGACAATGCGGCCGTGTCCGGATTGAGCGGCAACGAGAAAGTCATCGTCGACGGCAAGCAAAACCTGCGGCCGGGCGGCAAGGTGCGTATCGCCGGGGCCGACAAGCCTGCCGACACGACCAAACAGAAGGGCTAAGCAATGAACCTTTCCGAGTTGTGCATCCGCCGTCCGGTCATGGTGGTGCTGCTGTCGCTGACCCTGATCCTGGCCGGCGTGCTGGCCTACTTCTACATCCCGGTGGCCGCGCTGCCGAGCTATAACACGCCGGTCATCAACGTCTCGGCCGACCTGCCGGGCGCCTCGCCGGACACGATGGCCTCGTCCGTCGCGCTGCCGCTGGAAAAGCAGTTCTCCACCATCGCCGGCCTGTCGCTGATCACCTCCACCAACACGCTGGGCAATTCCTCGCTGACGCTGGAGTTCGATCCCAGCGTCAACGTCAACGAAGCGGCGGTCGATGTGCAGGCGGCGCTGCTGCGCGCCCAGCGCCAGTTGCCGATCGAGATGACCGACCTGCCGTCCTACCGCAAGGTCAACCCGGCCGACGCGCCGGTGCTGTTCATGACGATGAACTCGCCATCGCTGACCTTGGCCGAACTGAACGACTACGCCGAGAACCTGATCGCGCCGTCGCTGTCGACCTTGCCGGGCGTGGCCCAGGTCAGCGTCAACGGCCAGAAGCGTTTCGCCGTGCGCGTGCGCGCCAAGTCCGAGCTGATGAACGCCCGCAACCTGACGCTGGATGAATTGGCGCAGGCGATCAAGTCGGCCAACGCCAACACGCCGCTGGGCATCCTTGACGGCCCGAGCCAGACGCTGACCATCCAGGGCAACGCCCAGCTGATGAAGGCCTCCGAATTCGCCGAACTGATCGTCGCCCAGCGCAACGGCCAGCCGGTGCGCCTGAAGGACGTGGCGACGGTCGAGGACAGCTTCCAGTCGGTCAAGACCGCCGGCAGCTACAACGGCGAGCGCTCCATCGTGCTGCTGGTGCAGCGCCAGCCGGACGCCAACACCGTGCAGGTGGTTGACGGCGTGCGCCGCCTGCTGCCGCGCTTCAAGACCCAGCTGCCGGCGTCGATCAACATCAACCTGGTCAACGACCGCTCGGTGTCGATCCGCGAGGCCATCCACGACGTCAACCTGACTTTGCTGCTGACCATCTTCCTGGTGGTGATGGTGATCTTCCTGTTCCTGCGCCGCGCGGCCGCCACCTTCATCCCGGCGATCACCATGCCGATCTCGCTGCTGGGCGCGCTGGCCCTGCTGTACGCCTTCGGTTACAGCCTGGACAACGTTTCCCTGCTCGGCATCACGCTGGCGGTCGGCCTGGTGGTCGACGACGCCATCGTGGTGCTGGAGAATATCGTCCGCCATATCGAGCTGGGCAAGAAGCCGCTGCAGGCGTCGCTGATCGGCGCCAGGGAAATGGGCTTCACCATCATCTCGATCTCGGTGTCGCTGGTGGCCGTGTTCATTCCGATCTTCTTCATGCCCGGCGTGATCGGCCTGATGTTCCATGAATTCGCCGTGGTGGTGGCGCTGTCGGTGCTGGTGTCGGCGGCGGTGTCGCTGATGCTGGTGCCGATGCTGGCCAGCCGCCTGCTGCCGGCCGACGCCATCGATCCCGAGCACGACAAGGGCGGCTTCATCGGCCGCTGGTTCGAGGCCGGCTTCACCGCGCTGCGCAACGGCTATGTGCGCACGCTGGACATCGCGCTGCACCACCGCTACATCGTGCTGGCGGCGGCGATCGGCACCTTCGCGCTGACGGCGGTGCTGTACATCACCATCCCGAAAGGCTTCTTCCCCGAGGAAGACCTGGGCCAGATCCGCGTCAACACGGAAGCGTCGGAGGATATTTCGTCCTCCTCGCTGCTGGACTTGCAGGAGCGCGTGGCGGCCGTCATCAAGGCCGACCCCAATGTGCAGGACGTGACGTCCTTCGTCGGCGGCGGCAACAGCGGCCGCATGTTCCTGGTGCTCAAGCCGCGCGACCAGCGCCAGAAGATGCCGCAGGTTCTGGACAGCCTGCGCAAGGCCACCAAGACCGTGCCCGGCATCGCCGTCTACCTGAGCCCGGTGCAGAACCTGCAGCTGGGCGGACGCCCGTCCAAGAGCCGCTACCAGTACACGCTGCAATCGGTCAGCCCCGGCGCGCTCAACGAATGGGCGCAGAAATACATGGACCAGCTGCGCGCCGATCCCGACTTCCGCGACGTCACCAGCGATTCGCAGAACAAGGGCTTGCAAGCCTCGCTGAAGATAGACCGCGACAAGGCCAACAACCTCGGCGTGGCCATCGGCGACATCCGCACCGCGCTCTACCTTGCCTTCGGCGAGCGCCAGGTGTCGACCATTTATTCGCCGGCCGCCAGCTACTACGTGATCCTGGAGGCGGCCACCGCCGACCGCCAGTTCGATGACGCGCTGACCCGCATCTCGGTGCGCAACAAGAGCGGCAACCTGGTGCAGCTGTCCAGCTTTGCCACGGTCCAGCGCACCATCGGCCCGACCGCCGTCAACCACCAGGGCCAGCTGCAGGCGATCACGCTGTCGTTCAACCTGGCGCCGGATGTCCCGCTGGGCAAGGCCACCGCCAAGATCGACCAGATGGGCGTCGACATGCATCTGCCGCCATCCATCATCACCAACTACGGCGGCGACGCGGCGGTGTTCCAGAGTTCGCAGGGCAGCCAGCTGATCCTGATCGTCGCCGCGCTGGGCGTGATCTACGTGCTGCTGGGCGTGCTGTACGAAAGCTATATCCACCCGCTGACCATCCTGGCCGGCCTGCCGTCGGCCGCCGTCGGCGCCTTGCTGACCTTGCGCCTGTTCAACCTGGACCTGACGATGATCGCCATCATCGGCATCCTGATGCTGATCGGTATCGTCAAGAAGAACGCCATCATGATGATCGACTTCGCGCTGCACGTGCAGCGCAACGAAGGCCGCACGCCGGCCGAGGCGATCCGCGAAGCCTGCGTGCTGCGCTTCCGTCCGATCATGATGACCACCATGGCGGCGCTGATGGGCGCCTTGCCGATCGCGCTGGGCCTGGGCGCCGGCGCCGAGCTGCGTCAGCCGCTGGGCCTGGCCGTGGTGGGCGGCCTGATCTTCTCGCAAGTGATCACGCTGTACATCACGCCGGTCATCTACTTGTTCCTCGACAAGTACAGCGGCACCGGCCCGATGGGCGACGCCGAACTCGCCGGCGACGCCGCGCCGGTGGCGGAAGGCGTCCATGCCTTGCCGCTGAAGGCCGTGAACACCGTCAAGCATTGACCACCGACAAGTTGCTTTGAAGACCGTCTCTTTATCATGGGCAAGTTAGCCCTCGATAAAAGGACGGTTGGAAATGAAACGCTACAGTGTCACCATCATCGGTATGGGCCCGCGCGGGCTCAGCGTTTTTGAACGCATCGCCGCGATCGCCGGCAGCCGCCGGCAGCCGCTCGACATCCACGTCGTCGAGCCCGGCGACTGCGGTCCCGGCGTGCACAGCGTGCGCCAGCCGCAGCATCTGCTGATCAACACCATCGCCAGCCAGGTCACGCTGTTCCCCGCGCCGGGCGCGGTCCAGCATCCGCCGCTGTGCGCCACGCCCTCGCTGACCGCGTGGGCGCGCCAGGCCGGCTATCGCCGCGTCGGCGAGCGCTACTACCGCATCGGCGAACACGGCGGCGCCGACATCACCGAAGCCGACTACCTGCCGCGCTGCCTGCTGGGCGAATACCTGGCCTGGGCCTACCGCCAGATCGCCGCCTTGCTGCCGTCGTGCGTCAACCTGAACCACCACCGCCAGCGCGCCACCGACCTGCTGCCGCTGGCCGACGGCCGCTACGCCGTCGAGCTGGAAACGGGCTACCAGCTGCACAGCGACTTCGTCTTCCTGACCACCGGCCACGGCCGCAACGTGCCCGACGAGGTCGATACCCGGCTGGCCGCTTTCGCCCGCGACCATGCGCGCGGCAACAGCCGGCTGGCCTTCGTGCGCCACGCCTATCCGCTGGAACGGCTGGCGCGCATCGGCGCCGGCGCCCGCGTCGCCATCCAGGGCCTGGGCCTGAGCGCGCACGACATCATCGCCGAGCTGACGGTGGGACGCGGCGGCGCCTTCGTGGAGGACGGGCAGGGCAACTTGCGCTACCAGCGCTGCGGCGCCGAGCCGCAGCTGACGCTGTGCTCGCGCAACTGCCTGCCGGCGGCGGCGCGCGGCGTCAACCAGAAGGGACTGGACGGCCGCCACCAGCCGCACTACTTCACGCCGGCCGCGGTGGACGCGCTGCGCCGCATGGCGCTGGCCGGACGCGGCAGCCGCCAGCTGGATTTCGAGCGCGAGCTGCTGCCGCTGCTCAAGCGCGAAATGGCCTGGGTCTACCGCAGCACGCTGGCCACGTCCTTGCCCGGCGGCGTCGCGCCCGATCCGGCCGGCTTCGTGCCGACCGCCGAGGACGAAGTGCTGATCGACCAGTTGCTGTTCCCGCTGCGCGGACGCCGCTTCGCCACGCTGGAAGCGTTCCGCCGCTACTTCACCGACTGGCTGCGCGACGACCTGGCCGAGGCGCGGCTGGGCAATGTTGGCAGTGCGATCAAGGCCGCCACCGACGTGCTGCGCGATGTGCGCGCCACGCTGCAGGCGGCCGTCGAGCACGGCGGCCTGACGCCGGCCTCGCACCGCAACTTCCTCAGCGTCTACCACGCGGCCATCAACCGCAGCGCCTTCGGGCCGCCGCTGCGCCGCAACCAGGAATTGCTGGCGCTGCTGGACGCGGGCGTGATCGAGATCGTCTCCGGCCCCCGCAGCCGCATCGACATGGACGAGCAGGCGGCCAGCTACGTGCTCAGCACCGGCTTCGCCGACGGCGCCGTCGCGCATGCCTTCGATGTGCTGGTGGTGGCCCGGCTGGACGGCTTTTTCCCGGAAACCGACGATTCCTTACTCATCCGTAATGTGCTGAAACGCGGGCTGGTGCGGCCATATTGCAACGGCGATTTCCACCCCGGCGGCATCGACATCGACGCCGGCGGCCAGCCGCTCGATGCGCGCGGCCAGCCCTCGGGCAGATTGTGGGCGCTGGGCTACCTGGTGGAGGGCGCGCACTACTACACGCACGCCTTGCCGCGCCCGCAGATGCGCTCGCGCCAGGTGCTGGACGCCGACCGCTGCGTGCACGCCATGTGCGCGCAGATGGACGAGCCGCCCCGGCCCGCCGCCCGCCGCGCCGCCGCCGACACCGCCGCCAAGGCGTTGCCGCAGCTTACTTTGTAAAGCCGGTTGATACATACGGTAACACCCGTCAAGACGCGGAACTTGTAAGCTATTCCCCTTAAACTCCCTGGAGCGTACGCGCCGCGGCCCGGCGCGTTATCATGGCCGTGCGCAGCGGTTCCCAAAATTGCGGGACTCTGGCACTATGGCCGCATTTTGTCGACGTCGTTCCAATCAAGGTTTGCTATTTTGCATCACGATTCCCACTTACTCTCTGCAAATTCCGAATATTGCGAAACTTGCGGCCAGCGTTTGCCCGAGGCCGGCGAGAGGTATGCCGCGTGGGATCGTAAATCGCAGTCCAACCGGGTCGGCATCGGCATCTCCATCGCGCTGCACCTGATCGGCGTGCTGTACTACTTCCTGGCGCCCGCGCCCGAGCGCAAGCATGCCGCGCCGCCCAAGGGCGGGGTGATGGTCTACATCGCGCCGCTGCCGGAAAAGAAAAACCCGAACAAGCCGCAGCCGAAGAAAACCGAAGTGGCCAAGGCCAGCAAGCCGCCGCCGCCGAAGCAGGTGGCGACCAGGGATACTCCGGCCGCCATCCGGCCCAAGCTGGAAACCTATGTGCCGCCGGTGCAGGCGACGATGACGCCGCCGCCCGAGCAGGACATGTCGGAGATGATCGCCAAGCGCCGCGCCGCGCGCGAGGCCAACAATCCGCAACCGGCGCCGCCGGCCCCGGCAGAGAGCGATGCCGAACGTTCGCTGCGCATCGCCAAGGCCAATATCGCCGGCGCCCAGGGCCGTTCCGGCGGCGCCGACAAGGACGACACCGGCGGCATCTTCTCGGTCGACAAGAGCTACCACAGCGCCGACGTGAAGTTCCGCGGCTGGAACACCAACTTCAAGCGCAACTGGACCCAGCAGCTGCACGTGGAGCAGGGCGCCGAGCCGGACATCGAAACCGCCGTGGTCAAGGAAATGATCAAGGTGATCCGCAAGGAAAAGACCGGCGACTTCCCGTGGGAATCGCGCCGCCTGGGCAAAGTGGTCGTCATGAGCGCCCGCAAGGAAGACGAAAAGGACTTGATCGCCTTCCTGCTGAAAGAGATGTTCCCCGAGTACACGCGCGGCGCTTCCCGCTAGAAGTAGCGGAATATTGCTGAAAAACCACGGTCCATCCCTTAAAACCGCCGTTTGGTCGCAAAACTCCTGATAGCTTGACAACTTTACTTTAAAGTAACTTTGTCGCGGATTCCATCCGTCCCCCTATCAGGAGAATGTGTTCCATGTTATCGATCAAACAGCTGAGCAAGACTTACGCCAACGGCGTCAAGGCCATCAACGGCGTCACCCTCGACATCCCCAACGGCATGTTCGGCCTGCTGGGCCCTAACGGCGCCGGCAAGTCCTCGCTGATGCGCACCATCGCCACGCTGCAAGACCCCGATAGCGGCAGCATTTATTTCGATGGCCTCGACGTGCTGGCCCAGCCCGAGGCGCTGCGCCGCCAGCTGGGCTACCTGCCGCAGGATTTCGGCGTCTACCCCAAGGTGACGGCCGAGGTGCTGCTGAACCACTTCGCCGTGCTCAAGGGCCTGACCGGACGCGGCGAGCGCAAGGAAGCGGTCGAAGCGCTGCTGCACCAGACCAATCTGTGGGAAGCGCGCAAGCGCGGCCTGGGCACCTACTCGGGCGGCATGCGCCAGCGCTTCGGCATCGCCCAGGCGCTGCTCGGCTCGCCACGGCTGGTGATCGTCGACGAACCCACCGCCGGCCTCGACCCCGATGAGCGCAACCGCTTCCTCAACCTGCTGGCCAAGATCGGCGAGCAGGTGGTGGTGATACTGTCGACCCACATCGTGGCCGACGTCACCGACCTGTGCCCGCGCATGGCGCTGATCGTCAAGGGCGAGGTGCAGTTGCAGGGCGAGCCGCAAGCCACCATCGACACGCTGCGCAGCAAGGTCTGGCGCCGCAGCATCAGCCCGGAAGCGCTGACCGAATACCAGCAGCGCATGAAGGTGCTGCACACCCGCCTGGTCGGCGGCAAGCCGCAGATCAATGTCTACGCCGACAGCCAGCCGGAGGAGGGCTTCATCCAGGTCGAGCCGGATCTGGAAGACGTGTACTTCCTGCATGTGCGTAACGCCGCCGCCCCTGCGGCTGCCGTGGTCTGAGGGGCGCGCCATGTTGATGGAATTCTTTAAATTCGATTTGCGCTACCAGCTGCGCCAGCCGCTGCTGTGGGTGACGGGGCTGATCCTCGGCCTGCTGGCCTTCGGCGCCGCCACCAGCGACGCCATCCAGGTCGGCGGAGCGATCGGCAATGTGCACCGCAACGCGCCGGTGGTCGTCGCTCAACTGCTGGGCTCGTTCACCGTGGTGTCGACCTTCATCGTCACCATCTTCATCGCCGGCACCGTGCTGCGCGACAGCGAGGTCGGCATTTCCGACATGCTGTTCGCCACGCCCATGCGCAAGTACCAGTACCTGGCCGGGCGCTTCATCGCCGGCCTGGTGGCTTGCCTGAGCATCTTCGTGCTGATCGCCGTCGGCATCCTGCTGGGACCGCTCATGCCCTGGGTCGACGCCGCCCGCGTCGGCCCGCTGTCGCTGTCGGCCTACCTGTGGGGCTTCGGCTTCTTCGTCATTCCCAACCTGATCTTCATCGGCGCCTTGCTGATGCTGCTGGCTTCCACCACGCGCTCGATGATGCTGGTGTATGTGGGCGTGCTGGGCTTCTTCGTGCTGTGGATTGTCGCCGGCGTCTTCTCGCGCGACATCAACAGCGAATGGACCGCCGTGCTGCTGGATCCGTTCGGCGTGCGCGCCTTCAGCCGCGCCGTGCGCTACTTCTCGGCCGCCGAATCGAACGCCGGCCTGCCGCCGTTCAGCGGCTTCCTGCTGGCCAACCGCGCGCTGTGGATGGCGGTGGCGCTGGTGCTCTTCGGCGCCACGCTGGTGCTGTTCAAGCCGCAGCGCGCCGGCACCGGCCGCCGCCTGTTCGGCAAGGCCAAGACGACGGCCGCCGCACCGGCGCCTGCGCCATCCCTGTCCAGCCTGGCGTTGCCGCGCAGCGTGGCCCGTTTCAGCGCAAGCACCGGCTGGCTGCAGTGCTGGCACATCCTGCGCTTCGACGCCATGGGCGTGTTCAAGAGCGTGCCCTTCCTGGTGATGCTGCTGTTCGGCGTGCTGAACTTTGTCGGCGCCGTCACCCAGGCCGGCGCCAACTTCGGCACCACGGTGTATCCCGTCACCTACCTGATGCTGCGCACCCTGAGCGGCAGCTTCAACTTCATGCTGATCATCGTGCTGACCTTCTATGCGGGCGAGCTGATCTTCAAGGAACGCCAGGTCAAGATCGCCGACGTCAGCGACGCCATGCCGGTGCCGGACTGGGCGCCGCTGGCGGCCAAGTGCCTGGCGCTGGTCGGCGTGATCGCCGGCTTCCTGCTGGCCGGCGTGCTGGCGGGCGCGGGCTACCAGCTGTTCAAGGGCGGCGCGCCGGTCGAGGTCGGCCTGTACGTCAAGGGCGTGCTGCTGGAATCGATGTTCTTCGTGTTGATGGGACTGTTGGCGCTGACGCTGCAGGTATTCACCAACAACAAGTTCATCGGCTACCTGCTGGTGATCGTGCTGATGGTGTCGCAGATCGTGCTGAGCATCATGCACTTCGACCACAACCTGTACAACTTCGGCTCGCTGCCGGGCCTGCGCTATTCGGACATGAACGGCTACGGCCACTTCCTGACCGGCTGGTCGTGGTTCGCGCTGTACTGGAGCTTGTTCACGGCGGCCCTGCTGGTGCTGGCGCAGGCGTTCTGGGTGCGCGGCCTGGCGCGTCCGTGGCGCGAGCGCGTGCGCGTTGCCGCCGCGCGCCTGAAGGGCTCGTCCGGCGTGGCGCTGGCCATGCTGCTGGCCGGTTTCGTCGGCAGCGGCGCCTGGATCTTCTACAACACCAACGTGCTGAACAAGTACGTGGCGTCCGACGCGGCCATGGACCAGCAAGCCCGCTACGAAAAGCAGTACCGCCAGTACAAGGGCTTGCCGCAACCGCGCGTCACCGACGTGCGCGCCGATGTCGACATCTATCCGGCCGAGCGCCGGGTAGCGATACGCGGCCACTACCTGCTGGAAAACAAGACCGGCCTGCCGCTGGACGTGTTGCGCATCCAGCGCAACCCGGAAGTCGACACCCGCTTCGACAATCTGCCGCCGCACTCGGTGGTCCTGGATGACAAGGAAGCCGGCTTCAGCATCATCAAGCTGACGCAGCCGCTGGCGCCCGCCGCCAGGCTGAACCTGGCCTTCAACGTGGACATCCACAACCAGGGCTTCACCAACAGCGGCGCGGCCGACAACGTCAACCTGAACGGCACCTTCTTCAACAACTTCACCTACTTCCCGCACTTCGGCTACAACGACCAGGCCGAGCTGACCGACCGCAACGAACGCCGCAAGCGCGGCCTGGGCGAGCCGGTGCGCATGGCCAAGCTGGAGGACGAGAAGGCGCGCGCCAACGCCATCTTCAGCAACGAGGCGGACTGGATCAACTTCGAGACCACCGTCTCGACCAGCGCCGACCAGATCGCCGTCGCCCCCGGCTATCTGCAGAAGAGCTGGGAGCAGAACGGCCGCCGCTACTTCCACTACAAGATGGACCGGCCGATGGTGCCGTTCTTCGCCTACCTGTCGGCGCGCTGGCAGGTGCGCAAGGGCGAGTGGCACGGCTTGCCGATCGAGATCTACTACGACAGCAAGCACGCCTACAACGTCGACCGCATGATCACCTCGGCGCAGAAATCGCTCGACTATTTCGAGGCCAACTACACGCCCTACCAGCACAAGCAGGTGCGGGTGCTGGAGTTCCCGAACTACCAGGGTTTCGCGCAATCGTTCGCCAACACGATCCCGTATTCGGAATCGATAGGCTTCATCGCCGACCTGCGCGACAAGGATGACATCGACTACGTCTACTACGTCACCGCGCACGAGATGGCGCACCAGTGGTGGGGCCACCAGGTGGTCAGCGCCAACGTCCAGGGTTCGACCATGCTGATCGAATCGCTGGCGCAGTACTCGGCGCTGATGGTGATGGAGAAGGAATACGGCCGCGACAAGCTGCGCCGCTTCCTGCGCTTCGAGCTGGACCATTATCTGCGCGACCGTGGCGGCGAGCTGGTCGAGGAGCAGCCGCTGATGCGCGTGGAAAACCAGCAGTACATCCACTACCGCAAGGGCAGCCTGGTGTTCTACCGCCTGCGCGACGAGATCGGCGAGGCCGCGCTCAACCGCGCGTTGAAGCGCTTCCTGCAGGACAAGGGCTATCAGCAGGCGCCGTACACCACCAGCCGCGAACTGCTGGCCTACATCCGCGCCGAGGCGCCGCAGGACAAGCAGGCGCTGATCACCGACCTGTTCGAGAAGATCGTCTTCTACGACAACCGCGTGACCGAGGCCAAGGCCCATAAACGCGCCGACGGCCAGTGGGACGTGACGATGACGCTGCACCTGGCCAAGCTGGAGGCGGACGGCAAGGGCAAGGAAACGCCGCGCGCGTACGACGAGCCGGTGGAGATCGCCGTGTTCGCGCGCGCCAAGGGCGCCAAGGAGCGCGACGAGCGCGTGCTGTTCAGCGAGAAGCGCGTGTTGCAGGGCAGCGATCCGGTGGTCACGGTGACGGTCAAGGAGCAGCCGTTCGAGGTCGGCGTCGATCCCTACAACAAGATGATCGACCGCGTCTCGCGCGACAACCGCAAGGAAGTCAGCATCGAGTAGGCGCCCGAGGCCTTGCACTAAAATACAAGTTAGTTAATTGACAAACCCATCATCGCCGGAGATACTTCGGCGATGATACAACTCAGCGATATCCGCAAGACCTACCGCCAGGGCGGCAACGACATCCGTGCCCTCGACGGCATCGACCTGCATATCGCCCCCGGCGAGTTCGTCGCCATCATGGGGCCGTCCGGTTCCGGCAAATCCACCTTGTTGAACGTGCTCGGCGCGCTGGACCGGCCCGACAGCGGCCGCTACCGCCTGGCCGAGGACGAGATCAGCGCCCTCGACGACGACGCCGCCTCCGAAGTGCGCAACCGCCGCATCGGCTTCGTGTTCCAATCCTTCCACCTGCTGCCGCGATTGACCGTGCTGGAGAACGTGCTGCTGCCGCAGCGCTACGCCCGCAGCGCCGATCCGGCCGCGGCCGGCCGCGCCGTCGCGCTGCTCGAACGCATAGGCCTGGGCCAGCGCACCGACCACTTGCCGGGCCAGTTGTCCGGCGGCCAGCTGCAGCGCGCCGCCATCGCCCGCGCGCTGCTGAACCAGCCTGCGCTGCTGCTGGCCGACGAGCCCACCGGCAACCTCGATTCCAAGAGCGCCGCTGACGTCATGGCGCTGCTGAAGGAGCTGCACGCGGGCGGGCAGACGCTGGTGTTGGTCACGCACGATCCCGACATCGCCGCCGCCGCCCAGCGCACCATCCACCTGCGCGACGGCCGCATCGACCAGGACCACGCATGAAGCCGCGCCTGAAACGCTCCACCATCGCCGTGCTGTGCGCCTTGCCGCTGCTGGCCGCCGGCATCGCCGCCGCCGTCTCGTCCGCCAGCGCATCGCATACCGCGCCATCCGCAACCTCGTCCGCGCCGCACGCCCCCGGCGACCAGGCGCCCGCCAGACGCCCAGTGCTGCTGACCGGCGAGGTCGAAGCGCTGGACACGCAGACCATCGTGGTGCCGCCATCGAACTCGTCGCCGCTGGTGCTGCGCAACTTCGTTGCCGAGGGCACGCTGGTCAAGGCCGGCGACCTGGTGCTGCGCATCGAAACCGGCGGCGCCGCCAATGTCGACCGCCTGAAGACCGAGCTTGAGCGCGCCATCGCGCGCATCGACCGCGACACCGCCAACCTCGAAGCGGGCGCCATCGATACCGAGAAAGCGCTGATCACCGCCGAGGCCGCGCTGGCCAAGGCCAAGGTGGACGCCGCGCTGCCCAAGCAGCAAATCGCGGCGCTGAACTACGACCGCAACCAGGCCGAGCTCGACCGCGCCACGCGCGACCTGGCGATCAAGCGCGAAGCGCGCGACAACTACCGGCTATCGGTGCAGCGCCGCCGCGAGGACGGCGAGCTGGAAGTGAAGAAAATGCAGATCAACCTGGCCTTCCAGATCGCCCAGCTCAAGCAGGCCGAAGTGCGCGCCGCGCGCGACGGCGTGGTGGTGCACGGCTACAGCCCGTGGAAGGGCGAACGCTTCGAGGAAGGCTCGTCGGCCTGGCCCGGCAACGCCGCCGGCGTGGTGCAGGGCGACGGCCAGATGGCGGTCACGGCCTGGGTGCTGGAGGCGGACCGGCCCTACCTGGCCGAAGGCGACGCCCTTGGCCTGCGCTTCGACGCGCTGCCGGGCGCCGCGCTGACCGGCAAGATCCTCGGCATCACCAGCGCGCCCGAAGCGCGCGCCAGCTGGGGCACTGGCCGCTACTTCCGCGTCCGCGTCGGCCTGCCGGAAGGGCATGGCCTGCCGCTGGTGGCGGGCATGAGCGTGTTCGCCGAACCGCATGCCGGCGCGGTCACGGCGCGCAAGCCGGCCGTCGCCGCCGAGGCGCCGGCCATCGAAGGCGAGATCGCCTCGCGCCAGGCGTTGCCGGTGTCGCCGCCGACCATCCCGTATGTGTGGCAATACAAGCTGGCCAGCATCGCCCCCGAGGGCGCGATGGTCGAGGCCGGCCAGACCATCGCCCAGTTCGAATCGGGCGAAGTCACCACCCAGCTGATGCAGCAGCAAGGCCAGCTCAGGGAAAAACAGCGGGCGCTGGACAAGATGCTGCTCGACCAGGCCGAGGCCGACCGCGCCGGCGAACTGGCCGTGGCCGAGGCGCAAAGCAATGCCGAAAAGGCCGAGCGCAAGGCCACGCAGCCGAAGGAATTGATACGCCGCGTCGACTACGACAAGCTGGTCATCGAACGCACCGAAAAGACCGCGCTGGCCAGGCTGGCCGTCACGCAGCGCGCCGTGCAGATCCGCGCCCGCCGCGCCGAGCGCACCGGCCTGCAGGCGGAAGTGGCCGACATCCAGCAGCAGCTGGCCGCGCTGGCCAAGGGCCAGGCGGCGATGACCGTGGTGGCGCCGCGCAAGGGCTTGCTGATGTACCGCACCACCTTCTCCGGCGAGAAGGTCGCGGTCGGCAGCCAGGTGTGGATGGGACTGTCGGTCGCCACGCTGGCCGATCCGGGCCAGCTGTACATCAACGCCTCCGTGCCGGAGGCGCAGGCCTCGCTGGTCCATGTGGGGCAGCGCGCCCGCGTGACTGTGCCGGGCGCCAACCAGGCGCTGAACGCCCATGTGGTCGCGCTGGGCCGCGCCTTCCACGGCAAATCCACCGCGCAATCGACCATCGTGCGCAATCTCGAACTGCAGTTTGACGACAACCCTCAGGGCCTCAAGCCGGGCGCCGCCGTGCAGGCCGTGCTGGTGGCCGACGCCGCCGGTGCAGCCGATAAGCGCAGCAAGGAGCGCAAGCAATGAACAAGCATGTACTGAGCGTGGCCGCAGCGCTGGCGCTGGCCGGCTGCGGCGACAGCGCCACCACCGCGCCCGGCGCCATCGAAACGCTGGCCGCGCGGCCGTGGTCCGAAACGCTGGCGGTGGACGGCGAAATCAAGGCCGCCGCCAGCACCACGCTGGCGGTGCCCGGCAGCGGCTGGAGCAGCCGCGTGCTGGTCAGCATGGTGGCCGACGGCAGCGCCGTCCGCAAGGGCGACGTGGTGGCGCGCTTCGACGCGCCGCAGGCGCGCATGGAGCTGTCGCAGGCCGAGCTGGAACTGCTGCGCAAGACCATCGCTGAAGCCGGCAACACCGGCAACGCCGCCGTCGAACGCAGCACGCTGGCCGGCGAGCGCGCCAAGGTCGAGGACGATCTCGGCCTGAGCCAGCGCTACGCCAAGGTCGACCTGACCATCTTCGCCCGCAACACCATACTCGACGCGCTGGCCGACGTCGGCTTCCTCGGCACCAAGCGCACTTACCTGGACTGGAAAGGTGGCCAGGCGCAGGCGCGCACGGCGGCGCAGGACGCGGTGCTGCACTCGCAGCGCGACAGCGTGGAGCAGGGCGCCAAGCGCAACCGCGACAGCCTGGCCGGGCTGGAACTGGTGGCGCCGCACGACGGCGTGTTCCTGCTGGTGCCGCGCTGGGACGGCGCCAAGCCGGAGGTCGGCGCCAGCCAGTCGGCCGGACAGGAATTCGGCATGCTGCCCGACCTGCATCAACTGGTGGCGCACTTCAGCGTGGCCGAGGGCCAGGCCTACGGACTCAAGCCCGGCCTGCCGGTGCAGGTGCGCCTGGCCGGCACCGGCACCGCGCTGACGCTGACCGTCACCCGCGTCGGCAGCAGCGCCAGCACCACCTCGCAGGACTCGCCGGTCAAGTACAGCGACTTCGACGCCGCCATTCCGAACGACACCGCCCTCAAGCTGGGCCTGAAGCCTGGCCAGGCGCTGCGCGGCAGCGTGCAGCTGGTGGCGCGGCCGGCCGCGCTGACCGTGCCCAACCTGGCGCTGGTGCAGGAAGGCGCGGGCTATGCCGTCTACACGGACGAGCAGGGCAAGCCGGTGCGGCACAAGATCGAACTGGGGCAGCGCGGCCCGGTGCGTAGCGAACTCAAAAGCGGATTGACGGCCGGCGCGCGCATCGTGCTGTTGCCGCCATCCACAACGGCGGTAAAGTCATGAACTTCGGCATGAATCTGGCATTGATACGGGAAGCCGTTACTGAACTGCAGCGGCGCAAGCTGCGCACCGGCCTGACCTTGCTGGGCATGATCTTCGGCGTCGCCGCCATCGTCGCCATGCTGGCGGTGGGCGAGGGCAGCAAGCGCGAGGCCTTGCGCCTGGTGGCCGAGCTGGGCCTGGACAATGTGCTCATCGAAAGCAAGGCCATCGACCCCGAGCAGTTGAAGGAAATCCGCACCCGTTCGCTGGGCCTGTCGGCGGCCGATGCCGACGCGGCCTTGCTGGTGGTGCCGGGCGCGCAGTCGGTGGCGTTGAGGAAGGAAATCAAGGTCGAGCAGCTGGTGCTGGGCGACAAGGTGGTGAGCGGCCGTGCCTATGCCGTGTCGCCGTCGTACGCGTCGCACAGCGGCTTGCAGGTGGCCGGTGGACGCTGGCTGGCGGTGCAGGACGGCGCCACGCTGGCGCCGGTGTGCGTGGTCGGCGCGCGGCTGGCGCGCACCCTGTTCGGCGACGGGCCGGCGGTCGGCCAGCGGGTCAAGCTCAATCACGTGTGGCTGGAGGTGGTCGGCGTGCTGGCCGACCGCGCGCAAAGCAAGTCGGATTTCGAGGGCGTCAAGCTGGGGCTGGACGACGAGCGCCTGTTCGTGGCGTGGGAGACGGGGCGTGCGCGTTTCGCCTTCAAGCGCATCGAAGATGAAGTGGACGGCATCAGCGTGCGCCTGGGCGCGGACGTGGCGCCGGACAGCGCGGCGCGCGTGCTGCAGGCGCTGATCGCGCAGCGCCACGGCGGCGCCGACGACACCAACCTGATCGTGCCGATGGGCCTGTACCGCCAGAACCAGCAGACGCAGCGCATCTTCACCATCGTCATGAGTTCGATCGCGGCGGTGTCGCTGCTGGTGGGCGGCATCGGCATCATGAACATCATGCTGGCCAATGTGCTGGAGCGGCGGCGCGAAGTGGGATTGAAGCGTGCGCTGGGCGCGCGCCGGCGCGACGTGGTCGAGCAGTTTTTGGCGGAGGCGCTGGTGATCGCCGTCAGCGGCGCGCTGCTGGGTGTGGTGCTGGGCGCGGTGGCGGCCTACAGCATTGCCGCGCTGGCCGGCTGGTCGGTGGCGTGGTCGCCGTTGAGTTTGATCGTGGCGGTGCTGCTGTGTGTCGGCGTGGGGCTGGCGTTCGGCGTGTTCCCCGCGCGCCAGGCCGCCGCGCTCGACCCCATCGCCGCCTTGCGCAGCGACGGCTAATCCGGGGTCACGGATTATTTTTGCGCCTTCAGCAGGCGGGCGACGTCGAGGGCGAAGTAGGTCAGCACGCCGTCGGCGCCTGCGCGCTTGAAGGCCAGCATGGCTTCCATCATCACCTTGTCGTGATCGAGCCAGCCGTTCTGCGCTGCGGCCTTGATCATCGCGTACTCGCCGCTGACCTGGTAGGCAAAGGTCGGCACCTTGAACTCGTCCTTGACGCGACGCACGATGTCCAGGTAGGGCATGCCCGGCTTGACCATCACCATGTCCGCGCCTTCAGCCAGGTCCAGGCCCACTTCGCGCAAGGCTTCGTCGCTGTTGGCCGGGTCCATCTGGTAAGTGTTCTTGTCGCTCTTGCCGAGGTTCTTGGCCGAACCCACGGCATCGCGGAAGGGGCCGTAGAACGCCGACGCATACTTGGCCGAGTACGCCATGATGCGGGTGTGGATGTAACCCTTCTCTTCCAGCGCGGCGCGCACCGCGCCGATGCGGCCATCCATCATGTCCGACGGCGCCACCACGTCGACGCCGGCCTCGGCCTGGCACAAGGCCTGGCGCACCAGCATGTCGGTGGTGACGTCGTTGATCACGTAGCCGTTTTCATCGATCAGGCCGTCTTGGCCATGGCTGGTGTACGGATCCAGCGCGACGTCGGTCAGGATGCCCAGCTGCGGGAAGGCTTGCTTCAGCGCCCGCACCGCGCGCGGCACCAGGCCGTCCGGGTTGGTCGCTTCGACGCCGTCCGGCGTTTTCTTGGCGGCGTCGATCACCGGGAACAGCGCCAGCACCGGAATGCCCAGCTCAACGCATTCCTCCGCCACTTTCAGCAGCAGATCCACCGACACCCGCTCCACGCCCGGCATCGACAGCACCGGTTCGCGCTGGTGCGTGCCTTCCAGGATAAACACCGGGTAGATCAAGTCCGAGGCCGTGACGTTGTTTTCTCGCATCAAGGCGCGCGAAAACGGATCGCGCCGCATGCGGCGCATGCGGATGGCGGGGAATTGGGCGGAAACGTGTGGATTGTGCATCGCTAAAACTTTCCTAAGGCTGTGGGTTATTGCTCGTCGGGCTCGACGTCGTCTTCCATCTCGATCAGATCGACCTGGGCCGCCGCTTCGTCATCGGTGACGCCGGCCAGTTCCAGGATCTTGTCGTTGGCTTCTTCGATGCCGATGCGCTTGAGCGCGGAGAACAGTTGCACGGTGAAAGGGAAACCTTCGCCGTCTTCGTCGACATAGCTGTCCAGCTTGGCTTTCGCCTGGCGCAGCACATTGACCGATTCATTGCGGTTCAATTTGTCAACCTTGGTCAGAATGCAATGGATAGGCTTGCCGGTCGGGGCGAACCATTCCAGCATCTGCACGTCGAGTTCGGTGAACGGGCGGCGCGAATCCATGATCAAGATCAAGGCCGCCAATTGCTCGCGGCGCTGGACGTAGTCGCCCAGCAGGCGCTGCCAGTGCAATTTGGCCGAGCCGGACACTTCGGCGTAGCCGTAGCCCGGCAAGTCGACCAGCAGGCACTCGATCTCGTCGACGATGGTCGGATCCTTGCGGTGCTGCGCGACGTGCGCGCCGCCGATCGAGAAGTAGTTGATGTGCTGGGTACGGCCAGGGGTCTTGGACGCGAACGCCAGGCCTTTCTGGTTGCACAGGATGTTGATGGCGGTCGATTTGCCGGCGTTGGAGCGACCTGCAAAGGCGATTTCCGGCACTTGCGTGTCGGGGAGGTCGCGCAATTGGTTGACGGTCGTAAAGAAGCGGGCTTGCCAGAGTTTGGACATGGGATGGGGGAAAATGCAACAAAAGGGAGCAAATATGCTGGAAAGCTATTGTACAATGAGTGGTTACGAAGTGTTGCCATAGCCTCTAGCGTCTAGCCTGCGGCATACGTTCGACAAACTTTTTTGAGGGTGCTTGAATGAATCGTGCGTTTTCACCGTTTGTAAAATCCCTGTTGGTCGCCGTGCTGGCAGTTGCGGGTACCGCATCCGCCAACGAAGAAAAAAAACCGGCCCACGCCGAAGCCGCCGCACCCAAGGTCGATGCGGCCAAGGGCGGCACGCTGTTTGAAACGGGTGACAACGCGCGCGGCCTGCCGGCCTGCGTTTCCTGCCACGGCGCCGGCGGCAATTCGACCATCGCGGTCAATCCCAAGCTGGCCGGCCAGCACGAGGGCTATCTTTACAAGCAACTGGTGAACTTTACGGCGGCGGACCGGAATCAAGCAGTCATGACGACCTACGCCAAGATGCTGACCGACGAAGAAAAGCACAACATCTCGGCCTGGCTGGCCGCCCAGGCGCAAAAGCCGGGCGCAGCCAAGAGCAAGGACACCGTCGAACTGGGCAAGAAGATTTATCGCGGCGGCATCGCCGAGAAAAACGTGCCCGCCTGCGCCAGCTGCCACGGCGCGGCCGGCGCCGGCATCCCGGTGCAGTATCCACGCATCGGCGGCCAGCACCAGGACTACACGGTAGCCCAGCTGGGCCTGTTCAAGGCCGGCGGCCGCAAGAACAGCGCGCAGATGAGCACCATCGCCATGCGCATGTCGGATGAAGAAATGAAAGCCGTGGCCGATTACGTCGCCGGCTTGAAATAAAACACGACACCGCGCCCCCGGGTTGCGGTGCATTTGATAGTGCATAGAGGGCGGCAGCGTAAGCGGGCTGCCCTTTTTGTTGATATGCTGCCCGCAGCGTACATTTTTTGAGACAGTCCCAGCATGAGCAGCAGCCCCAGCACCACAGGCATCGAACTCAAGACCCGCCGCCCCATCGTCGGCGAAATCGTCGAACTGATTTCCTCCATGCGCTTCGCCATCGCGCTGCTGGCGATGATCGCGATCGCCGCCATCGTCGGCACCGTGATGAAGCAGGGCGAGGCGACCAACAACTACATCAACCAGTTTGGGCCGTTCTGGTTCGAAGTGTTCGGCAAGCTGGGCCTGTACGCCGTGTACTCGGCCTGGTGGTTCCTGCTCTTGATGACCGCGCTGGTGACGTCGACCTCGCTGTGCATCGTGCGCAACGCGCCCAAGATGCTCAAGGACATGCGCAGCTGGCGCGAGAACGTGCGCGAGAATTCGCTGCTCAACTTCCACCACAAGATGCAATGGCGTTCGCCGCTGGCGCGTGCGGCGCTGGCGCAGCAGACCGCCGCCCGCCTGGCCGACGCCGGCTACAAGATCAAGCTGGTCGAGAAGGACCACGGCACGCTGGTGGCCGCCAAGCAGGGCGCAGCCAACAAGTTCGGCTACATCTTCGCGCACTCGGCCATCGTGGTCATCTGCATCGGCGGCCTGCTCGATTCGGACGTGCCGATCCGCCTGCAGGAATGGTTCCTCGGCAAAGTGCCGTTCAGCGGCAGCGGCTTGATCTCGGCGGTGCCGGCGCAGAGCCGCCTCGGCCTGGGCAACCCCACCTTCCGCGGCAACACCATGATCCCCGAAGGCCAGTCCAGCGAAAGCGCCATCATCACCCGTCCCGACGGCGTGCTGATCCAGGACCTGCCGTTCACCATCAACCTGAAGAAATTCACCATCGATTTCTACAGCACCGGCATGCCCAAGCTGTTCGCCAGCGAAGTCGAAGTGCGCGACCACGCCAGCGGCGAGGTGGTCAAGGCCGTCATCGAAGTCAACAAGCCCTTGCTGTACAAGGGCCTGGCGATCTACCAGTCCAGCTTTGACGATGGCGGCAGCAAGCTCAAGCTCACCGGCTACCCGATGCGCGGCGGCGCCACCACCACCTTCGATATCAGCGGCGAAGTGGGCGGCAGCACGCCGATGACCGACGCCTACACCGTCGAATGGTCGGGCTTCCGTCCCTTCAACGTCGAGAACCTGGCGGCCTCGCAAGACCCGCGCGCCGTCGCCAAGGGCAAGACCCTGGAAGAGCAGTTCGCCAACTCGCTCGACAAGCACACCGGCTCGGCCGGCCGCAACGCCAACAACAAGGATTTGAAGAACGTCGGCCCCAGCGTGACCTACAAGCTGCGCGACAAGACCGGCCAGGCGCGCGAATACCAGAACTATATGCAGCCGGTGACGGTCGATGGCGCCACGGTGTTCCTGGCCGGCATGCGCGTCAACCCGTCCGACCAGTTCAGCTTCCTGCGCATCCCGGCCGACGACGGCCACAGCGTGACCGAATGGATGCGCCTGCGCGCCGCCCTCGGCGATCCCGCGCTGCGCGCCGCCGCCGCCAAGCGCTACGCCGAGCGCGCCACGCCGCAATCGAACAACACCGACGCGCTGCGCGTGCAGCTCCAAGCGTCGGCCGACAAGAGCCTGAGCATCTTCGCCGGTAACGACAAGGCGGCCGGCTTCGTCGCCATCTCGCAGTTCCTGGAAAAAATCCCGGCCGCCGAGCAGGAAAAGGCCGCCGATGTCTTCATGAAAATCCTCAACGGCAGCCTGTGGGACTTGTGGCAGGCCGCGCGCGAGAAGGATGGCCTGGCCCCGGTCAGCGCCGACGAGCAGCACGCCCGCTTCCTGCAACTGGCCACCAACGCGCTGTCGGACGCCTTCTTCTACGGCGCCCCGGTCTACCTGCAACTGGACGATTTCACCCAGGTGCAGGCCTCGGTGTTCCAGGTCACGCGCTCGCCGGGCAAGAACGTGGTCTACCTGGGCTGTGTGTTCCTGGTGCTGGGTGTATTCTCGATGTTCTACATCCGCGAGCGCCGCCTGTGGGTCTGGATCAAGGATGACGCCAACGGCGCCGAGGCGCTGATGGCCATGAGCACCCAGCGCAAAACGCTGGATTTCGAACGCGAGTTTGAAACTTTGAAAGAAAAGCTGCCGCAATCGGCGTAAGCTATAGCGGCCACGGAGATAAATGATGGAACTGACGCAATCGACCCAAACCTATACCCAGGCGCCCGGCTACTTCAAGCGCCTGAACGCGTTCGACTGGCTGTTCGCGCTGGCCCTGGTGGCCGGCTCGCTGTTCGGCCTGAACCGCTACGGCCACTACATGGACATCTACGAGAAGGGCATCCTGCTGGCGGCCGCGCCGGCGTTTGCCGCGCTGGGCTGGCACTGGAAGCCGGCGCGCTGGCTGATGCCGCTGGTGGCCCTGCTGGCGCTGGGCGCGATCGCCATGTATGCGGGCGAGCTGGATAACGGCACCAAGAAATTCTGGCTGCGCATGATGCTGTCCAGCCAATCCGCGATCCTGTGGATGAGCGTGATGTTCTGCCTGTCGACCCTGTTCTACGTGATCGGCCTGGCGGCCCGTTCCAATTCCGCTTCCAGCATCGGCTCCAAGCTGTGCTGGGCCGCCGTGGTGCTGGGCCTGACCGGCATGATGGTGCGCTGGTACGAGTCCTACCTGATCGGCGCCGACGTCGGCCACATCCCGGTGTCGAATCTGTATGAAGTGTTTATATTGTTTTCGCTGATCACCGCGATGTTCTACTTGTACTTCGAGCAGCGCTACGCCACCCGCCAGCTGGGCGCCTTCGTCACGCTGGTGATCACCGCCGCGATCGGCTTCCTGTTCTGGTACACCACCTCGCGCGACGCCGCCGACATCCAGCCGCTGCTGCCGGCGCTGCAAAGCTGGTGGATGAAGATCCACGTGCCCGCCAACTTCATCGGTTATGGCAACTTTGCGCTGGCGGCCATGGTGGCGGCGGCCTATCTGCTGAAAACCTCGGGCCGTCTGGTCGACCGCCTGCCGTCGGAAGAAGTGCTGGACGACGTCATGTACAAGGCCATCTCGGCCGGCTTCGCCTTCTTCACCATCGCCACCATCCTCGGCGCGCTGTGGGCGGCGGAAGCGTGGGGCGGCTACTGGTCGTGGGATCCGAAGGAGACCTGGGCGCTGATCGTCTGGCTGAACTACGCGGCCTGGCTGCACATGCGCCTGATGACGGGCCTGCGCGGCCGTCCGGCGGCCTGGTGGGCGCTGGTGGGCCTGCTGGTGACGACCTTCGCCTTCCTGGGCGTGAATATGTTCCTGTCCGGCCTGCATTCCTACGGCAAGTTGTAAACGCGATGTTATAAACGGCTGACGAAGATTGGTGTAAGGTTCAGGCTACTGGGGCGACCAAGTCTCAACCTTGCACTTTCTTTGGAGTCAGCATGCTGATCAAGCGTAGCCCCAACGGCATCGAGTTGCCGTTTTCATCAGAAATCACCTCGCGCGACGTCTACGAGTCGCGCCGCAAGTTCATCAAGCAGGTCGCCGCCGGCGCCATCGGCAGCGCCGCGCTGCTGGAGATGGCCAACCGCGAAGCGTTCGCGCAGGGCGTCAATCCCAAGCTGGCCGCCAAGCTCAACCCGTCCTACTCGGCGCTCGACAAGCAGACGCCCTACAAGGACGCCACCAGCTACAACAACTACTACGAATTCGGCACCGACAAGAGCGAACCGGCCATGTACGCCGGCACGCTGAAGACGCGTCCGTGGACGGTCACCATCGAAGGCGAGGTGAAGAAGCCGATGACCCTGGACATCGACGCGCTGCTGAAGCTGGCGCCGCTGGAAGAGCGCGTCTACCGGCTGCGCTGCGTCGAGGGCTGGTCGATGGTCATTCCCTGGATCGGTTATTCGTTCTCCGAGATTATCAAGAAGGTCGAGCCGACCGGCAACGCCAAGTACGTGGAGTTCGTCACCTTGGCGGACAAGAAGCAGATGCCGGGCGTGGGCAGCCGGGTGCTGCAATGGCCGTACACCGAAGGCTTGCGCATCGACGAGGCCAACCATCCGCTGGCGCTGCTGACGCTGGGCATGTACGGCGAAACGCTGGCCAACCAGAACGGCGCCCCGGTGCGCATGGTGCTGCCGTGGAAGTATGGCTTCAAGTCGGCCAAGTCCATCGTCAAGATCCGCTTCGTCAAGGAGCAGCCGCGCACCTCGTGGAATCTGTCGGCGCCCAATGAGTACGGCTTCTATTCGAATGTGAATCCCGAGGTGGACCACCCGCGCTGGTCGCAGGCGTCCGAGCGCCGCATCGGCGAGGACGGCTTCCTTGCCCGCAAGCGCAAGACGCTGATGTTCAACGGCTATGCCGACGTGGCGCCGCTGTACGCCGGCATGGACTTGAAAAAGTTCTTCTGATCGTATGGCGTTCAATCCTTCAACGCGGCAGGCCGGGCTGATCAAGGCCGCGATCTTCGTGCTGGCGCTGGTGCCCTTGGCGCGCATGGTCTACCTGACCTTGACCGGGCAACTGGTCGAGCCGCTGGAATTCATCACGCGCGGCACCGGCGACTGGACCTTGTACTTCCTGTGCTTCACCCTGGCGGTGACGCCGCTGCGCAAGCTGAGCAAATGGAACTGGCTGATCAAGCTGCGCCGCATGCTGGGGCTGTACATGTTCTTCTACGGCTTTCTGCACTTCATGACCTTCTTGTGGTTCGATCATTTCTTCGACGTGCAGGAGATGTGGAAGGATGTGTTGAAGCGGCCGTTCATCACGGTGGGCTTCATCGCCTTTGTGCTGTTGCTGCCGTTAGCTGTGACCAGCACCAACGCCATGGTCAAGCGGCTGGGCGGCAAGCGCTGGCAGTGGCTGCATCGCCTGGTGTACGTGATCGCGCCGCTGGCCATCCTGCACTTCTGGTGGATGAAGGCGGGCAAGCACAACTTCACGCAACCGATCATCTTCGGCGTGATCCTCGGATCGCTGCTGCTGATGCGCGTCTACTGGGCGCGCAGCAAGGCGCTGGCGGCTGCGTAAGTTGCTAGCTAAGCGTTTTGGAAAGATCCCGGCACGGCTGAATAACCGTATCGAGTACGCTGAAATGGATGATCTGGATCTGTGGTTCGACCGGATATTCGACGCCAGGAGTATCAAAGATATTTTTGCTGAAAGCCAGCCAGCATGAAAAAAGCCGCCGGCGGTGAAGCGGGCGGCTTTTGCTTGTGGGCTGAACTGCTTACTTGATCAGCGCTTCCAGCGCATACAGATCGGCCGGGTTCTCGCGCTGGCGCACCACATGGCACACCTCGCCGTCGACGATGATCTCCGCCGCGCGGCCGCGCGTGTTGTAGTTGGACGCCATCGTCATGCCGTACGCGCCGGCGCTGTGCATCACCAGCAGGTCGCCGGCTTCCACCGCCAGCTCGCGGTCGCGCGCCAGCCAGTCGCCGGATTCGCAGATCGGACCCACCACGTCGTACGTCAACGCGCCAGCCTTGCCCTGCACCACGGGCTGCATGTCCATCCACGCCTGGTACAGCGCCGGACGCGCCATGTCGTTCATCGCCGCATCAACCACGCAGAAATTCTTCTCCTCGCCGTGCTTGATGAACTCCACCTTGGTCAGCAGCACGCCGGTGTCGCCGACGATCGAACGGCCCGGCTCGAAGATCACCTTGATCGGCTTGCCTTCGTAGCGCGTCGCGCGCCAGGCGTCGATCCTGGCGAACAGCCGGCCCAGGTAGTCGCCCACCGGCACCGGCGCCGCTTCGCCCGCTTCACCGTAGTTGATGCCGATGCCGCCGCCGATGTCCAGGTGGTGCAGCACGATGCCTTCCTCGCCCAGCTTGTCGATCAGCTCGATCAGGCGGTCCAGCGCCTCCAGCAGCGGCGCGTCGTCCAGCAGCTGCGAGCCGATGTGGCAGTCGATGCCGGCCACTTCCAGGTGCGGCAGCCTGGCGGCCGCGCGGTAGGTGTCCAGCGCATCGTCGAAGGCCACGCCGAACTTGTTGGCCTTCAGGCCGGTGGCGATGTACGGATGGGTCTTGGCGTCGACATTCGGGTTGACGCGCAGCGAGACGCGCGCGGTCTTGCCCATGGCCCCGGCCACTTCGTTCAGGCGGTGCAGCTCGGGGATCGATTCGACGTTGAAGCACAGGATGTCGTGCGACAGCGCCAGGCGCATTTCGTCGACGCTCTTGCCGACGCCGGAGAAGATCACCTTGCGCGGATCGCCGCCCGCCGCCAGCACGCGCAGCAGCTCGCCGCCGGAGACGATGTCGAAGCCGGCGCCCTGGCGGGCCAGCAGGTCGAGGATGGCCAGGTTGGAATTGGCCTTCATCGCGTAGCAGACCAGCGCGTCGCGGCCGGCGCAGGCGTCGGCGTAGGAAGCGTAGTTGGCCAGCAGCTGCGCCTTCGAGTACACATAGGTCGGGGTGCCGTACTGCTCGGCGATGGCGGCTAGCGACGCGCCCTCGGCGTGCAGCACGCCGTCTTGATAACTGAATTGGGACATAAACTTATTGTTGGGAAGCTGGAGGAGTGGACGAAATAGGGGCGCTGGCCGGAGCCGCACCCTGACGTGGCGCGTCGCCGCTCGTGACAGGCTTGGCCGGTGGCGCCTTGGGCAGGTACAGCGGGCCGGGTTGGCCGCAACCGCTCAACAAGGTGGTCAGGCACAAGGTTGTTGTGCCGATAAATAAACGGAAAGTGGACTTCACGATAAAATCATGGATTAAGTATAGATATTGGAGTGTAGCATGGGCGAATCAGAATTCCTGGCGCAGGCCGAGGCCACCCTCACCGCCATCGAGGGCGCGCTGGACCGTTTGAACGATGAGGACATGCTCGATGTCGAGTGCAGCCGCAGCGGCAATGTGCTGGAAATTGAATTTATTGACAATGGTTCCAAGATCATCGTCAACAGCCAGGCGGCGATGCAGGAGCTGTGGGTGGCGTCCCGTTCGGGCGGCTACCACTACAGGCAGAAGGACGGCAAGTGGCTCAACACCCGCGACGGTTCCGAGCTGTTCGCGGCGCTGTCCGAGATGGTCAGCACGCAGGGCGGCAGTCCGGTGGTGCTGGCGCAGTAACGATGGCCGTGCTAAAGGTTGTTTGACGCTGGATGTGTGACGGTTAAAGATATGCCATTAATAGTAGAGTTTCTTTTGCCACGACGTCCCGTTTCCCACCAAGCGAAGGACGCGGATAACAAAAAAGCTTGGCGTGACTATGTATACGGCCGGGCAATGAAGATCTGGCCAGCGAAGCCTTTGGTGAACTATCCTTTAAAATTTACCATGGTTTATCTTTCGGACGATCCTAAGCCGGGCGACATAAACAATTTCGTCAAACCTGTGCAAGACGCCCTGTGCGGACTCATTTATGGTGATGATTCCATGATCCTCGATGTTTCGGCGCATATGCGGCTGTTAAGCGAGCCCAATTCCATACGAGGATTACCGGATATCCTCGCGCGGGCTATTATCGGCGGTGAGGCGTGCGTATATGTGGCGATATCCGATTCAGCAGAACTCGCTGAGGAACTAAAATGAATGTGATGAGCAGAAACCGCGGCGAGAAATTGATTGCCAAGCGATATGAGGAACAAGGGTATGTCGTCACACTGGACCCGCCAAGTTCCGCATTCCCTTTTTCGCTGGGGAACTACAAGCCCGATATCCTGGCGACAAAGGGAGACGAGCGCATCGTCATCGCAGTGAAATTGGCGGGCGCCCCGGTCGATTCAGACGCGTATCTCCGTCTGGATCAGGAGATTCAGCGTCATGCGGGTTGGCGGTTCCTGCTTGCCACGGTAAATGAGGCGGAATTGCAGGATCTGCGCTCAGGAGGCGTTGGCCATATTGATATTCAGCGGATTCGTGACTACCTTGAGAAGATCGACAACATTGCGGAAAAAGAAGAGTTGGCGGTGCTCGTTTTGCCCCAGTTATGGAACGTTTACCTGTCCGCTTTAAGACTTCTTGCCTTGCGTGATGGGGTGGGCGAAGAGGACTGCTCCGACCTAAGCTTTTTAAATCAGGCTTATGCTGCCGGGATACTGTCTTTTGATGCATACGAATCGGCTAGACGGTTGTTGAACCTTCGTAATCATGCGGCGCATAGCCTCGACTCGTTGGAGACAATTTCCGATTGGAGGGAATTGCGAAAAATGGTCGATGCAGTGCTGATGCAACTTTCTGCGATGTCCGCCTCCACGTCCCACACCTGACCAGATTTTAAAAAATTAAGGGGCCTTGCGGCCCCTTTGTCTTCGACGCCTTAGAACAACTCGTTTTTCACGGCGTCCTTGGCTTTTTCCTCGACCGGCGTGCCTTTCGATGCGCCGTCGATGTTATGCACGCCGGCGCCCGGCGGGTTTTCCGCGTAGTAGTACTCGTCGCCCACCAGCATCACGCCTTCCGGCACAGCGCGTTCCTCGATCGGGATATTCTTCAGCGCCTTCTGCATGTAGCTGATCCAGATCGGCAGCGCCAGGCCGCCGCCGGTTTCGCGGTTGCCCAGGTTCTTCGGCTGGTCGTAGCCGATCCAGGCGATGCCCACCAGATGCGGCTGGTAGCCGGCGAACCAGGCGTCGATCGAATCGTTGGTGGTGCCGGTCTTGCCCGACAGGTCGGGACGCTTGAGCACCAGCGCCTTGGTCGCCGTGCCGAAGCGCACCACGTCCTTGAGCATGCTGTCCATCATGAAGGCGTTGCGCTCGTCGATGACGCGGTTGCGCTCGTCGCCAGCCTTGTCCGGATTGGCTTGCGACAGGATCTTGCCGTCGGCGTCGGTCACCTTGGAAATCAGGTAGGGGCTGACCTTGTAGCCGCCGTTGGCGAACACCGAGTAGGCGCCGGCCATCTGCAGCGGCGTGACGTTGCCCGCGCCCAGCGCCAGCGTCAGGTAGGGCGGGTTCTTGTCGGCGTCGAAGCCGAAGCGGGTGGTGTATTCCTGGCCGTACTTGGCGCCGATCTTGTGCAGGATGCGGATCGAGATCATGTTCTTGGACTTGGTCAGGCCGCGGCGCATGGTCATCGGGCCTTCATACTTGCCGTCGTAGTTCTTCGGCTCCCAGGCCTGGCCGCCGGTCTGGCCGGCGTCGAAGGAGATAGGCGCATCGTTGATGATGGTGGCCGGCGACAGGCCGCGCTCCAGCGATGCCGAGTAGATGAACGGTTTGAACGACGAGCCCGGTTGACGCCACGCCTGGGTCACGTGGTTGAACTTGCTGCGGTTGTAGTCGAAGCCGCCCACCATGGCCTTGATCGCGCCGTCGTGGGTGTCGGCCGCAACGAAGGCCGATTCGATTTCCGGCAGCTGCGTCACTTGCCAGTCCTTACCTTCCTGCATCACGCGGATCACCGCGCCACGGCGGATGCGCTTGTTCAGCGCAGCCTTGTCGGACAGCCACGAGCGGCCCATCTCCAGCCCCGGCCCGGTGATCTTGATTTCCTCGCCGGTGGCGGTGACGGCGGTGATCAGCTGCGGCGTCGCGGCCAGCACCATGGCGGCCACGATGTCGTCGCTGTCCGGGTGGTCGGCCAGTTCGTTCTCGATGGCGTCGTCGGCTTCTTCCTTGTTCTGCGGGATGTCGATGTAGGCTTCCGGGCCGCGATAGGCGTGGCGCTTCTCGTAGTCCATCACGCCCTTGCGCAGCGCCAGGTAGGCGGCGTCCTGGTCGGCCTTGGTGATCGTCGTGAAGACGTTCAGGCCGCGCGTGTAGGTGTCTTCCTTGAACTGCTCGTACACCAGCTGGCGCGCCATCTCGGCCACGTACTCGGCGTGCACGCCGAACTCGCTGCTGTCGGTCTTGACCTTGAGCTGCTCGGCCTTGGCCGTCTCGAACTGCTTGTCGGTGATGTAGCCCAGGTCGTGCATGCGTTGCAGGATGTACTGCTGGCGGGTGCGCGCGCGCTTGGGGTTGACCACCGGGTTGTAGGCCGACGGCGCTTTCGGCAGGCCGGCCAGCATGGCCGCCTCGGCCACGCTAATGTCTTTCAGATTCTTGCCGAAATAGATTTGTGCGGCCGACGAGAAACCATAGGCGCGCTGGCCCAGGTAGATCTGGTTCATATACACCTCAAGGATCTGGTCCTTGCTGAGGTTTTTCTCGATCTTCCAGGCCAGCAGCACTTCGTAGGCCTTGCGCTTGAGCGTCTGTTCGCTCGACAGGAAGAAGTTGCGGGCCACCTGCTGGGTGATGGTGGACGCGCCTTGCTTGGCGCCGCCGGTGGCGTTGTGCACGGCTGCGCGCAGGATGCCGGTGTAGTCGACGCCGCCGTGCTCGTAGAAGCGGTCGTCCTCGATCGCCAGCACGGCTTTTTTCATCACGTCCGGGATGTCCTTGATGCGCACCAGGTTGCGGCGCTCTTCGCCGAACTCGCCGATCAGCACGTTGTCGGCCGAGAAGATGCGCAGCGGCATTTTGGGACGGTAGTCGGTCAGCGTGTCGAGTTCCGGCAGGTTGGGGTAGGCCATCGCCAGGCCGAACACCACCAGCAGCAGCGCCACCAGTCCGAGGCCGACCACGGACAGGCCGGCCAGCAGGAAGAAGCGTGTAGCGGGTTTGCCTTGGGCCGACGAGCCCGGCGGATTCGAGGGGGGAGGTGCCGAATTTGAAGAAGAGGCCATGCAGTTAGATCTTTCTGTTAAGTATGCGGGCCATTATAAGCTAGCCAACACCCACGGCGCGCACTGCCGGACGACAGGAATATTTACCCGTAAGCAACAATGCAACTCAGTTGTTTTTGAGGCTACAGGCCGGAAAAAAAGTGTGGCGTAAGCCTCACACCATGGCAATTGTGCACAATAGAAATACCTTTACACTTATATAGGCACGATTTAATGTAGGGGCTGACATACGTAGGCTAAACGCTGGTTTTTACACGAGTTCCTCTATGCACACAGTTCGAATGTTGATTCGGCGGCAATGTAGCACGGGTGCCAACGATGGCGCCGGGGAGCTCGTATGATCGACATCAAGGCGCTGCTGGGACAGGGGAACCCGCCGCTGGTGGGCATAGACATCAGCACTTCCAGCGTGCGCCTGGTCGAACTGGCGCAGGGCGGCAAGGGCGAGTACCGCCTGGAACGCTACGCCGCCGAACCGCTGCCGCGCGGCGCCGTCGTCGACGGCAATATCGAGAATATGGACCAGGTGGTGGAAGCCGTGCGCCGGGTCTGGAAGAAGAGCGGCACCCGCGCCAAGCTGGTCGCGCTGGGCATGCCGCCCGCTTCCGTCATCACCAAGAAAATCATCCTGCCGGCCGGCATGTCGGAAGACCAGCTCGAAGTGCAGGTCGAATCCGAAGCCAGCCAGTACATCCCGTTCGCGCTGGACGAGGTCAGCCTGGACTTCGACGTCATCGGCCCGGCCGCCAATTCGCCGGAAGACATTGAAGTGATGCTGGCCGCCTCGCGCCGCGAGAAGGTCGAGGACCGCGTCGCCATCGCCGAAGCGTCCGGCCTGAAGGCCACCGTGATGGACATCGAATCCTACGCCGCCCGCGCCGCGCTGGACCGCGTGACCGCCCAGCTGCCCGAGGCCGGCGCCGGCCAGGTGGTGGCGCTGTTCCAGGTCGGCGCCCAGGTCACGCACATCTCGGTGATGCTGGACGGCGTCACCGTCTACGAGCGCGAGCAGCCCTTCGGCGGCAACGCGCTGACCCAGGACATCGTGCGCGCCTACGGCATGAATTTCGACGAGGCCGAGACCCGCAAGAAATCCGGCGACCTGCCCGACAACTACGGCGCCGAGCTGCTGACGCCCTTCCTCGAAAGCGCCGCGCTGGAAGTGACGCGGGCCATCCAGTTCTTCTACACGTCCACACCCTACACCCGGATCGACCAGCTGTTCCTGGCCGGCGGCTGCGCACTGCTGCCGGGCCTGCTGGAACTGGTGGCCAGCCGCACCAAGATTTCCAGCGCCGTGATCTCGCCGTTCAAGGGCATGCAGCTCGGTTCCTCGGTGCGCGAGTCGCAACTGCGCAGCGACGCCCCGGCCTATCTGGTGGCCTGCGGCCTGGCCTTGCGGAGGTTTGGCTGATGATCAAGATTAATCTGCTGCCGCACCGCGAGGAAAAACGCAAACAGAAAAAGGCCGCCTTCTTTGCGCTGCTGGCGCTGGGCGGCATCATCGGCATCGGCGTGGTGCTGCTGGTGGGCGGCTACAACGCGCGCGCCATCTCCATCCAGAACGAACGCAACCAGGCGATCAAGACCGCCATCTCCGGCCTCGATAAAAAGATCGCCGAGATCGCCACGTTGAAGCAGGAAATCGAAGCGCTGAAAGCCCGCCAGCAGGCGGTGGAAGATTTGCAGGGCGACCGCAACCAGCCGGTCTATCTGCTGGACGAGCTGGTCAAGCAGATCCCGGCCGGCGTCTACCTGAAGGCCTTCAAGCAGGAAGGGCAGAAGCTGGCGATGGGCGGCTATGCGCAGTCGCAGGAACGGGTGTCCGAACTGCTGGGCAACCTGGCCGGCGTGTCGCCGTGGCTGGAGCGGCCGGAACTGATCGACGTGAAGTCCACCGGCCTGGGCCAGGGCAAGACCGCCAAGAAGGTGGTGGAGTTCAACCTGACGGTGAACATCAAGCGTCCGCGCGACCGCGACGCCGCCGCCAATGGCAGCGCCGGCGCCAACGGCGCAAAAGGCAAGACCGCCGCGCCCGCGTCCGCCGCCGACGCCCCCAACACCGGCCTGCCGCCGGCCAAGAGTTAGGAGCGCGCACCGCCATGGCCAAAATCGACATCAACGAACTGGGCGCGCAACTGGCCGACCAGTTCCGCAACCTCGGCGACCGCCACCCGGGCCAATGGCCGCTGGCGCCGCGCGTGTTGTGCAGCATCGGGGTGATGGCGGCGGTGGTGGCGGCCGGCTACTTCGGCTACTGGAGCTCGCAGTTCGACGAACAGGAAGCCGGCGCCCAGGCCGAGATCAAGCTGCGCGACGAGTACAAGTTCAAGACCGCGCAGGCGGTCAACCTGGAGGCGCTGCGCGCGCAGAAGATGCAGGTCGACCAGTATGTGGACCGGCTGCAGAAACAGCTGCCGAGCAAGGCCGAGATGGATGCGCTGCTGAAGGACATCAACCGCGCCGGCACCGGCAGCGGCCTGCAGTTCGAATCGTTCACGCCGGCGCCGGTGGTGGTCAAGGATTACTATGCCGAGCTGCCGATCAACATCCGCGTCACCGGCAGCTACCACGACATCGGCGCCTTTGCCGGCAACATGGCCAACCTGTCGCGCATCGTCACGCTCAACAACATGGCCCTGGCCACCGGCAAGGACGGGGTGCTGACGCTGGAGGCGGTGGTCAAGACCTTCCGCTACCTCGATCCGGAGGAGGTCAGCGCCCAGCGCAAGGCCGCCGCCGACAAGAAGAAGGCGGCGAAAAAATCATGAGAACCCTGATCGCAGGAATCATGGCGGCGTTGTTGCTGGCCGGTTGCGGCGACAGCGACGTGCAGGAAGTGCGCGCCTGGATGAAGCAGGTCGACTCCCAGGCCAAGGTGGCGGTGCCGCCGCTGGCCGAGCCCAAGACCTTCATCCCCTTCGCCTATGCCCAGGCCGACGCCATCGATCCCTTCAACCCCAACAAGCTGCTGGCCGAGCTGGCCAAGGCTTCGGCCCGTGGCAACAACGGCATCAAGCCCGACATGGAGCGGCGCAAGGAATTGCTGGAGAGCTTCCCGCTCGACACCGTGAAGATGGTCGGCACGATGGAGAAAAAAGGCGTGGTCTACGGACTGCTGCAAGTCGACCGCAATCTGCACCATGTCGTGGTGGGCCAGCACGTGGGCCAGAACTTCGGCCTGATCACCGCCATCAACGACACCAGCGTCAGCGTCAAGGAAATCGTACAGGATGCGGGCGGCGACTGGGTCGAACGCATGTCGAAGTTGGAACTGCAGGAAAGCAAGGAGATCACCAAATGACCGCTCACATCACGCCCCGGCGCGCCCTGGCCGTCGCCAGCTGGGTGCCGGTGCTCGCTTTTGCCTTCGCCATGCAACTGGCCGGCGTCGCCCGCGCCCAGGCCGCGCCTGAGGCGCCGTCTTCGAACGCCATCGAAGCGATCACCGCCAACCAGCAGGGTTCCAACGTGATCGTCAAGATCGCGCTGAAGAACGCCCCCGATAAACTGCCGATCGGCTTCGCCATCACCAACCCGCCGCGCATCGCGCTGGACTTCGGCGCCACCTCCAACGCCACCGGCAAGACCGTGCAGGAGCTCAGCCTTGGCGACCTGCGCGGCGTCAACGTGGTGCAGGCCGGCGAGCGATCGCGCCTGGTGTTCAACCTGAAACGCAGCCTCAACTACGCCACCGCCATCGACGGCAACGCCGTCATCCTGACCATCGACGGCTCCGGCGGCCTGGCCCAGGCGGTCGACGCCAAGGGCTTGCCGGTGGCCGCCAAGGTTGCCGCGCCAACCGGCCGCCAGCTCTTGCGCGACATGGACTTCCGTCGCGGCGCCAACGGCGAAGGCCGGGTCGTGGTCGACCTGCCCAACAGCCAGGTGGCGGTCGATGTGCGCCAGACGCCGACCGGCGTGGTGGTCGACTTCCTCAAGACCGGCGTGCCGGAAAGCCTGCGCCGCCGGCTCGACGTCAGCGACTTCGGCACCCCGGTGGCGCTGGTGACGACCGTGCCGCAGGGCGACAACACGCGCATGACCATCGAGGCGCGCGGCCTGTGGGAACAGACCGTCTACCAGAGCGACACCCAGCTGGTGATCGACGTCAAGCCGATCAAGGAAGACCCGAACAAGCTGACCCAAGGCACCCAGGGCTATCGCGGCGAGAAGCTGTCGTTCAACTTCCAGAACGTCGAAGTGCGGGCGGCGCTGCAGGCGATCGCCGACATCTCGGGCCTGAACATCATCACCAGCGACAGCGTCGGCGGCAACCTGACCCTGCGCCTGAAGGAAGTGCCGTGGGACCAGGCGCTGGACGTGGTGCTGCAAGCCAAGGGCCTGGACATGCGCAAGAACGGCTCGGTGCTGTGGATCGCGCCCAAGGAAGAATTGCTGACCAAGGAAAAGCTGGAACTGGAGCAGCGCGCCCAGATCGCCGACCTGGAACCGCTGAAGTCCGAGATCTTCCAGCTGAACTACCAGAAGGCCGACGCCTTCAAGACCGTGTTCGGGCTGGAGGGCGCCGGCGACGGCAAGAACCGCATCCTGTCCAAGCGCGGCAGCGCCATCATCGAGCCGCGCACCAACCAGCTGTTCGTCACCGACATCGCCTCCAAGCTGGAGGATATCCGCCGGCTGATCGCCAAGACCGACATCGCCTCCAAGCAGGTGCTGATCGAGGCCCGCATCGTCGAGGCCAGCGACACCTTCACCCGCAACCTCGGCGCCAAGCTGGGCTTTGCCGACCTGCGCACCCAGCGCGGCGGCGATTCCGGCTACCAGCTCGGCACCAGCAACACCCGCGTCGCCATCGGCGGCAACATCACCGGCGTCGGCGAAGTGACGGGCCAGATCAAGCCGACCGACACCAGCTACAACAACAGCCAGTTCATCAACCTGCCGGCCGGCGCCATCAACGGCGCGCAGGCGGGCAACCTGGCGATCAGCCTGTTCTCGTCGGCCGCCAACCGCTTCCTGAACCTGGAGCTGTCGGCGTTGGAGGCGGACGGCACCGGCAAGATCATCTCCAGCCCGCGCGTGATCACGGCCGACAAGGCCATCGCGCTGATCGAGCAGGGCATCGAACTGCCGTACCAGGTGGCCACCAGCAGCGGCGCCACCTCGATCATGTTCCGCAAGGCCAACCTGCGGCTGGAGGTGACGCCGCAGATCACGCCGGACGGCAACGTCGTCATCGACGTCGACGTCAACAAGGACAGCGTCGGCCAGGAAACCCGCGCCGGCTTCGCCATCGACACCAAGCACGTCAAGACCCAGGTCATGGTCGAGAACGGCGGCACGGTGGTGCTGGGCGGGATCTACCAGCAGACCGAACGCAACACCACTTCCAAGGTGCCGCTGCTGGGCGATGTGCCGGTGCTCGGCTATCTGTTCCGCACCAACAGCCGCACCAACGACAAGACAGAATTGCTGGTCTTTATCACGCCGAAGATCGTCGCCGAACGGCTGTCGACGCGCTAAGCCTTCCCGTACCACTGCTCTGCAAGGTCCACTATGAACTCGATCGGAAAAAGCACCATGAAAAAATTCACCGGATGGCTGGCCGTGCTGGCCTGTTCCAGTCTGCTGGCCGCCTGCGGCGGCGGCGGCGGTTCGGCGGGCTCCAACAGCAGCGGCGTGGCGCCGTCCAAGGCGGCCAGCGTGGTGCTGACGGCCAGCGCGACCACCATCGCCTCGTCCGGCCTGGACGGCACGGAGGTGACGCTGACCGCCATCGTCAAGGATAGCGGCGGCAATGCGCTGCCGAATGAGACGGTCAGTTTCTCGGCCAGTTCCGGCACCATCAGCAACACCAACCGCATCACCAACAGCTCCGGCCAGGTGGTCGAGAAGCTCAGCGTCAAGGGCGACGCCACCCCGCGCACCATCACCATCACCGCCAGCGCCAACAACGGCGCGGCCAAGTCCGGCGAGATCTCGGTGACGGTCGTCACCGCCGTGCCGACGCTGACGCTGACCACCGATTCCGGCACGCTGGCCTCGGTCGGCACCGCCGGCAATGAAGTCAACATCGTCGCCCTGGTACGCGACGGCAACAACACCGTGATGTCTGGCGTGACGGTCGACCTCAAGGCCGACTCGGGCGCGCTGTCGCTGACCAACCGCGTCTCCAACGCCCAGGGCCTGGTGACGGAGAAACTCGGCACCGGCGGCGACCCGACCTCGCGCGCGATCAAGATCACCGCATCGGCGCCGGGCGCCGCGCCGGTGACCACCATCGTCAACGTGTCCGGCAACAAGCTGACCATCAACGCCCAGCCGACCATCAATGTCGGCGCCAGCGCCGATGTCACCGTCAAGCTGGTCGACTCGGCCGGCAACGGCCTGAGCGGGAAAACCGTGACCTTCAGCTCCAGCTTCAATGCGCTGACCGTCAAGGGCGGCGGCCCGGCCGTCACCAACTCGGCCGGCCAGCTGGTGCTGACCTATGCCGCCAGCACCGGCTCGACCGACGTCATCACGGTCAAGGCGGCGGGCGAATCGAACTCGGTCGGCATCGCCATCAATTCCTCGACCTTCGCGGTGAAGGTGCTGGATGCGGGCGGCAATCCCGAAAGCGCGGCCTATATCGGCGGCTGCCAGCACATCGCCGTCACCGGCGGGCCGACCGGCAGCGTCGCCATCAGCAGTTCGCGCGGCGTGGTCTACAGCGACTCGACCTGCGGCACCGTGCTGAACAGCACGCGCACGCTGGTCGGCGGCGCGGCCGACGCCTACGTCAACGCGACCGGACCCGGCGTGGCCACCATCACCGCCGCCGCCAACGGCAGCCTGACCACCCAGACCGACCTGGAGTTCATCGCGCCGCTGACCAATACCGCCATCGTCACGATACAGGCCGACCCGGCCGTCATCGGCGTCAACAACGCCGGCAGCACCAGCGAGCAAACCACGCTGCGTGCGGTGGTGCGCGACGGCACGGCGCTGAACAACGTGGTCAAGAACGCCACCGTGGCCTTCTCCATCCTGGCCGATTCGAGCGGCGGCACGCTGACGCAGCCCGCGCTGGTGATCACCGGCGCCGACGGCGCCGCCACGGTCAGCTTCATCGCCGGCGCCACGCCTTCGGCGCTGAACGGGGTCAAGATCCAGGCCAGGATCATCGGCGGTTCCGGCGCCAGCTCGATCGCCAGCCTGACGGTGGCGAAGAAATCGCTGTTTATCAGCGCCGGCACCGGCAGCACCGTGGGGCAGAGCGGCACCGCGGCCTACCAGCTGGACTACGTGGTGCTCGTCACCGATGCGGCCGGCAACGCCGCCTCCGGCGTCAAGCTGACCGCTTCGGTGCTGCCGACCACCTACTTCAAGGGCTTCATGAAGTACACGCTGCCGCTGGGACCGTGGGAACCGGTGCAGCACGTGGGCTGCTCCAACGAGGACATCAACCGCGACGGCATCCTTGATCCGGGCGAGGACAGCAACGGCGATGGCGTGCTCACGCCGGGCATCCCGGTCAGCGTCACCACCAACGTCACGACCGACGCCAAGGGCCAGGCCATCGTCTCGCTGGTGTATCCGCGCGACCACGCAAATTGGCTGGATGTGAACCTGACCGTGCGCGGACAGGTAAATGGCACCGAGTCCATCTACACGGGTCTGGTACACTTGCCGGGTTTGGGCATCGATTACTCGACCCAGTCGACTCAGCCTCCGGGCGTTTCCAGCCCTTACGGGATATCAACCTTATGTAGTAACCCGAATTAACTCGGACTGTTCATGCCTAATGTGTTTCTAGTCGGCCTGATGGGGGCAGGAAAAACCACCATCGGCCGCATCCTGGCCCGCAAGCTGGGCTCGCGTTTTATCGATTCCGATCACGAGATCGAGGCCCGCACCGGCGCCTCGATCCCGTGGATTTTTGAAATTGAAGGGGAACAGAGCTTCCGCCGGCGGGAGGCGGACGTCATCCGCGAGCTCACTTCCCAGCAAGACCTGGTGCTGGCCACCGGCGGCGGCGCCATCCTCAATGCCGACAGCCGGGCCTACCTGCAGTCGCGCGGCACCGTGATTTATCTGCGCGCGACCGTCAACAGCATCCTGCAGCGCACCGCGCACGACAAGAACCGGCCGCTGCTGCAAACGGCCGATCCGCGCAAGAAACTCGAAGAATTGATGGCGGTCCGTGATCCTTTGTACATGGAAATTGCCGATATCGTCATCGATACCGGCCGACCTAACGTACAATCGATGGTCCAATCCATCCTGACCCAGTTGGAAACCCGGGCCTGCGAGGCCTCGCCCAACTGCGTCACACAAGCCGAACCATCGATGAACGAAGAATCCACCATCCTGTTAAATGTCGAGCTGGGCGAGCGCAGCTACCCGATCTCGATCGGCCCGGCGCTGCTGCAAGACGGCGCGCTGCTGGCCCGTCACGTGCACGGCGACAAGGTCGCCATCGTCACCAACACCACCGTCGCGCCGCTGTACCTGGCGCGCGTCGAGGCCGGCTTGCGCAACGCCGGCAAGCACGTCACGTCCATCGTGCTGCCGGACGGCGAGGAGCACAAGAACTGGTCCAGCCTGATGTCGATCTTCGATGCGCTGCTGGCCGCCAAGGCCGACCGCAAGACCACGCTGATCGCCCTGGGCGGCGGCGTCATCGGCGACCTGACCGGCTATGCGGCCGCCAGCTATATGCGCGGCGTCGACTTCATCCAGGTGCCGACCACCTTGCTGTCGCAGGTCGATTCCTCGGTGGGCGGCAAGACCGGCATCAACCACCCGCTGGGCAAGAACATGATCGGTGCGTTCTACCAGCCGCGCGCAGTGATCGCCGATACCTCGACCCTGGAAACCCTGCCGGCGCGCGAGCTGTCGGCCGGCCTGGCCGAAGTGATCAAGCACGGCGCCATCATCGACGCCGCCTTCTTCGACTGGATCGAAGCCAACATCGGCAAGCTGATGGCGCGCGACAAGGGCGCGCTGGCCTACGCCATCGCCCGCTCGTGCGAGATCAAGGCCGACGTGGTGCGCCAGGACGAACGCGAGGGCGGCCTGCGCGCCATCCTGAATTTCGGCCACACCTTCGGCCACGCGATCGAGAACGGCCTGGGCTACGGCGAGTGGCTGCACGGCGAAGCCGTCGGCTGCGGCATGGTGATGGCGGCCGACCTGTCCCACCGCATGGGCCTGGTCGACGCGGCCACGGTGGCGCGCATGCGCGCGCTGGTGGTGGCGGCCGGCCTGCCGGTCAAGGCGCCGGACCTGGGCACCGAGCGCTGGCTGGAGCTGATGGAAGTCGACAAGAAGAACGAGGGCGGCGCCATCAAGTTCATCCTGCTGAAACCGCTGGGCGCGCCGAGCATCACCAACGCGCCGCAGGAACTGCTGCTGGCCACGCTGGCCGCCTGCGTTTAAGCGGAGGCCGCCATGTTGCCCGACGAATTCCTCGCACCTTACGCGGCCCATTCGGCGGGCGGCGTGGGGCGCCGCTTTGAAGAAACGGCGCACGCCTCGCGCAGCCAGTTCCAGCGCGACCGCGACCGCATCATCCATTCCTCGGCCTTCCGCCGGCTGGAATACAAGACCCAGGTGTTCCTCAACCACGAAGGCGACCTGTTCCGCACCCGGCTGACGCACAGCCTGGAGGTGGCGCAGATCGGCCGTTCGCTGGCGCGCAATCTGCGTCTGAACGAAGACCTGGTGGAAGCGATTTCGCTGGCGCACGACCTGGGCCATACGCCGTTCGGCCATGTCGGCCAGGACGTGCTCAACGAATGCATGCAGGATCACGGCGGCTTCGAGCACAACCTGCAAAGCCTGCGTGTGGTCGATGAGCTGGAAGAGCATTACGGCGCCTACAACGGCCTGAACCTGATGTTCGAGACCCGCGAGGGCATTCTCAAGCACTGCTCGCTGAACAACGCGCGCATGCTGGGGCCGGTGGCGCAGCGCTTCATCGACCGCACCCAGCCGTCGCTGGAGGCGCAGCTGACCAACCTGGCCGACGAGATCGCCTACAACAGCCACGATATCGACGACGGCCTGCGTTCCGGCCTGATCACCATCGAGCAGCTGGAGCAGGTGGCGTTTTTCGAGCGGCTGTGGCGCGATGTGCAGCAGACGTTCCCGGGGCTGTCCGGTCGCCGTGCGATCTATGAAACCTTGCGCCGCCTGATCACCGCGCTGGCCGACGATTTGATCGTCACGTCCAGCGCCTTGCTGGCCGACGCCGCGCCCAAGAACCTGGACGAAGTGCGCGCCTCGCCGCCGCTGATCCGTTTTTCCGATCCGATGCGCAAGGACGCGACCGAGCTCAAGCGCTTCCTGCGCGAGAATCTGTACCGGCACTACAAGGTCAACCGCATGCGGGTGAAGGCCAGCCGCATCGTGCGCGAGCTGTACCACGCCTTCATGGCCGAGCCGGTGTTGCTGCCGCCGGATTACCAGGAGAAGTCGGGCGACGTCGGCAAGCAGGCGCGCAAGATCGCCGACTACATCGCCGGCATGACCGACCGCTACGCCATCCGCGAACACCGCCGCCTGTTCTCGCTCGACGAGCTTTGAGTGGACTCAATCGTGCGCTCTTGAGCACCAACGGTGTTCGGCGCATGATGAGCGGATGGACGAGCAAATCACCCAACTGGATCGGCGCCTGACCTCTGTTGAAGTCGAGGTGGCATCGCTTGCTGCAGAGAGCGCGGCTGCACGATCCCAATACGCCACCAAGGAAGACTTAGCCAAGGTGGAGGCGAGGTTAATCGTCATCCAGTCCAATTACGTCACCAAAGAGGACTTGGCTGCGCTGGATAACAAGCTCAGTGGAAAAATCGCCAGCCTGGACGGGAAAGTCAGTGCCGACATCGCGGCCATGGACAGCAAACAGAGCGCCGAACTCTCGGCGCTGAGGTTGCAGGTAGCCGAACTGGAATTGCGCATGGTGCGCTGGCTGGTCGCTACGACCATCGCCACTTCGGGCGTAGTGATAGCCGCAATCAAGGCTTGGCCTTAGAACATCCTTTGCTGCGCGGCCTTGCTGTCGCCCACCAACTCCAGCAACAGCTTCTTGATCGGCGCCGGCAGCGGGGCGTCGGGGATTTTGGCGGCGTCGTACCAGACGTGGCTGGATTCGGCGGCCATCGCCTGCCGGTGTGCCAGGGTCACGCGGTAGGGCGCGATGTGCAGCTTGTAGTGCGTGAACACATGCGTCACCGTCGACAGCCGCTCGTGCGATTCCATCTCGCCGAACTTGCCTACCGCCAGCATCAGCGCATCATCGTCAACCGCTTCCACCTCGTCATCCTCGGCCAGCAGATGGCCGTCCAGCTCCGGCAGCGACAACAAACCGCCCCAGATGCCGCTTGGTGGACGCTGCTCCAGCAGCACCTGACCGCCGTCGATAATCGCCAACATCACCGCATGCTTTTCCGGGCTCACCTTCTTCGGCTTGCGCACCGGCAGATCCTTGGTGCGGTTGGTGGAAAACGCCACGCAGCGCGCCTGCATCGGGCAGCGCTCGCACGACGGACTGCTGCGCGTGCACAGCGTCGCGCCCATGTCCATCAAGCCCTGCGTGTACGATTCGATGCCCTGCTCGGGCAGCAAGGCCTCGGCCCGGCGCCACATCATTTCCTCGGTCTTGCGCTCGCCCGGATAGGTGTCGATGCCGAACACGCGCGCGAACACGCGCTTGACGTTGCCGTCCATGATGGCCGCCCGCGTGCCGCTGGAAAACGCCGAGATCGCCGCCGCCGTCGAACGGCCTATGCCCGGCAACTCCGCCAGCAACACCGGATCGGACGGGAACACGCCGTCATACTCCGCCACCACGCGCTGCGCGCACTTGTGCAGATTGCGCGCCCGCGTGTAGTAGCCCAGGCCGCTCCACTGCGCCATCACATCCTCGACCGGCGCCGAGGCCAGGTCGCGCAGGGTAGGGAAGCGCTCCAGGAAGCGCGCGTAGTAACCCAGCACAGCCGACACCTGCGTCTGCTGCAACATGATTTCCGACAGCCAGATCAGATACGCATCGCGCGTGTTCTGCCACGGCAGCACATGGCGGCCATGTACTTTTTGCCAGCCGATCAGATCGGCCGAGAAACTGGGATCTGCAAAATTCTCTGCTGCTACAACCTTCATTCTGTTCCTAAGTCTTAAGCGGCGGCGTCCAGCGCCACGAATTCCGCATTGATGGCGATGCTGATCTGCCCCGCCAATTCATTGAGCCGCGCCTTCTGCGCCTCCAGCTCCTGCTGGCTGCCCTCAAACGCGTCGATTTTCTGTTCCAGGCTGTCGGTCGCATCGTGGATGCGCTGGATCGACGCCAGCCGGTGTTTCAACTGATCCTTGTGCTGGCGGATCTGCGCCTCCAGCGGCGCCATGATCACCTTCAGCCACGCCTCCGCATCGTTGTTGGCGGCGCGGAAGCAGCCGCGCACGCGCGAGGCGATGGTGTCGAAGAACTTCTCCATCAGCACCACGCGGCTGGTGGTCAGCAGCGTCGCCGTGCCGAACTGCTTGTAGTAGATCGCCTCGATGCTGGCGATCTCCTCGCGATAGTGCTCCAGCGAGAACGGCATCGGCAAGGCCAGCGTCAAGCCGTGCTCGTTGGAGAAGCGGCGATACATCACGCCCATCATCTCGCTGATCTCCAGCGTCTTGCGCTCGGCGGCGTCGAGGTTGGCGCGGATGCGTTCGAAGTAGTTGCGCACCGCTTCGCGCACGCCGGTGAAGAAGCGGCTGCGCTGCATCTCCTGCCGCACCAGCTCGATGTCGTCGCGCACGATGTCCATGCCCATGCTGGTGTACAGCTCGGTGGACAGCCGCGTGAACACGGCGCGCGTGGCCTGCAGCTTGAACAGGCTGGCATCGAATTCCTTCTTCTCGACATCGATGCGGCGCATCATGTGGGCGATCACGCTCTGGTTCTTGCCGCGCAAGCTCTTCAGCTCGTGCAGCTGCTCGACCACGCCGCGGCTGCGCGCGTTGATCATCGCCAGCTGCGCCGTGCTCAGCGCCTGCAACTCCTCGCCCAGCTGCTTGCGCACGATTTCCTTCTTGGCCGGGATCAGCTCGTTGAACAGCGCGCTTTCCAGCGACTGCAAACGGCTGCGCTCCAGCAGCGCCGGGTCTTGCGTGATCTTGCCCACCAGCGCCTTTTGCGCCGACACCGGGAACACCTGGCGCGGCTCCAGCGCCAGCACGTGCGCCACGTTGGCCTGCTGGCGCTCGATCTCGACGTTGACCTCGGCCTCGCTGCGCAGCTCGTCCCACATGCTGTCGATCTTGTTCAGCACCACCAGCCGGCCCGCGCCGGCGCCGATGTGGTTGCGCCAGACTTCGATGTCGCTCTTGGTCACGCCGGTGTCGGCGGCCAGGATGAACAGCACCGCGTGCGCGTTCGGGATCAGGTTCAGCGTCAGTTCCGGCTCGGTGCCGATGGCGTTCAGGCCCGGCGTATCCAGGATCACCAGCCCCTGCTTCAGCAGCGGATGCGGGAAGTTGATGATCGCATGGCGCCACAGCGAGATTTCGACCAGGCCGGCGTCGTTCAGCGTGACCGGCATGTCGGGATCGTCCTCGTCGTACAGGCCGTAGCGCTTGGCCTCCTCCACCGGCACGTGGCGCGTCAGGCTGACCTGCTTGAACACCTCGTGCATGTCGGCGCCGGCGTCCAGGTTCAGCGGCAGCACGGTCCAGGCGGCGGGCTGGTCGCGGTAGTCGCTGGTGGACAGGTTCTCGGCCCGCGTCTCGATCGGCAGCAGGCGGATCGACGGCGCGAAGCTGGCGTCGTACATCAGTTCGGTCGGGCACATGGTGGTGCGGCCGGCGGCGGACGGCAGGATGCGCTGGCCGTAGTCGGCAAAGAAGATGGCGTTGATCAGCTCCGATTTGCCGCGCGAGAATTCGGCGACGAAGGCCACCGACAATTTATCGTCGGCCAGCCGCGCCAGCGTGCGCACGATGCGCTGGTCGGTGGCGGCGTCGGTCAGGGACGCGCCGGCCACCCAGGATTGGTAGTTCTTCAAGGCTGTGACCACGCCTTGCCGCCACGCGCTGTATTGTTCGAAATCCCTGACCATCATCTCTGCCCTTATTTTTGACAATTCACGCAGTAGAACGTGGAGCGCTGCCCCTGCTTGATCTGGCGTATCGGCGCCGCACACACCTTGCAGGGTACGCCTGCACGATCATAGACGAAATAAGTCTGCTGAAAATACCCGGACTGCCCGTTGACGCTAATAAAATCGCGCAGCGTGCTGCCGCCCTGGACGATGGCCTCGGCCAGGATTTCGCGCACGGCCTGCGCCAGCTTCTCGTAGCGCGCCAGGCTGATGCGCTTGGCCGGCGTCTTCGGATTGATGCCGGCGCGGAACAAGCTTTCCGAAGCATAAATATTGCCGACGCCGACAACGATATCGCCCGCCAGCAGCACCTGCTTGACGGGCGCGCTGCGCTGCCGGGTTTGATCGTACAGCAATTTGCCGGTAAAGCCCGCTTCCAGCGGCTCCACGCCCAGCTCGCGCAGCAGCACGTGGTGCTCCAGCATGCCGTCGGCGTGGTCGTGCCACAGCACGGCGCCGAAGCGGCGCGGATCCTTCATGCGCAGCACCTGCAAGCCGTCCGGCGTTTCGACAACGAGATCGAAATGATCATGTTTCTCCGGCTCTATGCCGTCCGGCATGATGCGCAGATGGCCCGACATGCCGAGGTGGATGATCAGCGTGCCATGGTCGAAATGCACCAGCAGGTACTTGCCGCGCCGGCCGATGTGCAGCACCTGGTGGCCGGCCAGCAGCTGCGGCAGCTGCGCCGGAAACGGCCAGCGCAAGCCCTCGCGGCGCAGCACCACCTGGTGCACGGTGCGGCCTTCGAGATGCGGCGCAACGCCGCGGCGGGTCACTTCAACTTCTGGTAATTCTGGCATCTGGATGGCAAACAGTCGAAATAATGAGCGGCGACACTCTGGCCGTGGCGGAATATTTGGTTACACTAGTCAAAAGACGCGATCTCCGCGTTGGGCGTAAAATCCACTGACTCTGTACCTATTGCCGACTTGCCAGGATCTTCCCTTGAAAAACGCTTTCGCCATTGTAACTCTCTCCGCCTTGCTGTCCGCGTGCGCCGTCGCGCCGCAAAAACAGGTGGAGTCCGCCGCCGCTGCGGCGCCGGACGCGCCCGCCGAGGCGGCTGCGGACAGCGCCGCGCCGCCTGCTGCGGCGCCGGTGGAGGAAGCCTTGCCCAATGTCGACCTTACCAGCGACATGTTGTACCGCATCACCAAGGCCGAACTGGAATTCAAGCAGGGCCGCTGGCAGGGCGCCTACATCACGATGATGGCGCTGGCCCAGCAAACCCGCGATCCGCGCCTGGCGCGCCGCGCCGCCGAAATGGCGCTGGGCGCCAAGCAGGGATCGGAGGCGCTGGCGGCGATCCGCCTGTGGCGCAGCCTGGCGCCGGATTCGGACGAGGCCACCCAATACTTCCTCGGCTTTGCCGTCGTCAATGACGATCTCGGCGAGGCGGAGCAGATCTTTGCCGAACGCCTGAAAGCGGCGCCGCTGCGCGCGCGTCCGCTGGCGATGTTCCAGATGCAGCAATTCCTGCTGCGCGCCAAGGACAAGGCTGCCGCCTTCGCGCTGGAAGACCGCGTGCTGGCGCCTTACGGCGACATGCTGGAAAGCCATCTGATCCTGGCGCAGGGGGCGTTCTCGCTGGGCGACAACGAGCGCGCCCGCACCGAGGCCGAACAGGCGCTGCGCATCAAGCCCGATTCCGAGCTGGCGATTTTGACCACGGCGCAAGTGTCGGGCGATATCGACGCCGCGCTGAAAGTGCTGTCGACCTTCCTGGACAAATATCCGAAGGCGCGCGAAGTGCGCGCCGCCTATGCCCGCATCCTGGTCGATTCCAAACAGACCGAACAGGCCCGCAAGGAGTTCCTGGTGCTGTTGAAAGACCAGCCGGACAACCTGGCCACCCTGTACGCGCTGGGCGTGATCGGCATGCAGTCCAACGACATCCCGGCGGCGGAGAAGTACTTCACCAGCTTCGTCAACGTGCTGGCCGAGCATCCGAGCGACGAGCGCGATCCGTCCAAGGTGCTGATGATACTGTCGCAGATCGCCGAGCAGCGCAACGACCTCGACGCGGCTTACAACTGGCTGGACAAGGTCGAAGGCAGCGACGAGAAAATCTACCTGGCCGCGCGCATGAAGATGGCGCAGCTGACGGCCCGCAAAGGCAATGTCGACGAAGCCCGCAAGCAGCTGGCCGAGCTGAAGCCGACCGAAGCCGTCGACCAGGCGCAGATCTTCCAGGCCGATGCGCAGATCCTGCGCGACGCCGGCGACCACCGCGCCGCCTACACGGTGCTGGAAAACGCCGTCAAGCGCTACCCCGACAATCCCGACCTGCTGTACGACTTCGCGCTGGTGGCCGAAAAGCTGGGCCAGCTGGAGCTGATGGAAAAGGCGCTGCGCCAGGTGATGATCGCCGCGCCCGACAACCAGCATGCCTACAACGCGCTGGGCTACTCGCTGGCCGAGCGCAACGAGCGCCTGCCGGAAGCCTATTCGCTGATCGACAAGGCCATGAAGATGGCGCCCGGCGATCCCTTCATCATGGACAGCATGGGCTGGGTGCAGTACCGCATGGGCAACCTGAGCGAAGCGGAAGCGATGCTGCGCCGCGCCTACGCCTTGCGCAGCGATCCGGAAATCGCCGTGCACCTGGGCGAGGTGCTGTTCGCCAAGGGCGACAAGGCGGGCGCCCAGCAGATGTGGCAGGAGGCCCAGACCAAAGACCCGAAGAACGACGCGCTGAAAAGCACGCTCGCCCGTTTAAATCAAAGCCTGTAAGCGACGATATCACTTGATGACTTCATTTAACCTGCGCCGCCGCGCGCCCGCCGCACTGCTGGCGTCCGTGCTGGCCGTCTCGGTGCTGGCCGGCTGCGCCACCTCGCCGCCGCGCTCGACCGCCGCCGTGGCGCCATATCGCGACAGCATCGAACTGGGCGGCGGCATCGCCGTCAATTACACCCGCGACGGCAAGGCCGAACCGATGACCGGCAGTTTCACCTGGCAGCAAAGCAAGGCCGCCACCGAGGTCACGCTGATCTCGCCGCTCGGCCAGACCATTGCCGTCATCAGCGTCACGCCGGAATCGGCCACGCTCAAGCAGGGCGGCAAGCCGCCGCGCACCGCGCCCGACCTCGACAGCCTGACCGCGCAGACGCTGGGCTGGACGCTGCCGGTCTCCGGCCTGCGCGAATGGCTGCAAGGCCATGCCACCGATGCCGGCGGCAAGCGCTTCGTCGCCTCGCCGGCCAACAATACGGTCGTCACCCGCGACGGCTGGAAAATCGAATACGTCACGTGGCAGGACGATACCGCCGCCGTGCCGCAACCTAAACGCATCGACCTCACGCGCCTGGGCGCGGGGCAGGTGGATGACCTGACGATACGCATCGCCATCCGTCCGAACGCAGAATAAGCAGCACCATGACCAGTCTGAAGAATTGCCCGGCTCCGGCCAAACTCAACCTTTTCCTGCACGTGAACGGCCGCCGCGCCGACGGCTACCATCTGCTGCAAACCGTGTTCCAGCTGATCGACCACGGCGACACCCTGCATTTCGAGCTGCGCGCCGACGAGGCCATCCGCCGCGTGACCGACTTGCCCGGCGTGCCGGAGGAGAGCGACCTGATCGTCCGCGCCGCCCGCCTGCTGCAGGCCGAGGTGCTGCGCCGCACCGGCGCGCTGCCGCGCGGCGTGGATATCGCCATCGACAAGGTGCTGCCCATGGGCGGCGGCCTGGGCGGCGGCTCGTCCGATGCGGCCACCGCGCTGATGGCGTTGAACTCCTTGTGGCAGGCCGGCCTGAGCAAGGAAGAGTTGATGGCGCTGGGCCTGCCGCTGGGCGCGGACATTCCGTTCTTCATCTTCGGCGAGACCGCTTTCGCCGAGGGCGTGGGGGAGGCGATGCGGCCTGTGAAAGCGCCGGATTGTTGGTATGTCGTCATCGAACCGGGCGTCGCGGTGCCCACGGCAGCAATTTTTTGCTCAGAACATTTGACAAGGGATACTCCGGTCGTCATAATAACGGACTTTTCCAGCCACCTCGAAAATCGAAACGGTTTAAAAGGTTTTGGAAAGAATGACTTGCAGCAGGTAGCAACGAAGTTATTCCCGCCGGTAGCAGAGGCGATAGAATGGCTCAGTGCTTACGGTGACGCCAGGATGACTGGCTCCGGTGCTTGCGTGTTCAGTGCGGTGGCAACCGAGGCGGAAGCGGATGCGGTGCTTGCAAAAGTACCGGCGAAGTGGAAGGCCTGGAAAGCAAAAGCGCTGGATCGCCATCCGATCATCGCGAAGTTGTGATGCAGTAAAAAAATTTGGCTTAGCGTGAAAATGGCTGTAAAATACCGGCCATGTAACGACAAGCAGTCAGTTGCGTAGGGGAATCGCCAAGCTGGTTAAGGCACTGGATTTTGATTCCAGCATACCAAGGTTCGAATCCTTGTTCCCCTGCCATTCGTTTGTATCTGGACCCGTCGAGGCGCAAGTCTCCGGCCAGGTAGAGCAAAGATGGCTCAGCCCAGAGCGAGCCATTCAACTAAGATCTAAGTACAGCGCCGCGCGGCTTCCGCTGGCGACTTTTCAAAAATTTTCATCGACTATCTCTGGGACTCCCAATGGCTTTCGAAAACCTGATGGTTTTTACCGGCAACGCTAATCCTGCATTGGCAGAAGGGGTCGCTAAAAATCTCGGCATCCCTCTCGGCAAGGCAAACGTTTCGAAATTCTCGGACGGCGAAGTGATGGTTGAGATTAACGAAAACGTCCGCGGTAAAGACGTCTTCGTTCTGCAATCGACTTGTGCTCCAACCAACGACAGCCTGATGGAATTGATCCTGATGGTCGACGCCCTGAAACGCGCGTCCGCTGGCCGTATCACCGCAGCTATTCCTTACTTCGGCTATGCCCGTCAAGACCGTCGCCCACGTTCGGCACGCGTTGCGATCTCGGCCAAAGTCGTCGCGAACATGCTGGAAGAAGCGGGCGTCGAGCGCGTCCTGATCATGGATCTGCACGCGGACCAGATCCAGGGCTTCTTCGACATCCCGGTTGACAATATTTACGCTTCGCCAATTCTGCTGGGCGACCTGCAGAAGAAGAACTACCAGGATCTGCTGGTGGTATCGCCGGACGTCGGCGGTGTGGTGCGTGCGCGCGCCCTGGCAAAACGCCTGGGCTGCGACCTGGCCATCATCGACAAGCGTCGTCCGAAAGCCAACGTTTCCGAAGTGATGAACATCATCGGTGAAGTCGAAGGCCGTAACTGCGTGATCATGGATGACATGGTCGACACCGCAGGTACCCTGGTCAAGGCTGCCGAAGTGCTGAAAGAGCGCGGCGCGAAGAAAGTGATCGCGTATTGCACGCACCCGGTGCTGTCCGGCCCGGCGATCGAGCGCATCACCAATTCGTCGCTGGACGAACTGGTCGTGACCGACACGATCCCGCTGTCCGATTCGGCCAAGGCTTGCGGCAAGATCCGTCAACTGACCTGCGCACCGCTGCTGGCAGAAACGTTCAAACGCATCATCAAGGGCGATTCCGTGATCTCCCTGTTTATCGACTAAGATAAACTGTTTAGCTAGTTTTTAGGCGGCTCGCCAGGTAAATATGCCTGGCGAGCCGTTGTACTTCCCGGTTTCATGAGCGCAGTCAGCTCATTTTCGAAGCACCCTGGTCGCGGGGGCTTCATAACACGGGGCGCGAGCCCTGTTATTTTTGGAGTTACACATGAAAGTTGTTGCATTCAAACGCGAATTGCAAGGTTCCGGAGCGAGCCGCCGCCTGCGCAATTCGGGCCAAACCCCAGGCATCATCTACGGCGGTACCGAAGCGCCAGTGACCATCTCGCTGGACCACAACGCGCTGTACCACGCGCTGAAAAAAGAAGTATTCCACTCGTCGATCCTGGATCTGGAAATCGACGGCGTGACCCAGCAAGTTCTGCTGCGCGACTTCCAAGTCCACGCATACAAACAACTGGTTCTGCACGCTGACTTCCAGCGCGTTGATGCTTCGAAAAAAGTGCACATGAAAGTTGCTCTGCACTTCGCTAACGCCGACGTGTCCCCAGCAGTCAAACTGCACGGCGCCACCATCAGCCACGTAGCCAACGAAATCGAAGTTTCGTGCCTGCCTAAAGACCTGCCAGAGTTCATCACCGTTGACCTGTCGACCATCGACGTTGGCCACTCGCTGCACATCGCCGACCTGGTTCTGCCAGCTGGCGTGACCGCGATCACCCACGGCTCGAACCTGACCATCGCTACCGCTTCGGTACCAGCTGGTCACGTTGCTGCTGAAGCCGCTGCTGCTGAAGCTCCAGCTGCTGACGCCAAGCCAGCCGCTAAAGCCAAGAAGTAATCACTGACGCCGCCTTCGGGCGGTTGCAGGAAAAAGCCCCCGCCTGTGCTTCATGCCGGCGGGGGTTTTTGTTTTTTAAGCGATAATCACGTTTCTCTTTTTTCGACCACACGTCATGCCTATACGTCTCATCGTCGGCCTCGGCAATCCCGGCCCCGAATACGAACAAACCCGTCACAACGCCGGCTTCTGGCTGGTGGACAACCTCGCCAACGACATCGGCGCGCGCCTGCAGCGCGAGACCAAGTACAACGCGCTGATGGCCAAGGGCTCGGTGGCCGGCCAGGAAGTCTATCTGCTGGAACCGCAGACGTATATGAACCGCTCCGGCCAGTCGGTGGGCGGCCTGTGCCGCTTCTTCAAGATCACGCCGGATGAAGTGCTGGTCGTGCACGACGAGCTGGACCTGATGCCCGGCACCGCGCGCCTGAAAAAGGGCGGTTCCTCGGGTGGCCACAACGGCCTGAAGGACATCACCGCCGCATTGGGCACGCAGGATTACTGGCGGCTGCGGCTGGGCATCGGCCATCCGCGCACGCTCAGCCTGGCGCAGCAGGTGGCCGACTTCGTGCTGCACCGCCCGCGCCGCGAAGACCAGGAGTTGATCGAGCAATCCATAGCCAAGTCGCTGCTGGTGATGCCGCTGATCGTCGAAGGCAAGTTCGATGCCGCGACGATGAAGTTGCATACAGCTTAATCGTTGGGTGGTATGCTGGTCCGATTATCCCCGGACCAGGAAACCACCGATGAAGCTGCTTCCAGTTGCCGCATTATTGTGCATCCACGCCGCCCAGGCGCAGGATGCGTCCGCCGTCGCCAGCCAGATCAACGGCATGTATCCCAAGCTCGATGCGATCTACAAGGATCTGCACGCGCATCCCGAGATCGCCTTCCAGGAAGAACGCACGGCCGCCAAGCTGGCCGCCGAGATGCGCGCGATCGGCTTCGAGGTGACGGAAAAAGTCGGCAAGACCGGGGTGGTGGCGATCTACAAGAACGGCGCCGGCCCGACCGTGCTGGTGCGCACCGAACTCGATGGCCTGCCGATGGAGGAAAAATCCGGCTATGCCTATTCCAGCAAGGCGCACGCGCTGTTGGACGGCAAGGATACGATGGTGGCCCACAGCTGCGGCCACGACGTCCACATGACCGCCTGGCTGGGCGCGGCGCGCGCGCTGGTGGCGCTGAAGTCGCAGTGGAAGGGCACGCTGATGTTCATCGGCCAGCCGGCCGAGGAGACCGTCAGCGGCGCCAGGGCCATGCTGGACGACGGCCTGTTCAAGCGCTTCCCGAAACCGGACTACGCCTTCGCGCTGCACAGCTGGCCGCTGGCCTACGGCACCATCGGCTACAACAGCGGGCCGGTGTCGTCCAACTCGGACGCGATTGAAATCACTTTTAAAGGCCGCGGCGGCCACGGCTCGGCGCCGGACAAGGCGCTCGACCCGATCACCATCGCCGCCCGCTTCGTGGTGGATGTGCAGACCGTGGTCAGCCGCGAGAAGGATCCCAAGGAGTTCGGCGTCGTCACCATAGGCGCGATCAACGGCGGCTCGGTCGGCAACATCATTCCGGACACGGTGCGCGTGCGCGGCACGATACGCTCGTACAGCCCGGAAGTACGGGCGAAACTGCTGGCCGGCGTGCGCCGCGTCGCCAACGCCTCGGCCGCGATGGCCGACGCGCCGGCGCCGGACGTTGAACTGATCACTGGCGGCGCGGCCATCGACAACAGCGACGCGCTGGTCAAGCGCACCGAGGGCGTGCTGAAAAAAGCCTTCGGCGACGCCAACGTCGCGCGCATGCCGGCGATGACGGCCAGCGAAGACTTCTCTGCCTACGTCAACGAGGGCGTGCCCGGCATGTTCTTCTTCACCGGCGTCTACGATCCGAAAGCGGTGGCCGAGGCGGCCAAGCCGGGCGGCAAGCCGATCGCCTTCAACCACTCGCCGTACTACGCGCCGGTGCCGGAACCATCGATCAAGACCGCGGCCCAGGCGATGACGCTGGCCGTCATGAACGTGCTGGGCGGATCAAGCGCCAAACCATAAACGCCAGCGCGGCCACGCCCAGCAGCAGCACGCCCCACAGCACCACCAGGCGCTGGCGGGCGGCGTTGCTTGCTTCCAGCGTGGCGCTGGCGTCGGTGGCGCCGCTGCCTTGCTGCCGCACCGCCGGGCCGGCGCTGGCCTGTTCCAGTTTTTGCAGTTCCGCATCCGAGAAGCCGGGCGCCACCTGATTCAACTCGCGCACGGCGGGCGTGGCGCGTTCGCGGCCGACCGCCAGCGTGTACGGGCCGTTGCCGCTGGCGAGGAAGATCAACGTGGCCGGCTGCCAGCTCAATCGTAAAGCGGGCCTTGCCGTTGTTGGCGCCGTGGTCCGCAGCACCCATTGCGTCGCATGCACGGACGGCACGTCCAGATCGCCGGAGCTGCGCAGCTGCTCGCCCTGCGCGATGCGATAGAACGTCGAACTGATCAGCGGATCGAAACGCCAGGCGGGGCCCTGCCCAGCTCCTGCTTGCCTTGCCGGCAGTTCGCGGTAGCTGCCCAGCGTGCCGGACAGCACGACATTCGGTTCGCTGAATTGCAACCCTGCCTTGCTGGGCGCGACGGCCGGCGGCACGGCGTAGACCAGGTCTTGCGCCTGCCTGCCCGCAGCCGCTTGCAGCAGCAATTGCTCGGCAGGCAGCGCGACATCGGCCCGTATCAACTGCTCGGCCGTGATGGCGGCGAACTGCAAGGGCGTGCCGCTGCGCCAGCTCAGCCGGGCATAGCGGAAACTGCGCGCATCAAATTCCAGCCTGTCGTTGGACAGCGTCTGCGCATCCTTGTTGACCAGCCAGTTCAGATCGGCCGCGCCCACCGTGTCCCAGTGCTTCATGTCGGTGCTGGTTTCCAGCCAGACTTGCGCGCTGTAGTCCTGCTGCCCGGACGGCAGTGTGAAGCGCAGCGCGCTGACCGGCGTGGCGGCCGCATCCTTGCCGAGGTCGAGCACCAGGCCCGCCAGGCGCGGCTGGCCGTCGGACTTGTCGCGTTGCCCGTCAGGGCGCACCTTGACGGACAGCAGCCGTCCGTCGGGCGCGGTGCTGACATCGAGATCCAGCTGCGAGGCCGATGCGCTTGCCGCCATCAGCGGGAACATCGTCAGCGGCAGGTCGCGCCGGCTGGTGCGCACCGCCTGCGTCGGCGTGCGCAGCGCGAACGGCTGCAAGGCGCCGCTGGCGTCGAACACGCGCACGTCGTCCAGCAGCGGCGAGCGTGCGTGCAGGTAGACATCCTTGGGCAGCCGCACTTGCAGCACGCCCTGTTTGGCGCCTGCGGTCAGCGGCAGGAGATGGGTGTAGTCCTGCGGCGCATCGCTCGCCGCTGCGGTGGAGATGGCCGAGGCGGCCATTGCCGCGATCAGGATATGTTTCATTTGCTCTCCGTTGCGGAAGGGTAGGGTGCAAGATAACCGATGCCGACCATCAGCGCGCCCACGCCGAGGAAGGAAACGATGCGCTCGACGCCGCCCACGTTCGACAGGTCGACCAGGAACAGCTTGGCCACCACCAGTCCCAGCAACACCGCGCCGCTGATCCAGACGGTGCGCAGCGCGCGCCTGGCGGTAAAGCGCATCAGCAGCAGCGCCGTGATGCTCCACACCAGCGACAGCATCGCCTGCACGAATTGCGAGGCGAACATGGCGTCGAATTCATACGGCACGTTCATGTAGTTCGAGACGGTGCGCAGCAGCGCCAGGTTGAGCCAGCCATAGCCCAGCAGCGCGGCCAGCAGCGGCACCGGCGCGATCCAATGCGCAGGCCAGTTGGCGAGCAGCAAGGCACGCACCGTGCCGTCGGCTGCGCTGCCGCTCAGCAGGCGGTAGCAGCCGTAGGCCATCAGCATGGCGAAGCAGGTGGTCAGGTCCAGCGGATTGAGCAGCGGGACGTAGGGCAGCGGCGCCATCGCGCCGTTCTGCGTCAGGTTCCAGACGGCGACCAGCGTCAGTGCCCAGCCGCAGGCCAATGGTATCAGGCGCCGGCGATACCAGTCGGCCAGCGGCGCGACCGGCCAGCCGCCGGCGCGGGCGCGCTGCATCAGCCAGCCGACGGCGGCCATCATCAGCCAGGCCGGGATGAAGCGCGCCCAGCTGGCGCTGGCCTCCCAGCCGGCGTCGACCAGCAGCTGCGCTTGCGCGCTGTCGGCGCCGTGCAGCCAGCGCGTGATCCAGATCGCCGCGACCGGCCAGATCATCAGCCACAGTCCGCCGCTGCGCACGCAATGCAGCAAGTGCAGCTGGATGCCGCCCAACGGCCAGTCATTGGCGGACCAGGCGCGCATCAGCCACTCGCCCGCCAGCCACAGCGCGGCGTAAGCCAGCCATGTGGATGCGGCCGGCAAGTGATTGCCGCCATACAGGCTGACCAGCATGGCGACGCTGGCGACCGTCAAGCCGATCCAGGTGGGCTCGGCCAATGTGCGCAGGCGCGGCCATTGCAGGCGGCGTGCCAGCGTGACGATCGCAAAGGCGTTCGCGGCCAGCAGCATGCCGTAGACGCCGGGGCCGAGGATGTCGTCGCTGGTCCATGCGCCGGTCGTCATGATCTGGTAGCGGATCGACAGCCAGCCTGCCAGGTCGGGCAGGATCAGCGCGAACCACCACAGGCCGGCCCACAACATCGTCAGGCGCGACAGGCCGTAGCTGGTGGTGCCCGGCTCGCGGCCGTCGTGCCGCATCAGCGCCCAGCTGCTGAACAGCGCGCCGGCGCAGATCATGGCCGCGCCCAGGATAGGCCGGTCGAACAGGTCGGGTGTGGCTACGATCCAGTTCCATTGCGTCAGCGCCAGGACGGCCAGCATCACGCCTGCAACGGCCTGGGCGATCAAGGCGAAGCCGCTGGCCAGTTGCCATGCCATCTTGCGGGCGATGAAGTACAGTGTTGCCGCCGCGACCAGCGCGCTGACGACCAGCAGGTTGGCCTGGCTGGCGCCGTCCGTGCGCAGGAAGATCTCGGTCCAGGCGCCGGCGATCAGCCAGATCGATGCGAAGGCGAGGAACAGGGCCGCCAGTGCGGTGAACAGTTTCGTGCCGCTGTCCTGCTGCGTGCGGAAGCGGGTCGCCATCAGGAAGGCCGTGATCGACAGCAGAATGAAGCCCAGCCACAGATTGGATTCCAGTGCGCTTTCCGGCGACAGCCCGCTGACGGTGCCGAAGAACGACAGCCACGCGCCGGCTTGCACCAGCAGGCCGAACATCCAGGCCGTCGTCTGCTTCTGGCGCAGGCCGATCCAGACGATGCCGGCGCCTTCCAGCGCCCACGCGGCGGAAGTCCAGCGGCCGTCGAGTGCGAACGGGATCGCCAGTGTGCCGAACACGATGCCGAGCGCAAGGAAGGCGTCGGCCAGCAGTGCGACTTTGTCGCGCTTGCGCAGCACGGTCGCCAGGCCGATGTAGAGCAGGCCGAGGGCCAGCGCGGAGTAGGCCACGCCGAACGGGTAGCCGCGCACCAGGCTGAATTGCAGGCCGAAGCCCAGCATCGGCGTGCCGAACACCAGCGTGCCGTCGACGTAGTTCTTCAGCTTGACCGATTGCTGGCGCGCATACGCCAGCGGGATCGAGACGTAGAAGGCAAAGAACAGCAGCAGGAACAATTGCACCGACAGGTAATTTTCCGGCGTGTAGCGCAGCACGCCCCAGGCGGTGCCGATGGCGAAGGTGAAGGCGAAGCCGAGCAGGTTCAGCGGACGCCATGAGCGCAGCAGGGCCAACGCGAATACGCCGGCGTTGAGCAGCGCGTAGTACGAGAACAATCCGATGTGGCTGCCGCCGCCGGTGGACGCGAGGATGGGCGCGGCAAAGCCGCCGACGATGCCGAAGATGGCCAGCCACATGGCGTCTTGCAGCACGGCGAGCAGGCAGGTGAAGACGGTCAGCACGAACAGCAGTGCGAAGGCCAGCGAGCCTGGGATCAGCTGGTACATGCGGAAGGCGCCGAACGTCACCAGCATCAGCACGGCCAGCGCCGCGCCTTGCACGGGCAGGCTGATCGCGGGGCGGCTCAGGCGGATGCGCCAGCCCCAGGCCAGCAGGGCGATGTCCGCCAGCACGATGCCGGCGAGGCGGAATTCGATCGGCACGCTGACGCGCGCGGCGGTGTACTTCAGCAGGAAGCTGACGCCGATGAACAGGATCAGCAAGCCGAGCTTGGCGACCAGGTTGCCGCCGAATAGCCAGGCTTTTGCGGCCACCAGCCATTGCGGCTGCGCTTGCACGCGGCGTGGTGTCGGCGGCGGAACAGGTTCGAAGGGGCCTGGAGTTGGACGTTGAATTGCGGGCGTTGGCGCAGGCGTCTGCTCGGCCAGAGGCTCCGGCATGGGCGTGGGCGCCGGCGCCGGCGCTGGCGGTGCGGGCGCGGGCTGCGGTGGCGGCGGCGCAACGATGGTCTGCGCGGGCCGCGATGCTGGCGCGGCTGGCGCTGCTTGCCGCGCTGCGGCGACGTTCTGCATCGTCGATTGCATTGCGCGCAGCGCATCCACTTCCCGCTGCAACTCCGAGGCCATCTTGCGGGCCTGGCGCGCTTCGTTGCGCGCGCGCCAGGCGATGCTCAGCGTGAAGACGCCGAGGATAAACAAAAGGAATTCCATTGAGCGGCTCCCTTGAAGCAATCTTGCAAAGTATCACATCTGCAACATTGTCTCAATCGAAACGCTCAATGTTTCAACGCCTTACTTATTGCTGGCGATCCAGCGGTCCACGCGGGCTTCCAGGATAGGCAGCGGCAACGTGCCGTCGCCGATCACGACCTCATGGAATTTCTGGTAGCTGAACTTGTCGCCCAGCGCCTGCTGTGCACGCGCCCGCAGCTCCAGGATCTTCAGCGAGCCGATCTTGTAGCTCAGCGCCTGCGCCGGCCACACCATGTAGCGCTCGATCTGGTTCTTGGCGCGTGCCTCGCTCCAGCCCAGCGTGTCCGCCAGGTAGGTGATGGCCTGCTCGCGACTCCAGCCCTTGGCGTGCATGCCGGTATCGACCACCAGCCGCGCCGCGCGCAGCATCTCCGCGTTCAGGTGGCCGTAGTAGGCCACCGGATCCTCATACAAGCCCATCTCGCGGCCCAGCGTTTCCGAGTACAGCGCCCAGCCTTCGGTATAGGCCGCGCTGTTCGGATTCTCCGTGCTGAACTTGCGGAAGTCCGGCAAATCCAGTTCCTTCAGCAGCGCCGCGTGCAGGTGGTGGCCCGGCACGCCTTCGTGCAGGAACAGGCTGACCATGTCGACCCGGCTGTATTTCTTCGGATCGTTGACCACCGGCCAGAACACGCCCGGATGCGAACCGTCCGCCGCCGACGGCGTGTAGTGGTCGGACGCCGTGGCGCGCGTCAGCTCCGGCTCCAGATGCAGCTCCAGCTTGGCTTTCGGGACCAGGCTGAAGTAGGTCGGCAGCTTGGTCTGTACGGTGGCGTAGATGTCGCGGTAGGCGTCCAGCACCTGCTCGTCGGTGCTGAAGATCTTGAACTTGTCCTGCGCCGCCACCCACTGCGGCAATTGCTTCTCAGGACCGTCGTAGCCCAGCTTGGGACCGAGCGCGGCCAGCTGCTGCTGGATGCGCGCCACTTCCTTCAGACCCAGCGCGTGCACCGCGTCCGGCGTCAGCGGCAGGTTGGTGCTGTCCTTGATGCGCGCGGCGTACCAGGCGGCGCCGTTCGGCAGCGCGCTCCAGCCGGTGCTGGCGCGGCTGGCTGGCAGGTATTCGTTTTCCAGGAAGCTCACCAGGCGGTTCAGCGCCGGCGCGATTTTCGTATCGACCGTTTTCAGGTAGGCGGCCGTCAGCTTCTGCTTGTCGGCGGCGGAGAAGCCGGCCGGGAAGCGCGTCACCGGCGAGTAGTAGATGCTTGCTTCCGGCGTCGCGCTGCGCAGGTTCTGGAACTGCGGCAGCATCGCCACCGTGATCGCCTTCGGCTGCACGATGCCGCTGCGCATGCCCAGCTTCATGTTGGCGATGGCCTGGTCTATCCATGCCGGCAGCTGGTTCAGGCGGCTCAGGTAAGCCTGGTATTGCTTGACCGTACCCAGCGGCTGCGAACCGTTGCCGTCGGCGTAGTTGGCCAGCGTGCTAGGCACGTTGTCGAGCTGGTTCAGCGGCAGCAGGTTTTCCGGGAAGGACTCCAGCTGCATCGCGTTGTTCAGTTCATACGACAGCAGGTCGTAGGTCAGCTGTTCCTGCTGGCCCAGCTGGTCGCGGTGCACGGTCATCAGCTGCTTCTGCATCTGGCGGTACAGCGTGAACTGCTGCGCGCGCACCTTGGGCGAGATGCTCAGGCCGAGTTGGTCATCGTAGCGGCCGTCGCCGTTGGCGGTGGCGAACAGCAGCGGGTCGAACTTGCAGCGCGCCGCGTGGAAGGCCGCGGCCAGCTTCGCCAGCTGCTTCTGTGCGAGTTTCGCTCCCACCCCGGCCTGCTGCGTGTGGGCCGGTTTTGCGGCGGCCAGCGCCGGCGGTGCTCCGATCAGCAAAGCGGCAATCAGGGCGGAAGTGGTCAGCGCGGCTAGCGGGCGGGCAGTTGGCATAGGTGTCCTCGAAGTTGAGATGATTTGCGCCAGCAGTCTAGCATTTGTCGATCCGGTTTACTCATCGCGGGAAAAATTGCGTATTCTATGCTTGCCGCGAACCGGCACACCCATAAAAACGAGACAAAAAGCGAGACGAAAATATGCACATAGAAGATAGCGCAACCGCAGTGGCCCCGGACGCCAGGAAGGAAGCCCACGCCGCTCCGGCGCGCGCGCTCACCCGGCAGGATTACAAGACCCTGTCATTGTCGGCCCTGGGCGGCGCCCTGGAGTTCTACGACTTCGTTATTTTTGTGTTCTTCACTGCCGTGCTCGGCAAGCTGTTCTTCCCGCCGTCGATGCCGGACTGGCTGCGGGTCTTGCAGACCTTCGGCATCTTCGCCGCCGGCTACGTGGTGCGGCCGCTGGGCGGCATCATCATGGCCCACTTCGGCGATCTGCTGGGGCGGAAGAAAATGTTCACCATGTCCATCCTGCTGATGGCCGTGCCGACCTTGATGATGGGGATGCTGCCTACCTATGCCAGCATCGGCCTGGCCGCGCCCGTGCTGCTGTTGCTGCTGCGCGTGATGCAGGGCGCGGCGGTGGGCGGCGAAGTGCCGGGCGCCTGGGTGTTCGTGTCGGAACACGTGCCGGCCCGCCACATCGGCTATGCCTGCGGCACGCTGACCGCCGGCCTGACCGCCGGTATCCTGCTGGGCTCGGTGGTCGCCACCGGCATCAATACCGCCTTCACGCCGGACCAGGTGGCCGACGGCGCCTGGCGCCTGCCGTTCCTGTTGGGCGGCGTCTTCGGCCTGGGCGCGATGTATCTGCGCCGCTGGCTGCATGAAACGCCGGTGTTCGCCGAGCTGCAACAGCGCAAGGCGCTGGCCGCCGAAATGCCGCTCAAGGCCGTGCTGCGCAATCATCGCGGCCCGGTCGTGATCTCGATGCTGCTGACGTGGATGCTGTCGGCCGCCATCGTCGTGGTCATCCTGATGACGCCGACCCTGCTGCAAAAAATCTATGGCTTCGATCCGCATACCTCGCTGGTCGCCAATACCGTGGCGACGCTGTGCCTGTCGATAGGCTGCCTGGTGGCGGGCGTGCTGGCCGACCGCATCGGCGCGCGCACCACCTTGTTCGGCGGCGCCTTGCTGCTGGCGGTCTGCACCTACATTTTCTACACCACCATCAAGGTCCGACCTGATCTGCTGCTGCCTTTGTACGCGCTGGTCGGCTTCAGTGTCGGCGTGGTCGGCGCCGTGCCTTGCGTGCTGGTCAAGGCCTTCCCGGCGCAGGTGCGGTTCTCGGGCCTGTCCTTCTCGTACAACCTGTCGTACGCCATCTTCGGCGGCCTGACGCCGGTGGTGGTGGCGCTGATGCTCAAGAATAATCCGCTGGCGCCGGCTTACTATGTCATCGCGGTGTGCGTGATCGGCATGATCACGGCGCTGTTCGTCAAGGAGCGGGCGGACATCGCCTGAGTCAGATCGCGACCGGCTGCTTGCCAGCGCGCCGCCGGTCGCGCAGTTGCAGGAAAGGCCGCTCCAACCCCACGTGCAGCAGCCACGCGGCGGCCCAGGACATGGCGCCGTAGAGCGCCAGGAACAGCAGGCTGGCCATTGCCGGTGCGGTCTGCTGCAAGCTGCCCGACAGCATCCGGCACAGCTGCATGGCCGGTTCGATCAGCGGGTAGTGCACCAGATATAGCGCATACGACAGCTTGGCGATGTAGCGCAACGGCCGCGCCGCGCCAAACCCCGGCCGCCAGCAATTGACGGCCAGGCCGCAGCGCACCAGCAGCGCGAACAGGCAGGATGACAGTGCGATGATCGAGCAGGCCGCCTGCCAGTCTCCATGCCCCTGCCAATCGCGCCACATGAGCAGCATCAGCGGCGGCGCGGCCAGCGCCAGGAACAGCGGACGCGGCGCCTGGCGCGTGCTGGATGCGCCGTGCTGCACGGCGACCAGCACGCCGGCCAGGATGCCAAGCGCCGCATGGTGGAACGGCGCGCGCACCGTCCAGAAGAAGGTCCCGTAATCGCCCGGCGCAACGCCCGCCGCATCGGCCTGCATCGACCAGCACAGCAGCCCCATGGCCGCCGCCAGCAGCACGCAGGCGATGCCTGTACGCAGCCGCAGAAGCAGGAACAGCAGCAGCGGCGCGCTCAGATAAAACTTCTCCTCCACTGCCAGCGACCACAGCGTGACCATGACATCCGAGCCGAGATAATCCTGCAGGAACAACAGGTGGGTGACGAAGGACAGGCTGCTGAACGCGGCGCCCGGCCGCCACGGCGCGCTCAGCCAGCACAGCAGGATGACGCCCCAGTACAGCGGCAGCGTGCGGAAAGCGCGCCGGCGGTAGAAGTCCAGCACGGCGGCGCGGCTGAACGGCGGCGCCTGCGGCCCGGCGAACTGCGTGCCGATCAAAAATCCGCTCAGCACAAAGAACAGGTCCACGCCCAGCCAGCCGTTGAGCGACAGCACCGCCAGCGGGCCGCCGGGCACGATGCCGAAAGCGCCCTGCGACGCCACCGCCCAATGCCGCGCCAGCACCAGCAGGATCGCCACCGCGCGCAGCGCATCGAGCACCGGGTAGCGCCCTGGATTGCCGGCCAGTCCCATGGTCAGCCTATCTTCAGCGCGCTCTGCACATCGCGTTTGCGCAGCTTCCAGATGATCGAGTCGACGATGTAGTGATGGAAGTTGATGCCCTGATAGGCGATGACGACCAGCGGCACCACGGTGTAGTTGGCCAGGTAGGCGTTGGTGGCATCGATGGAGCGGTACACCACGCTGGCCAGCGCCACGCAGGCCATCAGGTAGAGCGGCCATCGTCCTTCCTGGCTGAGCCAGGACAGCGCCAGTTGCTGCCGGTTGAGGCCGCCCTTGAACTGGTTGGAATTGAACAGCCAGACAAAGGCGATGTACTGCGCGTTGTGCCAGACGTTGATGACCAGCCAGCCGTTCGTGATGTCGCGGATCGCCACATACGACACCAGATAGATCACGTAGTGCGAACACAGGTAGGCGAAGTGCAGCAGCCCCAGCGTGCCTGCGCGCAGCGCCCGCAGTTGCGCCGCCAGCCACCACGCCAGACAGGCGCCCGCCGCCGCCAGCGCGGCCTGAGCCAGCCACTGCGGCACCGGCAGCTTCCACACCTCGATGCCGAGGAAGGTCGATTCCGGGCGCGCACTCATCATCAGGAAGGCCGCCACCGGCACCAGGTAAAAAGTGAGGCGGTTGAACAGCGCATTGCCGGCCTGGACGCTGCGCGTCTTCATGCCGTAGGCCTTGTTGATGCCTTCGCTCTGCCGCGTGTAGTGATACCACTGCCAATGCATGTACAACGTGGCGACCGCCGCCACGCCGCCCCAGCGTATCAGCAGGTAGACGCCGGCGAACACCACCACCGGCAGCGGCAGCAACAGGGCCCAGTGCTGGCGGGCCGACTTCATGTCGAACAACAGCCGGGTGTAGGTGGAAATGACATGGTGGTAGCCCAGCAAGGCCAGGTCCAGCGTGAGCATCAGCACCAGGTATTGGGGATGGCCCAGCGCCAGCGCACCCATGGTCAGGGCCAGCAAAGGTATGCCCAGCACGAACAGGCGATCGAATCGCCTGCTGCGCAGGTAGATCGGGGCTGTCTCGGCGATTGCGGACATGGCGTGGACTCCGGCGGGTGGCACTGTCTGTATGATAGTGCTACGCGGCAATAAGTCCACCATTCCTTTTCGGAGTGTTGCGCCGGCTTACTTCGCGCGGCGGCTGCGTTCGGCCGCTTGCGCTTTCGCCAGGCCGGCGTCGAAGGCGGGCGTGCCGGCATCCTGGCCGATGTCGCCGATGGCATCCTCGGCGATGCGGAAGCCTTCTCCCACGCTGCTGCGGTTATCCGTTCCCGTGTGTCCGCGATAGGTCGGGCTGGCGCCGGCCGGGCCGTTGTTGTAGTTGCCGCCGCGGTGGATGACCATGGCCGAACCGTGGAACAGCTTGCAGTCGCCGGCCCAGGCCGCGCCGTCCTTGGGGGCGCCCTCGTAGTTGAGGTGCTGGCAATCTTCGACCAGTTCGCCGGCGTTGCCCAGCATGTCGTACAGGCCGTAGGCATTCGCCGCGTACATGCCGACCACCGTGGTCAGCGCCGCCTGGTCGTCGCAGTCGATTTCCTTTCTTTCCTTGCCGGTCAGGCGCGCAATGACGGGCTTGGCGCTGCGGTCGAAAACATTGGCGTATTGGCACAGGCCGGCGGGATCGTCGCCGTGCGGATAGCGGGTGTTGGTGCCGGCGCGCGCCGCGTATTCCCATTCGGCCTCGCTGGGCAGGCGGAAGTGGCGGCCGGTTTGCTTCGACAGCCATTGCAGGTAGGCGTGGGCGTCGTCCCAGCTGACGCACATCACCGGGTGGTAGTCGCTGGGCGCGTTGACGGCGGCGTCCCAGCCGGCCTTGCCGCCTTCCATGCCCCAGTCGTTGGCGGCCAGCTTCCAGCAGTCGCCGTCGGTCTTGTAGCCGGTGGCCGCGACAAACTGGCGGAACTGGCCGACGGTGGTTTCATAGCGGGACAGCCGGTAGCTCTTGATGCTGACGGTGTGGACCGGCTCCGACGCCGGATAGTCGTCGTTCTTCGGATTGGCGGTGCTGCCCATGGCGAACTCGCCGCCCTTGATCGTCACCATGGAGGGCAGCAGCAGGGGAGCGGCGGCCGCGAACAGCGGGCAGCTCAGCATCAGCATCGACAACAGCGAGAAGGTTTTTTTCATGGCAGGTTCCTGTGGGATCGGTAGGAACGCAACCATCCCACAGGCCCGGTGCCTGCGGCAGCGGCAGGCGACGAATCGACAGCCGCACCGACGAATCGCCAGCGGCCTACATCGCCCGGAACAGATGGACGTAAGCGCGGCTGACCCGCAACTCGCGGGCATGGCCCTTGATGCGCAGGAACAGGCGGCTGCTTTCGTCGCGCCGGGTGCCGGCAAGATAGTCCAGGTTGACCAGTGTGGAGCGGTGCACCTGCCAGAATTGTTCGGGGTCGAGCTGTTCGCACAGTTCGGAGATCGTGGTGCGGATCAGGTGTTCGCCGCCGCTGGACTGCACCACCGTGTATTTGTCGTCGGCATGAAAATACAGCACGTCGCTGACGGCGATCTGGTGCACATACTCGCCCTGGCCGGCGCGCACGAAGCGCAGCCGCGACGGCGCCGCCGGCCCGCGCGTCAATTGCTGGAGGGCTTGCGACAGGCGCGCATCGGGCTGGGCGTCGCGGCCGGTCGCCTGCAAGGCCAGCGTGGCCTTGACGCGTGCTATCGTCTGCGCCAGGCGATCGGTCTTCAAGGGTTTGAGCAGGTAGTCGAGCGCGCATTGGTCGAAGGCTTGCACCGCATAAGTGTCGAAGGCGGTGACGAAGACCACGCGGGTGTTGCCTTCGATACCCTGCGCCACCTCCAGGCCGCCCAGGCCCGGCATCTGGATGTCGAGGAAGGCCAGGTCCGGCTCCAGCTCCTCGATGAGCGCGGCGGCCTCCATGCCGTTGCGGGCGAGGCGCACGATCTCCAGTTCCGGCCACAGCAGTTCCAGCTGCTCCTTCAGGTAGAGCGCCAGGTGCGGCTCGTCGTCGGCGATGAGGGCGCGCGTCATGCGGGTGTCCGGTAGGGGAGGGACAGCGCGGCTTGCGTGCCCACCGTCCGCGGCGTCAGCGTCAGCGTGGCCTTGCCGCCGTAGCGGGTGCGCAGCCGGTCGCGGATGTTGGGCAGGGCCATGCCGTTGCCGCGCCGGCGCGGACGGCGCGGGCTGTCGAGGCCGAGGCCGTCGTCGTCGACGCAGATGTCGAGCTGGCCGTCGCTCACGCGCGCGCGGATGCGGACGCAGCCGCCTTCGATCTTCGGTTCCAGTCCATGTTCGATGGCGTTTTCCACCAGCGGTTGCAGCAGCAGGGTCGGCAGGGTCGCCGCCAGGGCGTCGTCGCTGGCGTCGATCTCGAAGCGCAGCCGGTCTTCCATGCGGATCTGCAGCAGCGTCAGATAGCTGCGCACCATCGACAGCTCGGCCGCCAGCGTGCTGTCGGTGTGGCGCAGCTGGCCCAGGCTGGCGCGCAGGTAGTCGGTGAAGTTCTCCAGCATCAGCCGGGCGCGCGGCGTGTCGCGGTCGAGCAGGCTTTGCACATTGGCCAGCGTGTTGAACAGGAAGTGCGGTTCGATCTGGGCCTGGAGCAGGCGCAGCTGGGCCTCCATCGCCTGATGCAGCAGCCGGTCCTGCTTGACCCGCAAGCGCCACCAGAACCAGTTGGCCGCCGCGACCACCATGACGAAGGCGAGGAACTCGGTCTTGGCCACGCTGTGGCCCATGAAGCTGGTCCAGCCATCCCAGTCGGTGAGCCAGGTGTACATGCTCAGGCTGAGCGCGGCGCCCAGCATGACGCCGCCGATGGCGATGGCGTTGATGACCAGCGCGGAGCGCCAGTCGGCGGCCTCGGAAAAGCGCTCGATGCTGGCGGCGGGCAGCAGCTGTTCGACGATGCGGGTGAGCGCGAGCATGCTGTAGGCCACGCACAGGCAGCTGAACAGGTTGAACAGCAGCGAGGCGCGCCACCAGCCGTGATCGCTCACGCGGCCGGTGATGAGGCCGTTAATCAGCATCATGCCGAAGCCGATCGGCAGCGCCAGGGCGGCGCCGACCGCCAGTTGCGCCCACAGCGGCTCCTGGCGGTGCTTTTTAAGCTGCCAGAACGAGCGCCAGGCCAGTTGGAAAGGGGAGCTGGTATTCATGGCGGCCATTGTAGCCGGGAAGAATCGCCGGGCCGGGCGGAATGCGATGGATCGACAGGAATGCCGACGGAATGCAAGCGTCTATGATGGATGTCTTGGCTCAGGCACCGGCCTTCTTCGCGCGTACCGTTCGTTTCTTTGCGGCGGTTTTTTTGGCGGGCGGCGCGACTGCTTCCGCGTCGTCGTCGGTCGAACTGCCGGGCCATTGCAGGAAGTTTTGCAAGTCAATTCGAACGCCGTTTTTATCGAGAACTGACAGTTCAAGCGTCAATCCCAGCGATTTCAGAAATCGGCGCAAAGTGGAAACATAAGTGTCGGAACGCTTTTCAAGTTGAGAAACCGCGTTCTGATTGATGCCCAATTCTTTCGCCACTTCAGCCTGGGTTTTGCCGACAGCCGTGCGGAAGTCGGTGAGTGTCGCTGCGTGCGCAACCATGTCTTGGATTTTTTTTTGAGAAAGCGCCGCAATTTTTCTCTGACGGTCAGCCGGCAGGCCTTTGATGACTTCGTCCAGGTTTCTTCCCATTACAGTCTCCTATTTCTTTTCCTTGGTACTTTTCGCCTGTGCTTTCGAAAGCTGAGTGGCATCGGCTCTTTCATGTTGGGATGTCTCGGGTTCTCCAACGTACCAACGTGAGGGCGTCCAGCGGCCGGGCCGAGTTCCCTTACAGCGGCAGCGACCGCAAGCAGTTCATCCTGGACATCTTTTGAGAAGGCATCGAATTCTGCGTCAAATTCGTCATGGAAATGTACCGCCCACTTCTGAGATCGAGTCAATTATCATCTCCTCGTGATATCACGTCAACGTGATTACCTCAATCCATAGCTGATGGACATAGCCCATGCGACTATTCTTTCACAGCGAATTCACAAGGGCGCTGGGGAATGTGCGATTGCCTATATGCAGATCAAGGTTGGGCCGCACCCGGATCGTGCTGAATTGCGCGCCCCGAGCAGGATGCTTTTGGAGAAGGGTGTCGCTGAGGGTTACAATAGCGATATTCTTTGACGAAACTCGCGCAAAATTCAGCGATCACGCTGTAGTTTTGGGAGTTTTGTTGTCATTTATAGTAGTGATGGTGGTTGAAGCAAGCGTCTTGCCTGGCGAGTTATTGCCACGATCTGCATCCGCCTAACTTATTGATAATTAAAGGTTTTTCATGAGTCTCCAATGCGGCATCGTCGGCCTGCCTAACGTCGGCAAGTCCACCCTCTTCAACGCCCTGACCAAGGCCGGCATCCCGGCCGAGAACTACCCGTTCTGCACCATCGAACCTAACGTCGGCGTGGTCGAAGTGCCGGATCCGCGCATGGGCGCGCTGGCCGAGATCGTCAAGCCGGAACGCATGGTCAACGCCATCGTCGAGTTCGTCGACATCGCCGGCCTGGTGGCGGGTGCGTCGCAAGGCGAGGGCCTGGGCAACCAGTTCCTGTCGCACATCCGCGAAACCGACGCCATCGTCAACGTCGTGCGCTGCTTCGAAGATGACAACGTGATCCACGTGGCCGGCAAGGTCAGCCCGCTGGACGACATCGAAGTGATCCAGACCGAGCTGGCGCTGGCCGACCTGGGCACCGTGGAAAAAGCCATCCACCGCGAAAACAAGAAAGCCCGTTCCGGCGACAAGGACGCCGCCAAGCTGCTGGCCATCATGGAGCGCATCGTGCCGCACCTGAACGAAGCCAAGCCAGTACGCGCCATGGGCCTGGACGCCGACGAAATGGCCCTGATCAAGCCGCTGTGCCTGATCACCGCCAAGCCGGCCATGTACGTGGCCAACGTGTCCGACACCGGCTTCAAGAACAACCCGCTGCTGGACCAGCTGACCGCCTACGCCGCCACCCAGAACGCGCCTATCGTCGCCATCTGCGCGTCGATCGAAGCGGAAATCGCCGACCTGGACGACGCCGACAAGACCGCCTTCCTGAGCGACATGGGCATGGAAGAGCCAGGCCTGGACCGTCTGATCCGCGCCGCCTACAAGCTGCTGGGTCTGCAGACCTACTTCACCGCCGGCGTGAAAGAAGTGCGCGCCTGGACCATCCACATCGGCGACACCGCACCGCAAGCGGCCGGCGTGATCCACACCGACTTCGAACGCGGCTTCATCCGCGCGCAAACCATCGCCTACGACGACTACATCCAGTACAAGGGTGAAAGCGGCGCCAAGGAAGCCGGCAAGATGCGCGCCGAGGGCAAGGAATACGTGGTCAAGGATGGCGACGTGCTGAACTTCCTGTTCAACGTCTAAGCTGAAGTCACCGAAGAAGCCCCGCAGTTGCGGGGCTTTTTTGCTTTATGCGGGGTGGGTTAGGAATAAATGCCTAAATGATAATTCATGATATAGTGCCCACGTTTCCTTTTTGACACCAATCCAAGGCAGCCAACATGAAAAAATCATTCCTCGTCCTGAGCGCTCTGCTGGCGCTGGGTGGCACCGCGCAGGCGGCCGATTACACGCTCGACTTCGACTACAAGCTGAACTGCACCGCCAATGGCAGCGGTTACGGCCCGCGTCAGGACTGCTCCAATGGCAATGGCAGCATCGCGCAATCCTACGGCGACGTCGCCGGCGTCGTTGACGTGCAATACGCCGCACCCTACACCGGCCACGGCACGCTCAACTGGTGGGATGCCGGCTACAACACCCTGCATGGCGTGCTGTACGCAGGCGCCAGCGATGCCCATTCGGCCGCGCGCATCGATTTCGTGCCGCAGGCAGGCCAGGTGGTGAGCCTGTCGCGCTTCGACCTGGGCACTTATGGCGGCGTGGCGCACACCACGTCCGTGACGGTGTCGGCGATCGGCGGCCCGGTGCTGTTCAGCTTTGACGGCATCATCCCGACCGGCAATTCGGCGACGACGCTGTTCCCCAGCGTGTCGTCGGCCAGCGGCCTGAGCATCCTGTGGCATGACAGCGCCTACAACGTCGGCATCGACAATATCCATTTCTCGGTGAGCTCCGTGCCGGAACCGTCGTCGTACGCGATGCTGGCTGGCGGCTTGCTGCTGCTCGGCGCGATCGCGCGCCGCCGCCGCGCCTGATCCTGCGCGTGCCGTCAGCGGGCGGCGTGCCGATCCGGTACGCCGCCTTGCAATGTGGAGAAGTGTGTTACTGTGTCTGACGGCCATCGTTTGCCGTCTTCGCCGCCCGCCTAGTTGACGACCTGGAACAAGGAATGTTTCATGCGTCTCAACAACCCCAATCAAAACCATTTGCTGGCCGCGCTGCTGGACGCCGAGTTCGACCGCCTGTCGCCGTATCTGGAGCCGATCATGATGCGGCTGGGCGATGTGTTGTACGAATCGGGCGGCAAGCTTAACCACGTCTATTTCCCGACCTCGGCGATCGTCTCGCTGCACTATGTGCTGGAGAACGGCAGCTCGTCCGAGATCGCCGGCGTCGGCAATGAGGGCATCCTCGGCATCTCGCTTTTCATGGGCGGCAACACCACGCCCAGCCGCGCCGTGGTGCAAACCGCCGGCCATGGCTACCGCCTCAAGTCGCAGATCCTGCTCGACGAGTTCAACCGCGCCGGGCCGGTCATGCGCCTGCTGCTGCGCTACACCCAGGCGCTGATCACGCAGATGTCGCAGACGGCGATCTGCAACCGCCATCACACGCTGGAACAGCAGCTGTGCCGCTGGCTGCTGCTGACGCTGGACCGCCTGCCCACCAGCGAGCTGACCATGACCCAGGAACTGATCGCCACCATGCTGGGCGTGCGGCGCGAAGGGGTGACGGTGGCGGCCGGCCGCTTGCAGGCCAAGGGCTACATCAGCAACCGCCGCGGCCACATCTCGGTGCTGGACCGGATCGGGCTGGAGGGCGATGTCTGTGAATGCTATGAAGTCGTCAAAAAAGAATTCGCGCGCCTGATGTCAGACGTACGCCACCGTCAGGAACCGCAATGAAATCCAATCAACTCCCCGACAGCCCCTTGCTCAAGGCCGATGCGCTGCAACTGGCGATCCACAACAGCGCCAACTTCTCCAGCATCGCCACCGACGCGCAGGGCGTGATCCAGATCTTCAACGTCGGCGCCGAGCGCATGCTGGGCTACAGCGCGGCCGAGGTGGTGAACCGCATCACGCCGGCCGGCATCTCCGATGCGCAGGAAGTGGTGGCCCGCGCCGCCGCGCTCAGCGCAGAACTGGGGACGACCATCCGTCCCGGCTTTGACGCGCTGGTGTTCAAGGCGTCGCGCGGCATCGAAGATATCTACGAGCTGACCTATATCCGCAAGGATGGCAGCCGCTTCCCGGCCATCGTCTCGGTCAGCGCGCTGCGCGATGGCGAGGAAAAAATCATCGGCTATCTGCTGATGGGCACGGACAATACGGCGCGCAAGCAGGTCGAGCGCGAGCAGGCGGTGCTGGACCAGCGCCTGCGCGAGCAGCAACTGGCGCTGCAGGAAACCAATGTGGAGCTGGAAGCGGCGCGCGCGGCGGCCGACAAGGCCAATCGCGCCAAGTCGGATTTCCTGTCGGGCATGAGCCACGAGCTGCGCACGCCGCTCAATGCGGTGCTGGGTTTTGCGCAGCTGCTGGCGTCGGACAAGCCGCCGCCGAGCGCGGCGCAGCAGCGCTCGCTGGACCAGATCCTCAAGGGCGGCTGGTATCTGCTGCAACTGATCAACGAGATCCTCGACCTGGCCATGATTGAATCGGGCAAGGTGACGATGTCGCAGGAGTCGATGGGACTGTCCGAGGTGCTGCGCGATTGCCAGGCCCTGATCGGGCCGCAGGCGGAAAAGCGCGGCATCCGCCTGTTCTTCGCCTCGCTGAGCGAGCCGTTCTTCGTCCATGCCGACCGCACGCGCGTCAAGCAGGTGATGATCAACCTGCTGTCCAACGCCATCAAGTACAACAGCCACGGCGGCAAGGTGACGGTCGAATGCACGGCCGGCCGCGAAGGCATGGTGCGCATCAGCGTGACCGACACCGGCGCCGGCCTGACCAGCGAACAGACGGAGCAGTTGTTCCAGCCGTTCAACCGCCTGGGCCAGGAAGACGGCGCGGAAGAGGGCACCGGCATCGGCCTGGTCGTGACCAAGCAGCTGACCGAATTAATGGGCGGCGCCATCGGCGTCGAGAGCCAAGTCGGAGTCGGCACCACCTTCTGGATTGAGCTGACCGCCAGCTGCGAGCCGGTGCTGGAAGCGGCGGCCTTCGATGCGCCGTTGCTGCTCAGTGCCCGCAACGGCACGGCGCTGAAGACGCTGCTGTACATCGAGGACAATCCCGCCAACCTGACCCTGGTGGAGCAACTGATACAGCGCCGCAGCGATCTCAAGCTGCTGACCGCCATCGACGGCCACACCGGCATCCAGCTGGCGCGCGCCTACCAGCCCGATGTGATTTTGATGGACATTAACTTGCCGGGCGTGAGCGGCTACGGCTGTCTCAAGATCTTGCGGGATGACGCCACCACCGCGCACATCCCGGTGATGGCGCTGTCGGCCAACGCCATGCCGCGCGACATAGAAAAAGGTGTGGAGGCAGGCTTCCTGCGCTATCTCACCAAACCGATCAATGTGGTTGAATTCATGGGCGCCCTGGATTTCGCACTTGAATTCGCTGCCGAAGGCCGCAGCCCTAGCCAACCACCGGAGGTCGCATCGTGATCGAGACATCAGAAATACTGCACGCCGAGATCCTGATCGTCGACGACCAGGAGGCCAACGTCATGCTGCTGGAGCAGATGCTGGCCAACGCTGGCTACACCCGCGTCACCAGCACGATGGACCCGTTTGCCGTCTGCGGTCTGCACCAGCAGCATCACTACGACCTGATCCTGCTGGACCTGCAAATGCCCGGCATGGATGGCTTCGCCGTGCTGGAAGCGCTCAAGGATATCGAGCCGGACGGCTATGTGCCGGTGCTGGTGGTCACGGCGCAGCCCAACCACAAGCTGCGCGCGCTGCAGGCCGGGGCCAAGGACTTCGTCGGCAAGCCGTTCGAGCTGGTCGAGGTGGAAACGCGCATCCGCAACCTGCTGGAAGTGCGGCTATTGCACCGCAAGCTGCAGCGCTACAACCAGCAGCTGGAGTACACGGTGTTCGAACGCACGGCGCAATTGCGCGCCAGCGAGGCGCGCTTCCAGCGCTTCGCCGAACTGTCGACCGACTGGTACTGGGAACAGGATGCCGACGGCAAGCTCACCAACTGGTCCGGCCCGGTGGCCGACATGGTGGGCATAGGCGGCAGCGACACCGGCGGCTGGGACGTGGCCGAGCACGCGCTGTTGCAAGAGAACATAGACGAGCGCAAGGCCTTCCTGGACTTCGTCTACAGCCGGACCATCAACGGCGTGGTGCAATACCTGCAAGTGAGCGGCGAGCCGATGTTCGACGATACCGGCCGCTTCGCCGGCTATCGCGGCGTCGGCCGTGACGTGACCGAGATGGCCGCCATGTTTTCCAAGGCTGGCTAGACCGAACGCGCAGCCGTTGTTGCCAGGACTGGCCCCCGCCGCGGCATGCTGCTAGTATGGTTGGCATGATAAAAACACGGACATGGGGACAGCTCGCCGGCCTGGCGCTGCTGCTGCTTGGGCGCCTGGCGCCGGCGGCGGAGAGCGTGCCGTTGTATGTCTACTACTCCGACCCTACCTTCGCGGCCGGCTCGTCCGACAGCCTGACCGACAAGATGGCCGCCTGGCTGACGCAACGCTCCAACGGCCGTTATCACTTCGTCGCCACCCAGCTGCCGCGCCGCCGGCTGGAGCTGATGATGGAGCAGCCGGCCTGGCCGGGCGTGGTGGCCTGGGCCAATCCGCGCTGGTTCGCCGCCTCGGCCGCGCGCCAGAGCTGGAGCCGCTACTACATGGTCGACGCCAACCTGGTGGCCTCGCTGCGCAGCGCTCCGCTGGACTATGTGGACGACAGCTCGCTGTACGGCCAGAACATCGGCACGGTGCAGGGCTACACCTACAAGAACCTGGAACCGCTGCTCAAGGAAGGCAAGCTGGCCCGCGACGACGCCGATACCGAAGCCCGCAACCTGCTCAAATTGCAGCAGCGCAGGGTGTCGGTGGCGTTCTTGCAAGCGAGTTCGCTGCCGCGCTTCCACCGGCGGTTCGCCGACCTCGACCGGTGGCTATACCTGTCGCCCAGGCCGCGCACGGTGTTCGAGCGGGCCTTTTTCACCGCGCCGAACCAGCCGGAGCTGCTCGATTTCCTCAACCGGCAGGCCGACGCGCTGATTGCCGACCGGCCGTGGCAGGAGGCGTTCGGCACCTGCAAGCTGGTGCTGCCGCGCCAGTCCGGCGCCACCGATGCCCAACGCAAGCTGTGCCGCTAGTTGTCGCGTTCGTCGCGCACGGGCCGTTGTTGGGTATAATCGTCGGATTGCCGGATCGAACGACCGCCGCGTCTACCTTCCTCACCCGCCTCACTCCTCATTAGAAAATACTCTTCATGGCTTCTTCCAACGATAACGTCAGCATGGCGCTGTTCTGCGATTTTGAAAACGTGGCGCTCGGTGTGCGCGACGCCAACTACGACAAGTTCGACATCAAGCCGGTGCTGGAACGTCTGCTGCTCAAGGGCAGCATCGTGGTCAAGAAAGCGTATTGCGACTGGGATCGCTACAAGGGCTTCAAGGCGCCGATGCACGAGGCGAACTTCGAACTGATCGAAATCCCGCACGTGCGCCAGTCCGGCAAGAACTCGGCCGACATCCGCATGGTCGTCGATGCGCTGGATCTGTGCTACACCAAGTCGCATGTCGACACCTTCGTCATCATCTCCGGCGATTCCGACTTTTCGCCGCTGGTGTCCAAGCTGCGCGAGAACGCCAAGAAGGTGATCGGCGTCGGCGTCAAGCAGTCGACCTCGGACCTGCTGGTGGCCAACTGCGATGAATTCATTTTCTACGACGACCTGGTGCGCGAGAGCCGCCGCGCCAAGCGCGAAGCCAGCAACGAGACCAAGCCGGTCGTCAAACGCTCGCCGGAAGAAGAACGCGCCCGCCGCGAAGAGATGGACAAGCGCCGCAACCAGGCGGTGGAAATCGCCGCCAATACCTTCGAGGCGCTGGTGTCCGAGCGCGGCGACAGCGGCAAGATCTGGGCGTCCGTGCTGAAAGAGGCGATCAAGCGCCGCAAGCCGGACTTCAGCGAGTCCTACTACGGCTTCCGCACCTTCGGCAACCTGATCGAGGAATGCAAGGCGCGCGGCCTGCTGGAATTCGGCCGTGACGAGAAATCCGGCGCCTATGTGTACCGTGGCACCGGCGTGCCGACGCCAGGCTTGCAGGTCGGCGAATCGCCGTCGGCCGATGGCGCGCAGGGTGATGGCCAGGACGGCGGCAAGCAGGAATCGCGCCGCAGCCGTGGCCGTGGCCGCACCGCCGCCGAGCGTTTCGCGGAACGCCAGGCCGAGCGTCTGGCCCAGCAGGCCCGCGCCGCGCACGCGAATGGCGAGGCGGACGATGCCGAGCCGGTAGTGCATGCCTATGTGGAGCCGGAACAGTTGGCCGGCCAGCCGGACGCGCCTGAAGCGGTCGCGCCGGGTGCGGCGCCAGCCGCCGAGTCCGACCGTGGCCGGGGCCGTGGTCGCGGCAATCGCGGTGGCCGCAAGCAGGGCGAACGCCAGGGCCAGCAGGATGTTGCTGCCGAGGCGGTTGTGGTTGAAGTGCCGGTCGTCGTCAGCGAGCCGGTCGTGGCCGAGGAAGCTCCGGCCAAGAAGAAAAGCGGCCAGAAACCGCCTGCACGCAAGCTGAAGGAAGCGGCCAAGCCGAAGACGGAAGAGGCAGCGGCCAAGGGCGGCAAGGGCGCTAAAAACGCGCGCGGCGGCAAGAGCGCTGCGGTGAAGGGTGAGCCGGCGGCCGCACCGGCGCCGGTTGTCGCAGTGGTCGAAGCGGCTCCGGCCGCGCCGGCTGCAGTCGCATCGGCGGACGCGGCGCCAGCCGCCAAGCCTGCCAAGGCCAAGCCGGCAGCCAAGCCGGCCCGCAAGCCTGCGGCGGCGCGCACTCCGCGTCCGGCCAAGGCGGCTGCGGCCAAGGCCGAGGAGTAATTCGGCTCGGAGAGGAAGGGCGCCGTCGCCGGACGGCCCACGGCAAGCGGCTTTGCGCCGCTTGACCGTATAATGGCAATGTTTTCATCTGCCTAACGACCGGTGCCCAAGCATGCCCATCCTCTCCGATATCACGCTGTATCCGATCAAATCCTGCGGCGGCATGTCGCTGCAGGAAGCCACGCTGACCACCACCGGTTTGATGACCGAGCAGATCTACGATCGCGAATGGATGGTGGTCGACAGCGCAGGCGTCTGCCTGACCCAGCGCGAACATCCGCGCATGGCGCTGATCATCCCCAGCATCAAGGGTAGCCGGCTGGAGCTGCGCGCGCCCGGCATGCTGTGCCTGGAAATCCCGCTCGACCTGCCCGATCCCTACCTCGCCCCCACGCTGACCACCCAGGTCTGGGACGACACCGTGCTGGCCTATGACTGCGACGAGCTGACCGCCGAATGGTTCAGCAAGGCCATCGGCGTGCCGTGCCGCCTGGCGCGCTTCCACGCCAAGGCCGAGCGCGCCGTCAGCCAGAAGTGGACCAACGGCGTCGCCGCCACCACCATGTTCTCCGACGGCTACCCGGTGCTGGTGGCCGGCGCCGCCTCGCTGGACGACCTGAACGACAAGCTGCGCCGCGCCGGCCGCGACGCCATTCCGATGAACCGCTTCCGTCCCAACCTCGTCATCGAAGGCATCGAAGCCTTCGAAGAGGACTACGCCGACACCTTCCAGCTCGGCGACGCCCTGCTGAAACCGGTCAAGCCTTGCCCGCGCTGCCCGATGCCGTCGGTCAACCAGGCCACCGGCGAATTCGGCCCCGACCCGCTGGACATCATGCAAAGCTACCGAGCCAAACCGGAAGTGGACGGCGCCCTGTGTTTCGGCATGAACAGCATTTTGATCGCCGGCGAAGGCCAGCGCGTGCGTGTTGGGCAGGAAATCGTCGTCACGCTGGCGTTTTAATGCGGTCAGGCATTCCCAAGTGCTAAAACTTGGCGTAATGTGGCATCTGGCATGAAACTAGCTGATGAGTAAGGGCATATATGACGCAAACTGCAACAGGCAAGTTCACGCCGCAGACCGATCACGCCGCGCGCGCGATCGATCTGGCGGCCGAAAACCAGGCCCTGCGTGCGCGCATGGCTTACCTGCTGGAGCAGGCCGAGCGCAACCACTCCATCATGACCCGCCACCAGGCGTTCGACCTGGACATCGTCAGCGCCGCCAATTTCCCTGAACTGATAGGCACCATCTTCCGCGTGCTGCCGGTGATCTCCGAGCTCGACAGCGTGACGCTGACGCTGATCGATGAAGACGCCGACATCCGCACCGTCATGGCCAAGCTGGACGTGGTGTTCGAGGATTTCCCCGAGCTGATCTTTGTCGAGACCTTGGACGGCCTGGGCTTCGACCTGGGCCAGCGCAACGCCTACACGCCGACGCCCAAGCCGCTGCTGGGCATGTACGACGCCCAGCGTCATGCGACGCCGTTCCCGCAGCCGCCGGCCGGCTTGCAGAGCGTGGCGTTGGTGCCGCTGCTGCGCAACAAGCGCATCATCGGCAGCCTGAACCTGGGCAGCTGCGACCCGACCCGCTTCACGCCCAGCCTGGGAACCGACTTCATCGAGCACATGGCGTCCATCATCGCCATCTGCCTGGAAAACGTCATCAGCAACGAGATGCTGAAGTACATCGGCCTGACCGATTCGCTGACCGGCGTGTACAACCGCCGCTATATCGACCGCCGCTTGCTGGAAGAGATAGCGCGGGCGCGGCGGCAGCAGTATCCGATTTCCTTCATGTACATCGACATCGACCACTTCAAGCGCGTCAACGACACCGTCGGCCATGGCGGCGGCGACGATGTGCTGCGCGAGGTGGCGAGCCGCATCAAGAACGAGCTGCGCACGTCGGATGCGCTGGCGCGTTTCGGCGGCGAGGAGTTTGTCGTGCTGCTGATCGACGCCAACCTGGAAAGCGCCGCCTTCGTGGCCGAGCGCATCCGCGCCAGCGTGGCGGGCAGCATGATCGCGCTGTCGCAGGAATTGCAGTTGTCGGTGACGGTGTCGATCGGCGTGGCCTGTTTGAACCCGGGCGAAGCCGAGGGCGATCCGGCGGCCGTCGCGCGCGCCTGGGTGGCGCACGCCGACACCTTGCTCTACGTCGCCAAGGAAAGCGGCCGCAACCGCGTGGTCAGCCGCGATCCAGAAGACCGGGGTCAAGTCTGACATTTGGACACGAGCTCTGCCGTAGCGGCTGCTACGGCAGAGCTCGTGTCCAAATGTCAGACTTGACCCCGGGGTTAGCGCAGCAGGCGCTGCTCGGCGCGGTTGACGGCGTCGGCGGCGCCGCGCAGCACCACCACATCGCCCGCTTCCAGCACCAGGTCCGGCGCCACGTCCAGCCGCCCCTTGCCGCGCCGGATGCTGGTCACTGCCGCACCCGCGCCCGCCACATCGATCTCGCCCAAGGCCTTGCCCACGCTGACCGCGCTGGCGCTCAGCGTGACCGAATGCAGCCGCTCCATATCGGCCTCCTCGCCGGCGTCGCTGACGCCGTGGAAGTAGCCGCGCAGCGATGCATACCGTTCCTCGCGCGCGGTCTGCACGCGGTGCACCACGCGCCGCAACGGCACGCCCAGCATCACCAGCGCATGCGAGGCCAGCATCAGGCTGCCCTCCATCAGCTCCGGCACCACCTCCGCCGCGCCGGCCGATTTCAGCAGGTCGAGGTCGGTGTCGTCATGCGAGCGGACGATCACCGGCAGCGCCGGCGCCAGCTCGTGCACCAGGTGCAGCACCTTCAGCGCCGACGGCGTGCTGGCATAGGTGATCACCACCGCGCTGGCTCGATAGATACCGGCCGCAACCAGGCTCTCGCGCCGCGCCGCATCGCCGTAGGAGACGTTGCGGCCCGCCGTCTGCGCTTCCTGCACCCGCTCCGGATCCAGGTCCAGCGCGTGGTAGTCGATGTTCTCTTCGCCCAGCAGGGTCGCCAGGCTCTGGCCGCTGCGGCCGAAGCCGCACACGATCACGTGCTTGTTGGTCGACATGGTGCGGCTGGCTATCTTGGTCAGCGCCAGCGACTGCATCATCCACTCGTTGCTGGAGACCTTCATCACGATCTGGTCCGACTTGGAAATGATGAACGGCGCCACCAGCATCGACAGCACCATCGACGCCAGCACCACCTGGATGATGAACGGATCCATCAAATGGGTGCCGCCCGCCAGGTTCAGCAGCACGAAGCCGAACTCGCCCGCCTGCGCCAGCGCCAGGCCGGTGCGCATGGACACGCCGTCCGAGGCGCCGAACAGCTTGGCCAGGCCGGCGATCAGCGCGAACTTCAGCAGCACCGGCCCCGCCAGCAGCACCAGCACCAGCCACCAGTGCGCCAGCACCAGCTGCACGTTGAGCAGCATGCCGATGGTGATGAAGAACAGTCCCAGCAGCACGTCGCGGAAGGGCTTGATGTCTTCCTCCACCTGGTGCTTGTATTCGGTTTCGGAAATCAGCATGCCGGCCACGAAGGCGCCCAGCGCGAGCGACAGGCCGGCGCGTTCGGTGATCCAGGCCGCGCCCAGCGTGATCAAGAGCAGGTTCAGCATGAACAGTTCCTGCGAGCGCCGCTTGACCACGATGGTGAACCAGCCGCGCACCAGCTTCTGGCCGAAGAACAGTAGCAAGGCCAGCACGATCACCGCCTTGACGCCGGCCCAGGCCAGCGTCTCGACCAGCGCGTCCGGGCGCTGGCCCAGCGACGGGATCAGGATCAGCAGCGGCACCACGGCCAGGTCCTGGAACAGCAGGATGCCGATGATCTTGCGGCCGTGCTCGCTCTCCAGCTCCAGCCGCTCCGTCAGCATTTTTGACACAATGGCGGTCGACGACATGGCCAGCGCGCCGCCCAGCGCGAACGAGGCTTGCCAGCCGATATGGATCGAAGGGGGAAGCTGGGTGGCGATGGTCCAGCCGAACAGCATGGTGGCGACGATGGTCAGCACCACCTGCGCCATGCCCAGCCCGAACACGATGCTGCGCATGGCCATTAATTTGGGCAGGGAGAACTCCAGCCCGATGGAGAACATCAGGAACACCACGCCGAATTCGGCCAGCGAGTGGAAGGCCTCGCTCGATTCGGCCAGCCCCAGCGCGTGGGGGCCGATCAGGATGCCGACCGCCAGATAGCCCAGCATCGGCGGCAGGTGCATCATGCGGAAAGCGACGACGCCCAGCACCGCGCTCCCCAATAACAACAATGTTAATTCCAAGGGTGAAAACGTCATATCAACATAGCCAGTAAATATAATTTCGTTGTTTGTCGACCGATGCGGGCGTTATGTTGTGACTGGCAAGTTTTTTGCTTTCTCAATTCGGCTATACTTGGGCATGAGTGTAACCCATGAAAAAACAATGCTGAAAGCTTTTGACGCAAATATGGCCGCGCATGCGTTGCGGCTGGCCCGCGACACCCTGCAGAACGAAGCAGAGGCGATCGCCGCCCTCAATGCCCGCCTGGACGCCGACGACAGCGTCGTGCAGGCCATCGCCCTGTTGCTGAACTGCAAGGGCCGCGTGGTCGTGTCCGGCATCGGCAAATCCGGCCATATCGGCCGCAAGATCGCCGCCACCCTGGCTTCGACCGGCACGCCGGCGCTGTTCGTGCACCCGGCCGAAGCCGCCCACGGCGACCTCGGCATGGTGACGGCCGACGACGCCTTCATCGCCATCTCGTACTCCGGCGAAAGCGCCGAGCTGATGACCATCCTGCCGGTGGTCAAGCGCATGGGCAGCAAGGTCATCGCCATGACCGGCAAGCCGGGCTCCAGCCTGGCCGAGATCGCCGACGTCCACCTGAACGTGGCCGTGGCCAAGGAAGCCTGCCCGATGAACCTGGCGCCGACCACCTCGACCACCGTCACGCTGGCGCTGGGCGACGCCATCGCCGTCGCGCTGCTGGACCTGCGCGGCTTCAAGGAAGAAGACTTCGCCCGCTCGCATCCGGGCGGCGCGCTCGGCCGCCGCCTGCTGACCCATGTGCGCGACGTCATGCGCAGCGGCGACGCCGTGCCGCAGGTGACCGCCGACGTCAAGCTGACCGACGCGCTGCTGGAAATCACGCAGAAGGGCATGGGCATGACCGCCGTGGTCGACGCCGACGGCAAGCCGGTCGGCGTGTTCACCGACGGCGACCTGCGCCGCATGATCGAGAAGGTCCAGGACTTCACCCAGGTCGTGATCCGCGACGTGATGCACGCCAACCCGCGCACCATTTCGCCGGAAAAACTGGCGGTCGACGCCGTCGCCGTGATGGAGCAGTTCCGCATCAACCAGATGCTGGTGACGGACGCCGCCGGCAAGCTGGTCGGCGCGCTGCATATCCATGACCTGACCCGCGCCAAGGTGATCTGATGACCGATCTGACCTATGTGGAACGCGCCGCGCGCGTCAAGCTGATGATCTTCGACGTCGACGGCGTGCTGACCGACGGCAGCCTGCACTACGGCGCCGACGGCGAGGCGCTGAAGACCTTCAATGTGCACGACGGCCTGGGCATCAAGCTGTTGCAGGAGTCCGGCGTGCAGACCGCCATCATCAGCGCGCGCACCTCGCCGCAGGTGATCAGGCGCGCAGCCGACCTCGGCATCGGCTTCCTGCACCAGGGCGGCCACGACAAGCTGACGCCGTTCAATGCGCTGCTGGAAAAGACCGGCCTCACCGCCGAGCAGGTCGGCTTCATCGGCGACGACGTGGTCGATCTGCCGATCCTGACGCGCGTCGGTTTCGCCGTCGCCGTGCCGAACGGCCGCGCCGAAGTGCTGGAGCGCGCCCACCACACCACCGTCGCCCACGGCGGTCGCGGCGCGGTGCGCGAAGTGTGCGAGCTGCTGCTGCACGCGCAAAACACCTACCAGCGCGTGATGGCGCAATTCCTGGTGTAACGGGAGCTGCCATGCGTAAAAGAACAGCCCACCGCTGGCAACTGACCGTCGTCATGGTGGTCGGCGTGTTTGTCGCCGTCGGCAGCTTCTGGCTGGTGCAGGTGGTCAACCAGGCCGGCCAGGAAGCGCAGGAAGACCAGCACCGCAACGAGCCGGATTACATCATCGACCGTTTCAGTCTGGTACGCATGAACAAGTCCGGCCAGCCGGCCTACATCATTTCCGGCGACAAGCTGACCCACCGTCCGATTGACGATTCGTCCGACATCGACAAGCCCTACGTGCACAGCCTGTCGGGCGACCAGCCGCCGATGAATATGCACGCCGATACCGCCCATGTCGACCAGGGCAATACGCGCGTCAAGCTCAATGGTAATGTGGACGTGGTGCGGCCGGCCACGCCGAACGCGCAAGCCTTGCGCATGACCACGCCGACGCTGACCGTCTACCCGGACGAAGAACGCATGGAAACCGCCAGCCCGGTGGTGCTGGAGGTAGGCAAGGCCACCGCCACCGGCGTCGGCATGAAGGCCAACAACGCCACCCGCCAGGTGCAACTGGGCGGACGCGGGCAGCTGGTGATGCCGCCGCGCGACGCCCGCTGACGAACCCAATACGATGAATGGAATGACGATGAAGAAACTGATACTCTCGGCCACGATGCTGCTGCTGGCGGTGACCGCCGCGCACGCTGAAAAAGCCGATGCCAACAAACCGACCACGATCAAGTACGACGACCTGCAGATCGACGACGTCAAGCAGATCAAGACGCTGATCGGCAATGTGATCCTGACGCGCGGCACCTTGCTGCTGAAGTCGCCAAAGGCGGTGATGACCACCGATGCGGAAGGCTATGACTTCGTCGTGCTGACCAGCACGCCGGGCACGCCAGCCACCTTCCGCCAGAAGCGCGACGGCGCTGGCGACCAGTGGGTCGAAGGCGAAGCCGAACGCATCGAGTACAGCAACAAGACCGACCTGGTCAAACTGTTCTCGAAGGCCAAGATCCGCCGCCTGGAAGGCGGCCGCCTCAGCGATGAAGTCGACGGCGAATTCATTTCCTACGACAGCCGCAAGGAACAGTTCGCGGTGAAGAACAGCGTCACCGGCGAGAGCAAGCCGGGCGCCGGCCGCGGCACCATGGTGATCCAGCCGACCATCCGTCCGACCGCGCCTGCGGCCGCATCGACGCCACCGGCCACGGAGAAGTAAGCATGGAAGCATCCTGCGGTAGCACCCTGATCGTGCGCGGCCTGCAAAAGACCTACGGCAAGCGCCAGGTCGTGCATGACGTGTCCCTGCAAGTGGAATGCGGCGAAGTGGTGGGCCTGCTCGGCCCCAACGGCGCCGGCAAGACCACCTCGTTCTACATGATCGTCGGCCTGGTGCCGTCGGACGCCGGCAGCATCGATATCAGCGGCACCGACATCTCCTCGCTGCCTATCCACCGCCGCGCCTCGCTCGGCTTGTCCTACCTGCCGCAGGAAGCGTCGGTGTTCCGCAAGCTGACGGTGGAAGAAAATATCCGCGCCGTCCTCGAAATCCAGAAAGTGGACGGCAAGCCTTTATCCAAGGCTGCCATTGATGAACGGCTCAATACCCTGCTGGCCGATTTGCAGATCGAAAAGCTGCGCGAAAACCAGGCGCTGTCGCTGTCGGGCGGCGAACGCCGCCGCGTGGAGATCGCGCGCGCACTGGCGACCAACCCGCGCTTCGTGCTGCTTGACGAACCATTCGCCGGGGTCGACCCGATTGCCGTGATTGAGATCCAGCGCATCGTGCGCTTCCTCAAGGAACGCGGCATCGGCGTCCTCATTACCGATCACAATGTGCGCGAGACGCTGGGCATCTGCGACCGCGCATATATCATCAACCAGGGCACGGTATTGGCTTCAGGCCGGCCAGACGACATCATCGCCAACGAATCGGTGCGTCGCGTGTATCTGGGTGAACACTTCCGCATGTAAAACCCATGAAACAGTCTTTGCAACTGCGCACGTCGCAGCACCTCGCGCTGACACCGCAATTGCAGCAGTCGATACGGCTGCTGCAACTGTCGACGCTGGAGCTGCACCAGGAACTGGAACAGCTGCTGACCGATAATCCGCTGCTGGAGCGCCTCGACGACCCGCTGGACCGCTCGCTGCGGCTGCTGTCGGACGGCGCCATCAGCCAGCAAGCCCCGCTCGGCGACGCGCCGCCGGAAGGCCCGCCCAACGCCCAGGAAGCGCCGGCCGCCGACGCCGACAACTACGACGGCCCGGCCGCCGACACCGAGAGCACCAGCAGCGACGCCGATGTCGACTGGAGCGACGCCGGCCGCAGCAAGGCGCCCGACGACGAGGACTCGCGTCCGCAACTGGAAGCGAGCCACTGCACCTTGCGCGAGCACCTGATGGAGCAGATGCGCGTGACGGTGCTGGAAATGCGCGACCGCGCGCTGGTCGAACTGATCATCGATGCGCTGGACGAAAACGGCTACCTCGAAGAACCGCTGGAGGAAATCCTGGCGCGCCTGCCGGAAGAGCTGGAGCTGGACCTGGACGAGCTGCGCACCGCGCTGTCGCTGCTGCAAAGCTTCGACCCGATGGGCGTGGGCGCGCGCAATGCGTCCGAGTGCCTGGCGTTGCAGATCAAGCGCCTGCCGGGCATCCCGATGGTGACGCGGCGCATGGCGCTGGCCATCGTGGAAAACCATCTGACCTGGTTTGCCCAGCGCGATTTCAACAAACTGAAGAAGGCGCTGCTGTGCGACGACGAGGATTTGCGCGAGGCGCAAACCGTCATCCGGCAGTGCAATCCGCATCCCGGTTCGGCCTTCGCATCGGACGTGTCCGACTACGTGGTGCCGGACGTGATCGTCAAGAAATCGCGCACCGGCTGGCAGGTCAGCCTGAACAACGACGTCATGCCGCGCCTGCGCGTCAACGCCATGTACGCCAACCTGCTCAAGCAGGGAAAAGGCGAGGGCGCCATGGGCGCGCAGCTGCAGGAAGCCAAGTGGCTGATCAAGAATATGCGCCAGCGTTTCGACACGATCCTGCGCGTCGCCCAGGCGATAGTAGAAAGACAAAAGAACTTTTTCTCGCACGGCGCGGTCGCCATGCGCCCCCTTGTGCTTCGCGAAATTGCTGATACACTGGGTCTACACGAGAGCACTATTTCTCGCGTAACAACTCAAAAATATATGCTGACCCCGCATGGCATGTTTGAGTTGAAATATTTCTTTGGTAGCCATGTCGCCACCGAAGCGGGGGGGGAAGCAAGTTCGACGGCGATACGCGCACTCATCGTGCAATTGACAGGAGCAGAAGACCCGAAAAATCCTTTATCCGACAGTAAGATTGCGGACATGCTGGGAGAACAAGGCATGGTGATTGCGCGACGAACTGTTGCCAAATATCGCGAAGCGTTGAAAATCCCGCCAGTCAGTCTCCGCAAGTCTTTGTAGTTATTCTGGTTCCTGCGCGCCCGGCAGTAATGGGCTACGCACTAACCGTAAGAAGCGACATTATCTCTAGGAGTGTGTATGAATCTCACCATCAGTGGACATCATCTCGAAGTGACCTCGGCCATCCGTGAATATGTGCAGAACAAGCTTGAGCGCGTCACCCGCCACTTTGATCAAGTGATTGATATTGCTGTCATCCTGACTGTAGATAACCTTAAAGAGAAAGAGAAACGCCAGAAGGCTGAAATCAACCTGCGTCTGTCGGGCAAAACCGTCTACGTGGAAAGCCTGTCGCAAGACCTGTACGCCGCCATCGATACCTTGATCGACAAGCTGGATCGGCAGGTCATGAAGTACAAAGCCAAGGTCCAAGAGCACGGCCACGATGCGATCAAGCATCTCCCGGATAGCTACGAACCCGCTGCCGCCGCCCTATAACAACGGCCCCGGCACCTCCAACTAAGGGCGCAAAAGCGCCCTTTTTTGCGCCCATCTGGTTTAAAGTAAACGTTTTACTTGGTTTGTATTATTCTCGGACGGGAGCGGCATGAAACGAACTAAACTGTTTACCGGATTACTGTTGGTGCTGGCCGTGCCGGCCGCCATGGCTTGCAGCGCGCCGCCGCCGGCCATGATGGATATCGACGCCAACAGCTACTACACGGATGCCCATCATTCCGTCATCGACCCGGTGCTGCGGGCGCGCAACATCGCCAACACCAAGCCCATCGACGATTTCCTGGCCCAGGTCGCCAAGAGCGCCAGCCAGGGCGACGCCGCCTGCGCGCTGGAGTGGCTGGGCAGCTGGGCCGGGCAGCGTGCGCTGACCGGCAAGCTCTCCAGCGAGCAAGCCTGGTACGTGCGCAAGTGGACGCTGGGCGGCATGGCGCTGAGCTACGCCCGCGTCAAACCGGCCGCCAGCGCGGCGCAGCGGCAGGCCATCGAGGCCTGGTTCAAGACGCTGGCCGACGCCACCATGGCGCACTCCGACGCGCACAAGGGCACGCGCAACAACCATTACTACTGGGAAGGACTGGCGGTGACGGCGGTGGGCGGCGTGACCGGCGACGAGCGTTATCTGGGCTGGGGCCGCAAGGTGTTCGAGCATGCGATGGGGCAGGTGGCGGCCGACGGTTCGCTGCCGCCGGAAATGGAACGCGGGGCCAAGGCGCTGCACTACCATGTGTTCGCCGCCGTGCCGCTGGTGATGAGCGCATCCATCCTGGACATCCGCTCGCCCAAGCTGGACCAGCTGATGCGCTTCACCATCGCCGCCGCGCAAGACCCGTCGGCGATGGAGAAGGCCACCGGCTTTGCGCAGGAGCGGGCCAACGCCAGCGAAATGTCGTTTGCCATTATTTATGCTCGGCACGAGGGCAGGGCGGAGCTGATGCCGGCCAAGGCCAACTTCCAGCCACGGCTGGGCGGCGACCTGAATCTGCCCAATCCGCTTGAGCATCTGGCGCCGCGCAAGTCGCAGTAGAATAGGGTTTTTTCCACGAACCCAAGCACCTCATGAGCGACTACGTCCACACCAGCGTCAGCAACGGAACCGGCTTCATCACATTGGACCGGCCCAAGGCCTTGAACTCCCTGTCGCTGGCGATGGTGCGCGATATCACGGCGGCGCTGATGGCGTGGCGCGACGACAGCGGCGTGGCCGCCGTCGTCATCCGCAGCAGCAGCGAGAAGGCGTTCTGCGCCGGCGGCGACATCCGCTTTTTCTACGACAACGGCCGCGCCACGCCGCAGGGCGGCAGCGCGCTGGTCGAGGATTTCTTCACCGAGGAATATGCGCTCAACCATCTGATCCATTTTTATCCGAAGCCGTATATCGCGCTGATGGATGGCGTGGTCATGGGCGGCGGCATGGGCGTGGCGCAGGGCGGTCCTGACTGCCGCGTGCGCATCGTCACCGAGCGGACCAAGATGGCGATGCCGGAAGTGAATATCGGCCTGTTCCCGGATGTGGGCGGCAGCTATTTCCTGTCGCGCGCGCCGGGGCGCTTGGGCAGCTATCTGGGCGTGACCGGCGTCACCATAGTCGCGGCCGATGCGCTGTACGCCGGCCTGGCCGACCACTACGTGCCGGCCGCTGAGATGGCGGCCTTGTCGTCGCTGCTGGAGTCGACGCCAGGCGCGGCGTTGAAGCAGGCCATCGCGGCCTTCGCGGCGCCGTTCCGCGCAGCCGTGGGCGAGAGCCGGCTGGCGGCCGAGCGCACCACCATCGACCGCCACTTCGGCGCCGCCTCGGTGGCCGCCATTGTCGATTCGCTGAAAACGGACGACAGCGCCTTCGCGCAAAAGACGCTGCAAGTGATGGCCACCCGTTCGCCGTTGATGATGTGCGTCACGCACGAGCTGGTCCGGCGCGGCGCGGCGCTGGACGTGGCGGCCTGCCTGCGCCTGGAGCGCACGCTGGTGCGCCACAATTTCGAGGATGGCGAAGTGATCGAAGGCGTGCGCGCGCTGGTCATCGACAGGGACAATGCGCCGCAATGGAAACCGTCGTCGCTGGACGCGGTTGATGAGGCGATGGTGCAGCGCTTCTTCCAGCCTGTGTGGCCGGACTACGCCCACCCGCTGCGCCACCTGGATTAATCTTCGATGACTGTGGAACTGGACCGGCTCGACATCCAGATACTCAATCTGCTGCAGGAAGACGCCACCATGCCGTTGCGGCGGATCGCCGAACAGGTGCACGCCTCCGCCGCGACCTGCCAGCGCCGCATCGCCCAGCTGCGCGCCAGCGGCGTGCTGGTCAAGGAGGTGGCGCTGGTGGACCGCGTGCGGGTCGGCCGTCCGCTGACCGCCTTCGTCACGGTCCAGCTGGAACAGCAAAACACCTCGCTGCTGAAGATGTTCGAATCGCTGATGCGGGCCGAGGCCGACGTCATGGCCTGCTATGAGGTGGCGGGGGAGTTCGACTTCATGCTGGTGGTGACGGCGGTGTCGATGGAGGCCTTCCAGGCCTTCACCCGGCGCGTGTTCACGTCGAACAACAACGTTAGCAACTACAAGAGCCTGCTGGCCATGAATTGCGCCAAGTTCGAGACCAAAGTGCCGTTGTGAAGATCGGGTAATTCTTGCGCCGGAGCGGGCAAGAATGCAATTTTGTCTCATGGCCGCTCAGTATGATGAGGCTTCCATTTTCAAGGAGCACCATCATGATCGACCACGTATCCATCGGCACCCGCGCACTGCCGCGCGCCAAGGATTTCTACACGGCCTGTTTCGCACCGCTGGGCTATACCTTGCAGCACAGCGACGCCACCCAGGTGATCTACGGCGCCGACGGCGTCTGGAGTTTCTGCCTCTACCCCTCGGCCGGTGAGGGGGCGCTGGCCGGCGACCGCGCTCACGTGGCGATCGCCGCACCCAGCCAGCAGGCGGCCAGGGAATTTTTCGACGCGGCGATCAATCTGGGCGCGACGACGTTGCGCGAGCCTGGGCTGAGGCCGGACATCAACGAGCGCTACTTCGGCACCATGATCAAAGACCCCGACGGCCACACCATCGAAGTGGTGCACTGGAGCCGCTGACTAAGCGCTGGTGGGGGCGGCGGCGACAGTCAGTCTTAGTCCGAGCACCTTCATCAGCGCCAACGTGGTTTTCAGGGATGGCTCGCCTGCCAGTTGTGTGAGTCCTTGCGCCTTGGCGACGATATCCAACGCCGCCGCGATATGTGCGGCATCACCGGTTTCGAATGCATCCGCCATGAACACTTCGATGGCTTCCAGGCTATTAAGCGCTTGCGTTGGATCGTAAGGGGAAAATTTTTCAGCCATGATCTCGCCTCCATTGACGAGTTAGTCGTTTCGCGGTTTGGATATCTCGCGTTTGCGAGCTTTTATCGCCGCCGCATAGCAGGACTATGATCGCATATCCGTGATGTAGATAGTACACGCGATACCCTGGACCAAAGTGGAGGCGGAGTTCGTGCACGTCGTCACCGACATACCTGCTATCTCCAGCTATCCCCCGAGCCAGGCGCAGCAACCTGGCCGCCACCAGCGCGCGGGTCTCGCGGTCGCGCAGGCCGGACTCCCATTTGCGAAACGTCTCTGATTGGATGAGTTCTATCATCCAGCCATCGTAGTTCAGGCACTACGAAAAACATTGATTGAGATCGTCTAAGCCTGCTCGCGGTGGCGCAGGATGACGCGTTCGGATTTTTGGAAGTAGGCCGCCAGTTGTTCGGCCATGTAGACCGAGCGGTGCTGGCCGCCGGTGCAGCCCACCGCCACCGTCAGGTAGCTGCGGTTGTCGGTCTTGAAGGACGGCAGCCATTTTTCGATGAAGACGCGGATGTCGTTCATCATCTCCAACGCGCTCGGCTGGGCGTTGAGGAAGTCGATCACCGGAGCGTCGCGCCCGGTCAGCGGGCGCAGGGTCAGGTCGTAGTAGGGATTGGGCAGCGCCCGCACGTCGAACACGAAGTCCGCATCCAGCGGCACGCCCAGCTTGAAGGCGAACGATTCGAAGAACAGGATCAGCGGCGCGCGCTCGATCGCCACCAGATCCTTGACCCACGCCCGCAGCTTGTTGGCGCTCAGCTCCGAGGTGTCGATCACATGGCCCAGCTGCTCGATCGGCGACAGCCGCTCGCGCTCTTCCGAGATGCATTCGATCAGGGTGCGCCGCGCCGCCGGATTCTGCCCCGGCCGCAATTCGTGCGACAGCGGATGGCTGCGCCGCGTTTCCGAAAAACGCGCCACCAGCGAGTGTGTGTTCGAGGTCAAGAACATGACTTTGACATCGTGGCCCTGCTTGCGCAGGCGCTCGACATCGGCCGGCAGCGTCGCCAGCGATGCGGCGCTGCGCGCGTCGACCGCCACGGCCAGCGCTTCCAGTCCCTCCGCCACCAGCGTGTCCACCAGGCTGGCGAGCAGGGCGGGCGGCAGATTGTCGACGCAATAGTACCCCGTGTCCTCCAGGACGTTCAGGGCGACGGATTTGCCGGAGCCGGAAATACCGGTAATGAGTACGATGCGCATAAGTCCCGATGATACCGCAGCCCGGCCAAGCTTGCCGATAATGACTATCTTTTGTCCCAGCAATAATGCGAAAAAGATACTAAATGCCTTGCAAATCTAAATAGAAATAATTATCATTTGCGTTCATTTTTTTCGAAACGCAGGGATGGGTATGTCTTTTACAAAAAAAACGATGGTTGCCGCGATAGCCGGCGTATGTGGTTTTGGTCCGGCCATGGCGGCCGGCGCCGTGGATGCGCAGGATGCGGGGACGGTGGTGGTCAGCGCCACCCTGCGCGAACATAATCTGGCGTCGGCCCCGGCCTTCACCACCGTGCTGACGGCCGAAGATATCGCCAGGTCGCCGGTCAACAGCCTGGCCGACCTGCTGCGCGAAACAGTCGGCGTGAACAACCAGAGCGACGGCACCGGCCGCGACGAGATCCAGATCCGCGGCCTGCCGGGCAAGTACACGCTGATGCTGGTCAACGGCCGCCGCCTGTCCTCCACCGGCGCGCTGTGGCGCGGCGGCGATTTCGACTTCAGTTCGATTCCGCTCAACAGCATCAAGCGCGTGGAAATCGTGCGCGGCCCGATGGCGGCGCTGTACGGTTCGGACGCCATCGGCGGCGTCATCAACATCATCACCAAGACCCCGACCAAGGACTGGAGCGGCGCCGTCACCGGTGAATACCGCACCATCGCCAGCGGCGACCAGGGCGACCAGTACCGCCTCGGCGCCTCGGTGGCCGGCGCCTTCAACGACGCCGTCAGCCTGACGATTTCGGGCGAAGACTATGACCGCAAGCCCTGGTACAGCACCAGCGCTTCCGACCCGACCCGTCCGCCGCGCCTGGAGGAGAAGCGCGCGCAAAACCTGGTGTCGACGCTGACCTGGAAGCTGTCGGAAACGCAGAGCCTGGACTTCGACTTCGGCTACAACAAGGACGAGCGTCCGCTGGGCATGTTCTACTACAGCTACAACCCGCAATGGAACTACACCGCCAAGGACTTCCGCGCCCAGACCATCAAGCGCAGCACCTTCGGCGTCACCCACAAGGCGCTGTGGGGCTGGGGCAGCACCACCGCCTTCCTGAGCCAGGAAGAGACCCGCATCGACGACTTCAACAGCCGCTACAACAAGCCGCAGCAGCGCGTGCTGCGGGAGAAGAACACCTCCGCCAAGGTCTACGGCAGCACCGAGTTCGGCAACCATGCGCTGACCGCCGGCGTCGACCTGCGCCGCCAGGTCGTCAAGGATCCGCTGTCCTACCTGGCCGCCGGCCAGTCGACCACCGACCGCTCGGCGGTCTTCGTGGAAGATGAAATCACCCTGACCAAGCAGCTGAGCCTGACCCTGGCCGGCCGCGAAGACCACACCGACTTCGGCAACCACTTCACGCCGAAGTCCTACCTGGTCTACCAGGCGACGCCGGAGTGGACCGTCAAGGGCGGCGTCAACAAGGCCTTCAAGGCGCCGGAAGCCTATCAGCTGGTCAAGGACTACAGCATCGTCAGCTGCGGCGGCGGTTGCTACCTGAACGGCAATCCCGACCTGAAGCCTGAAACCAGCATCAACTACGAGTTCGGCGTCGAGTTCCACCGCAAGGGTTTGAACGCCAGCGCGGCGGCCTTCAAGAACGATGTGAAGGAAATGATCGACTCGATCTATAGCGACCATCCGCCGTCGCGCAAGTGGCTCAACGTCGCCAAGGCCAAGACCAGCGGCATCGAGTTGCAGGCCGACGCCGTCATCACCCCGGCGCTGTCGATCAGCGGCAACTACACCCACCTGAACGCCAACTACACCGATCAATCCGGCAAGGAAGCCAAGCTGGATAACCGTCCGCGCCAGATGGCCAGCGTCAGCCTGAATTGGACCGCGGCCGCGTGGCTGCAAGGCGCGCTGGCGGCGCACTACACCGGCGAGCAATCCTATGACGCCGCCATGCTGCCGGCCTACACCCGCGTCGACGTGTCGGCATCGGCCAAGGCCAGCCGCAACATCACGCTGCGTTTCGGCGTGAAGAACCTGACCGACGTGAACCTGGAGCAGAAGAGCAAGAGCTTCCAGACGTTCGAGCTGGGCCGCAACTACTACGTCAGCGCAGCGTATGCGTTCTAAGCGATGCTGATCGCTCTGGCCGCGTTGTTGTTGACGCTGGTGGCGTGCGTGCTGCTGTACCTGAGCCACCGCCACCAGGGCTGGCTGCGCGCGCCTTTGCCGGCCTGGCCGGCGAGGGCGGCCGGCGCCGGTTTGCTGATGCTGGCGCTGGCCTGCGGCTTGCGCTACTACAGCCCGCTGACCGCCGTGTTCGCGTGGCTGATGGTGCAGATGCTGGCCTTCAGCACGCTGCCTTTCCTTTCTCTGTTGAAGCGTCGCGATGCATAACAAGATCGCTCCCGACTGGTGGAGCAAGACCTTTGCCGGCGCCGTGCTCGGCTTCTCGCTGGCGTTCGCGCTGGCGGGCCTGCTGGCGTGGTACGGCCCCGGCGGCATCGCCGCGCCGAACAAGACGCAGGCCGTCATGTGGAGCATCGCCGTGTTCTGGATGCCGGTGTTTGCCTTCGTCTATCTGTTCCGCACCGGCTTGCGCGCGGTGCTGTGGCTGTCTGCCGCCAACGCGGTGGCGTATGCCGCGCTGTTCCATGCGCGAGGACTGTTATGAAAATTCGTAGCGATATATTGCGCGTCTATCAGTCGCTGCACACCTGGGTCGGCATCTGCGCCGGCATGCTGTTGTTCATTGGTTTCTTTGGCGGCGCGCTGACCATGTTCAAGCAGCCGCTGGACCGCTGGATCAGCGCGCCCGCACATGCGCTGCCGGCCATGCCTGCGGCGCAGACCGATCAACTGGTGCGCCAGCTGCTGGCGCAAAAGCCGGCGGCGCGGAAAGAGTTCACGCTGCATTTGCAGCGTCATGAAAACATCGCCGCGCCGGTCAGCTGGAGCGAAGGCGAGGGCGAGCGCGGCATCGATGTCTCGGCCACCCGCTGGCATGCGGCGCTGGACCCGTCCGGCCAGCTGCTGGCGCAGGAGGAAGTGCCGTCGCTGCTGGCGGAGCTGATCGACATGCTGCACAGGACCGGCGGCATCCCGGGACGGCTGGGCGACGAGTACATCGGCGCTTATCTGATGGGCATCGCCGGCATCATGTATTTCCTGGCGCTGGTCTCGGGCGTGATCCTGCTGCTGCCGACGCTGGTGAAGGATTTCTTCGCGCTGCGGCCGGGCAAGAACCGCAAGCGCTTCTGGCTGGATGCGCACAACATCGTCGGCATCGCCAGCCTGCCGTACCACATCGTCATCAGCGTGACGGTGATCGTGTTCGCCTTCCACGACCAGTTTTACGGCGGCATCGCCAAGGTGATCTACGGCGAGCAGCCGATGTTCGCGCCGCGCACCGCCGACGCTGCGCCGCATCCCATCGGCGATTTGCAACCGGCCAGCGCGCTGGTGGCCGCCGTGCAGCGCGAGGCGCCCGGCTTCGAGGTGACGGAGCTGATGTACATGGGCCTGGAAACGCCGCGTCCGATGATACGGGCGGCCGTGGCCAGCCCGCGCTATCTGGTGCAGGGCGCCGAGACCGGCTATGTGATGATCCATCCCTACACCGCCAAGGTGGTCGACACCAGCATGTTGCCGAGCAAGGGCGATACGTGGAGCGATGTGGTGGCGCCGATGTTCGCGCTGCACTTCGGCAGCTACGGCGGCAGCTTGATGCGCTGGGTGTATTTCCTGTTCGGCGTTAGCGGCGCCTTCCTGTTCTACTCGGGCAATCTGCTGTGGGTGGAGAAGCGGCGCAAGAACCAGTTGCGCAACGGCCCGGTGCCGCAGCAGTCGCTCACCACGCGGGTGATGGCGGCTGCGACCGTGGGCGTGTGTCTGGGATCGATGGCCGGCGTCAGCTTCGCCATCGTCGCTGGCAAGTGCTTGTTCGCGTCGGCGGAGAATATCAACTCGGCTTACCTGGCCGTGTATTACTGCGTGTTCCTGGCGGCGCTGGCGTGGGCGTTCTGGCGCGGCGCATCGCGCGCGGCGGTGCACCTGTTGGCCTTGTGCGCGCTGGGCGCGTTGGCGATTCCGTTGACCTCGCTGATGGCGTGGCTGTTGCCGTCGCTGGGATGGTGGGCGCATGGCAGCGTGGCGGCCATCGGCGTCGATGTGACGGCGCTGGTGCTGGCGTTGTTGTTTGCGTATGCGGCGCGGTTGACGGCGCGCCGCGCGCAGCATGGGCCGGCGGACAGCGTGTGGGCCAAGCCAGGCGCTACTTAGTCGCCGCTCATCGCCTGACGCTGGCGCTCCATAAATTCTTGCAGGGTATCGATGCCGCGTAGTTGCAGGATGGTGTTGCGCACGGCGGCCTCCAGCAGCACCGCGATGTTGCGGCCGGCCGCCACCGGGATCACGACCTTGCGGATCGGCAGGCCCAGCACATCCTCGGTGGGGAACTGGAACGGCAAACGTTCCACTTCCTCGTCGGCGGCGCCGCGCCGCACCAGGTGCACGATCAGTTTCAAGCGCATCTTGCGGCGCACGGCGGTCTCGCCGAAGATGGCCTTGATGTCCAGCAGGCCCAGCCCGCGCACTTCCAGCAAATTCTGCAGCAGCGCCGGGCAGCGGCCCTCGATCATGTTCGGCGCGATGCGCGAGAACTCCACCGCGTCATCGGCCACCAGGCCGTGCGAACGCGAAATCAGTTCCAGGCCCAGCTCGCTCTTGCCCAGGCCGGAATCGCCGGTGATCAGCACGCCCACGCCCAGCACGTCCATGAACACGCCATGCATGATGATGCGCTGCGCCAGCTTCTTCGACAGGTAGACGCGCAGGAAGTCGATCACCTGCGCGGCCGGCAGCGGCGTGGAGAACAGCGGAATATTTTTCTCGTCGCAGATGGCGAGAATGTCGGGCGGCGTTTCCAGGCCTTGCGCGATGATCAGCGCCGGCGGGCCGCCGGCGATCAGCTCGCCGATGACGTGGGCCCGCGTCAGCGATTTCAAGCGCTGGTAGTAGTTGATTTCCTGGTGCCCGAAGACCTGGATGCGGCCCGGGTGGATGGTGTTCAGGTGGCCGACCTGGTCGGCGGCCGAGGCGACGTCGCCGGAGATCAGGCGTTCGCCGCCGGGGAAGCCGGCGAACCAGCCTAGCTGCAAACTTTCGCGATTGTCGTCGTAGAGCCTTTGTATCGTCAGCGGAGTTTGCAGCATGGGTCGTCTTTGCAAGAGGATGAACTAAACCTTAGTTTAACCTATAGTTTGACGACCCCGGCTATCTCAACCGGCGGCTTGCAGGCTGGGCATCCAGTTGACGATGCGCGAGTGCACCGATTTCGGGTCCGCGTCCGTGCTCAGCGCGGTGCGGAAGGCGTCGTCGGAGAACATCTCGGCGATCTCGGACAGGATCTCCAGATGCTGCTGGGTGACGTGGTCCGGGATCAGCAGGAAGAACAGCAGGTTGACCGGCTTGCCGTCCGGCGATTCGAACGGAATCGGCTCGGCCAGGCGGACAAACGCCGCCAGCGGCGACTTCAGGCTCTTCATGCCCTTGATGCGGCCGTGCGGCACGGCGACGCCGTGGCCCAGACCGGTCGAACCGAGGCGCTCGCGCGCGAACAGGTTGTCCGAGACGGTGGAGCGGGCGATGCCGCAGTTGTTTTCGAAAATCAGGCCGGCTTGCTCGAAAGCGCGCTTCTTGCTGGACACTTCCAGATCCAGCTGCACGTTTTCAAGAGAGAGTATTTTGCTAAGGTTATTCATAACGCGACATAAAATGTTGCAACGCACAAAGGTGGCATGCGAGCAGAATTATAGGCTTGTTTCTGCGCCATGTAACAGTAAATCGCTCGCGCCTACCGTTGCGTTTATGTCGGCCAGCCGACGCGCGGGCTGGACGGTATGTGCACCAAAGAAAGGAATCGCTATTTCTGAGTAGAAATCTCGGAAAACGCCGGTTTTTCGCCAGGGTCTGGGGCGAATTTCCGATTTTTGCGCGTTTTCGGGCCGCTGCGGCCGTATGACGCGCAGTTGCGGACAACGGCGCGTCATCTGCACATCATACGCCTGATTTTTCTGGTTTGATTGGAAAAAGCACCAGATTTATTGACGTGCGCCACGCAGATTCGGCGGCCGCTGGGCGGTGCTGAAGTTGCTGCGCCAGGGGTTGATGTCGAGGCCGCCGCGGCGGGTGTAGCGGGCGTACACGGCTAATTGCTGGGGCTGGCATTGGCGCAGGATGTCGGTGAAGATGCGTTCGACGCACTGCTCGTGGAACTCATTGTGCTCGCGGAAGCCGATCAGGTAGCGCAGCAGGCTTTCCTGGTCGATCTGCGGTCCGGCGTAATGGATTTGCACGCTGGCCCAGTCCGGCTGGCCTGTCACCAGGCAGTTCGATTTCAGCAGGTGCGACACCAGTTTTTCCTCGACCGGTTCCTCGTCCAGCGCCGCCTTGAGCAGTTCCGGCGCCGGGCTGTAGTGGTCGACATCGATGTCCAGGCGGTCCAGCAGCAGGCCGTCCAGTTCGCCCATTTCCACCATGCCGAATTCTTCCGGCTGGGTCAGCGAGATGTGCACGGTGGCGCCGAAGCCGTTCGACAAATCCTGTTGCAGCAGGTTCTTCAGCGCGACCACGCTGTCGAGCCGCGTCTGGTTGAACGAGTTCAGGTAGAGCTTGAAGGACTTCGATTCGACGATGTTGGGCGAATCGGCCGGCACGGTGATGCGTGCGATCGCCACCTGCGGCTTGCCGCGCGCGTTGAGCCAGGAGATTTCGTAGGCGTTCCAGATATCGACGCCGAAGAAGGGCAGGGTGGTGCCGGCTGCCAGGCCGATTTCATCGCGCTTGCCCTGGCGTGGAATCGGGAACAGCAGTTCCGGCGCGTAATCGGTGCGGTAGGCGGAGGTTTTTCCCAGCGGGGACAAGTCGACGGTGTTGGTCATGGCGGTCCAGATGTTCGGTGAAGGACGGCATGGTAGCGCAAACCATGCCGTCGTGCTGCGGTTAGCCCAGGAACAGCTTGTACACAGGGTTGGCGCTTTCGTCCCAGTAGCGGTAGCCCAGCGTGGTCAGGAATTGCGCGAACTGGTCCATCTCGCCGGACGGCACCTGCAGGCCGATCAGGATGCGGCCGACGTCGCCGCCCTGGCTGCGGTAGTGGCACAGCGAGATATTCCAGTTCGGCGCCATCGAATTGAGGAAGCGCATCAGCGCGCCTGGCCGTTCGGGGAACTCGAAACGATACAGCAACTCGTCCTTGGCCAGCGCGCTCTTGCCGCCCACCAGATGGCGGATGTGGGCCTTGGCCAGTTCGTCGTGGGTCAGGTCCAGCGTCTTGAAATCGTGCTGCTCGAAGGTTCGGGCCAGCACGCTCGATTCGCTGCGGTCGGCGATCTGCACGCCGCAGAACACATGGGCCTCGTCCTTGTCGCTGATGCGGTAGTTGAACTCGGTGACGTTGCGCGGGCCGACCAGCGCGCAGAAGCGCTTGAAGCTGCCGCGCTGTTCCGGCAGCGTGACGGCGAACACCGCCTCGCGCGCTTCGCCCAGCTCGGCGCGCTCGGCAACGAAGCGCAGGCGGTCGAAGTTCATATTGGCGCCGCTGGCGACGGTGATCAGCGTTTCGTTCTTGATCGGATCCTTGCTCAGCGCCGCGCGCTCGACATAGGCCTTGGCGCCGGCGATGGCCAGCGCGCCGGACGGCTCCAGGATGGAGCGGGTGTCGCTGAACACATCCTTGATGGCCGCGCTGATGGCGTCGGTATCGACCAGGATGATGTCGTCCACGTACTGCTGCACCAGGCGGAAGGTTTCCTCGCCGGCCAGGCGCACCGCCGTGCCGTCGGCGAACAGGCCGACGTCCGACAGCGTGACGCGCTCGCCGGCCTTGACGCTGCGCGCCATCGCATCGGAATCCAGGCTTTGCACGCCGATGATCTTGATGTCCGGGCGGATCTGTTTCACATACGCGGCGATGCCGGAGATCAGGCCGCCGCCGCCGATCGGCACGAAGATGGCGTGGATGGGGCCGGAATGCTGGCGCAGGATTTCCATGCCGATGGTGCCCTGGCCGGCGATGACGTCGGGATCGTCGAAGGGGTGGACGAAGGTCAGCTTCTGTTCCTGCTCCAGCAGCAGCGCGTGGTTGTAGGCATCGGTATAGGATTCGCCGTGCAGCACCACCTCGACGTCGGCGCCGCCGCGCGCCTTGACCGCCTCGACCTTCACTTGCGGGGTGGTGGTCGGCATCACGATGACGGCGCGGCAGCCCATGCGGGCGGCGGACAGCGCCACGCCCTGGGCGTGGTTGCCGGCAGAGGCGCAGATCACGCCGCGCTTGCGCTGCGATTCGCTCAGATGGGCCATCTTGTTATACGCGCCACGAATCTTGAAGCTGAACACGCTCTGCATGTCCTCGCGCTTGAAATAAATGCGGTTCTCGTAGCGCTGCGACAGGGTCGGCGCCAGTTCCAGCGGGGTTTCAGTGGCGACGTCGTAGACGCGCGCGGTCAGGATTTTCTTCAGATAGTCGATAGTCATGGTTTGCAAACATAGTGATTCCGGGCCAGATGCTTCTGGTGCTTTGCTTTTCAGTGCTAACTATCCGGCTTGTTACCGGGTGGAGCAGGGGCGCGGGCCGCGCGCGGATGGGTGCGCGGCCGGACTGTTCAATCATGCGGTGTGCGACTCATTATAATGGACACCTTTCCTCCCGCTCAAAGAAACCGATGATCGACTCTGCAATCACCTGGCTGCTGCACGTTTTGGCCGCGCCGGAAGTGGGCCTGACCTCGGTCTTCATCATCAGCTTCATCTCCGCCACGCTGCTGCCGCTGGGCTCGGAACCGGCGGTGTTTGCCGTCATCAAGGCCAATCCCGCCCTGTTCTGGAGCACCATCGCCGTCGCCACCGTCGGCAACACGCTGGGCGGCGCGGTCGATTACTGGATGGGCTACCAGGCCAAGCAATCCTTCGCCAGGGAGCGCAAGAGCCGCTGGTTCCACTGGCTGGAGCGCTACGGCGCCAAGACCATGCTGCTGGCCTGGCTGCCCGGCATCGGCGATCCGCTGTGCACCCTGGGCGGCTGGCTCAAGCTGCCTTTCTGGCCCAGCATCGCCTACATGGCGGTCGGAAAACTGCTGCGCTACCTGACCATGACCTCGCTGCTGTTGTACGTGCCGGACGGCGTGTGGCACCGGCTAGGGCAATTGCTGAGCTAATTTGGCGCAATTTATCATATTGCCATTTGCAGTCGCACATAAATTTCGTTCAGTTTTATAGCGGGTATTTATCCGTTATTGCCAAGAAAAGCGGTATTTTGCAAATTTTTGGCGGGTTGTTGCATCCCGGATAGCCCCTCGGCCGTCTAAGGCTGTTCCGGCGTGGTGCGCCGCAATACGCTAGAATGGCCCTCCCGGGTTCAGTCTACAAGTCCATTTCACATGAATGCCCCTGCTCAAATTCAAGCTCTGCTGGCGGAAACGCCCCACGGTCCGGAGGCTGTCCGCCTGCGCGAAATTCCTTATAACTACACGTCGTTTTCCGATCGCGAGATCGTCATCCGGCTGCTGGGCGAGGAATCGTGGAGCTTGCTCGATGCGCTGCGCGGCGCCCGCCAGACCGGCCGTTCGGCCCGCATGCTGTACGAAGTGCTGGGCGATATCTGGGCAGTCCGCCGCAATCCGTACCTGCAGGACGACATGCTGGACAACCCGAAGCGCCGCCAGGAATTGATCGACGCGCTGCATCACCGCCTGGCCGAAGTGGACAAGCGCCGCCTGACCGTCGACGACACCGGCGACGAAGCCGCGCGCCTGCGCAGCACCAACGTCGCCCAGCTGCTGCGCGCGGCCGGCAAGGCGGTGGCCGATTTCGGCGAGGAATTCAAGCAAGTCTACGACCTGCGCAAGCGCACCAACAAGGTGCTGGGCCGCTACACCGACAAGCACAACATCTGCTTCGACGGCATGAAGCGCATCTCGCACGTGACCGACGCCACAGACTGGCGCGTCGAGTATCCGTTCGTGGTGCTGACCCCGGACACCGAGGAAGAAATGGCCGGCCTGGTCAAGGGCTGTATCGAACTGGGACTGACCATCATTCCGCGCGGCGGCGGCACCGGCTACACCGGCGGCGCGATTCCGCTGACGCCGATGTCGGCCGTCATCAACACCGAGAAACTGCTCAACATGGGCGCGGTGGAAATGAAAGTGCTGCCGGGCCTGGACCGCGACTACGCGACCATCTACACCGGCGCCGGCGTCATCACCAACAAGGTGTCCGAAGCGGCCGAGAAGGCCGGCTTCGTGTTCGCGGTCGATCCGACCTCGGCCCACGCTTCCTGCATCGGCGGCAATATCGCGATGAACGCGGGCGGCAAGAAGGCCGTGCTGTGGGGCACGGCGCTGGACAACCTGGCCTCGTGGCGCATGGTCGATCCGAATGGCGACTGGCTGGAAGTCACCCGCCTCGACCACAACCTGTCGAAGATCCACGATACGCCGCTGGCCCGCTTCAAGCTGGAGTGGACCCATCCAACCGCGCGCGGCGAGTCGAAAGGCGAGCCGTTCAAGACCGAGCTGCTGGAAATCGAAGGCCGCAAGTTCCGCAAGGAAGGCCTGGGCAAGGACGTCACCGACAAATTCCTGGCCGGCCTGCCGGGCATCCAGAAGGAAGGCTGCGACGGCCTGATCACCTCGGCCCGCTGGATTCTGCACAAGATGCCGAAGTTCGCCCGCACCGTCTGCCTGGAATTCTTCGGCCAGGCGCGCGATGCGATCCCGTCGATCGTTGAAATCAAGGATTACCTGGACGGCTTGCCGGCCAAGGGCGAGCAGTTCAGCACGCTGCGCCTGGCCGGCCTGGAGCACCTGGACGAGCGCTACCTGCGCGCGGTCGGCTACGCCACCAAATCGAAGCGCGGCGTGCTGCCGAAGATGGCGCTGTTCGGCGACATCGTCGGCGACGATGAAAACGCCGTCGCGCTGGCCGCGTCGGAAGTGGTGCGTATCGCCAATACCCGCGTGGGTGAAGGCTTTGTCGCCGTCAGCCCGGAAGCGCGCAAGAAATTCTGGCTGGACCGCGCCCGCACCGCCGCCATCGCCAAGCACACCAACGCCTTCAAGATCAACGAAGACGTGGTGATCCCGCTCAACCGCATGGGCGAGTACACCGACGGCATCGAGCGCATCAACATCGAACTGTCGATCAAGAACAAGCTGCAACTGGCTGAGGAGTTGCAGCAGTTCTTCGCCGCCGGCAATCTGCCGATCGGCAAGAGCGACGATGCCGACGACGCCGTCGGCGACGAAGAGATGCTGGGCGACCGCGAGCAGCAGGCGCAAGCGCTGCTGACGCAGGTGCACGCGCGCTGGACCTTCCTGCTGGCCGAGCTGGACAAGCCGCTGACCGCCGTCACCGCGCAACTGGCCGAGCTGGGCCTGGAGCGCCTGCTGCCGGTGTTCGAAGAACGTCTGAAAACCCAGCCGGACGCGACCTTGTTCGACGTGGTGCAGGACCGCACTATCCGCGTCACCTGGAAGCAGGAAATCCGCGCCCAGCTGCGCCAGATCTTCAACGGCGCGGCCTACAAGCTGATCCTCGACGAAGCGACCGCCATCCACAAGCGCGTGCTGCGCGGCCGCGTGTTCGTGGCGCTGCACATGCACGCCGGCGACGGCAATGTGCACACCAACTTGCCGGTCAACTCGGATCATTACGAGATGCTGCAACTGGCTCACCAGGCCGTGGCGCGCATCATGACCCTGGCCCGTTCGCTGAATGGCGTGATCTCGGGCGAGCACGGCATCGGCATCACCAAGCTGGAGTTCCTGACCGAAGAGGAAATCGGACCATTCCGCGACTATAAAATGCGCGTCGATCCGGAAGGCCGCTTCAACAAGGGCAAGCTGCTGAACCTGGCCGGCATGGAAGCCGATCTGTCGAACGCCTACACGCCGTCCTTCGGCCTGATGGGCCACGAATCGCTGATCATGCAGCAAAGCGATATCGGCGAGATCGCCAACAGCGTCAAGGACTGCCTGCGTTGCGGCAAGTGCAAGCCTGTCTGCTCTACGCATGTCCCGCGCGCCAACCTGTTGTACTCGCCACGCGACAAGATCCTGGCGACCTCGTCGCTGATCGAAGCCTTCCTGTACGAAGAGCAGACCCGCCGCGGCATCTCGATCAAGCATTGGGAAGAATTCGAGGACGTGGCCGACCACTGCACGGTCTGCCATAAATGCGTCACGCCCTGTCCGGTCAACATCGACTTCGGCGACGTGTCGATGAACATGCGCAACCTGCTGCGCAAGATGGACAAGAAGAGCTTCAATCCCGGCAAGTCGGCGGCGATGTTCTTCCTCAACGCCACCGATCCGGCCACCATCAACGCCACCCGTGCGGCCATGGTGGGCATAGGCTACAAGGCCCAGCGTTTGGGCAATGACTTGCTGAAGAAGTTCGCCAAGAAGCAGACCAAGGCGCCGCCTCCAACGGTGGGCAAGCCTAAGGTGCGCGAGCAGGTGATTCACTTCATCAACAAGAAAATGCCGGGCGGCCTGCCGAAGAAAACCGCGCGCGCCTTGCTGGATATCGAGGACGACAAGGTCATCCCTATCATCCGCAATCCCAAGGCCACCAATGCCGATACGGAAGCGGTGTTCTACTTCCCTGGCTGCGGTTCGGAGCGCCTGTTCTCGCAAGTGGGCCTGGCCACGCAAGCGATGCTGTGGGAAGTGGGCGTGCAGACCGTGCTGCCGCCGGGTTATCTGTGCTGTGGTTATCCGCAGCGCGGCGCCGGCGAGTACGACAAGGCCGAGAAGATGATGACCGATAACCGCGTGCTGTTCCACCGCATGGCGAACACGCTCAACTATCTGGACATCAAGACCGTGCTGGTGTCGTGCGGCACCTGCTACGACCAGCTGGCGACCTACGAGTTCGACAAGATCTTCCCGGGCTGCCGCATCATGGACATCCATGAGTACCTGATGGAGAAGCAGGTCCGGCTGGAAGGCGTGACGGGCACGCGCTATATGTACCACGAGCCTTGCCACACGCCGATGAAGCTGCAGGAAGCGACCAAGACCGTCAACACGCTGATCCAGACACACGACAACGTGAAGATCGAGAAGAACGACCGCTGCTGCGGCGATTCGGGCACGCTGATGATTGCGCGTCCCGACATCTCGACGCAGGTGCGCTTCCGCAAGGAAGAGGAAGTCATCAAGGGTGCGGACAAGCTGCGCGCCGACGGCTTCGAAGGCGAAGTGAAGATCCTGACCAGCTGCCCGGCCTGCCTGGGCGGCGTCTCGCGCTACGGCGAAGATGCGGGCACGACGGCCGACTACATCGTGGTCGAGATCGCCAAGCACCTGCTGGGCGAGAACTGGATGGCCGACTACGTCAAGCGCGCCAACGACGGCGGCATCGAGCGGGTGCTGGTGTAATGGCCTGCGATCTGTGCAAGCTGCTGGCGGCGCCGGGTGCGGCCTTGATCTGGGGCGATGACCGCTTGTCGGTGGTTGCCGTGGATGAGGCCGAGTATCCGGGCTTTACGCGCGTGGTGTGGAATACGCACGTCAAGGAAATGACCGATCTGTCGCCGGCCGAACGCGGCCGCGTGATGGAGGTGGTGTGGGCGGTCGAGTCCGCTCAGCGCGCAGTGATGGCGCCGGAAAAGATCAACCTGGCCAGCTTTGGTAATATGACGCCGCATGTGCACTGGCATGTGATTCCGCGTTATGCGGACGATGCACATTTCCCGAATCCGACCTGGGCTGTCGCGCAGCGGGCGTCGGCGCCAGAGGTGCTGGCTGCGCGCCGCGCGCTGCTGCCGGCCCTGCACGCGGCGATCATCGAACGTTTGAAAGACTCCATATGAGCAAGCAACCCACCGGCCTGACCGTCCACAACAAGTCCAAAGTACTGGACATCGAATTTGACGACGGCGCTTCGTTCTCGATTCCGTTCGAGCTGCTGCGCGTGTATTCGCCTTCGGCCGAGGTCAAGGGACATGGCGAAGGGCAGGAGGTGCTACAGGTGGGCAAGCGCGAAGTGGGTATCGCGGCGGTGGACCCGGTGGGCAACTACGCGGTGCAGCCTACCTTTACTGATGGCCACAACACCGGCTTGTACACCTGGGATTACCTGTACAAGCTGGGCAATGAAAAAGACGCCTTGTGGGCCAACTACATGGACCGCCTGCACGCCTCCGGCTTCGAAGGCGACAGCGGCCGCGAGACTGGCGTCACGCTGACCGGGCCGGGGTCGAAGAACCACACCGGCTGCGGCCACAAGCATTAAGCGATTCAGCGCGTGACGTGCTCGCGCAGCACATAGGCGAAGATTGCCCGTACGTGCAGAGGTAGCTGGCGTAGTGCGTCAACATTAATGGACGGCGCCGAGGGGGCGGGGGCAGGTTCGCAAGCCTGCCTCCGGGGCACTCCCCAGTCTTTATACGGTGACATCTCTGCTTGCCGTTGGCGCTCGGCCCTGTCGCGTGCGATTTCATCATGCAGCGCGTCGATCTCAGCCCTGGACTTTTCGTCGAGCTCGGGAATTTCCAGGTCTGGAGGAATTTCCACGTCATATATTTTCATAGCGATTCTCCATTTCCATCGCTGTTCCGTTTAGACCGCCTCCGCAGATTAAAAGTTCGGCAACGCCTTCCGTTCGGGCACCGTCCGGCAGGCGGGGCAGGAATTCAATCAATCTCAAGCGGTGCAAAATGACTGAAGTGTCGAGATAGACGGTTGGCGGCATGGCGGACCTCTGTTGGCTCCGGCCAGATTAGCCTGTCCGGATGCTCGCGGTTTCGGCTATATCAAACGAACGCGCCTTCATTTCATCAAGCTGTCACAGCGCCGTGGGATAGTTGGAGGTTTTGCTTGATGGGAGTTGGCATGAAGGATGTTTGCAAGGTGTTGATGCTGGCCGTGGCCTTGATCGCCGCGCCGTTGGGCGCGCAGGAGTATTTCGGCGATGCGCGGCCCGACGCGCCGGAGCTGGCGGCGCGTGGCCCATCGCCGGTCGGCGTGCGCACGCTGCTGGCCGAGCACGCCGATCAGCTCGACATCCTGCGCTACAGCGACGCCACGCCCAACCCGCGCTACAGCCGCAAGCTGACGCTGGAAGTCTGGTATCCCGCCACGCTCCAGCCCGGCCAAAAAGAACATACCGTTTATACCGATGTGCTCGGCTCCGGTCCCAACGATCCGGCCCGCCCCAACACCCCGTTCACATTCAACGGCCGCGCCGCGCGCGATGCCGCGCCGCTGGCCCCGGCCGCCACCGCGCCGGCCGGCGGCTATCCGCTGGTGATCGTCTCGCACGGCTATCCCGGCTCGCGCCTGCAGATGAGCTATCTGACCGAGAACCTCGCCTCCAAAGGCTATGTCGTGGTGGCCATCGACCATCCCGAATCGACCCGCGCCGACAAGGCCGGCTTCGCCAGCACCTTGCTCAACCGCGCGCAGGACGATTTGTTCGTGCTGCAAACCGTGGCCGCCTGGGCCAGGCCGGGCAGCGGCCATTTCCTGTCCGGCCTGGTCGATGCAGACAACACCGCGCTGGTCGGCTATTCGATGGGCGGCTACGGCGCGCTCAACACCGTCGGCGCCGGTGTCGGTCCGGTCGCGGCCGCCTACGTCCCCGGCGGCAAGCTGGCCGTCAACCAGCAGGGCAATGCACAGTACGAGGCGCGGCGCGATCCGCGCATCAAGGCCGTGGTGGCGTTTGCGCCGTGGGGTGGCGCGCATCAGGTGTGGGAGCCGGCCGGCTTGGCTGGCGTGCGCACGCCGACGCTGTTCGTCAGCGGCGACCAGGATGATGTGGCCGGTTACCAGGACGGCGTGCTGCGCCTGTTCCAGGGCGCCATCCATGCCGACCGCTACCTGCTGACCTACATCGGCGGCCGCCACAATTCCGCGCCGAATCCGCCGTCGCCGGCCATGCTGGCCAGTTTCGACGACTTCCAGTCCTACGCCGAGCCGGTGTGGGACAGCCGCCGCATTAACAACATCAACCAGCACTTCGTGACGGCCTTCCTGGGCATCCACCTCAAGCAGCAGCCGTTCCAACCCTATCTGGACCTGCCGCCGCTCGGCGCGGACGGCACCATCAAGCCCGATCCGGGCCTGTGGAAGGGTTTTCGCCCCCGTACGGCGCTCGGACTGGGGTGGCGGCACCTGAATGCGCAGTAGCGTCTTGTATAATGCAGGCAAACTAACAGGCCTGCCTACCATGACCAATACCACTCACTTCGGTTACAAAACTGTCGCGGAAGACGATAAAGTCCGCGAAGTCGCCAAGGTTTTCCATTCTGTCGCCGCCAAGTACGACATCATGAACGACGTCATGTCGGCCGGCCTGCACCGCCTGTGGAAGACTTTTACCATCGCCAACGCCGCCGTGCGCCCCGGTTTCAAGTGCCTGGACATCGCCGGCGGCACCGGCGACCTGGCCAAGGTATTCGCCAAGCAGGCCGGCCCGACCGGCGAAGTCTGGCTCACCGACATCAACGAGTCGATGCTGCGCGTCGGCCGCGACCGCCTCTTGAATCGCGGCCTGTTGACCCCCACATTGTTGTGCGACGCTGAAAAGCTGCCTTTCCCGGATAATTATTTCGACCGCGTCAGCGTGGCTTTCGGCCTGCGCAATATGACCCACAAGGACCAGGCGCTGGCGGAAATGCGCCGCGTGCTGAAGCCGGGCGGCAAGCTGCTGGTGCTGGAATTCTCGAAAGTGGCCGAGCCGCTGCAAAAGCCTTACGATCTGTATTCGTTCAAGATCCTGCCGTGGATGGGCCAGAAGATCGCCGGCGATGCCGAAAGCTACCGCTATCTGGCCGAATCGATCCGCATGCACCCGGACCAGGAAACGCTGAAAACCATGATGGAAGAAGCCGGCCTGGAACGCGTAACGTATTACAACCTGACGGCAGGTGTGGCCGCTTTACACACCGGTATCAAACTGTAGTCAACTGTAGTGATAGGAACATCATGAACATCAAGAAAATCCTGATCGGCGCCGTGCTGGCCGTCTCCGCACTGTCGATGCTGGGCGAGGCCCTGGCCCGTCCGATGGGCGGCGGCCGTTCGATCGGACGGCAATCGCAAAGCGTCAACCGCATGCCGCCGGCCGCCGCGCCTGCGCCGACCGCGCCGCGCCAGGCTGCGCCAACACCGGCCGCTCCGCCGGCCGCGATTCCGCCTAAACCGGCCAGCCCTTGGAAGGGCATCCTGGGCGGCGCACTGCTGGGCCTGGGCATAGGCGCACTGTTCTCGCACTTCGGTCTGGGTGGCGCGATGGGCGGCATGTTCGGCTCGCTGATCATGCTGGCGCTGCTGGCCGGCGTGGTGTTCTTCATCATCCGCCTGATCCGCAGCCGCTCGCAGCCTGCCGCCGCAGCGCCAGCGGCGTTCGGCGGTAACAACGTCTACTCGATGCCGCCAGCCAGCGGCACGCCGGAAATCGGTTCGCGCCTGCAGCCTGAGCAGCAGTCTTATGCCCAGCCTGCTCCGGTGGCCCACACGCCTTGGGGCGTGCCGGCCGACTTTGACGCGCCATCCTTCCTGCGCGTGGCCAAGAGCAACTTCATCCGCCTGCAAGCGGCCTGGGACAAGGGCGATTCGGCCGACATCCGCGAATTCACCACCCCTGAAGTGTTTGCCGAGCTGAAGATGCAGATCACCGAGCGCGGCGCGCAAAAGGATTACACCGACGTCGTCACCATCGAAGCCGAACTGCTGGGCATCGAAACCAGCGACAGCGATTACCTCGCCAGCGTCAAGTTCACCGGCACCATCAAGCCGGCGCCGGACGCGCTGGCCGAGCCGTTCAACGAGGTGTGGAACCTGTCCAAGCCTGTCTCCGGCGCCTCCGGCTGGCTGCTGGCCGGCATTCAACAGCTCGCGTAACGGCGAGGCAAGCTGGTAACTGGTAAGATTGCGAGACCGCCCGTATTTCCGGGCGGTTTTGTTTTGCGGTTTTTGTTTTCACGGTTAACGAATGACACCACCGAATTTCTCCGCTGCGGCGCCGGCCAGCGCCGCCATCAACCACCTGCTGGCGCAGGAGCCATGGGCGCGCGCGGAACTGCAGCGCCACGCCGGCAAGATCGCCGCCATCGATACCGGCGCGGTCGTGCTGCGCCTGCGGGTGACGGCCGACGGCATGCTGGAGGCGGCCCCGCCCGAAGAGCCGGCCCGCGTGACCATCCGCGTCAAGCTGTCCGACCTGCCGCTGATCGCGCAGAACCGCGAGCGCGCGTTTTCCTATGTGCAGATCGAGGGCGACGCCGAGTTCGCCAACGCCATCTCCAACCTCAGCAAGTCGCTGCGCTGGGAAGCCGAGCACGACCTGGAAAAAGTGGTGGGCCCGATCGCCGCCGTGCGCATGGTGTCCGGCGCCCGCGCCGCGTTTGAAACCATCAAGACCGGCCATCAAAAGCTGGCCGAAAACGTCGCCGAATTCCTGCTCGATGAAAAGCCGGTGCTGATCCGCCCGCAAGTGGTGGAAGCCTTCTCTGCCGATGTGGTGCGCCTGCGCGACGATGTCGAGCGCGCGGCCAAGCGCCTGACCCGGCTGGAACAAAAACTGGCACAGAAACTGGATCCCAAATGATGTTGAAATTTTTACGCCTGCTGAAAATCCTGCGGGTATCGGTGCAGTACGGCCTCGATGAAATCGCCATCTCCGGCTTGAAGAAGCCGCGCATCACCAAGCTGATCGACACGGTGTTCTTCTGGCGCGACCTGTCGGCGCCGCGTGGCGTGCGCCTGCGCATGGCGCTGGAAGATCTAGGCCCGATCTTCGTCAAGTTCGGCCAGGTGCTGTCGACCCGGCGCGACCTGATCCCGGCCGACCTGGTCGAGGAACTGTCGCGCCTGCAGGACCGCGTGCCGCCTTTCGATTCCGACCTGGCCATCGCGCAGATCCGCAAGTCGCTGGGCGCCCATCCCGACCAGCTGTTCGCCAGCTTCGAGCGCACGCCGGTGGCGTCGGCCTCGATCGCGCAGGTGCACTTCGCCACGCTCAAGGATGGCAAGCAGGTGGCGGTCAAGGTGCTGCGTCCGGGCATGAAGAAATCCATCGACGAGGACGTCGCGCTGATGCACATCGCCGCCGAATGGATAGGCCGCGTCTGGGCCGACAGCAAGCGCTTGAAGCCGAAGGAAGTGGTCGCCGAGTTCGACAAGTATCTGCACGACGAGCTGGACCTGATGCGCGAGGCCGCCAACGCCAGCCAGCTGCGCCGCAACTTCGCCGATTCCCAGCTACTGCTGGTGCCGGAGATGTATTGGGATTACTGCTCCAACAGCGTGATCGTGATGGAGCGCATGCACGGCATACCGGTGTCGCAGATCGACCGCCTGGAAGCGGCCGGCGTGGACTTGAAAAAACTGTCCAGCGACGGCGTCGAGATCTTCTTCACGCAGGTGTTCCGCGACGGTTTCTTCCACGCCGATATGCATCCGGGGAACATCCTGGTGTCGATCGACCCGGCCACTTTCGGCCGCTACATCGCGCTGGACTTCGGCATCGTCGGCACGCTCAACGATTTCGACAAGGATTACCTGTCGCAGAACTTCCTGGCCTTCTTCCGCCGCGACTACAAGCGCGTGGCCGAGGCGCACATCGAATCCGGCTGGGCGCCCAAGGAAACCCGGGTCGACGAGCTGGAGTCCGCCGTGCGCGCCTGCTGCGAACCGATCTTCGACCGGCCGCTGAAGGACATTTCCTTCGGCCAGATCCTGCTGCGCCTGTTCCAGACCTCGCGCCGCTTCAACGTCGAAGTGCAGCCGCAGCTGGTGCTGCTGCAAAAGACGCTGCTCAATATCGAAGGCCTGGGCCGCCAGCTCGATCCCGACCTGGACTTGTGGAAGACCGCCAAGCCCTACCTGGAAAACTGGATGGCCGAGCAGGTCGGCTGGCAGGGCATGTGGCAGCGCCTGAAGGCGGAAGCGCCGCGCTACACCCACATCCTGCCGCAACTGCCGCGCTTGCTGCACCGCGCGCTGGAGCAGCAGGGCGAGCGCCCGGCCGATAATGCCGAGCTCATCAAGGTGCTGATCGGCGAACAGCAGCGCACCAACCGCCTGCTGGGCTTTGTGGTGTACTTTGCCGGCGCCTTCGGCCTGGGCCTGGCGCTGTACCAGCTGTATCTGCGCTGGCAGCACCTGGCCTGACCATGGTCGATTTCGCACAACGCGATCCGATGTCGCCGGCGTTCTGGGACGAGCGCTTCGAGCGCAACTTCACGCCCTGGGACCGGGGCGGCGTGCCGCAGGCGCTGCGCGCGTTCGCCGCCGCCAGCGCGCCGCTGGCGACGCTGATACCGGGCTGCGGCTCGGCCTACGAGCTGGCCTTCCTGGCCGATGCGGGTTGGGATGCGGTGGCCATCGACTTTTCGCCGGCCGCGGTGGCGGCGGGCAAGGCGGCGGTCGGCGCGCACGCGGCGCGCGTGGTGGAGGCGGACTTCTTCAGCTGGCAGCCGGCGCAGCCGCTGCAACTGATCTACGAGCGCGCCTTCCTGTGCGCCTTGCCGCGCGCGATGCGGCCGCAGGTGGCGGCGCGCTGGGCGGCATTGCTGGCGCCGGGGGCGTTGTTGGCCGGTTATTTTTTCTTCGATGAGGCGCCCAAGGGGCCGCCGTTCGGGATCGCCCGCAGCGAGTTGCAGGCTTTGCTGGATGCGGATTTCGAGTGCATCGCCGACGACGCCGTCGGCGATTCGATTCCCGTGTTCGAGGGCAAGGAGCGCTGGATGGTGTGGCGCCGCCGCTAGCGGGCTGGCTTAGTCCGCTGCGATCATCTGCAGGCCGTGCCGCCTTTGTTTCTTGAAGCGGCGGCTGTAGGCATGCAGGCCGACCAGCAGCGCCATGCAGGACAGCACGGCGCGGCTGCGCAGCGGCTGGTCAGGCGTGGACGGCTGGGGGGCGGTGGGTGCGGCGAAAGCGGGGGAGGCCAGGGTGATGGCCAGGATGCCGGCATAAAGGTGTTTTTTCATTATGTTTCCCAATCATGGTTCGGTGGCGATGGTGCGTAGTCCGGGACAGCGTTAAGACGGCGATTCAGGGATTGGGAAATCGGCGTGTTGCAGCCCATATTTAAGCATGTCCTGCGACGCTTGACGAATAGAATTTGCGGATGAAATCGATAATCGCGGCCTGCCGTCTGCTCTTGGCCACAGGAAACAGGCAAGCGCCCGGTAAAAAGCTTTATAATTCAGGGTTTTGATGATTTTTGCGGAGTAATAGATGCCGATCTACGCCTACCGCTGCGAGGCATGTGGTTTTGCCAAGGACGTCTTGCAGAAGATTTCCGACCCGCAGCTGACTGTTTGCCTGTCGTGCGGCAAAGAGACGTTTAAGAAACAACTGACCGCCGCTGGTTTCCAGTTGAAGGGTTCGGGCTGGTATGTGACCGATTTCCGTGGCGGCACGCCGCCGGCGACCGGCACCGCGACCGGACCGGCCGCGCCTGCTGCTTCGGCGGACACGCCGGCGCCGGCAGCTGCCCCTGCCACCGGCACCGGCACGAAGTCGGACTGAATTCGGCCTGAAGCACCCCGCAGCACCACCCACTCGAAGAGTAATCGATGCGTAAATATTTCATTACCGGCTTGCTGATCCTGGTTCCCCTGGCGATTACCGCCTGGGTGCTGAACCTGGTCATCAGCACCATGGACCAGTCCCTGCTGTTCGTGCCGGAGCGCTGGCAGCCGCGTACCCTGGTCGGCTTCGATATTCCCGGCCTGGGCACGGTGCTGACGATCCTGATCGTGTTCCTGACCGGCCTGCTGACCAACAACCTGGTCGGCAACTACGTGGTCAAATTGTGGGAAAAACTGCTGACCCGCATTCCGGTCGTCAGTTCGCTGTATTCCAGCGTCAAGCAGGTGTCGGATACGCTGTTCTCGTCGTCGGGCAATGCCTTCCGCAAGGCGGTGCTGATTCCTTACCCGCACCAGAACTCGTACACCATCGCCTTCCTGACCGGCACCCCCGGCGGCGACGTCAAGAATCATCTGGTGGGCGACTACGTCAGCGTCTACATCCCGACCACGCCGAATCCGACGTCGGGCTTTTTCCTGATGATGGCGCGCAAGGACGTGGTCGAGCTCGACATGTCCGTCGATGCGGCGCTGAAGTACATCGTTTCGATGGGTGTGGTGGCGCCGGAAGACGCGCCCAAGGCCATCGAGACCGCTGCCAAATAAATTAGATTAACTGAGTAACTTAACCTGAACCGAGAAATAAACATGTCCTCAATGCGTACTCACTACTGCGGCCTCACCACTGAAGCGCTGCTTGGCCAAACTGTCAGCCTGTGCGGCTGGGTACATCGTCGCCGCGACCACGGTGGCGTGATCTTCATCGACCTGCGCGACCGCGAAGGCCTGGTGCAGATCGTTTGCAATCCGGAGCAGGCGGAAGTATTCAAGGCGGCCGAAGCCGTGCGTAACGAGTTCTGCCTGCGCGTGACCGGCGTGGTCAAGGACCGCCTGGCCGGCACCGTCAACGCCAACCTGAAGTCGGGCAAGATCGAAGTGGTCTGCTCCGAACTGGAAGTGCTGAACGCCTCCGTGGCCGTTCCTTTCCAGCTGGACGACGACAACCTGTCCGAAACCACCCGCCTGACCCACCGCGTGCTGGACCTGCGTCGTCCACAGATGCAGAACAACCTGCGCCTGCGCTACAAGGTCACGATGGAAGTGCGCAAGTACCTCGACGACCTGGGCTTCATCGACATCGAAACCCCGATGCTGACCAAGTCGACCCCGGAAGGCGCGCGCGACTACCTGGTGCCGTCGCGCGTCAACGCCGGCAACTTCTTCGCGCTGCCGCAATCGCCGCAGCTGTTCAAGCAGCTGCTGATGGTCGCCAACTTCGACCGTTACTACCAGATCACCAAGTGCTTCCGCGACGAAGACTTGCGCGCCGACCGCCAGCCTGAATTCACCCAGATCGACTGCGAAACCTCGTTCCTGACCGAACAGGAAATCCGCGACCTGTTCGAAGACATGATCCGCAAGGTGTTCCGCAACACCATGAACGTCGAACTGCCTAACCCGTTCCCGGTGATGGACTTCGCCGAAGCCATGGGCAAATACGGTTCGGACAAGCCGGACATGCGCGTCAAGCTGTCGTTCACCGACCTGACCGAAGTGATGAAGGACGTCGACTTCAAAGTGTTCTCGGGCGCCGCCAACATGCCTAACGGCCGCGTGGTCGGCCTGCGCGTACCGAAGGGCGGCGACATGCCACGTTCGGAAATCGACGCCTACACCCAGTTCGTCGCCATCTACGGCGCGCGCGGCCTGGCTTACATCAAGGTCAACGAGAAGGCCAAGGGCCGCGACGGTCTGCAATCGCCTATCGTCAAGAACCTGCACGACGCCGCGCTGGCCAAGGTGCTGGAACTGACCGGCGCCGAAGACGGCGACCTGATCTTCTTCGGTGCCGATAAAGCCAAGGTGGTCAACGACGCCATCGGTGCGCTGCGCGTCAAGATCGGCCATTCGGAATTCGGCAAGAAAGCCGGCCTGTTCGACGACGTCTGGTCGCCGCTGTGGGTGGTGGACTTCCCGATGTTCGAATACGACGAAGAAGCCGACCGCTGGACCGCGACCCACCATCCATTCACGGCGCCGAAAGACGGCCATGAAGACATGCTGGAAACCAATCCGGGCGCCTGCATCGCCAAGGCCTACGACATGGTGCTGAACGGCTGGGAACTGGGCGGCGGTTCGATCCGTATCCACCGCGAAGAAGTGCAGTCGAAAGTGTTCCGCGCGCTGAAGATCGACGCCGACGAAGCCCGCCTGAAGTTCGGCTTCCTGCTGGACGCGCTGCAATACGGCGCGCCTCCGCACGGCGGCCTGGCCTTCGGCCTGGACCGTATCGTGACCCTGATGACCAAGTCCGATTCGATCCGCGACGTGATCGCCTTCCCGAAAACCCAGCGCGCCCAGTGCCTGCTGACCCAGGCGCCGTCGGAAGTGGACGAGAAGCAGTTGAAAGAACTGCACATCCGCCTGCGCGCCGCCGAGCCGAAAGTGGCTGGCTGATAAAGCAATGGAAAGGGCGCTGCGGCGCCTTTTCTTTTATCCGACATGAAGCCTTACAAGATCCCTGAGTCGGTGCTGGTGGTGATCCACACGGCCGACCTGCAAGTGCTGCTGATCGAGCGCGCCGACCGGCCCGGCTATTGGCAATCCGTGACCGGCTCGCTGGACGCGCCCGACGAGCCGCTGATGGACACCGCGCGCCGCGAGCTGTTCGAGGAAACCGGCATCGTCGCCGATGGCGCAACCATCGTGCTGCGCGACTGGCGGCTGTCCAATGTCTACACCATCTATCCGGTCTGGCGCCACCGCTACGCCCCGGGCGTGACGGAAAACACCGAGCACGTCTTCAGCGTCGAAGTCCCGCGCGACATCGCCATCAAGCTGGCGCCGCGCGAACACCTCAACCATGTCTGGCTGCCCTGGCTGGAGGCGGCCGACCGTTGTTTCTCTTCTTCTAACGCCGAGGCTATATTACAATTGCGGGAATATTGCCGTACGTCATGATATTCCAAGCCGCGAGTTTCCTGCACACCCCGATTTTTTTTGCATAAAATTGGAAGACAGGCCGCGCTTGGTGGCTTCCCAGGAGAACCACTATGAGCACCCCCACCTCGTCCAGTTTCACCACCTCGGTGAAAGATTCCGGCAACCTGATCATTGATGCGCTGCTGGGCGGCGTCAAATGGGGCGGTGCGGTCGGCAGCGGCGTCACCGTCACCTACAGTTTCCCGTTCGCCAACAACAGCTCGGCGGTGTTCAGCGGCCCCGGCGGCGGCAGCTACTCCGACCTGGACGAACCGCACGCCAGCCAGCACTATGGCTTCAATTTCACCGAGCAGACCGCGGCGCAGGCCGCCCTGCAAGCCTGGGCCAATGTCGCCAACATCAAGCCGCAGCTGACGATCGACAGCAGCTTCTCGGTCGGCGACATCCGCTTCGCCTGGACCTCGGCCACGCAGGACGCCAGCGGCGGCGGCGGCGCCTGGGGCTGGGCCAATTACCCGAACAGCATCTATCCGTCCGGCGGCGACGTCTGGATCAGCACCGACGCCGACGGCGCGCTCAGCAACACCGACTGGTCGGTGGGCTCGTACAACTACATGTCCCTGGTCCATGAGTTGGGCCACGCGCTGGGCTTGAAGCACCCGTTCGAAGATTCCCCTATCGACCTGGCGCGCTCCAACCGCCAGTACTCGCTGATGGCCTACACCGATGCGCCCAACAGCAAGTTCGTCGACGTCACCGAGACCGCCAACTCGGCCTCGTGGAAGTCCTACAACGTGGTGCCGAACTCGCCGATGCTGGACGATATCGCGGCGATGCAATACCTGTACGGCGCCAACACCACCTACCACACCGGCAACGACGTCTACACCTTCGACCCGGCCACGCCGTTCCTGAGCACCATCTGGGATGCGGGCGGCAACGACACCATTTCGATCTCCAACTTCAGCAACGGTTCGGTGGTCGACCTGCAGCAGGGCCATTACTCGTCCATCCGTATTCCATCCGACACCGGCGCCGGCATCAACTGGCAGACGCCGCCGCCGATCGGCACCTACAACGGCACCAACAACCTGGCGATCGCCTACGGCGCGGTGATCGAAAACGCCACCGGCGGCAGCGGCGACGATACGCTGATCGGCAACAGCAGCGCCAACCGCCTGCAGGGCAACGGCGGCCACAACACCATCGACGGCGGCAGCGGCATCGATACCGCCGTCTACACGGGCAACTTCAGCAACTACGCGGTGACGGCCGGCGGCAGCGGCTACACGGTGGCGTCGCGCGCCGACGCCGGCCAGAGCGACGGCCTGAGCAATATCGAACGCCTGGCCTTTGCCGACGGCACCATGTCGCTCAACCTGGCCAGCGTGGACAACGATCCGGTCCAGGCCCAGTATGTCGCGCTGGCGCAGAAGTTTTATGTCGCTTATTTCGGCCGTCCGGCCGACGCCGCCGGCCTGGGCGCCATGGTCGGCCGGCTCCAGGCCGCCCACGCGCCCACCGCCACGCTGGCCTTCGTCAACGCCTACGCCACCGACGCCACCATCAAGGCGCTGGTGGACGGCTTCGGCAACAGCACCGAATCGGCCGCGCTGTACCACGGCACCAACCACGATTTCGTCGCCGCCATCTACGCCCACCTGCTGGGCCGCACGCCGGACCTGGAAGGCTGGGCCTACTGGACCAACGCCCTCGACGCCGGCCTGTCGCACGGCGTGGCGGCGCTCAACATCATGGCCGGCGCGGAAGGCAATACCACGCCGCAGGGCCTGCTGGACGGCGCGCTGGTCAACAACCGCCTGGTGATCGCCTCCAATTTCACGGCGCTGCTGGACACCCAGGCCGAGCAGGCGAGCTATGCCGGTAACGCGGCCGCCGCCACCGCGCGCTCGCTGCTTGACGGCGTCAACCAGAGCACCAGCATCATCGGCTACGAATCCACGGTGATCCAGACGGTGGCCTCGATGTCGGGCGGCGTGCAGACCGGCGCCGGCGCGCAGGATGTGGTGCTGATCGGTGTCAACGCCGACCACCATGTGGTGGCCGTGCTCTGACCATCGCTGTGTGCGGCGGCGTACGCCGCAATCGCGGACTCGGGGTTAGAATAGCTGCATGAAAATCCGAGTCGCGACCTACAACATCCACAAGGGCGTGTCCGCCATCCGCAGCGAGCCGCGGGTGCTGGCGCTGAAGCAGGCGATCGGTCTGTTCGACGCCGATGTGGTTTTTTTGCAAGAGGTCCAGGGCAAGCACGACTTGAACGCCGCCAAGTACGGCGCCGAGCATCTGGGCCACAAGCACTGGCCGGCCGCCGCGCAGCACGAGTACTTCGCCGGCGAATCGCGCCACGCCCACGCCGCCTACGGCATGAACGCGATCTACGACCACGGCCACCACGGCAACGCGCTGCTGAGCGCCTTCCCGATCGCCAACCAGGCCAACCACGACGTTTCCGACCACGCCTACGAACAGCGCGGCATCCTGCACTGCGTGCTGGAGACGCCGCGCGGCACCGTGCATTGCTATGTGGTGCACCTGGGCCTGTTCGAAGCGGGGCGCCGGCGCCAGACCCAGGCGCTGATCTCGGCCGTGCGGGCGTCCGCGCCCAATGGCGAGCCGGTCATCATCGCGGGCGACTTCAACGATTGGCGCAACACCCTCAGCGGCGAGCTGCGCAACGCGCTGGGCGTGGTCGAGGCCTTCGACCAGATCGGTTCCAATTCCGCGCTGGACGAGATCGTGCGCACCTTGCGCCGCAAGTCCAGCGTCAACCCGGCCCGCACCTTTCCCGCCGCGCTGCCGTTCTTCCGTCTGGACCGCATCTACGTGCGCGGCTTCAAGGTCGACGCGGCGGAAGTGATGCACGGCAGCCTGTGGGCCAAGCTGTCCGACCACGCGCCCATCGTTGCCAACCTGGCGCTGGCCTGAGTTATTTGCGGCTCAGCGTTGCGCTGTCGAGCTTGACGTCGAGGTTTTGCAGGCTGGCGTTGAGCATGGCGATATTGCTCTTGCTGGCCACCAGTTCCTTGAGCCGCGCTTCGAACGCGTCGAGATGCCTGGCGCATGGGCTGGCCTTGGAAAAGGCGTAGTAATTCTTGTCCTCGGCCAGGAAGGGACGCATCGCCATCAGCTGCGCGCCGCCGTCGTGGCGCGCCAGCCAGGCTTCGCCGGTGAACAGGCCGCTGACGAAATAGTCGATGCGCCCCAGCCCCAGCTTGCGGAAATTGCTGTCGGCCGTGCCGGATTCCTCCAGCTGCAAATGGGCCGCGGCAAACTCCGAGAACTGCTGGCCGAAGGTGTTGCCGAGCGCGATGCCGCCCTTGTGGCTGGCCAGGTCTTGCCAGGTGTTGAAGATGAAGGCGCGCTGGCGCCGGACGAACACCGCCACCGGATTGGGAAACGCCGGCGTGCGCACAAAGTCCAGGTAGCGCTCGCGCTCGGGCTGGATCTTCAGTGTCGCCACCAGGTCCACCTTGCCGGCCGAGGCATATGCCAGCACGCGCTTCCACGGGCCGACGTAGCGCACTTCGTAGGGGATGTTCAGATCGGCCAGGATGCGCGCGGCCAGCTCGACGCTGGGGCCGCGCAACTGCTTGCCGTCGTACCAGTGCAGTGGCGGATAGTCGGGGTCGGCGGACACCACCACCTTGGGGCACGCGGCCGGAAGCTCGGCTGCCGCCACCCCGCCAGCGGCCGCCAGCAGCACCAGCCACGGACTACGGGTCAGCCATCGTGTTCCCATGTATAGCGCTCCGAGCGTTACCTCTCACAAGAGGGTTGCAATTTATTATAGACTTGTTTCCACGGGAGCGCCTTCCCGTGCCACTCGGGGTTAGAATCCAGCTATGCGTACAGTAAATTTTCTCGCCGATAACGAAGTCACCCTGCTGCACACCGGCACCGACTTCTTTCCGGCGTTGATAGCCGCCATCGACGCGGCGCAGTACGAGGTGTATTTCGAAACCTATATCTTCGCCGCCGACGACACCGGCCAGCGGGTGCTGGCGGCGCTCAAGGGCGCGGCGCAGCGCGGCGTGCAGGTGCGCATGATCACCGACTGGTGGGGCACCGGGCGCCGGCAAATCAACGCCATGCATGCGGACCTGGCGGCCGCCGGCGTCGAGCACCGCATGTTCAATCCGTGGTTCAAGCGCGGCGTCACGCGCACCCACCGCAAGATTTGCGTGACCGACCGCGAGATCGCCTTTGTCGGCGGCATCAACATCAACGACGACATGTTCTGCGACTACGACCACAGCCGCCAGCTGTCGGCGCCGCGCTGGGATTTCGCGGTGCAGGTGCGCGGCCCGCTGGTGGCGGCCATCCAGCTGGAGGCGCAGACCCAGTGGCGCCGGCTGGGCAAGCTCGGCATCATGAAGCGCATCGGCCTGTTCCGCGACATGCGCAAGGTGAACAAGATCGCCCGCGAAAACATGGTGCAGGCCGGCTTCGTGGTGCGCGACAACTTCCGCAACCGCCGGACGATACAGCGCGCCTACATGCATGCGCTGGGCCGCGCCCGCAAGAGCGTGCTGCTGGCCAATCCGTATTTCGCGCCGGGCGCCAAGTTCCGCCACGCGCTGGCCGCCGCCGCCGAGCGCGGCGTCGAGGTGACGCTGCTGATCGGCGTCGGCGAAATCTGGCTGCAGGACGCGGTCGCGCATTCCTTCTATCCGAAGCTGCTTGCGGCCGGCGTCAAAGTGGTGGAATATCACAAGACCCAGTTGCACGCCAAGGTGGCGGTGATCGACGACGACTGGGCGACCGTGGGCTCCAGCAATGTGGACGGCTTGAGCCTGTTTTTGAACCAGGAAGCGAATGTGGTGATCAAGGATGCGGCCTTCGCGCACAGCCTGCGCCAGCATATCGAGGCCGCCATCGCCGACGGCGTGGTGGTCGAGTACGCCGACTTCGAGCACGTCGGCCGCTTCCGCCGCATCGGCTACGAGATCGCGTTCTTCGCGTACAAGCTGGCGATGCGGGTATTCGCAGTGGGGAAATACGCTTGAGCGAAAGTGTCAGACTGGATAAATGGCTGTGGGCCGCGCGCTTCTTCAAGACCCGTTCGCTGGCCACCGAGGCGGTCGACAACGGCAAGGTCAAGCTGGGCGGCGACAAGGTCAAGCCGGCGCGCGCCGTACGCATCGGCGACACGCTGGACATCGACAACGGCTCCGACCGCTGGGAGGTCGACGTGATGAATCTGTCCGACGTGCGGGCCGCCGCGCCCATCGCCCGCAACCTGTACGAAGAGACCGACGCCAGCGTCGAACGCCGCGCCACCGTGGCCGAACAACGCAAGATGTTCCGCGAACCGAGCGCGGATTTCAAAGGGCGGCCGACCAAGCGCGACCGCCGTCTCTTGGGCAAACTCTGAGCAAGTTGCCGCCCCGTATTGCTGCGATGCAGCAATAGAACGCCACCTCTAACGGTACTGTTTGACATTTACCACCCAGTGGATAATAGTACGAGCGTTCGCAATTCTTTTCACACGGAGTAAATTTAACTGGAGCAAAATGCTCTTTTCTCCATGATTAAATTTTACTTTGGGATGCAATCTTATTAATACCTCAACTAAATTTATGCGCAAAGGTGAACTCACCCGTGCCGCAATCCTCGACGTGGCGCTGGACCTGGCCAGCCGGGATGGTCTGGAAGGCCTGACCATCGGATTGCTCGCGGATAAGATGAACATGAGTAAATCCGGCGTGTTTGCGCACTTCGGATCGCGCGAAGATTTGCAGTTGGAAGTACTCAAGCTGTACCACCATCGTTTCGAGCAGGAAGTGTTTTTCCCTAGCGTCAAAGAGCCGCGCGGCATCCAGCGGCTCAAGTCGATGTTCGCGCGCTGGGTCAAGCGGGTCAGTGTGGAAGTGGCCTCGGGCTGCATCTACATCAGCGGCGCGGTCGAGTATGACGACCGTCCGGGGCCGATCCGCGAAGAGCTGATGGCCATGGTTGGCGCCTGGCAGGGCGCGCTGTTGCGCTGCGTGCAGCAGTGCATCGAGTGCGGCGACCTGAAGGCCGATACCGATCCGCAGCAGCTGGTGTACGAGATGTACGGCCTGATCCTGGCATTGCACCACGATGCGCGCTTCCTGCGCATTCCGGGCAGCCTGGGCCGGGCAGGCATCGGCTTCGAGCGCTTGATCGAAACCTATCGCAATCCGCAAACGCCGTCCGCGGTGGTGGCGCAGCAATAAAGCCGCAGCACTAATTTAATCAATTTCGTAGTCACTACAAAAGTCATCAGGAGAAAATCATGGGTCAATACGTCGCGCCAATCCGGGATATGCAATTCGTTCTGCACGAGTTCCTGAAAGTGGAAGAGGAACTGAAATCGCTGCCGGATTATGCCGAAGTCGATGCCGACATCATCAATCAGGTGTTGGAAGAAGGCGGCAAGTTCACCGCTGAAGTGCTGTTCCCGCTGAACCACTCGGGCGACCGCGAAGGCTGCAAGCACGACGCGACCAACCACACCGTGACCACTCCAAAAGGCTTCAAGGAAGCGTACAAGCAGTACGTTGACGGCGGCTGGGCTGCGCTGGCCTGCGATCCGCAATTCGGCGGCCAGGGCCTGCCGGTCGTGCTGAACAACTCGTTCTACGAAATGCTGAACTCGGCCAACCAGGCCTGGACCATGTACCCTGGCCTGTCGCACGGCGCCTACGAGTGCCTGAAAGAACACGGCACCGACCACCAGAAGGAAGTCTACCTGCCTAAGCTGGTTTCCGGCGAATGGACCGGCACCATGTGCCTGACCGAACCGCACTGCGGCACCGACCTGGGCATGCTGCGCTCGAAAGCGCTGCCACAGGAAGACGGTTCGTGGCTGATCACCGGCAACAAGATCTTCATCTCGGCCGGCGAACACGACATGGCCGAAAACATCCTGCACCTGGTGCTGGCCCGCGTGCCGGACGCACCGGAAGGCTCGAAAGGCATTTCGCTGTTCCTGGTGCCTAAGTTCCTGCCGAAGGCGGACGGCTCGGTCGGCGAACGCAACCCGATCACCTGCGGCGCCATCGAAGAAAAAATGGGCATCCACGGCAACTCGACCTGCCAGATGAACCTGGACGGCGCCCGTGGCTGGATCATCGGCCAGCCGAACAAAGGCTTGAACGCCATGTTCGTGTTCATGAACGCGGCCCGTCTGGGCGTGGGCATGCAGTCGCTGGGCCTGACCGAGATCGCTTACCAGAACGCGCTGATCTACGCCAAGGACCGCATCCAGATGCGTTCGCTGTCGGGCGTGAAAAATCCGGAAATGCCGGCCGACCCGATCATCGTTCACCCTGACGTGCGCCGCATGCTGTTGACCGGCAAGGCCTACGCCGAAGGCGCGCGCGCCTTCACCTCCTACGTCGCGTTGCAGATCGACCGCGAACTGCACCACCCTGACGAAGAAGTGCGCAAGGAAGCCGCCGACGAAGTCGCGCTGCTGACCCCTATCGTCAAGGCCTTCATCACCGACAACGCCTGGATCGCCACTTCGGAAGCGATGCAAGTGTTCGGCGGCCACGGCTACATCTCCGAGTGGGGCATGGAGCAGTACGTGCGCGACGCCCGCATCAACCTGATCTACGAAGGCACCAACACCATCCAGTCGCTGGACCTGCTGGGCCGTAAGATCCTGGGCGACAACGGCGCCAAGCTGCGCAAGTTCGGCGAGAAGATCAAAGCCTTCGTGGAAGACAACGGCACCGACGAAGCGATGAGCGAATTCGTCACCCCGCTGGGCGACCTGGGCGACAAAGTCACCAAGCTGACCATGGAAATCGGCATGAAAGCCTTCCAGAACCCGGACGAAGTCGGCGCGGCATGCGTACCTTACCTGCGCGTGGTCGGCCACATGGTGTACAGCTACTTCTTCGCACAGATGGCGAAAATCGCCCTGGCCAAAGAAGACAGCGGCGACAATTTCTACAAAGCCAAGCTGGCCACGGCGCGCTTCTACTTCGCTCGCCTGCAGCCAGAAACTGCAACCTTGATTCGCCAGGCACGTTCGGGCTCCGCCAACCTGATGGCACTCGACGCCGACCTGTTCTAAGAACCTAGAGGAAACGACATGACCAATTTCATCGTTAAAAAAGTAGCCGTGCTGGGCGCCGGCGTGATGGGCGCGCAAATCGCCGCTCATTGCGTCAACGCCAAAGTGCCAGTCGTACTGTTCGACCTGCCTGCAAAAGAAGGTCCGAAGAACGGCATCGTGCTGCGCGCCATCGAGAACCTGAAAAAGCTGTCGCCTGCACCACTGGGCAACAAGGACCACGCCGCGCTGATCGAAGTGGCCAACTACGAGGACGACCTGGCCAAGCTGGCCGAGTGCGACCTGATCATCGAAGCCATCGCCGAGCGCATGGACTGGAAACACGACCTGTACAAGAAGGTCGCTCCGCACATCGCCGCCAACGCGATCTTCGCCTCGAACACCTCGGGCCTGTCGATCACCAAGCTGTCCGAAGGCTTCGACGCCGACCTGAAATCGCGCTACTGCGGCGTGCACTTCTTCAACCCGCCGCGCTATATGCACCTGGTCGAGATCATCCCGACCGAGTTCACCAAGCCGGAAATTTCCGACCAGCTGGAAGGCTTCCTGACCACCACCCTGGGCAAGGGCGTGGTACGCGCCAAAGATACGCCTAACTTCATCGCCAACCGCGTCGGCGTGTTCGGCATCCTGGCGATCGTGCACGAAGCAGAGAAATTCGGCCTGTCGGTGGACGTGGTCGACGACCTGACCGGCGCCAAGCTGGGCCGCGCCAAGTCGGGCACCTTCCGCACCGCGGACGTGGTCGGCCTGGACACCATGGGTCATGTGATCAAGACCATGCAAGACTACCTCCCGAACGATCCGTTCGCCGCTGTCTACAAGACGCCAGCCGTGCTGGCGGGCCTGGTAGAAAAAGGCGCGCTGGGCCAAAAGTCCGGCGCGGGCTTCTACAAAAAAGTTGGTAAAGAGATCCAACGCCTGGACTTCGCCACCGGCGAATACGTGACCGGCGGCGGCAAGGCTGCCGACATCGTTGCCCGCATCTTGAAGGAAAAAGATCCGGTCAAGAAAATGAAGGCCCTGCGCGAATCGACCAACCCACAAGGCCAGTTCCTGTGGGCGATCTTCCGCGACGCTTTCCACTACATCGCGATCCACCTGGACACCGTGGCCGACAACGCGCGCGACATCGACTTCGCCATGCGCTGGGGCTTCGGCTGGAACGTCGGCCCGTTCGAAACGTGGCAAGCCGCAGGCTGGTCGCAAGTGGCCCAGTGGGTCAAGGAAGACATCGAAGCCGGCCACGCACTGTGCAACGCACCGCTGCCAGCCTGGGTATTCGAAGGTCCTGTCGCTGACAAAGGCGGCGTCCACACTGCCGAAGGTTCGTGGTCGGCCGTGTCGAAATCGTTCGTGCCGCGCTCGTCGCTGGCCGTCTACGACCGTCAGGCATTCCGCGCACCGGTACTGGGTTCGGGCGCCATCGATGGCCGCACCGCCGGCACCACCGTGCACGAAGACGACGACGTCCGCCTGTGGCACTCGGGCGACGACGTGCTGGTGATCTCGCTGAAAACCAAGATGCACGTGATCAGCCCAGGCGTGATCGCCGGCTTCCGTAAAGCACTGGCCGAAGCCGAGAAGAACTTCAAGGGCCTGGTGATCTGGAGCGCGGACGCGGCCGACGGCGGCGCGTTCTCGGCCGGCGCCGACCTGCAATCGGCACTGCCTGCGTTCATGCAGGGCGGCGCGAAAGCGGTCGACCCTATCATCCGCGAACTGCAAGACACCTTCATGGCGATGAAATATTCGAACGTGCCGGTGGTGGCTGCCGTTGCCGGCCTGGCGCTGGGCGGCGGTTGCGAAATGGCGCTGCACGCTTCCAAGCGCGTGGCCTCGATCGAATCGTACATCGGCCTGGTGGAAGTGGGCGTCGGCCTGATCCCTGCGGGCGGCGGCTTGAAAGAAGCGGCAGTGCGCGCGTTCAAGGAAGCCAAGGGCAACGACATCCTGCAATTCCTGAAAACCGGTTTCACCAATGCCGCTACCGCCAACGTGTCGAAGTCGGCACTGGAAGCGCAAGCCATGGGCTACCTGAAGGAAGACGACGTGATCGTGTTCAACCCTTACGAACTGCTGCACGTCGCTAAAGTTGAAGCGCGCGCCATGTTCGACAAGGGCTATCGTCCACCGCTGAAGACCCCTGTGCAAGTGACCGGCCGCTACGGCTACGGCACCATCAAGGCACAGCTGGTCAACATGCGCGACGGCGGCTTCATCTCCGCGCACGACTTCAAGCTGGGCGAGATGATTGCCGAGATCGTATCGGGCGGCGATATCGACCAGGGTTCGTTCGTGAACGAGCAGTGGTTCCTGGACATGGAGCGTAAAGCTTTCCTGGAACTGCTGAACCATCCGAAGACCCAGGAACGCATCATGGGCATGATGCAGACCGGTAAGCCAGTCCGCAACTAAGTCGGTTATGTCGATCCTGAAACTGGTTTTTAAAGTTTTACTGCGCGTGAGGCCTAGCATGGTGTATGACCGTATCAAGCAACAGATGATGGATACCTTGCCCTTCGTGCGCTTGCTGGGGATCAGGATCGACGAGATCGGCAGCGGCACTTCGAAAGTGTCGATGCCGGAAGACCCGAAGCTCAATAACCACCTGGGCACGCAGCACGCCGGGGCCTTGTTCACGCTGGCCGAAACGGCATCCGGCGCGGCCATGGCCGGCGGCTTCGCGGAGCTGATCCTGGGCTTGCGCCCGGTCGCCAAGGAATCGCGCATCCAGTACCAGAAAGTAGCCAAGGGCGCCACCCGCGCCGAAGGCCGCGTCCCTGGCGATCTGGCCGCGCTGAAGGCCGAGCTGAAAGAGCAGGGCAAGGTGGCGTTCCCGGTGGAGGTCGACATCTTCGACGCCGCCGGCACGCTGGCCGCACAGGTTCAAGTGGATTGGTATTTATCCGAGAAGCGGGCTTAACGTTCCGCATAGTCTTCGATCAAAAATTTTCGAAAGAACAAAATGAGCAAACAAATTCAAGACGCATACATCGTCTCTGCCACCCGCACCCCGATCGGCAAGGCGCCGCGCGGCATGTTCAACAAAACCCGCCCGGACGACCTGCTGGTGCGCGTGCTGCAATCGGCCCTGGCGCAAGCGCCTGGCCTGGATCCGGCGCTGATCACCGACGCCATCATCGGCTGCTCGTTCCCGGAAGCGGAACAGGGCTTCAACATCGCCCGTCAATCGGTGCTGCTGGCCGGCCTGCCTAAGACCATCGGCGGCGTCACCATCAACCGCTACTGCGCATCGGGCATCACCGCGCTGGCCATGGCTGCCGACCGCATCCGCGTTGGCGAAGCCGATGCGATGATCGCCGGCGGCGTTGAATCGATGTCGATGGTGCCGATGATGGGCCACCACCCATCGATGAACCTGAACATGTTCACCGACGAAAACGTCGGCATGGCATACGGCATGGGCCTGACCGCTGAAAAAGTGGCGACCCAATGGAAAATCTCGCGCGAAGCGCAGGACGCCTTCGCTGTCGAATCGCACCGCCGCGCCATCGCCGCGCAGCAGGCCGGTTTCTTCAAGGACGAGACCACCCCGGTCGAGATCATCACCCGCACGCCAGACCTGGCTTCGGGCGAAATCAAGATCAAGACCCGCACCGTCGACACCGACGAAGGCGCGCGTGCCGATTCGACCGTGGAATCGCTGTCCAAGCTGAAGCCGGTGTTCGCCGCCAAGGGCTCGGTCACTGCCGCCAACTCGTCGCAGATGTCCGACGGCGCCGGCGCGCTGCTGGTCGTGTCGGAGAAATTCCTGCGCGAACACAACCTGACCCCGCTGGCCAAGTTCTCGTCGTTCGCCGTCAAGGGCGTGCCACCGGAAATCATGGGCATCGGTCCCAAGTTCGCGATCCCGGATGCGTGCAAAGCCGCCGGCATCACCCAGGATCAGCTGGACTGGATCGAGCTGAACGAAGCGTTCGCGGCACAGGCACTGGCCGTGATCGGCGACCTGGGCCTGGACCCGGCCAAGGTCAACCCAATGGGCGGCGCGATCGCCCTGGGCCACCCGCTGGGCGCAACCGGCGCGATCCGCGCCGCGACCGTGGTGCACGCACTGCGCCGCAACAACCTGAAGTACGGCATGGTGACGATGTGCGTCGGCGCCGGCATGGGCGCTGCGGGCATTATCGAACGCGTGTAAACTGAGCACGGAATCATAAAGAAGGGCGCTGCGGTTCAACCACGGCGCCCTTTAATCATTTGGAGATCACATGGATATTTTGAGCAGCAAGACCAACGGCGTGCTGACGCTGGAATTCAACCGCCCTGAGCGCAAGAACGCGATCACCTCGGCGATGTACCAGAGCATGGCCGACGCCATCAACGAAGCGGAGCAGGACGCCGCCGTGCGCGCCATCCTGATCGTCGGCAAGCCGGAGATCTTCACCGCCGGTAACGACCTGGAAGACTTCATGAAGACTGCGCGTCCGGCCGACGGCTCGGGCATCGAAGAGCGTTCGGTGTACAAGTTCATGATGGCGCTGAGCGGTTCGACCAAGCCGGTGGTCGCTGCGGTGGCCGGTGCTGCGGTAGGCATCGGCACCACGCTGCTGATGCATTGCGACCTGGTCTACGCGGCCGACAACGCCAAGTTCTCGATGCCGTTCGTGCAGCTGGGCCTGTGCCCCGAGTTCGCGTCCAGCCTGCTGCTGACGCAGATCGCCGGCTACCCGCGCGCGGCCGAGAAGCTGATGCTGGGCGAAGCCTTCCTGGCGCAGGAAGCGTTGGAGATGGGTCTGGTATCGAAGATCGTGCCGGTGGCCGAACTGCGCGCGTTTGCAGAAGGCCAGGCCGCCAAGCTGGTGGCCTTGCCGGCCAGCTCGATCCGCGCCACCAAGCAGCTGATGAAGGCCGCCCGCAAAGGCCCGGTGACGGCAGCCATCGCCGCCGAGAACACCTTCTTCGGCGCCATGCTGGCCGCCCCGGAAGCCAAGGAAGCGTTCACCGCCTTCTTCGAGAAGCGCAAGCCGGACTTCAGCAAGTTTGCGTAATCAAGACGCCAAATTGACCGATACGTTGGAGTGAATGAACGATCACATTTTGGCGTGCGGATTTCTAGCCATGCTAGTATGTGAATGATCTATCACAGGGCGAGTCCATGAATGCAGCGGAACTTTCCAATGGAACGGTGAACTCCACACTTGAGCTGGGCGAGCTGGTGCGCTCGATACGCAAGGAGCAGGGGTTGACGCAGCTCGATGTGGCAGGCCTGGCCGGGCTTAGCAACCGCTTCGTGATCGATCTGGAGCGGGGTAAGGAAACGCTGCAAATGCAGAAGGTACTCGGTGTATTGAGTCTGCTCGGCCTGGAAGTGGCGATCCGGAAGAAATCGTGATCGCCACATCTCGCCAACTACCGGACGCGCTTTGGGTCTACGGCCCGGACGGTCTGGTTGGCACGCTCCACCATACCGATCCGCTCTCTTTCACCTACAGCGATGAGTGGCTGGCCAAGCCAGCAGCCACACCCATACACGCTGGCATTCCACTGTCCGCCGGTCAAATCGATACGCCTTATGTTGCCGCGTTCTTTGAGAACCTGTTGCCGGAAGGCGATGCACGCAAACTAATCAGCATGCGCGAGCAGGTCAGCTCGGTCTTTGGCCTGTTGTCGCGTGTGGGTGGGGAGAGCGCCGGTGCGTATGTCCTAGTGCCGGAGGGCGAGCAGCCGCGAGCGCCAATCTACCAGCCGCTGAGTTGGGCGCAAGTCCACGTCCTGGCGCACGCCGGCGCCGCCCAGTCGGCCGAGCGCGAAGCAATTGAGCAGGCGGCGCAGGGTATGCCTAAGCCGCGGATGTCGATCTCCGGTGCGCAGCACAAGATTCTGCTCTATCTGGATGCGCAGGGCCATCCGGCGCGGCCCATGGGCAATGCGCCGGCTACCCATATTCTAAAGCCCGACATTCTGCGCAACGACATTGCCGTCTTCGCTTCTGCCGTCAACGAAACTATCACGATGCGCGCTGCCGCGAAATGCGGATTGAACGCGGCCCAAGTTTCTTATCAGGCCATTGCGAAGGCCTGTCTGGTTGAGCGCTATGATCGGGTGCGCCAGCCTGATGGCGCGGTGCTGCGCATATGGCAGGCGGACTTCTGTCAACTGCTGGGTAAGCCATCCGATGTGAAGTATGAGTGCGACGGCGGGCCGAGTTTCAAGGATTGCTTCGAGTTGCTCAAGACGTCCGCGCGGCCGGCGGTCGATAGCTTGCAGTTACTGCGCTGGCTATTCTTCAATCTATGTATTGGCAACAATGACTCGCACGCCAAGAATCTGTCGATGGTAGCGACTGCTGGCGGACTGCGCCTGGCGCCGTTCTACGACTTGATGTGCACACGTGTCTATCCAGGCTTGGGCGCTCATTTTGCGTTCACCATTGCTGGCGAATCGAAACCTGGCAAGCTGACTCGTGAGCATGTTCTTGCGCTGGCGAAGACGCTGGGCGTGGCGCCACGCTATTTGCAAAAGCTCGGAATCGAAGTCTCGCATCAAGTGGCTGCGGCGATCCCGGCGGCGGCGGCGGAGGTATGGCCTGATTTGGCTCCAAGCGAACGCGTACTGGCGGATCGTCTGGTCAACAGGATTACATCGATCTCGTCCAAGCTGCGTCAGCGCTTGCTCAGCTAAGCCGCCCACTGTCGCGCACGCGAGACGCTTGGCCTTGCGCTGAAGCGAACTGGTGCTATTCTGGATTCTTATCTTATCAATTTTATATTGCTTAAGGAGAAGACATGAAAGCTCTCGCGATTGCGCTGGCCTGTCTGGCCTGCACCGGCGCCGCTATGGCCGATACCAATGTGGCTCTGGGCGGCGGTGTGTCGCTCACCGGCGCTGGCTTCTGGGACGGCGGCCCCTGGGGACCGGGCACACCGGCGGATCCATCGACCGTCACCGATGGCGCCTATCTGCCGATCAACACCCAGTGGAACATCGGCACGGTGTTCTGGACCGGCGCCGTCGGCGCCGACTCCATCACCATCACCCTCAACCAGGCCGCCTCGGTCAACCAGCTCGCCATCCAGGCCGACAACGACAACGATTACCGCATCCAGTACCGCGACACCGCCAACGTCTGGCACGATCTGGCGGTGATGTCGCCGAACCGCTCGTGGGGCATGGAGAACGGCAGCACGATACTCGGCGGGCCGGTGGTGGCCACCGCGTTCATGATTTCCGGCGCAGCCGGCACGGGTGACGACCATTTCGCCGTGTCGGAATTCCAGGCCATGGGCAGCGTGGTGCCCGAGCCTGCAAGCTATGCCATGCTGGGCGCGGGCCTGGCCCTGGTTGGCCTGGTGGCGCGCCGCCGCCAGCGCCGCTGCTGACCGTCTATCTTCCGGCACATGTGCGTCCATGAGGGTTTCTCCAGAATGCAGGCTGGTTCAACAACGAACCGCCTCATTCAGGAGAGTTCATGGACAAGACTATCCGCACGCTGTGCATCGCCACACTGTTTGCCGCGCTGAGCGGCTGCGGCGGTGGTAGCGGCAGCAGCGCCGTTGCCGTTACACCGCCGACGCCGCCGGTGGCGCCCACCGCGCCCGTCGGCGAGGCCGACACCTCGGGCGCGCGCGGCGCCTTGCTGTTCAATCCGCCGCCGCTGGCGCGCTCGCTCGATCCCGCCGGCCTGGTGCTGGCGCTGGGCCGCCTGGGCAGCCAGGTGCTGGCGGTGGCCGGCCAGCCCAAGTGCGGCGTCGATTTCCACCAGTTCGAATACAGCACCGTCGGCGCGGCCGGCGAGACCACCACCGCCTCCGGTTCGCTGATGGCGCCGACCGGCGGCGACCCGGCCTGCAGCGGCAAGCGTCCGGTGCTGATGTACGGCCACGGCAGCGCGACGCGGCGCAATGTGCGCATGGGCGACCTGACCCCGGGCGCGCCCTATGCCGACACCAGCGCCACCGCGGCCGCGCTGTACGCGGCCCAGGGCTACATCGTGGTCGCGCCCAACTACGCCGGCTACGACACCTCGACGCTGAGCTACCATCCGCACCACATCGCCGACCAGCAGGCCAAGGACATGATCGATGCGCTGACCGCCGCCCGCAAGGCCTTCGCCAGGCTGCCGCATCCGGTCGCCGACAACGGCAAGCTGTTCCTCACCGGCTATTCCGAAGGCGGCTACGTGACCATGGCCACGCACCGCGCCATGCAGGCGGCCGGCATCGCGGTGACGGCCTCGGCTCCGCTGAGCGGCAACTACGCCGAGAGCGTCGGCTATGAAACCACGCTGGGCTCGCCGCTGGTGCTGCGCGGCCTGGGCCAGGTCGGCACCGAGTCCATGCTCGACCTGGTGCTGCAGTTCACCGCCTGGCAGAAGGCCTATGGCAATCTGTATGCCGCGCCCACCGAGCTGTACCAACCGGCCTACGCGGCAACCATGGAGACGCTGGCGCCGACGCTGCTGCCGATCGGCACCCTGGTCAGCAGCGGCAAGCTGCCGCCGCATTTGCTGGCGCGCGACATGCCGGGCTATGCCAGCGTGCCGCCGGCCGAGCAGGTCAACTTCGGCACGCCCGAACAGAGCCTGCTGAAGTCGGCCTACATCTCGGCGCTGTTCGACGAGATCGTCAACCATCCGTGCCCGGTGACGGCGGCCGGCGCGCCGCTCGATTGCAAGCCGGTCCACCCGATCCGCGCCGCCTGGTTCAAGAACGATTTGCGCACCTGGGTGCCGACCGTGCCGGTGCTGATGTGCGGCGGCCATGGCGACGACGAGGTGCCGTTCAACAACGCCGCGCTGACCCAGGCCTACTTCAACGCCCACGGCGTCGCGCCCAAGCTGGTGACGGTGCTCGACGTCGACGCGCCGGCGCTGGCCGACGATCCCTACGCCAGCGCCAAGTCGGTGTTCGCCGAAGCCCGGCGGCGGGTGATCGCCTCCAACGGCGACCCGACCAGCCAGGCGAACTACCACGGCTACATGGCCTTCGCCGGCTGCAACGTGGCGGCGCGCGATTTCTTCAAGACCTTCGAGTAAAGCTAGTCGTACAGCGTGCCGATCGCCAGCGGCACGCTGACGGTCTGGATCTTGCCCTGCTGCGGCCAGTCGGCGAAGCGGTACAGCGCCACTTTGTAGATGCCCATCGAGTTGCCTTCGAACGGATGGGCGTCGACCAGCGGCAGCGCGCCGCTGGGGCCGCCGGTCTGGGCGCGCACCTCGGGCGCGGCGCCGGCCGGATAGACGAATTTGACGCCCAGGCATTGCTTGCCGCTCAGGCGCATGCGGTAGCCCGATTCGCGCTGCGCGCCGATCAGCTGTTCGCAGGCGGCGCGCAGCTCGGCCATGTCGTACACGCCGTCGGCGTGCTCGCGGATCGAGTAGCGGCCGCTGAAGTAGTAGTTGCCCTTTTGCCGGTTCAGGCGCAGCACGGCGTCGTCCTGGTAAGCCTGCTTGAGCATGGGCAGCTCGGCGCGGCCGATGGCGTCGACCGCTATCGTGACATCGGTCTTCTCGCCCACCAGGTGCAGGCTCAGGCCGTCGAGCGGGGCGCTGGCGTCGAGCGGGCGGATCTGCATGTGCGCCTGGATCAGCGGCCGGCTGCGGGTGTAGTGGGCGAAGAAGGCGGCGGCCTTGTAGGCGTGGCGGTAGCTGTTCCATTCGGAATCGCGCTCGGCGCTGATGACGATGCGCGGATCTTCGCGGCCATCGCCGGCGGCGGCCATCAGCGGCAGCAGGGCGGCTATCCATAGCGGCAGTGTTTTCATCGGCGGGCGCGGCGGCGGGTTCAGGGACTGCCGATTCTAGGTCAAAGCGCGTCCTTGCGCTCGTCTGCGCAGCATGGGCGTGGGGGAAATGCCACATGACTTCCGGCACTGTCATGCGGCGCCGGGGCTCGCGTATCATGGCCCGACTCATGCTCCCGCCAGGAACCTCATGCTGCACCGTTTGAAGCACAATCTTATCGGCGTTATCGGCCTGCTGGGCTGCCTGGTCGGCGGCGCGCTCGACGGCAGCCACTTCCTGTTGAAGGGCATCAGCGAGGACATGCCGCTGGGGCGCGCGGCCTTGTGGTGCGCCAGCTGGTTCACGCCGGCGCCGTCGGCGATCCGTGCCGGCACCGACCGCAACGACCTGACCGTCGAGCTGTTCGTGATCGCCTACGCGGCGCTGATCCTGTTGTTCGCGCTGCTGTTCTGGCTGCGCACCAGCGGCGCGGCGCGGCGCCTGGGCTGGCGCGGCGACGCCATGCTGCTGGCGCAGATGTTGATCGGCCTCAGCTATCCGCACGCGCTGCTGTACCTGCTGGCGGCCGAGCTGGGCCTGATGCTGCCGCTGCGCAGCGGCCTGCGCTGGCTGGCCCTGCAAGTGGCGTTGTTGACGCTGCTGTCGCTGCTGCCCTTGCCGGGCAATCCGACCACCGGCAGCGACGGCTGGGTCAAGGCGGTGCTGCTGGACCTGGGCACGATGGCACTGTGGCAGTGCATCGCCTACGGCATCGGCTACATGGCGGCGGTGGAGCGGCGCGGCCGCATCGAGCTGGCCGCCGCCAACGGCGAGCTGCGCGCCACCCAGCTGCTGCTGACCGACACCGTGCGCTCGGCCGAACGGCTGCGCATCGCGCGCGACCTGCACGATATCGTCGGCCACCACCTGACCGCGCTCAATCTGCACCTGGACCTGTCGCTGCGCCAGTCCGGCGCCGCCGCGCCGCCGGCGCTGGCCACGGCGCGCGCGCTGGCGCAGGGCTTGCTGGCCGAGGTGCGCGTGGTGGTCGGCAGCGAGCGGCGCGACCAGCACATCGATCTGCGCGAGGCGCTGGCGGCGCTGTGCGCCGGCATCCCGCAGCCGCGCATCGCGCTCAGCTTCGAGCCGGGGCTGGAGATCGCCTCGCCGGCAGTGGCGCATACGCTGTTCTGCTGCGCGCAGGAAGCGATCAGCAACGCGGTGCGGCACGCGGCGGCCGGCCGGCTGCACATCGTGCTGGCGCGCGCGGCCGACGGCGCGTCGGTGGTGTTGCGCATCGAGGACGACGGCTGCGGCAGCAGCACCGAACAGGAGGGCAACGGCTTGCGCGGCATGCGCGAACGCTTGGCGCTGCTGGGCGGCGAGCTGACGGCGGGCAACCGGCCGCAGCGCGGCTTCGGCATGGAGATCGTGCTGCCGGCCGGCGCGGTGGCCGCATGACGGTGCCTGTTCGCGTCGTGCTGGTCGACGACCAGATGCTGGTACGCAGCGGCATCAGCGGCCTGCTGGCGCTGACGCCCGACATCCGCGTGGTGGCCGAGGCGGCCGACGGCGCCGCTGCGCTGGCGGTGGTGGCGGCGGCCAGGCCGGACGTGCTGCTGCTCGATATCCGCATGCCGCAGCTGTCGGGCATCGCGCTGTTGCAGCAGTCGGCCGCGCTGCTGCCGCCGACCATCCTGCTGACTACCTTCGACGACGACGAGGCGCTGCTCGACGGCATGCGCGCCGGCGCCAAGGGTTTCCTGCTCAAGGATATTTCGCTGGAACGGCTGGCCGACGGCATCCGCGCCGTGGCGGCCGGCGCCACCGTGTTCCGGCCGGCGCTGACCGAGCGCACCCGCAGCGCCTACGAGAGCAGCGCGGGCGCGCCGTCGCCGCTGCGCGAGGATGGCGAGCGCCTGACCGCGCGCGAAACCGAAGTGCTGGCGCTGATGGCCGCCGGCTTCAACAACGGCGAGATCGCCACCGCGCTGGGACCGAGCGAGGGCACGATCAAGAACCACGTGTCGAGCATCCTGGCCAAGCTGGGCGTGCGCGACCGGGTGCGCGCGGTGCTGCGCGGACTGGAACTGGGACATATCTGATGAAGACAATCTGGGCGCCGCTGGCGCTGTTGATGTGCGGCGCGGTGCAGGCCGGACCCACCCGCATGATGATGCCGGAGGATACCGAGGACATGTACTTCGGCCTGGCGGCGCTCGACCTGGTCCACGCCAGGGACAGCGGCCGCGACATGACGCTGCTGCCGACGCTGTCGGTGCAGTGGAGCAGCGGCGCCTTCCTCGACCTGAACAGCGAGGATGGGCTGGGACTGGGCTGGCATCTGTCGGACGATCCTTCGCTGGCCTACGGCCCGCTGCTGCGCTTCAGTTCCAGGGAAGTGCGCAGCGATACGCCGGGCCAGCGCGGCGGCCTGGCCACCGAGGCCGGCCTGTTCACCTACTACCGCTACGCGCACAACATCCAGCTGGGCGCGCAGGGCATGGCCAGCAGCAATGACGGCGGCCTGGGCCTGCGCGCCCACCTGTGGGCCGAGGCGTCGACGCCGGTGGCGGCGCATCATACGCTGGCGCTGGGCGCGGGCATGGTGCTGGCCAACCAGCGCTATCTGCAAACGTACTTCGGCGTCACGCGGGAGCAGGCCGATGTCGAGTCGCACCGCCTGTACGCGCCGCGGCCGGGTGTGTTGAGCGTGTATCTGCAACCGTCATGGGAGTGGCAGGTGGCGAACAAGTACTACCTGAACACTTGGCTGCGCGTGAGCCGGCTGGGCGGGCAGGCCGCCGCCAGTCCGCTGGTGGGCCGGCGCAACCGCGCCATCCTCAGCACCATGCTGACCTACCACTACTGAGGCTCACATCTGGCGGAAGTGATGCAGGTAGCTGCGGCTGACCGGCAGCACTTCGTCGCCATCGCGCAGATGCAGTTCGGCCGTTTCATTGACGCCTCGCACCACCATGCTGACGCAGCTCAGGTTGACGATGAGCGAACGGTGGGTCTGCACGAAGCGCTCGGGGTCCAGCTGTTCGGCCAGTTCGCGGATGGTCTTGCGTATCAGCGCTTCGCCTTCCTCCCAGACGACCTGCGTGTATTTTTCCTCGGCGCGCAGGTAGCGCACCTGTTCGACCGGAATCAGGCGCACACTGTTGCCGACCGACGCCCGTATCCATTGCAGCCACTGGCGCGGTTGTGCGCGCTGCTGCATGCGCCCGGCCAGCTGGTCGAGCACCGCGTCCAGCGCGTGGCTGGCTTGCAGCGGCAAGGCCACCTGGCGTTGCAGGCGCTGCACCGTGTCGGCCAGCCGCCCGGCGTCGATAGGCTTGACCAGGTAGTCGATCGCGCCTTGTCCGAACGCTTCCACCGCATAGTGCTCATACGCGGTGACGAACACCAGCTGCGCGCGGCGCGCCAGTGCGCGCGCGACCTCGATGCCGTTCAGGCCGGGCATGTGGATGTCGAGGAAGACGATGTCGGGGCGGCATTGCTCGAACAGTTCCAGCGCCTCCTGGCCGTTGCGCGCATCGTCGGTCAGCGCCAGCTCCGGCCACAGGGCGGCCAGGTGGCTGCGCAGGCGTTCGCGCAACAGCGGTTCGTCGTCGGCGATCAGCGCCGTCACTGGCTTCATGGCTTAACTCCGGGATCAAAGTGTAGTTCGACGCGCACGCCGCGTGGCGTGGCTTCGTGCAGGTCGAGCCGCGTGCCGGCGCCGTAGCAGCCTTGCAGGCGCGTGCGCAGGTTGGCCAGGCCGGTGCCAGGCTGCGCCGTTTCCGACATGCCGACGCCGGTGTCGCTGACCCATAGCGTGATGCGGCCGCTGACCGGGTCGCGCCTGCCGCCGACCTCGATGCTGCCGCCGTCCATGCTGGGATCGATGCCGTGGCGGACCGCGTTCTCGACCAAGGTCAGCAGCGCCATGGCGGGAAAGCGCAGCGTCTCCGCCGCAGCCACATCGCTGACGGAGAATTGCATCCGGTCGGGCATGCGCAGATGCATCAGCTGCAGATAGGTGCGCACCAGTTGCAGCTCCGTGGCCAGCGTGGCGTCGGCGTCGCCCAGCCGTGGCATCGCCGCGCGCAGGTAGGCGATCAGGTGGCGCAGCACCGGCCCGGCGTTGTCCGATCCCGACGCCACCAGCGCCTCGACATTGGCCAGTGTGTTGAACAGGAAGTGCGGCTCGATCTGCTTTTGCAGCAGGCGCAGGCGGGCGTCCAGCAGTTCGCGCTCCAGCGCGTCTTTCTCCAGCTGGGTTTGCAGACGGTCGGCGCGCTCGCGCTGCTTGCGTTCCTTGCGCATCGCCGCCAGCGCAAACAGCACGCCGAAAAAGATCGACAGGAACACCATCATGACCTGGCCGAGCAGCGCTTGCCGCTCGCCCAGGTAGGTAATGAAGTTTGCTCCCTGCGTCGCCAGCACCGTGGCCAGGGCGGCGATGGGCGCGGTCAGCACCACCGCCATCAGGCGGGCGGCAGCGATGCCCAGCCAGTGCGGCTTGAAGCGGCCGGCCGCCGCATACGCCAGCAGCAGCGCCATGCCGATGAAGCCGATGCGGCCGAACACCGCATGGTAGGGCGTGCCGCTGAGCCGATGCAGCGGCCACGACAACAGGAGCGTGAAGACCGCCACCTTGAGCGCCTGCTGCCTGGTCGGCCAGGCCGTGTCGGCGGTGCGGGGGCGGGAGGTGGTGGGCGGCATGCGGCCACAATAACCGCTTCGCCGCCGCCGTTCAAGCCCTAAAAACCGTCGCTGGTCGCATGGTTGGCGGTGGCGGCACCGCGCCGGCGCGGCGGCGGGCTATCGTCGCAGCCATTCAAACACACGGGAGGTGGCCATGACATCAGAAAACTATAGCGGTGCGGCCTTGCTGCCGCCGTTCTCCATGCAGCGCTGGGCGGCCGGGACCCTGGCGCGCGCCGTGCAGTTCTGGTTTGCCGTCACGGTCGCCGGCCAGCTGATGTTCGCGGCCTACGCCATCGTGCTGTACGGCGGCGCCGCGCTGCGCGGCGACATGGCCGGCTGGAATGCGGTCATGACGCACGGCCATGTGCCGGGTGACATGGCGGGCAATGCCGCGATCGGCGCGCATCTGCTGCTGGCGGCCGTCATCATGCTAAGCGGCGCGCTGCAACTGCTGCCGCAAGTGCGCGCCCGCGCCCCGCGCCTGCACCGCGTGAACGGCCGCCTCTACGTGGCCGGCGCCGTCATCGCCAGCGTCAGCGGCATGTATATGTTGTGGTGGCGCGGCGCGGTGGGCGATGTGACGCAGCATCTCGGCACCACGCTGAACGGCTTGCTGATCCTGCTGTTCGCCGGCATGGCCGTGCAGCGCGCGCGGATGCGCGATCTGGCCGCGCATCGCCGCTGGGCGCTGCGGCTGTTCCTGGCGGTGAGCGGCGTCTGGTTCTTCCGCGTCGGCCTGATGTTCTGGATCGCCGTGCACGGCGGGCCGTCCGGCTTCGACGCTGCAACGTTTCGCGGCCCGTTCCTGAGTTTTCTCGCCTTCGCCCAGTGCCTGCTGCCGCTGGCCGTGCTGGAGCTGTATCTGCGCTGCCGCACGCGCGGGGCGGCGGCGCAATATGGCGTGGCGGCCTTGCTGGCCGGGCTGACCGTCGTTATGGGCGCGGGCATCGCGGTCGCCACGGTGGGCATGTGGCTGCCGCAGATGCACTGAGCGCGGCGCCGGCTAGGATTCGCCGTAGCGGCTGCGGATTTCCGCCAGCGCGCCTTGCTTCTCCAGGCGCTGGATGGCGCCGTTCAGCAGGTCGAGATCGGCCTGCGTGGTGCTACTCTTGTTGAGCATCAGGTGCACCGGCGCCCGCAGCACCATGAACGGCAGCTGCGTGATGGCCACGCCTTGCTCCCTGGCTTCGTGGCGCAGGGCGGCGGTGTCGCCGAGTATCAGTTCGGCGCGCCCGGCGTCCAGCATGCGCAAGCCTTGCTGGAAGCTGAGGAAGGTGCTCAGGTGGCCGGCCGCCAGCAGCTCCGGCTGCACGCGCGCGTAGGTCGGGCCATACCAGCCCACCTTGGGCGCCAGCAGCGACAGCTTTCTCTTGAGCAAGGCTTCCAGGCTGCGCACGTCGCGGTAGTTCGCCAGGTTGGCGCTGCGGACGAAGACGCCGACCGATTCATGGCGGTAGGGCAGGCTGAAGCGCGCGTATTTGCGGCGCTCGCCGGTGTCGGAGGCGGCCAGCAGCAGGTCCAGTCCGCCTTGTTCGAACTGGCGCTGGCGGCGTGCGGTCGGCAGTTCGGGCAGGAGTTGCAGCGTGCAGCCGGCTTCCTTGAAGATGGCTTGCACCAGCTCCAGGTCCAGCCCGGAAGGCGGGCCGTTGGGCTGGTTGTAGACGTAGGGCGGCCATTGCTCCAAAGCCATTTTCATCTGGCAGGCAGCGGCTGGCGCCGGCAATGCGGACGCGACGATGAACGCCATGACGGAACCGACGCAACGCGCTTGCATGGCGAAACCCTTTCTTGATCTATGGCTACAATTTGCCAGATGTGGAGAGAATGTCAAGCGTGCGCCTTCGTAGCGCACAGTTGCTACACTTGTGCTTTCTATATCTGGAATGCCTATGCCGGTGCAATCTTCCTCTGCCTTGTCCCCTGTCGTGTGCGATATCGACTGGCGCTTCATCGGCGCCGGCACGCCGATGCGCGACCTGGTGCAGCGCCACGCATGGGAGCGCACGCCGCTGGGGCCTATCGCCTCGTGGCCGGCGTCGCTGCGCACGGCGGTGGGGCTGGTCATGCACTCGGTTCATCCGATGTTCCTGTGGTGGGGCGAGCAACTGGTGCAGGTCTACAACGATGCCTATGTGCCCAGCTTCGGCCAGGGCAAGCATCCGGCCGCGCTGGGACAGGCGGGGCGCGAATGCTGGCCGGAGATCTGGTCCGTCATCGGCCCGCAGATCGAGAGCGTGCGCAACGGCGGCGAGCCGCAGTGGTATGCCGACAACCTGGTGCCGATAGCGCGCAACGGCCGCATCGAGGATGTCTACTGGAGCTACACCTACACCCCGGTGTTCGACGAGGCCGACCGCGTGGCCGGCGTGCTGGTGGTGTGCACCGAGACCACCACCCAGGTGCTGGCCGAGCGGCGCCGCCACACGCTGGACCTGCTGGCGCGCAGCCTGCTCAACTGCCGCGACGAGGCGCAGGTGCTCGACAGCATCGCCCATTGCGTGGCGGGCAATCCGGGCGACCTGGCCGGCGTGGCGCTGCTGCGCGGCGCCCAGGCCGATGCCGCCGCCCCGGGCGCCGGCGCGGTGGTCATCCGCGGCGCCGAGCTGCAGTTGTGCGAAGAGCTGACGCTGGTGTTCCAGGTGTCGCCGCGGCTGCCGATGGACCACGCCTACCGCCAGTTCCTGGAACAGATCACGGCCGCCGTGTGCGCCACGCTGAGCCGGCTGGAGAGCGACCGCGCGCTGGCCCTGGCGATGGCCGAAAGCGAACGCCTGAACGTCGACCTCAACCTGTCCTCGCGCATCAAGGATGAATTCCTGGCCATGCTGGGGCACGAGCTGCGCAATCCGCTGGCGCCCATCGTCACCGCGCTCAAGCTGATGAAGCTGCGCGGCGCCGACACCGCGCCGGAGCAGGCGGTGATCGAGCGCCAGGTCGAGCACCTGGTGCGGCTGGTCGACGACTTGCTCGATGTGTCGCGCATCGCCAGCGGCAAGGTCGAGCTGCGCAAGGAAACCGTGCCGCTGGCCGAGGTGCTGGACCGGGCCATCGAAATGGCCAGCCCGCTGCTGGAGCAGAAGCGCCACCGCCTGCTGGTCGATGTGCCCGGCGTGCGCTGGCATGGCGATCCGGCGCGGCTGGCGCAGGTGGTGTCCAACCTGCTGAGCAACGCGGCGCGCTACACGCCGGCCGGCGGCCACATCACGCTGAGCACGCGCGTCCGGCAGCAGACCGTGCAGATCCAGGTGACGGACGACGGCTCGGGCATCGCGCCGGCGCTGCTGCCCCACATCTTCGACCTGTTCGTGCAGGGCAACCGCCAGCTGGACCGCGCCAAGGGCGGGCTGGGCATCGGGCTGGCGCTGGTGCGCAACCTGGTGCAGATGCATGGCGGCGAGGTCAGCGCCTACAGCGCCGGGGAAGGGCGCGGCAGCACCTTCACCATCACGCTGCCGGACTCGCTGGTGCCCGAGGCCGAGGACGAGGCGGCCGTCGCGGCCGCGCTGCTGCCGGCCGGCGCGGGCGGCGCCCGCGTGCTGGTGGTGGACGACAACCAGGACGCCGCCGATTCGCTGGGCGAGCTGCTGGGCGCGCTGGGCTACGAGGCAACGGTGGCCTACGATCCGGCCCAGGCCATCACCGCCGTGGCCGCCGCCGGCGCGGCCGGGGCCATGCCGCAGGTGGCCATCCTCGACATCGGCCTGCCGGGCATGGACGGCTTCGAACTGGCCTGCCACCTGCGCCAGCTGCCCGGCGGCGCGGAACTCAAGCTGGTGGCGCTGTCCGGCTATGGCCAGGAGCACGACAAATCGCGCAGCCGGGACGCCGGCTTCGCGGCCCACCTGGTCAAACCGGTCAATATCGCCGAGCTGCAAGCCGTGTTACCGGTGGATGCCGATGTAAAGTTATCATAAATGGTTATGTTTTTCTCAAACCAGCCATTAAAATAGCCCCGTGGAAACTTTTGCGCGGGGAACGTTGTGGAACTGGTTTATAAGAACGAACAACCGCTATTCGGCCTGATGCTGGTGGTGTCGCTGTTGATCTGGGCCGCGCTGATGCTCGGCACCAAGGGCATGGCGCTGCTCTACCTGCTGCTGTTCGCGCTGTCCTGGTGCTTCGCCCAGTCGGCGCTGGTGTCCTGGCTGCGCGGCACGGCGGTGCGCATCACGCCGCAGCAATTCCCCGACCTGCACCAGCGCATCGCAGCCTGCTGCCGGCGGCTGGCGCTGGAGGTCGAGCCGGAAGCCTATCTGCTGCAGATGGGCGGCAGCTTCAACGCCTTTGCCACGCGCTTTCTCGGCAATCACATCATCGTGCTGTACTCGGACGTGGTCGACGCGCTGGACGACCGGCCGGACGCGATCAACTTCTACATCGGCCACGAGATCGGCCACATCAAGCGCAAGCACCTGCGCTGGTCGGCATTGCTGGCGCCGGCGTCGCTGGTGCCGCTGCTGGGCGCGGCCTACGCCCGCGCCCGCGAATACACCTGCGACCGCCACGGCTTCCACGCCTGCGACGATTTGAAAAGCGCCCAGGTCGGGCTGGCCGCGCTGGCCGCCGGCGGCAAGCGCTGGCGGCAGATGAACGCTGCCGGCTATGCCGCGCAGGCGCGCGCCTCGTCGGGTTTCTGGATGTCCTTCCACGAGCTGGTGGCCGATTATCCGTGGCTGGTCAAGCGCATGGCGGCGGTGCGGGGCCTGGCCGCGGGCAACGAGGTGAGCCAGCCGGCCCGGCACGGCCTGGCCTATGTGCTGGCGCTGTGCGTGCCGCGCCTGGGCGTGGGCGGCCTCGGTTCGCTGATCGCCGTGTGCGCGCTGGTCGGCATGCTGGCGGCGGTGGCGCTGCCGGCCTACAACGACTACGCGGCGCGTGCGCGCATGGCCCAGGTGGTCAGCGTCGGCCAGGACGCGACGGCGGCGGTGGAGCGCTACTTCTACGCCAACGGCCGCGGCCCGGCCACGCTGGCGCAGGCCGGCTACGCGATGGACGACCCCAGCCACGTGGTGCAGGAAGTCGCGGTCGATCCGGGCAACGGCGTGGTGCGCGTGCTGCCGTCCGATCCGGCCTATCGCGGCAAGGCTATTGCGTTCACGCCCAGGCTGGACGAAAATAAGCGCGTTGCCTGGCAGTGCGGCAGCGAAGACATACCCGCCCAAGTGTTGCCGGCCGACTGCCGCAACTAAACCCCTGATTGGACCCCTCTGTTGACCGCTCCCCTCGAAATCGCCGCCAACATCGTCATGACCGTCTCGATCGTGCTGGCCGGCCGCAACAATGTGCATTCGTGGTGGCTGGGCGTGGTGGGTTGCGTGATGTTCGCCGTGCTGTTCTACAGCGTCAACCTGTATGCCGACGTCGCGCTGCAGCTGTTCTTCATCGTCACCTGTTTCATCGGCTGGCTGCGCTGGGTGCGCGGCGACGGCGGCGGCGCGTTGCCGATCAGCCGCGCCAGGCTGGGCGCGCTGGGCTGGATGGTCGGCGTCGGCCTGGCCGCCACCGCCGCCTACGGCCTGATGCTGCAGGCTTACACCAACGCCTACGCGCCCTTCATCGATTCGGCGGTGCTGATGTTCAGCATCGTGGCCCAGCTGCTGCTGATGAGCCGGCGCCTCGACACCTGGCCGTTCTGGCTGCTGGTCAACACCATCTCGGTGCCGCTGTACGCCAGCCGCGGCCTGCACCTGACCGCCGCGCTGTACGCGGCCTACTGGCTCAATGCGCTGGTGTCGTGGTTCTTCTGGCGGCGCCAGATGCGCGCCGCCGCGTCTTAGATTCAATTGGCATATACAAGTAGAATTTAATTCGTTCCCTTCCCCGGCGGCGGTCTTTATAGTTCAGGCTCACAGTATCAGCGGCCTGTAGCCATGCATCGCACTCACGTTTCCACCTCAGCCTCCTATCGCCACGTCCTGTACATGCTCTGCATGGCGCAGTGCATGTGGCGCGCGCTGTAACGCCGCTTTCACACCCCCGTAGTCCCATCGAGCAAATCCGTCCGGCCCACCAGGCCGGCAGCGGCCGCGCTTTTGCACGCTTTTTCTATCGGAAAAGCAGTACCAAACCCACCAAGAGGAATCATGTTCAAACCACTCAGCATCACCCTGGCGCTGGCCGCCGCCTTCCCGCAACTGCTCCACGCCGAGGAGGCCGCCGCCGATCCCGCGCGCGTCATCGTCACCGGCTCGAATATCCGCGTCACCGAAAAAGAGGGCGCCGCCGCCATCGAGGTGCTCAGCGCCAAGGATATCGCCGCCAGCGGCAAGACCAGCATCGCCGACGTCATCCGCTCGCTGGCCGCCAACAGCGGCAACAGCTACAACGAGCAGTACACGGGCAGCTTCTCGGCCGGCACGGCCGGCGTGTCGCTGCGCGGCATGGGGCAGAAGAACACGCTGGTGCTGGTCAACGGCAAGCGCGTCAGCCCGTATGCGACGGCGCAGGATTTGCAGGAAGTGTTTGTCGACCTGAACAGCCTGCCGATGGCGGCGGTGCAGCGCATCGAGGTGCTCAAGGATGGCGCGTCGTCGATCTACGGTTCGGACGCGGTGGCGGGGGTGGTCAACATCATCCTGTACCAGGAATTCAAGGGCACCGAGGTGACGGTGGAGGGCGGCGAGTCGACCCAGGGCACGGGCCAGACCGACAGGCGCGCGGCCGTGCAGACCGGCTTCGGCTCGCTGGCGGACCAGGGCTACAGCCTGGTGTTCGCGCTCGATGCCCAGCAGCGCAGCAAGCTGCAGCAGACCGATGTGGACTGGATGCGCGGCAGCGATTTCCGCAGCCAGCAGAACGGCAGCCTGGCCTGGGTGCCGACCAATTACTACGGCACCGACGCCACCAGACTGCTGGGCGGCGTGCAGGGCCCGTTGCAGCTGACGCCGTATGGCACGATCAGCGACGGCAAGCAGGGCCAGGTGCTGGCCTACAATCCGGCCGAGTACAAGACGCTGATCCCGGCGGTGCAGCGGGTGCACGCGTCGGTGCGCGGCAACCTGCAGCTGACGCCGGAGCTGGTGGCCTATGCCGACCTGCTGTACAGCTACTCGCGCGCCGACCAGACCTTCGGCGCGCCGCTGACGGTCAGCAGCAGCCTGCGCGCCTGGAACCAGCAGACCCAGAAGCTCGACACCATAGGCGCGACGCTGCCGGTCGGCCATCCGAACAATCCGGGCACGACGCCGGTGCCGATCACCGCCACGCTGTTCGACCTGGGCCCGCGCCTGAAGGCCGGCAAGGTCGACTTCTACCGCGCGCTGGGCGGCGTCAAGGGCCAGGTCGCGGGCTGGGACGTGGACGCCTCGCTGGGCCGCTCGGCCAGCACGCTGGAAGAGACGGTGCAGAACTTCGTCAACCGCTACGAGTTTGAAAAGGTGCTGGCCGACGGCAGCTACAACTTCGCCGACCAGGGCAAGAACAGCGATGCGGTGCGCAACCGCCTGCGCCTGTCGACCCTGCGTCCGGCGCAATCGCAGCTGACCACGCTGGACTTGTCCGCCGCGCGCGACCTGCTGGACCTGCCGGCCGGCCCGCTCGGCATCGCGCTGGGCGGCCAGTGGCGCCGCGAAGGCATGAACTCGAACACGTCGAGCGCCGTGCTGTCGGGCACCGAGCTGCGTCCGGCCATCAACATCATCAATGGCCAGCGCGACGTGTCGGCGCTGTTTGCCGAGGCCAACGCGCCGCTGACCAGCAAGCTGAACCTGAACGTGGCCGGCCGCGCCGACCACTACAGCGACTTCGGCAACGCCTTCTCGCCCAAGGCCAGCCTGCGCTACGAGGCCGTGCCCGGCCTGCTGCTGCGCGGCACGGTGTCGCGCGGCTTCCGCGCGCCGTCGCTGCCGGAAATCACCAACAGCAATTCGGTCAGCTACGGCGCCGTGGTCGATCCGCGCGATCCGATCGCGCCCAAGCAGCCGCGCGGCGTGACCAATGTCACCACCGCCAACGCCGCGCTGCGGCCCGAGCGTTCGGACAACCTCAACCTCGGCTTCGTGGTCGCCCCGAGCAGCACCAGCAGCATCGGCGTCGACTACTACCGCATCAAGACGCGCGGCGTGATCGGCACCGACAACAGCGACGCCATCATCGCCGCCAACCGTCCGGGCCAGGTGGTGCGCGACGCCGACGGCCGCATCAGCACGCTGTATCTGCAGTACCGCAACCAGGGCGACCGCGTGGTGTCCGGCGTCGACTTCGACCTGCGCCAGAGCTACACCAGCGCCGCCTACGGCAAGCTGGACCTGCGCGCGCAACTGAGCCGCCTGTTCCGCTACGCGGCACCGCTGTCGGAAGGCGAGCCGCTGACCAATGGCGCCGGCAACAACTACCACGGTTCGCTGCCGGGCTGGCGCGGCGTCAGCCACGCCACCTGGGAGATCGGCCGCTGGAGCAGCACGCTGAGCTGGAACTACACCGGCGGCTACGAGCAGACCGCGCAGGCCGCGCGCGTGGGCGAGCACGTGTCGTCCAACGCCACCTACGACCTGAGCGTGTCGCGCAAGCTGGGCACGGCCACCACGCTGACGCTGGGCGTGCAAAACCTGACCGACAAGCGGCCGTCGTGGGATTCGTCGACTTCCTTCTTCGACTTTACCCAGGCCGATCCGCGCGGGCGTTTCGCCTCGCTCAAGCTCAACACCAAGTTTTAAACCGTTGCTAAACAGCTGAAATGAAGGGGTGACATTCACCGTCACCCGTTCTATCATGATATTTCCATAAGGAATTACCCCGGGGAGATACCATGCAATGGTTTTACGACTTGAGAATCGGCAAAAAGCTGATCGTGGCGTTCGGCGTCGTGATCGCGCTGACCTGTTTGCTGGGCGTGTTTTCGCTGGCCCAGCTGGTCAAGGTCAACCAGGCCTCCACCGACATCGCCACCAACTGGATGCCGGCGGTACGCTACCTGGGGCAGATCCAGTCCTCGCTGTCGCGCTACCGAATTTCCGAGGCCACCCATATCCTGCTGAGCGAAGAGGCGGACATGGCGGCCACCGACAAGTCGATGGCCACGCGCCTGGAAACCTTGCGCAAACAGCAAGCCTCGTATGCGGCACTGGTGTCCGAGCCGGAAGAGAAACGCATCTACGCCGAGCTGCAGAAATCCCTGGACGACTACCTGGCCAGCAGCAGCAAGCTGGCGGCGCTGTCGCGCGAGGGCAAGAAGGACGAGGCGCGCACGCTGTTCCGCGGCGGCTCCAACAAGCTGTTCCGCCAGGCCAACGAGCAGCTCGACGCGCTGGTCAAGATCAACGATGACGGCAGCGCCGCCGCCGACAAGGGGGCCAGCGACACCTTCTCGATGTCGCGCAAGATGATCATCGGCACGCTGATCGTGCTGATCGTGGTCAGCATGGTGCTGGCGACGGTGGTGGCGCGCATCGTCGCCGGACCGCTGGAAGAGGCGGTGGGCGTGGCCCGCCGCGTGGCCGAGGGCGATCTGACGGCCCACATCGTCAGCCACGGCAAGGATGAAACGGGGCAGCTGATGCACTCGCTCAAGGCCATGAACGACAGCCTGCTGCGGGTGGTCGGCGAAGTGCGCGGCGGCACCGACACCATCGCCACGGCGTCGGCGGAAATCGCCAGCGGCAACCTGGACCTGTCGGCCCGCACCGAGGGCCAGGCCAGCTCGCTGGAGCAGACCGCGTCGGCGATGGAAGAGCTGACCTCGACCGTCAAGCAGAACGCCGACAACGCGCGCCAGGCCAACCAGCTGGCGCAATCGGCCTCCAGCACGGCGGCCGACGGCGGCAAGGTGGTGGGCGAGGTGATCGCCACCATGGAATCGATCAGCGCGTCGTCGCGCAAGATTGTCGACATCATCAGCGTCATCGACGGCATCGCCTTCCAGACCAACATCCTGGCCTTGAACGCGGCGGTGGAGGCGGCGCGCGCCGGCGAGCAGGGACGCGGGTTCGCCGTGGTCGCTTCCGAGGTGCGCAACCTGGCCCAGCGCTCGGCGGCGGCGGCCAAGGAAATCAAGGGCTTGATCGACGATTCGGTGGTGCAGGTCGACAGCGGCACGGCGCTGGTGCAGCAGGCCGGCAGCACGATGGCCGAGGTGGTGTCCAGCGTGCGCCGCGTCAGCGACGTGGTGGCGGAAATCTCCGCCGCCAGCAGCGAGCAGAGCACCGGCATCGAGGAAGTCAACAAGGCCATCGTGCAGATGGACGAGGTGACGCAGCAGAACGCCGCGCTGGTCGAGCAGGCCGCCGCCGCCGCCGGGTCCTTGCAGGAACAGGCCGCCAACCTGGCCAGCGTGGTGGCCGTGTTCCGCCTGCGCTGAGCCGCGCCGCTTCCGCCCCACAACGCCGCCGGCTTCAGCCGAGCGGCGTTTTTTTCTGGATGGTCTGGCGGAAGGCGCTGGGCGTGACGCCCATGCGCTCGCGGAAGGCGGTGGCGAAGTTGCCGGCGTTGTTGAAGCCGATCAGCAGGGCGATGTCCTGCACGTCGATGTCGGTGTCGCGCAGCAGTTCCTCGCCGCGCCGGATGCGGGTTTCGCGGATGAAGGTGAACACCGTCATGCCGGTCTGCTCGCGGAACACCTGCGACAGCTTTTCGCGGTAGGTGCCGACGTTGCGGGCGATCTCGGCCAGGCCGGGCAGCGAGGCCAGGTTGTCGACGATCAGGCGCTTGGCGGCGTTGACGATGACGGCGTCGGGATCGGTGTCGGCCGCCGTGGCCGGAACGGGGGCCTCGCCGGCGGAGCTCGACGCGCCGCGCGGCTGGCTGGCGCGCCGGGCCAGGTTCAGGTGCACCTGGATGCGCGCCGCCAGTTCGCCCGGCGAGAACGGCTTGGCGACGAAATCCACCCCGCCTATCGACAGGCCCATGATGCGCTCCTCGTCGGCGTCGGCGCCGCTGAGGAAGATGATGGGGATGTCCTGGGTGACGGGATTGGCCTTGAGCAGGCGGCAGGCGGTGTAGCCGTCCATGCTGGGCATGCGCACGTCCAGCAGGATCAGGTCGGGATGCTGGGCCAGCGCCAGCTGGTAGCCCTGCAGGCCGTTGAAGGCCACCGAGACCTTGTACGGCAGCTCGCTCAGCAGGTCGACCAGCACGCGCTGCTCGAACGCGGAGTCGTCCACGATCAGGATCTTGCGTGTCTGTGTGTCGCTGGCAGTCTGCATGGCCCACCTTTGAGACCCGGTTGATAAGGTTTTGTCACGCCCTGTTGCGTATTATGCCTATCTTTTGAAATTTTTTAATAGATTTCTCCGCCAACAAGACGGGGCGGAACAACGGTCCGTTGCCGCGTCGGCTTGCAAGTTTGTTGCAAATTTTGCCTATCCTGAAAATATTTTTAATAGATTTCTACGCAATCAAAACCGCCGTCGCTTGTAGCAAAAGCTCATGTTTCTTAGATCGTTGATAATCAAATTGACCTTGGGATGCAGGCTATTGCGAACTGAGTTCCTCCATCCCGCCCAGGCTGCAACATCAAAATTGACCTATGGGAAACAAGTGATTTTTGGAGAGTCTGTTGCCTGCTTTTTTGGCCTATTTTTGAGGCTGGCCCAGAGAAGAAAAAATCGAGTTTTTCATAGGGGAAATATCAATGGCAAGCCACTCAATTTTCACCGCGCCGTGTTTGCTGGTTTTTTTTGCTTACTAACCTTGGAACCGAGGAGTCAAAAATGAAACATACCGACTTTGGCCGCATGCCTTGCCCCATCGCCCGCAGCCTGGGCAAAGTAGGAGAGTGGTGGAGTATCCTGATCCTGCGCGACGCGTTTTATGGTCTGTCGCGCTTCGATGAATTCGAGAAAAGCCTGAAGATCGCCCCGAACATGCTGACCCGCCGCCTGGCCGGGCTGGTCGAAGGGGGCTTGATGGAGCGCCGCCAGTACAGCGCCCGTCCGCCGCGCTATGAATATGTGCTGACCAAGTCCGGCCGCGCCTTCAAGCCGGTGCTGCTGGCCTTCATCGCCTGGGGCAACGACCACCTGGCACCGGAAGGCGCCAGCCTGCTGGTGGTCAGCCGCGAAACCGGCAAGCCGGCCGACCAGGTGCTGGTGGACGCCAACAGCGGCCTGGCCATCAACGACGAGGACTATATGTTCGCGCCGGGGCCTGCGGCCAGCGACGTCATGCGCTCGCGCCTGATCGAAATCAGCAAGCACGCCTAGCAAGCGTTCAACCCGCCGGTTCCAGCTGGGCGTAGACGGCGTTGGCCACGGCGGCCAGCGCCGCCTTGTCCAGGTTGCCGGACAGGGCGTAGCCGTAGCGCCCGTCTATCCAGTAAAACACGCCCACCTGGCCTTCCTGCGCAAAGCGGAAGCCGGTCTCCTTGCCGTGGGCCTGTTCGGTCGACACGTACAGCGTCAGGCGCGCGCCGCCGTGGTCGCGGTACATGAATTGCGCCACCGGCCCGCTGTGGCCGGGCAGCAGCCGTCCTCCCTCCAGCGCATAGCCCAGCGCCGCCAGTTGCGGCGGCTTCAACGGCGCCCCCAGCCGCTTCGACAGCCAGGCCACCAGATGGGCTTGCTGGTCGGCGCCCACCTCGACCGGGTGCCGCACTTCCGGCGCGTAGACCGCGTGCGCCAGCGCGGCGCGGCGCGGCAGGGCGGCGTCGGCCAGCCGGGCCGTGTTGTCGCGCTCGGCGGCGCCGTGCAGCAGCCAGCCGGCGGCGCCGCCGCCCAGCGTCAGCGCCAGCATGGCGGCCGCGCGCAGCATGGGCGGCCAGGCCGGACGTGGATCCCGGCGCGAGGCCGATGTCGATGCGGACGCCGGCGCGGCCATGGCCGGCGGCACGGGCTGGGCCAGCAGCGGATCGAACAGCGCGTGCAGCGCCGCGTTCTGGCTGCGGTAGGCTTGCAGCCGCGCCATGTCGGCCGGGTGCTGCGCCAGGTGGGCGTCGACTGCGCCGCGCCGTTCGGGCGGCAGGCGGCCGTCGACCCAGGCTTGCAGTTCGGCTTCGGTAACGGGGCTATTCATTTGACCACCTTCAGCGGGGAGGGCACCGGCTGGCCCAGCATGACCAGGCGCAGCCTTTCCCTGGCGCGGGACAGGCGCGACATCACCGTGCCCAGCGGAATATCGAGGGCGGCGGCCACGTCCTCGTAACGCATGTCTTCCAGCGCCACCAGCAGCAGCACGGCGCGCTGTTCCGGCGGCAGCTGTTGCAGCGCGCGGTCCAGGTCGCGCAGGGCCAGGCCGCTGGCGATGGTGTCGGCGCCGGCCAGCGGCAGCGCATCGTCGAGCGGCTCGGTGGCCAGCGCCGGACGGCGCAGCTGGTCCACGTGCAGATTGTGCATGATGCCGAACAGCCAGGCGCGCATGTCGCTGCCGCGCCGCCAGCTCGACAGCCTGTCCCAGCCGCGTTCGACGGTGTCCTGCACCAGGTCGTCGGCGTCGGCGCGGCCGCCCAGCAGCGCCCGCGCGTAGCGGCGCAGGCGCGGGATGCAGGCGATCAGGCGGTCATGCGCGTCTTGCATGGAGGCGCTTAGTTCTTGACCACGTGCCAGATGTCCTTGAAGTTGTCGCCGTTGCGCTCGCCCGGCTTGGTGTCCTTCTTGAACAGATAGAGCGGCTTGCCCTGGTAGGCCAGCTGCTTGGCGCCGTCCTCGCGGGTGATCACCGAATACGGCGCGGCCACATTGGCCGAGGGCGCGACGGCCGGCCAGTTGTCGCTGCACGGACCGTTGCAGGCGCTGGCGCCGCTGCCGACGGTGTCCTTGTCGAAGGTGTAGACGGTCATGCCGGCGGCATTGACGAGGATGCCGTCTTTTTTCATGACCTCGTCGGCACGGGCGGCGCCGCCCAGCAGCAGGGCGGCGGTGATGCAGAAAGTCAGGCGGGTTGCAGTGTTCATGGTCTTGCTCCTTTACGGGTGGGGGATACACTGGGTATACGCAAGGCAGGGCCGGATTATTCCGCCGTCCGGCAAATATTTTGCTATATCTTACGCCCGCAGCGGCGCGCACGCGTGTTTCCTTGAGTTAAATAAATTTCCATGAGGAACTAAAAACGCTTTGATTTCAGGGACTTAGACAGGGCTGGCGGAGTACCCACTAAACTGTGGAATAATGCTGAAACAGCGCATACATGCGCTAAGGCAATGGCGCCTGCCGCTTCGACCGGAAGCGGGTAGCACACGGTAAAAAGGGAAGTTATTTGGTGAACATGTTTGCGCTCGATGAAGAGCTGGCGCGCTGGCAGGCGGAGTTGTCTGAAGCGCAAGGCTGGTCGCGCCTGCCGCTGCTGACGGCGCTCGCCTGGCACTTGCGCCAGCGCGAACCGCTGCGTGCGCAATCCCTGTCCGCCGACATCGCCGCGCTGCTGGACCAGCTGCCGCCATCCGAGGCCGCCGTACAGCGCGCCCGCCTGCTGCTGATCGCCGCCGAGGCGCAATGGCTCAGCGGCGAGCTCGATCATGCCGAATACCAGGCCGGCCAGGCCCTGCAACAGCTGGAGCTGGCGGCCGAGTTGCCGGCCGAGGCCAGCCTGGTGCACGCCGACGCTTGCTGGGTGCTGGCCTGGATCGCCAACGACCGCGGCGCCAGCAGCACCGGCGACCACTGGCTGGCGCAGGCCGCGCAGGCCGCCCGCGCCGGCGGCGACCCGGTGCGCGTCGACGTGATCGACGCCGCCTCCGGCATCTGCCACACCTTCGGCGACTGGAAAGCCGCGCAGCAGCGCTGGAGCAGCCGCTTCAGCGCCGACCTGGGCGGCGTGGCGCCGATCGCGGCCGGCTGGATCAGCGACTTCTTCGGCACCTGCGCCTTCCAGCGCAGCGACTACGGCCGCGCCATCGGCCACCTGATGCTCAGCTACGAAACCGCGCTGGCCACCGGACAGATACGCCGCGCCATCATCGTCGCCACGAATATCGGCAACGGCTTCACTAGCCTGAACGCGCACGAAGCGGCGCTGGACTGGATGCAGCGCGGCCTCGACCTCGCGCGCCCGACCGGCTGGCCGCTGAGCATCGGCATGTGCCTGATGCAGACGGCGGAAACCCTGCGCCAGCTGGGCCAGCGCGAAGCGGCGCAAACGCTGCTGCGCGAAGCATTGAATACATTGGCGCCGCTGTCCGGATCGCGCGCCTACGCGGTGGCGCTGGAATACCAGGGCGACCTGGCGCTGGACCTGGGCAACCACGCGGCGGCGCTGGACAGCTTCACCCGCCTGGCCTCGCGTGGCGACGCGCTGGGCCAGACCGATTTCCAGAGCAGCGCGCGGCGCGGCCAGGCGCACGCGCTGTCGCACCTGGCGCGGCCCGAGGATGCGCTGGCCGCGGCACAGGGCGCGCTGGCGCTGGCGCGCGAACATGCCGACGCCTCCAGCTGCATCGCCGCGCTCAATGTGCTGGCCGATATCCACACCCGTCACCAGCTGCCGCCGCCGGCCGAGATGCAGGCCGCCAATCCGGTGCTGCATTACCTGCAGCTGGCGCTGGAGACCGCCGCCACCATCGAAGGCTACACCGTGCCCGGCGCGCTGCTCGACGCCACCGCGCGCGAGTACGCGGCCATCGGCGACCACGAACGCGCCTATGCGATCGCGCTGCAGGCCAGCGCGGCCCGCGACCAGACGCACAGCCAGCAAGCCACCAACCGCGCCATCGCGATGCAGGTGCAGTACCAGACCGAGCGCGCACAGACCGAGGGCGAACATCACCGCCAGCTGGCCGCCGCCGAAGCACAGCGCGCCGAGGTGCTGCAACAGACCAGCGCCACGCTGGAACACCTGAGCGCCATCGGCCAGGAGATCACCGCCCATCTGGATGCGGCGGCGGTGTTCCGCGCGCTGGACCGCCACGTGCACGGCCTGCTCGACGCCACGCACTTCTCGGTGTTCCTGCTGGAGCCGAACGAGGAATGGCTGACCTGCGCCTTCGGCGTGGAAGCGGGCAGCCCGCTGCCTGCGGTGCGCCTGCCGCTGTCGGACCCGAACGCCAACTCGGCGCGCTGCATGCGCGAACGGCGCGAGATCATGATCGAACTGGGCGAGGCCGATGTCACGCCCAACCTGATCCCCGGGACGCTGCCGACTTTGAGCCTGCTGTTTGCGCCGCTGCGCGTGGGCGAGCGTGTGCTGGGCGTGATGACGGTGCAGTCGCTGCTGGCGCGCGCGTACGGCGAGCGCGAACGGCTGATCTTTCGCACGCTGTGCGCTTACGGTGCGATTGCGCTCGACAACGCCAGCGCCTACCGCCAGGTGGCGGCGACGCTGAAGACGCTGAGCGCCACGCAGGAACAGCTGCTGGAAAAGAATCTGGAGCTGGAACGCGCCTACAAGGCGCTGGAAGAAGTCAGCCTGACCGACCAGCTGACGGGCCTGCGCAACCGCCGCTTCTTCCTGCAGAACGTCGATGCCGATGTCGCCATGAGCCTGCGCGGCTACGACACCGGCCAGCACCGCCAGCTGACCGAGTGCGACATGTTGGCGCCCAACGATCTGGTGTTCTTCATGGTCGATCTGGATCACTTCAAGGAAGTCAACGACCGTTACGGCCACGCGGCCGGCGATTCGATCCTGGTGCAGATGCAGGAGCGCCTGCGCGAAGTATTCCGCGAATCGGATTATGTGATCCGCTGGGGCGGCGAGGAGTTCCTGGTGCTGGCGCGCGCCACGCATCGCGACGAGGCGCGGGTGGTGGCCGAGCGCATGCGCCGCGCCGTGGCCGACCGCGATTTCGTGCTGCCGGATGGCGTGCTGCTGGCTAAGACTTGTTCGATCGGTTTTGCCTGTTTCCCGTTCCTGCCGGAGCAACCGCGTTTGCTGTCATGGTCGCAGGTGGTGGAGCTGGCGGACCAGGGCCTGTACATCGCCAAGCGCTCCGGCCGCAATGCGTGGGCGGCCTTGTACAGCACTGCGGCCACGCGCCCGGACGGCATCTTCCCGCGCCTGATGCAGCAGCTGGATCAAGCGGTGGCGGATGGCGAAGTGCGCCTGGTCAGCAACCTGACCGGGCCGCTGGTGCTGGGCGGCGAGCGCCGCCGCGTCGGCCTGTCCAGCGACCTCGAAACCTGAGGCCTCCGGAGGAGTATAGGCATGGGGTAGGGCATCCCGCTCCTTGTGGAAAAAGCCCGATTTCCACCCCTGCTTTTCCCTATTTTTCCATCGATTGAACTATCTCTTTTTCTCCCGGTCTAAATTGGGGAAAGCAGAAGAAAATAGGGGGGGAAATCGGATGAATACCACAATGACCGTGCAGCTGCCCACCGACACCGCCTACCAGTTCAGCAACGACTACGGCTACGGGGCTTCAACCACCACGTCGCAATTAAGCGTATTGGCGATATAGCATTTGTCGTGCGCTTCGTGGTGGATGGCTTGCAGTTCCTCGGCGCCCGGCGGCGCCGTGCCGGCGAACGCGATCACCGGCCGCAGCGCGATGCGCGTCATCGCCATTTTTCCCGCAGCGTTCTTGCCCAACTCGCCGACGGCGTGATCGCGATAGCTGTCGACCGTGTCCGCGCTTGGCGGCGATCGACAGGAAGAACAGCATATGGCAGCTGGATGCCGCCGCCATCAGCGCTTCCTCAGGATCGACGGCGGCGGCATATGATACTCCGCTGCTTGCTATACTACCGGCTTCTCCCTCATCCCTCCGAGCCATGACCAAGACGCGCTGCAGCTGGGCCAATCCGGCCAATCCCCTGTACCTTGAATATCACGACAAGGAATGGGGCGTGCCTTGCCACGACGAGCGCCGTCTGTTCGAGATGCTCAACCTGGAAGGCGCGCAGGCAGGCCTGAGCTGGGAGACGATACTCAACAAGCGCGAGAACTACCGCGCCGCCTTCGATCAATGGGATGCGGAGAAGATCGCCGCCTACGATGCCGACAAGGTGGCGTCGCTGCTGGCCGACGCCGGCATCGTGCGCAACCGCCTGAAGGTGGCGGCGGCGATCACCAACGCACAAGCCTACCTGCGCCTGCGCGCCAGCGGCAGCACGCTCGATCAATGGTTGTGGGCTTACGTCGGCGGCAAGCCGCTGGTCGCCGGCAAGGGACCGCGCCCGGCCAAGACGGAGCTGTCGGACCGCATCTCCAAGGACCTGGCCAAGCTGGGCTTCAAGTTCGTCGGCTCGACCATCATCTACGCCTATATGCAAGGCATCGGCATGGTCAACGACCACGCGCCGGATTGCTTCTGCCGGGCGCGCAAGTGATGACGCGTCAGGTGGTGTTCGACACGGACTTCGGCCACGGCGAGCGGTTCATGGATGCGTGGCGCGCACTGCCGCAGCAAGGCGTTCTGCATTACCTTGCCGTGACGCCGCACGTGCCGTCGGCCGACACCGTCGCCGATGCGCAGCTGCGCGCCCTGTGGCCGTTGAACGTGCCGGGCTTCCACCGCATTCTGCTCGACGATGGCCGCGTCACGCTGGACCTGTTGGTTGGCGCGCTGGATGCGGTGCTGCCGCAAATCGCCGCGCGAATCGACGCATTCCATGTCGCCGCCTCGTTCCCTGCGCCGCTGGCGCGCAGCCTTGCCAAGCTGGCGGTGCTGGGCGCGACACTACATGCCCATGCCCCGGACGAAGCGCTGGTGTGGGCGCTGACCGCCGCAGGTTTCGCCTGCAAGGCCGTCGACGGCACGCATGACGTCAGCGCGGTCTACCAAAGCCGCAAGCCGCAGCCGGAAGCGCCCCCCATGCCTGTGCGCCGCGCGATTGTGATCGGCGCGGGACTGGCCGGTTCCTCGGCCTGCCATCGCCTGTGCGCCAACGGCTGGCAGGTGACGCTGATCGAACGCCACGCCTCTCCCGCGCAGGAAGCGTCCGGCAACCTGGCGGGCATCTTCATGCCGCTGCTGTCCAGGGACGACAACATCCCCACGCGCCTGAGCCGCGCCGCCTACACCTTCGCGCTGCGCGAGTGGCGCCGGCTCGGCGGCGTTGGGCAGGCGTTCGACGGCGCCAGCTGCGGCGTGCTGCAACTGGCGCGCGATGCCGACCATGCGAAGGTGCAGCAGGACGTAGTGGCCGCATGGGATTATCCGCAGCAGTACGTGCGCTGGCTGGAAGCCGATGCCGCCAGCGAACTGCTGGGCGGCCCCACGCCGCACGGCGGCTGGCTGTTCGAGCAGGGCGGGTGGGCGCGTCCCGCGTCGCTGTGCGCGGCCATGCTCGATGCCTGCGGCGAGCGTTTGCAGCGCGTGTTCGCCGCCGAGGCGCTGGACCTGCAACGCGTGGACGATGAATGGCAAGTGCGCGGCCCCGACGGCGCCTTGATCGCGCAAGCGCCCACGGTGGTGCTGGCCAACGGCACCGGCGCCGTCAACATCGCTCAGGCGGCGGAACTGCCGCTGTCCCGGCTGCGCGGCCAGGTCACGCACCTGCCGGTGTCCGGGCACGCGCCATCGCCGCCGGTGCTGCCGCTGGTGGTCTGCCGCGAAGCCTATGTCACGCCGCCGTCGCAAGGCATGGTCTGCGCCGGCGCCACCTACGACAACGACGACGATCCGCAACTGCGCGCCGACAGCCAGCTGGAAAACCTGACCCGCCTCGCCGAGATCGTGCCCGGCGACGACGTCGCCGCGCTGGCCGCCACCGCGCCGCTGGCGGGCCGCGTCGGCTTCCGCTGCGCCGCGCCGGACCGCCTGCCGCTGGCGGGCGCGCTGCCCGACTACCCGTCCGCCGGCCGCCTCGAACGCCTGCGCGACGTGCCGCGCCATCCCGGCCTGCATGGCCTGCTGGGTTATGCCTCGCGTGGCCTGATCTGGGCGCCGCTGATGGCCGAGTTGCTAGTCTCTCAGCTGGAAAACACCCCGCCGCCGCTGGAGGCGATGCTGGTCGACGCGCTCGACCCCGGCCGCTTCCTGCTCAAGCAGCGGCGTCGCAGCCAGTAGACAGCCGCAGCGCCCGCCGTTGCGTTCGCGCAAACGCGGTGCGGCTGGCCGCCAGACCAGCGTTGGCGCTGCCATATTCAACAGGATATAATGCGCCACTGACAACAATCACAATCGCGCCAGGCGCCGTCCATGGAGAACCGAACGATGGATGAAGAAGATGCGCAGCACCACCAGGGTTCGCCGGAGCTGTTCATGTTCCTGGCGTCGACCGTGCATGACATGAAGAATTCGATCGGCGTCCTCAATGGCACGCTGGAGAATCTGCTGGCCGCCGCCCCCGCTTCGACGGAACAACCGCAGCAGCCCAGGCACGCCGACTACGCCCCGCTGGCGCAAATGCTGTACCAGACCAAACGCCTCAACGACAACCTGATCCAGCTGCTCGCCCTGTACAAGGACGTCGGCAAGCCAGGCTACCCCTTCGACCCCGCCGCCTGCCGCGTCAGCGAACTGGTCGAGCAGGTCGCAGGGCAGGCGCGCACGCTGCTGCAGTCGCGCGGCATCGCGCTCGATCTCGACTTCCCGCAGGACGCCATCTGGACGCTGGATGAAGACCTGATCATCGGTGTGCTGGTCCACGCCATCAACAACGCCATCCGCTACACGCGCGACCGCCTGCGGCTGGCGATACGCGTCGACGGCGACTACCTCGAACTGCGCGTCGAGGACAATGGCGACGGCTTCCCGCCGGCCATGCTGGAGGCCGGCGCCAGCGCCATGGACAGCCGCCGCAGCGGCGTCAACTTCCTCAACAACAGCAGCGGCCTAGGTCTCTACTTCTCCAGCGAAGTGGCGAAGATGCACAAGCACCGCCAGCGCGGCGGCAGCATCGCGCTGGAGAACGGCGGCATGTTGGGCGGCGGCTGTTTCATCCTGCGCCTGCCATGAGCGGCGTCGAAGCACTCACCGCTGCCGCCGACGGCGCCGTCGACTGGGCCGAGAAGCGCTACCTGCTGGTCGACGATTTCGTCGGCATCCGCCAGCTGCTGCGCGAATCGCTGCGCAACCTCGGCGCCAAGCACATCGACCAGGCGGCCAGCGGCGGCGAGGCCATGGTGCTGCTGTCGAAGACCCGCTACGACGTGGTGCTGTGCGACTACAACCTCGGCGACGGCAAGAACGGCCAGCAGGTGCTGGAGGAAGCGCGCATCCGCAACCTGATGCTGCCCAGCAGCGTGTGGCTGATGGTCTCCGCCGAGAAAAGCGTGGAGTCGGTGATGGGCGCGGCCGAGCACCAGCCGGACGCCTACATCATCAAGCCGATCACCGAAGGCGTGCTGCTGACGCGCCTGAACCGCGTGTGGAACAAGAAGCAGATCTTCCGCGAAATCGACCAGGCCTTTGCCGACAAGGACTACCTGCGCGCGGCCCGTTTGTGCGACGAGCAGATCGCCCACCACCCGCTGCACGAGATCGACCTGCAGCGCATGAAGGCCACGCTGATGCTCAAGAGCGGCGAGCCGGAACTGGCGCGCAAGGTGTACGAGCAGGTGCTGGAAGAGCGCGACTACAACTGGGCGCGCTGCGGCTTGGCCAAGATCCTGATGAACAACGGCGAACTCAATGCGGCGCTGACCATGTTCCAGGCGGTGATCACCGACAACCGCTTCTACATCGACGCCTTCGACCAGCTGGCCAAGACCTTCCAGTTGCAGGGCAAGACCGAGGAAGCCTTCGGCGTGCTGGAAAAGGCCGCCAAGCTGTCGCCCAATTCGGTGCCGCGCCAGCGCGCGCTGGGCCAGACCGCGCTCAAGCTGGGCAACATCCCGGTGGCGGAGAAGGCCTTCCGCAAATGCATAGAGATCGGCGAGTACTCGGTGATGAAGACGGTCGACGCCTTCTTCGGCCTGGCGCGCGTGTGCGCGCAGAAGAACGACACCAAGGAAGCCATACGCCTGCTGAACGCGGCGGTGCACCAGTTCGGCGGCGACCAGGTCGAGCTGCGCGCCAAGATCACCGAAGGCCTGGTCTATCACGAGACCGGCGACTACCGGCGCGCGCGCAAATCCGGCGACGAGCTGGAGGCGATGCTGGCCGACGAAACCAAGCAGCGGCCGGACACCGAGACCTGCCTCGACATGGCGACGCTGCTGTTCGCGGTCGGCGTCAAGGAGGCGCCGGTGGGCCTGCTGTGCTACGTCACCCGCAACAACCACGACAACGTGCCGCTGCTGGAGGACGTGCAGAAGATCTTCGACAAGGCGCGCATGACCGACGAAGGCATGGAGCTGATCAAGGCCTCGCGCAAGGAAGCGGCGGACATGATGAACAAGGGCGTGCTGCTGTGGAAGACCGGTAAGCTGATCGAGGCGGTCGAGTGGATGCGGGTGGCGCGCAAGGCGCTGCCGCACAATATGCGCATCCTGTTCAATTCAGCGCAGATCCTGATCTCGCAATTGCAGCAGACCGGCTATGTGCGCGAGCTGGCGGAAGAGGCGATCGCGGTGCTGATGCACGTCGACGCCATCGCGCCGGGGCAGCAGCGCTTCGCCCAGCTGATGGAACAGCTGGCGATGCTGGCGCCGGTGTCGGGCGTGGTGGCCGCTGCCGCCGCCACCGAGTACGAGGCGGCCAACGGCGCCGTCCACGATCCGCGCGAGTGACGGATCAGCGCAACAGCGGGGCCGGTGACGGCCTTGTTTCCGGGACGGCAAATGATTACACTGAATTTTCGGCGCGGCCCATGCCGCGCCTTGATTCGCTGTCAATATTGAGGGCAAATAAAGGGCACTAAAATATGCGCGATATCGCAAAAGAAGTTTATACAAAAATGAAAGTCGGCAGCGTGGCGTGGATACGTCCGGTCGCTGCCAAGGGAGACACCCTGGATAGTTTTCAGTCCGCGCACGACGGCGCCAGGCAGCTCGAAGAAGAGGGCTTGATCGATATCGAGAAAGTGCAGCGTCAGGCCGACGGCCTGATTGACGCCATCCGCATCCAGCGGCTGGCGTAGCAATCGTGATGGCTAGTTGACCGCCGGCTTAGCCTTGGCGGGAGCGGCGCGTTTTTTAGCGGGCGCTTTCTTCGGCGCCGCGGCCGGCGTGGCTGCGGGCGCTGGCGCAGGTTTGGCCTTGGCCGCCGGCGGCGTGGCGGCCGCCGCGAACTTGGCCGCCGTATCGCTGGCGCGCGCGGCGGCGCTGGCCATCATCGACTCGGACGCCATCGCCGTCGACACGGCCTGCTTGAATTGATCTTGCAGCATATTCCACCAGATCGCCGGATTGGCCATTGGCGCGGCTGCCGTATCGGCGGCCGGCTTGGCCGATGCTGACGCTTCCGGCTTGGCCGCAGCCGCTTCCGGCGCGGCTGCCGGCGCAGGCGCCGGCGTTGCAGCCTTGTCCTTGTCCGCCTCGCGCGCGTGGTGGAAGAAGGCCGACGCGTACGGGTTGGCGTCGAAGATGGATTTGTGGTCGCTGCTGTGCGGCTGGTTGACGGCGGCCGCCAGGCTGGCGCCGACCGACTTGAGCGTGGCGATGGTCCCGCGCTGCACTTCCAGCGCCTGGATGCTACCGCGCAGCATGCTCATGTTGAGGTTCAGCCAGGTCTCGACGGCTTTCAGGTCGCTGATCTTCTTGTCCAGCTCTTCCACCGACAGCGTGGGCGCCGTCAGCCCGGGCACACTCATGCTGCCCCACAGGCTTTTGACGAAATCCAGCGTATCCGTCATCACTGCTGCACCTGGTATGTTTGGCATTTGCGTGTGGGCCATGGAAGTCTCCTATAGGAATATCGACCAGCGTAGCAGATAAAGGCGCGTGCTTCAAAAGATTTTGACAACATTGCGATGCGGGGCGGATTCGGGCCGAACACGTTAAACTAGCGCCATGAGCTTAAGCACCCATCTATTCCAACGCCGCCGCCTGCTGCTATTGTGCGCGGCCACGCTGGCGCTGCATTACGTGGCGATCGATTGGGTGGGCGGCCGGCTCGCGGCGCAGACGCACCGGCCGTCGCCGCTGCCGCCGTCGTTGATGACGGCCCAGCTGCGGCTGGCGCTGCCCAAGCACGTGGACACGCCGCCTGCGGCCGAGGTGCAGCCCCTGCCGCCAGCCGCGCAACCCGCGCCCAAGCCCCGGTCCAAGCCGGCGCCGCAGCCTGCGGCCGAGCCGGCGCCGCCAGCGGCAGAGCCGCCCGCCGCGACCGACAGCTCCGCACCGACCGCATCGGCATCCGACGCCGCCACGGCGGCCGACGCCAATGCCGGCGCAGGCGCCGCGCAGGCGCAGACCGGCACGCCGCCGCCGCCGCCGCCGAACGCCGCCGGCGCCACGCCGGCCGCCGCCGTGCCGGTGGACGCCGCGCCGCCGCAGGGCATGCGCCGCTACAAGGTCAACCTGCCGCCGTCGGCCAGCTTCGACATGGACGTGGCCCGGGTCGACGCCGACGGCACCAAATGGACGGGGGCCGCCGCCATGACATGGCATACTGACGGCAGCAACTACACGGCCTCGCTGGAAGCGGGCATCAGCCTGCTGGTGACGCGGGTGAACCTGCTGGTGATGCGCAGCAGCGGCACCATCGACGATTTCGGCATCGCCCCGGTCAGCGGCACGCAGAAGCGCGCGCGCCGCGCCGAGACGGCGACCCATTTCAACCGCGACGCCGGCACCATCACGTTCTCGGCGTCCGAACGCAGCTACCCGCTGATGGTGGGCGCGCAGGACATGACGACGGTGCCGTTCCAGCTGGGCGGCATCGGCCGCGCCGACGTCAATCAGTTCAGCAGCGACATCGACATGCAGGTCGGCGAGGACAAGGAAGCGAACATCTTCCGCTTCCAGCTGGTCGGCGAGGAAGAGCTGGAGACCAGGATGGGCAAGGTCGTGACCTGGCACTTGAGCCGGCCGCCGCGTCCAGGCAGCTACTCGTCGCGATTGGACGTATGGCTGGCGCCGGGCCTGAACTGGTACCCGATCCAGCTGCGCAACACCGAAGCAAGCGGCGCGTTGACGACGCAGACCGTATCCAAGATAACGATGACAGAATCCGGAAAATAATATGCATACTTCCCCCACCGCGCGCCTGCTGGCCCTGAGCGCCGCCATCCTGTTCAGTTGCGCGGCCCACGCCGCCGCGCCGGACGCCGAACATCCGAGCGTCAAGCGCCCCTACAGCCTGCCGCCGTCGGCCGACCTCACGTACACCATCAAGGCCAAGCAGCACGGCTTGAGCATAGGCGGCACCGCCACCGTGCAATGGCGCGCGGCCGACGGCAAGTATATGGTCGCCACCGAAAGCCGCGCCGCGCTGTTCGGCAAGATCCTGGAAAACCGCAGCGAAGGCCTGGTCGACGACTACGGCCTGGCGCCGGCCACCTTCTACGAAAAGCGCTTCCGCAAGGATCCGAGCAACACGGTGTTCAAGCGCGATGTCAAAACCATCACCTTCAGCGAGGGCGACGAGAGTTATCCGCTCAAGGGCGGCGAGCAGGATCGCACCAGCATCCAGTGGCAGCTGGCGGCGCAGGCGCGCGCCACGCCGGACAAGTTCAAGCCGGGCAGCGAGTGGCATTACTTCGTGGCCGGCCGCCGCGACGCCGAGGTGTGGAGCTTCAAAGTGATGAAGAGCGAGTTGGTGCAGGTCGGCGCGGGGGAGGTCAACGCGGTCCACCTGGTCAAGGCGCCGCCGCCGGATGCGCAGGGCCAGCAGGTCGACCTGTGGCTGGCGCCGTCCATGGACTGGTACCCGGTGCGTGTGCGCTTCAACGACAATGACGGCGACTTCGTCGACCAGACACTGGAAAAGGCCGTGAAAAAGTAAGCTCCTGCTATACTGACGCCCCCGCAATCTAGTCGTTGCGATGCGTACAGAATGGCAAAGAATGATAGAAATTATAACAAGTGAGCTGGATCAGCAACAGCAGCAGGACAGCCTGCAAGCCCACTTCCAGCCGAATATCTCGGCCGACGAGATCGAGCAGGTCTACCACCTGAAACGCGCGCAGCCGCTGCTGCAGGTGTTCACGGCGCTGTTCCACGGCGGCTTCGACGGCGTCCTGGTGCGCCTGCTGGTGCTGCGCGAGCTGGCGTCCGACGCCGCCTCGTCCACCTTCTCGCGTGCAGACATCAACACCCGCCTGGCCTACCTGCTGCCGGAATCGCTGGAAACGGCGCTGATGCGCCTGCGCACCAACCAGCTGCTGGCCTGGGACGCGCAGCAAGCCGTCTACCGCGTCACGCCGATGGCGCGCAACGTGCTGTCGGCCATCGACGGCCTGCTGGCGCTGGGCAAGGAAGAAGACACGGCCGACATGGGCTTCCTGCTGTCGCAGGTGGCCGGCGCCCAGGTGATGGGCGGCGTCACCGTCGAACAATTGAACCACCTGCTGGGCCGCCTGGTCGACCTGACCGAGGAATTCTCGGACGCCATCGCCTCCGGTTCCGAGTTCCGCCTGCGCGCCTCGCAGGCCAAGTGGCACACCGCCTGCGACTGGGTCGAGAAGGGTTCCGAGATCCTGCGCGCCATCCTGTCCGATGAAAACGCCGACGGCGCCACCCACAAGGCGGCGCAGGCCATCGGCCGCGCGCAATCGGCGCTGCTCAACATGCAGGGCATGTTCTCGCGCGCGCTCAACCAGATCGAGCGCCAGCGCGTGCACCTGGGCCAGTCCGGCCTGTCCACCACCGACATCAAGCGCTGGCTGCTGCTGCACGAAGACCTGGCCTCGCTGGCCGAAGGCGCGATCGACCAGCCGGTGGTGCCGCTGTTTATCACGCCGGCCGAGATGATCGACGTCGCCGAGACCGAGCTGCTGCAGGACCGCGCCGTCAGCGCCGTCTCCGGCGGCCTGCCCACCGGCCAGGATGCGCCGACCACCATCAGCGACGGCCCGCAGATGCAGCGCGAGCTCGATGACTGGCTGGCGCGCCTGTCCGACTTCGCCGCGCTGGGCAACTTCCCCAGCATCGCCGACGAAGGCCCGAAATCGATCCCGGTGCAGGATTCGCTGCTGCCGGCCACCTTCGCCGTGGCCTCGTACCGCGCCTCGCTGCTGCCGCTGCTGGGCGACGCCGACGAGGCCCGCCTGCAAGGCGCCACCGCCGAGCTGGCGCGCCTGCCGGTCAAGTTCGCACCCACCGACGAAATGATACAGCTGCCCGATTTGCACGTGGCGGCGATGTCCCTGGCCTCCCTCTCACTGTCTTTGAATACGGAAGGCGACAAGTCAGATGAATGACGATTCCCAAATCCTGATCGCGCGCCTGCTGACGCATCAAACCCTGCGCCGCGACGACAAGCTGGTCAAGCGCGTGCTGTCCGACGAATTGTTCCGCGCCGAAGTCGACGCGCGCCTGCTGGCCACCGGCCTCAAACTGCTGGACAACGTCTACGCCGACCATGTGACCATCGCGCTGCACCGCGCCATCGAGCCGAAGATCTTCGGCGCCCGCGACGTCTGGCAAAACAATAACTTCGGCCTGTCGCGCGACGGCGTGGCCTTGCTGGTGGTGCTGTGGGCGCAGATCATCCTGCCCAAGCGCGAACGCCAGGAGACCCACCAGCACGCGGACGACGACCAGAACGACATGTTCGGCGTCGAGAAGCCGCTGCCGCGCGCGGAAGACACCTCGATCGGCATCGCCTACAAGGCGCTGCTGGCCGACTTCGGCGACAAGCTGGGCAAGAAGACCCGCCTGGACATGAACCTCGGCATCCTGGCCAAGCTGGGCTTCATCGAGCGCCGTGGCGACGTGATCGTCGAAGGCCCGCTGCTGGACCTGATGATGGATACCGACCAGCTGAAAGAGCGCATCATCAACGGCGCCCTGGCCGACGTATTCAAGCGCTCGCCGGCGCAGATCATTCCGGTGCCGCGCAGCGCTCCGCCGACCGCCGCCAACGACGACGAGGTGGCTGAAGAAGCCGCCCCGGACTCCGAACTTCCAGCCGAGGACTAAACGTGTTTCACATTAAATCATTAGAACTGGTCCACTGGGATTACTGGCAGCGCATCAAGAACATCCCGCTGGACGCCAAGATCATCACCATCGCGGGCCAGAACGGCTCCGGCAAGACCACCTTGCTGGACGCGCTGCGCACGCTGTTCGGCCTCGATTGCTCGATGGGCCGCACCTACAAGCACTACGCCCGCCACAGCGGCCAGCAGACCGCCTGGCTGCGCGCCGTGGTGGACAACAAGAACATCGGCAAGCAGCTGTCGAACCGTCCGTTCCGCAGCTCCGGCTTCTTCAGCGACGACGAAGTCACGCTGTTCTGCCAGATCCAGAAGAACGGCGGCGACTGGAAGCGCCAGTACCTTATGCGTCCCGGTAACGTGCAGATCGAAGACATCGGCGAGGCCGGCAACGACTGGCTCGGCGTCGAGAACTACCGCAAGCGCCTCGCCAACGCCGGCTTGTCGCCGGCGATGGCGAAAGTGCTGGCGCTTGAGCAGGGCGAAACCGACAAGCTGTGCGAATACGCGCCGCGCCAGTTGCTGGACCTGGTGTTCCAGGTCTTCGGCGACAAGGAAGTGCTGGACGCCTACGACGAAGCCAAGCGCCACCAGCGCGACACCGAAGTCGAACTGAAACGCTTCGAGTCCGAACTGGAAGCCTCCAAGACCAATCTGGAGGGCTTGCGCCTGCGCGTGGCCAACTACCACCAGTGGGAAGACCTGAACAAGGAACGCCGCAACCTGCAGGAAGAAGTGCTGCCGACGCTGGAGTATCACGAAGCGCGCGAGAAGCACGCTAACCTGAGCCGCCAGCTGCGCGATGCCCGCAAGCCGCTGATGCAGGCCGACGCCCAGCTGACCGACAAGCGCAACGCGCTGGCCGCGCAGGCCAAGGCGCTGAGCGACGCGCAGCAGCACGAGACGGTGCTGGAGCAGGAATCGACCGCGCTGCAAAGCCGCCTGAATCAGATCAACGGCAAACTCAAGCCGCTGGACAGCCTGCTGGAACAGAAGGTCCGCCTGCAAAAGCTGGCCGACGACGCCGGCGGCGACCTGGCCGCGGTGGCGCAGCAGTTGCAGGAAAAGGAAATCGAGCTGGCCCGCCAGCGCATGGCGCGCGACGCCATCGCCACCAAGATCGCCGGCGAGCTGTCGACCATCGCCGCCTTGCAGGGCAAGACCGCGATGCCGGAACCGGAAGCGCAACGCGCCATGCGCCGCGCGCTGAACGACGCCGGCATCGGCCACGCCATGCTGTCCGACATCGTCGAGGTGACGGATGCGCGCTGGCAGGGCGCGATCGAAGGCGTGCTGGGTGGCTATGCCTCCGTGGTGCTGCTGGATAAATCGTCCGACGCCTCGGCCGCGTACCGCCTGGCGGAGAAGGAGCGCTATCGCCACTTCATCGTGCCGGACCTGGTGCATGCACCGACCGTCAAGGACGACTCGCTGATGTCGGTGGTGAAGTTCTCGGCCAAGGTTCCGTCCTGGCTGGTGGAGCAGCTGTCGCGCATCACCCGCGTGGACACCGTGGACGCCGGCGCCAAGCTGGGCAGCCATGACGAGTGGATCACGCCGGACGCCTACCACCGCGAACGCCGCGGCGGCCGCTCGCTGTTCGTGGAAGCTTCGCGCTACCGCTTCGGTTCCGCCGGCCGCACGCAGCGTATGGAAGCGATCCAGAAATCGCTGCCGGCGCTGGAGGCGCAGGAAGATGCCCTGACCTTGATCGTGTCCAAGCTGGCGACCGAAATCAGCTCGCTGAAATCGCGCCTGGCCGGTGTCGATGCCGCCAAGGAACTGGCTGCGCGCCAGGAGGAATTCGACGAGGCGGTGCGCAACTCGGTGCCGCTGAAGGCGGAACGCACCGAAGTCGGCACCCGCTTGGGCGAGCTGCAAACGCTGATCAAGAACGCCGTGGTCACGCGCACCCGCGCCGACACGACCTGGCAGAACGCGCGCTTTGCGTTGTCGGAATCGGAAGCCGGTCTGCGCCTGAACAACAAGCGCCAGATCGAACAACGCGCCGACCACGCGCGCGCCTTGCTCGCGCTGCGCAAGGCCTGGCGTCACCTGCCGAAGAGCTGGCGTCGTCCGGCGCGTCGTGCGGGCCTGGTCAGCGAGCATCAGAACTCGCACCAGGTGGTGTTGCGCGTCCACTCGCTTGAGGCCAGCCTGGCCCGCAGCGATTGGGAACTGGACGCCACCGTGATCGACCAGTACCAGCGCCTGAACGACCAGCTGCACGGCCGCCAGTCGGAAACCGAAGAGCGCCGCTACCAGAACAACCGCGCCATCGAAGCCACCGGCAACGCGCGCGGGGCATACATGGAGCGGCTGCGCTACACCATCAAGACCTACTCCAAGAACATCAAGGAGCTGGGCGAGCTGGCGGGCATCGAGGTGCACTCCGATCCGGTGCGCCTGGAGAACGACGATACGCAGCTGGCGCAGGCCGGCTTGCACGTACGCTTCAAGTTCGACGGCAAGGGCATCATCGGCATGAACGACGGCGAAGCGTCCGGCGGCCAGCAGGTGATGAAATCGCTGGTGCTGCTGATTGGCTTGCTGAAGTCGGAAGATGGTTCCGGCGGCTTCGTGTTCATCGACGAACCGTTTGCCCACCTGGATATCCGCAACATCCAGCTGGTCGGCGAGTTCCTGAAGAACACCGATGCGCAGTACCTGATGACGACGCCGCTGACGCACAACACCGACGTCTACGATCCTTCGGAACTGACGCTCATCACGAGCAAGAAGAAGAAGGATACGGAGTGGGCGCAGCCTATCTTCGTGCTGCAGCGCCGTCCCGCCGCCGAGGTGGCGAAGGTGGCCTAGAAATCCAGCAGCCTATCCAGTTGCAGGGCGAGGGCAGCGGCAGTGTCGCTGCCCTTTGCTTTTTGTACCGCCTCCAGATAGGGCGCGCGCAGCTGGCGCAGCTCGTCGACCGAGCTGGCTTTTTCCACCTTCAGCTGCAAGGTGAAGCCGCGCAGGCCTATCGTGCTTTTGATGGTCTGGTTGTAGAACTGGTAGACGGACTGGAATTGCCGGACCTGCGTGGCGGCCGGCGGTTCGGGCTCCGGTTCCGGCGCCGGCGGCTCGGCCGGCGCTTCCGCCATCGACGCGTAACTGGTCGACAGCACGATGTATTCTCCCGCCAGCAGCTCGTGCACTGCGGCGATGGCCAGTCCCAGCCCTGCCACATTGCGCAGCAGTTCTTCCTCCGTACGACGGCCATCGATCAGCACCAGCAAGCTGCGCAGACGCGGCGCAAGACCGTCCCTGCGCGTCGCGATCTCTTCCCGGCCCTTGGCGGTCTTGTCGTAAATGGACGTATTCATAACAGTGCAAATAATTGCCGTACGGATACATTCAGCATATCACCAAATGTCACCAGCACCGCATGAAATACGATAGCACTGTCGTTAAAACGACGGCGTTCTTATAGCAGCTCGCCGGCGTCGTCTTTCGTCTCGCCGTCGTCCGGCTCCCAGCTCAGGATGTCGCCGGGCTGGCAGGCCAGCCGTTCGCAGATCTTCTCCAATGTCGCAAAGCGGATGCCCTTCACCTTGCCGGACTTGAGCAGCGACAGATTCTGCTCGGTGATGCCGACATAGGCCGCCAGTTCGCGCGACTTCAGCTTGCGCTTGGCCAGCATCAGATCGAGGTTGATCAGGATCGCCATCAGACAAAGCCCTCGTTCTCTTCGCGCAGGCGGCGGCCTTCCTGCATCAGCCGCGTGATCAGGTAGAACATGCCGCACACCAGTATCAGCATCAGCTGCTCGGAATTGACGCCGACCGCGAAGTGCTGGCCGCCGTTGCCGCTCAGGCGCAGCGCCAGCGTGCGCACCGGCGGTTCGACGATGGACAGCAAGGTCGCCAGCAGCGTGGCGCCGGCGAAGGCGCGCAGGTGGCCGATGGACTGCGCGGTGAACAGCTCGCGGCGGCGGAAGTTGAGCAGCAGCCGGTCCAGCCGCCACAAGCCCAGGAACAGCACCAGCATGGCCGGCAGCGCCAGCGCGGCACCGATGGCGCGCTGTGCGGCCGTCATCGCCAGCCTGGCGCCGAAGGGCAGGCCGATGGCGGTCATGTCGATGGTCATCGAGCCGATGCTGGGCGCGTAGGTGGTCCACGCCAGCACGAAGAAGGCCGCTTGCACGGCCACGCACAACCACAGCAGCGCGCGGATCAGAGTGATTTTCATATTTATCGTAATACAGTAAAAAATTATCGTTTTACATTAAAACTTTGTTGTAATATATTGTACATTCACTGGAGATAATTATGAAACTCATATTGGCGATGATGGCGGTTTTGTTGTCTGGATGTGCGATGCAGATCGGCGAGGGCAGCATCGTGCGGCCGGACCGCGCCGGGACGGTGCTGCCGCCGGGCCGGGTCGGCGACGGCGGCGCGACCGCCTACAAACTGGCGCCGCTGACGCTGGCGGCGGACGATGCGCAACTGGCCGGCGTGAGCGCCAGCGGCGACGGCAACGCGCTGACGGTGCTTTACTTCGGCGGCAACGGCTTCCACCTGGACCAGCATGGCGACCATGTGCTGGCCGCCGTCGCGCCGTGCCGCGCCGACGTGGTGATGATCGATTATCGCGGCTACGGCCGCAGCACCGGCGTGCCGACCATCGCCGCGCTGAAGGCCGACGCGCTGCGCGAGTTCGACCTGGTCAACGGGCGGGCGCCGGGCCGGGTGATCGTGCACGGGCAATCGCTGGGCAGCTTCATCGCCGCCTATGTGGCGCAGCAGCGCCCCGCCGTGCGCGGGCTGGTGCTGGAATCGACCACCACCAACGCGCGCGACTGGGCCAACAATATGATGCCGTGGTATGTGTGGCCGTTCGTGCGGGTGGAGTTGAGCGAGTCGCTGAAGGGGATAGACAACGTGGCGGCGGCGTCGGGCTATGCCGGGCCGGCGCTGGTGCTGGAGGGCGACGACGACGAGGTCACGCCGCCGCGCCTGGCGCGCAAGGTGTACGACGCCTTGCCGACGCCGTCCAAGCGCATGGTGATGGTGCCGGGCGCCGGACACAATGGCGTGCTGTCCAGCGCCGCGGTGCGGCCGGCCTACTGCGAGTTCGTGCAGCAGCTGGCGGCTAAATAGTTTATTTAATATCGAAGATGTCGATAGGGCGCGGCACCGGCTTCTGGGTGCGGCGCCAGCGCACCAGCAGCACGCCGTAGCAAGCGTAGAAGCCGCCCAGCAAACCAAACAGCACGGCCGTCAGCGGGTTGCCGACAAAGTCGGGATCCAGCGGCAGGTGGTCGTGCATGTGCAGGTAGGCTTCGAACAGGCGGTAGATCAGGCGGCTGATGAACAGCATCGCCACCAGCAGGCCGAGACGGCGGTTGGGCGTGTAGAAGAAGCCCTCGGCCGTGTTCTCCAGCCGTGTCAGTTGCATATTGCGGTAGCCCAGCGCGGCGCCGACGGCGGCGCCCACCACCAGCGCGCCGAAAGCCTCCCATTTGCCCAGCAGCGTCGCGGCCAGTACGCCCAGCAGGGCGGACATCGCGCCCGCCGCCAGGTAGTGGCGCCACAGCTCCGAGCGGGTGCGGCCCATCAGGCGCTTCAGGCGCGAGTAGATGCGCCAGATGGCCAGGGGCACCAGCAGCAACAGGACGATAGTAGGCATATCCATAAGCGATTCCAACGGCGAAATTCAAAGAACAGCGATTGTACGCCACTCCGCCTTTCCCCCACAGCGTTACAGATTGTCACCCAATATCCTGCATTGATTGACAATCACGGATAGCATAAGCAAACTGATCCGCAGCAGCCTCGCTTCTGGACCGAAAGGACTTCCATGAACAAACCGTTACCCCTGCTGCCCCTGAATCTGGGTTTGATGGCCGCCTCGCCACAGGCCGGCGCACAGGAAGGCGGCTACCGCCTGCCGCCCGCCGCCCTGATGGAGATCGTCGACGCCCCGCGCGCGCCGGCCCTCAGCCTGAGCCCCCAACGCAACCTGGCCGCCGTGGTGCAGACGCCGCCGCTGCCCGGCATCGCCGAAGTGGCGCAGCCGGAGCTCAAGCTGGCCGGCCTGCGCATCAACCCGCGCACCTGTTCCTCTTCCCGTTTCGCCTTCGGCACCGATCTCGGCCTGCTGGATATCGCCACGCAAAAGGAAAGCCGCATCCGCGGGCTGCCGCGCGCGCTGCGCCTGGCGGACCTGGCCTGGTCGCCGGACCAGCGCTACCTGGCTTTCTCGCACGTGGCCTACAAGGGCGAGCGCGGCGCGGTGGAGTTGTGGCTGGTGGATATCGCCGCGCGCAAGGCCTCGCGGCTGTCGGCCCAGCCGCTGTCGGCGGTGCTGACGCGTGGCTTCAACTGGCTGCCCGACAGCAGCGGCCTGCTGGTGCACTGGCGTCCGGCCGGCATCGGCAAGGCGCCCGTGTCGGACGGCATTCCCACCGGCCCGATCCAGCAGGACAGCGACGCCGGCGGCGGACTGCGCCAGCTGCGCACCTATCAGGATCTGCTGAAGAACGAGGCCGATGCGCGCCTGTTCGAATACTACGTGACGGTGCAGATGGTGCTGCTGGACCTGCACGGCAAGGGACGGCCCATCGGCGAGCCGGGGCAGTTCTCGCGCACGTCGATTGCGCCGGGCGGCCAGTATCTGCTGACGCAAAGCGTGACGCGGCCTTACTCGTACATCGTGCCCGCCTCCAGTTTCGGCGAGCGGGTGGAAGTGCGCGATCTGCATGGCACGGTGCTGCATACGGTGGCCTTGCTGCCGCTGGAGGAGGGCCTGCCGCCGGGGAATGATGCGGTGTCCGAAGGCGTGCGCCATGTGTCGTGGCGGGCCGACGCGCCGGCCACGCTGGTGTGGACCGAGGCGCAGGATGGCGGCGATCCGGCGCGTCCGGTGATCGACAATATCCGCGACCTGGTCTACCAGCACGCGGCGCCGTTCCGCGAACCGCCGCTGGTGCTGGCGCGGCTGACGATGCGCTACGCCGGCATCGCCTGGGGCCGTGGCGATGTCGCGCTGATCAACGAGCGCTGGCACAAGACGCGCGACTACAAGCAGTGGATGATACAGCCCGACCATCTGTCCACGCCGCCGGAGCTGATCTACGCCGGTTCGTACGAAGACCGCTACAACAGCCCCGGCTCGCCGGTGATGCGCGCCGACGGCAGCGGCTTCCCGCGCCTGCTGATCGGCCCAGGCACGACGCTGCTGCTGGATGGCGCAGGCGCCACGCCGGAGGGCGACCGTCCCTTCATCGACCGACTGAGCCTGACCACCAAGAACAAGGAACGCCTGTTCCAGAGCGCCGCGCCGTATTTTGAAAACGTGGCGGCGGTGCTGAACGACGAAGGCACGCTGCTGCTGACGACGCGCGAATCGCCGACGGAACGGCCGAACTACTATCTGCGCGACCTGACCAAGCCGGAACACCGTCAGCTGACGGCGCTGACCAGCTACCCGCATCCGACGCCGCAGCTGAAGGATGTGCACAAGGAGCAGATCCGCTATCCGCGCAACGACGGCGTGGAGCTGACGGCCACGCTGATGCTGCCGCCAGCTTACGACGCCGTGCGCGACGGCCCGCTGCCGCTGCTGATGTGGGCTTATCCGCAGGAGTTCAAATCGGCCGGCGCGGCCAGCCAGACCACCGGTTCGCCGTACCGCTTCAACGCGGTCAGCTACTGGGGGCCGGCGGCCTTCCTGGCGATGGGCTACGCGGTGCTGGACAATCCATCCTTCCCCATCGTCGGCGCGGGCGAGGAGGAGCCGAACGACAGCTATCTGCCGCAGCTGGTGGCGGACGCCCAGGCGGCGGTGGACGAGGTGGTGCGGCGCGGCGTGGCCGACCGCCATCGCATCGCCATCGGCGGCCATTCGTATGGCGCTTTCATGACGGGCAACCTGCTGGCGCATACGCGTCTGTTCAGGGCCGGCATCGCGCGCAGCGGCGCCTACAACCGCACGCTGACGCCGTTCGGCTTCCAGTCGGAAGAGCGGCCGTTCTGGCAGGCGCAGGCGGTGTACCAGGCCATGTCGCCGTTTAATAACGCCGACAAGATCAAGGATGCGATGCTGCTGATCCACGGCGCGGAGGACAGCAATTCCGGCACCTTCCCCTTGCAGAGCGAGCGCATGTTCCAGGCCATCAAAGGCCTGGGCGGCACGGCGCGGCTGGTGATGCTGCCGAACGAATCGCACGCCTACCGCGCGCGCGAATCGATCCTGCACATGCTGTACGAAACCAATGCGTGGCTGGACAAGTACGTCAAGCACGCCAAGCCGGCGTAGAATGGGGACGTGACTATGACTGGAGTGCCGACCATGGATACCGTTACCGCTCACCGCGCCCCCGATCCCGTACCGGTGGATGACCCGGCGCCGCCGGCCATCCCCCATCCCGTGCCGCAGGACGATCCGGTGCCGGACCATAATCCAAGCTAGGGCTTAATCGAAGGCCCAGGTGTAGAGCACGTCCAGCGCGTTGTTGGTGCCGGTCTGGAATTGCAGCGTGATGCGCGGGTTCAGTTTGTATTTGAGCTTGACCAGGCTGGTCGCCGTGCCCGCACCCTGTTCGAAGCTCAGGTAAGCCCGCGACGACAGGCGCTTGCCCACCGTGACCACTGTGCTCTGCAAGCCGGTGGCCGCGCCGGCCGAGGTGCCGGCCGCCTGGCTCACGCCCAGTTCATCCACGCCCAATGCATTGGCCAGCTTGCCCTGGCCGCCGCCGAACAGCGCGCCCGCCGCTGTACTGAGCAGCGCCATGTCGTTGCCGGCGGTGTTGTCGATGCCGTGGCCCAGCACCAGCCAGGCCAGCTTGTCGCTGTCCGATACCGACGGCGTCGACACTAGCTTGGCCACCGGCGCCAGCGCCGTGCCGCGTACTTCCACGCCCGCTTCCACATTGGTCTCGCTGAGCGCTTCGCCTTCCGGGCGGCGCCGCACGGCGAGGATGTTCAGGCCGGGGTTGTCGTAGGCGCCGGTGAAGTTGATCACGCCGCGGTCGATCGCCAGCTTCTGTCCATACGCCGCGTAGGTACCGCTCTCCACGCGGATGCTGCCGGTAACGCGCGGCGGCCGGCGGTCGGCCACGCGGATGCGCACCGCGCCGGTCAGTTGGGCGTCCAGGCCTTTGCCCTTGAGGTGGAAGGCGTCGCCGAGGTCCGCTTCCAGGTCGATGTTGAGCGGCTGGCCTTGCGGCGTCTTGACCGGCGCCGCGCCTTTGCCGACGATGACCACGTCGTCGCTGAGCGTTGGCGTGTTCTCGCCGGCCAGTTCGATGCTGGCGCGGTCGGCGCGGAATTTGCCGTCCAGCTGGAAGCGTTTGGCGTCGCGCACCAGCGTGCTCTGGCCGCTGATGACCAGGATGCGGTCCGGCCGCGCCAGCACTTCCAGTTTGTCGGCGCTGAGCTTGAGGCTCATGGTGGCTTCGTTGCCGGCATAGCGTATCCAGCCGTCGGCCTGGGCGTGGCCCTCGGCGCCGTCGAAGGCCAGCTTTTGCAGTTGCAGCTGGTCGCCGGCGAGGCGCGCCTGCAACTGGCCGTTGCGCAGCTTGATGCCCTGGTCCAGCCAGTTCAGCACCAGCTTGTCGCCGCTGATGTCGCCGTTCAGCTGCGGCGCGGCTATGGTGCCGCCGCCGGTGACGGCCAGCTTCAGCGAGCCGTCTACCTCCAGGCCGGGCTGGCCGGCCAGCGGCGCGAGCCAGGCCAGCGAACCCATATTGGCGCTGCCGTTCAGCGTGATGGCGCTGCTCTCGGCCAGGCGGCCGTCGTGCAGCTGGGCGGTGGCGTCGATGCGGGCCTGGCCGGCACGCGTGCCGTCCAGGTTCAGTTGCAGGCGCAGCGTGCCGTCGTTGACGTCGACGCGGCCGTCCAAGGTGCGCAGGCCGAGCGGCTGCGGCAGGTCGGCGCCGATGATGGTCAGGTCGCCCTGTTCGCGGTACACGTGCAGCATGCCGCCGAGGACGGGCGGGCTGCCTTTGCTGGCGGCCTGCAGGTTCAGGCCCCATTCGGCGCCGATGGTCATGCTGCTGCGGACGTTGTCGCGCCAGGCGTCGGAGAGTTGGGCCAGGTAGTTGACCGGCACGCCGGCCGCCATGCCTTTGCTGCTCCAGGCGGGGCCGGTCTTCGCCAGGCTGTCGATGCGGATGCTGCCGTCGGGGAGCTTGATGGTGGCGCTGCCCAACGCGATCTGCTCGGGATGCAGCAGGCCGGCCACGCCGCTGCCTGCGGGCGCGGTCAGTTTCAGTTGCGCCGGCGCGGCCAGTGTGAAGGCGAAGCGGCCACGGTTTTGCAGCGTGTCGATGGCGCCGGTCCAGCTGTCGTTGGCCCAGGAACCCTTGACGCGCAAGGCGGCGTCGAAGTCGGCGTTGCTGGCGCTGACTTGCAGCACATGGCCGCTGCGCGTGCCGCTGGTTTGCAGGCGGGCCTTGTCCAGCGTCAGGGACGGGGAGGCGTAGCGGGTGATTTCGATGTCGCTGACCAGTGGCACGTCGGCGTAGAGGTCGGCATCGGCGGCCTGTGTTGCACGGCGGCCCGGCTTGGTCGCTGCGGGGGCGGGGGCGGGGACGGCCGCCATCGCGATGGTGCTGCCCAGCGTGGCGCTGCCGCGTATCGTGCCGATCTGCTGCTGGCCCGGAGCGCGCAGGTTGCTGCCGTCCAGCGTGAGCGCGAGCGCCGGCTTGGCGCTGGTGCCGGACAAGGTGCCGCTGGCGCGCAGTGCGCCCGCGAACTGCGGTCCCAGCGCGGCCAGTTGCGGCGCGTTGAGTTTCCATTCCAGCTTGTCGAGCGCGCTGCCGAAGCTGCCCTTGGCTTGCAGGCTGTTGGCCGCCAGCCGCAGGTCGATGTCGGCGTTGCTGATGCTGTTCTTGTCGGCGTTGAATTTTGCGTAGCCGCTCAAGGGCGCATTGGCGAAGGTCGATGGCTGCAAGGTCAGGTTCAGGCCTGCGCGCCAGTCGGCGGCCAGCCGTGCGTCGGCCGTGAAGCCGGCGTTGATGGAGCCCGCCTGCGCCGCACCGAATGCGGCGGGATTGAGGCGCTGTATGGTTCCGTTCATTTTCAGCTCGGGCGTTTTCTTCGCGCCGGCCAGCGCGATGTCGCCGCTGGCGTGGATCAGGCTATCCGGCGCGGGGCGCTTGGCGGAGGCCAGGCCCAGGCCTTTGGCGTCGGCTTCGAAGCTGGTGCGCGGCGCGTCCATGGTGCCGCTGACGATGCCGCTGGCGTTGACGGCGCCGATCAAGTCGGCGGCCAGCGCGGACAGTTGGCGCGCGTCGATTTTCCAGCGCAGCTGTTCGCCCGCCGCGCCGAAGCTGCCGCTGATGTCGGCGGTGTTCTGCGCCATTGCCAGGTGGGCGTCGACGCCGCTGATGTGCTTTGCGTCGGCATTCAGTTTGCCGCTGCCGGACAAGGTCTGGCCTGCGAGCTTGCTGGCCTTGAGGTCGAAGCCTGCGGCGACCTGCCATGCGGGGGCGATGTGGCCGCTGGCGTTGATGTCGGCGTTCAGATCGGCGATGGGCAGGGCAGGGCCGAGCGCGGACGGGTCGAAGTGTTCGGCGCGCAGCTTGGCGCTGAATTCCTGCTTGTCTTTGAGGCTCACCTGGCCGGTGGCGGTGATGCTGCCTTTCTTCGCCAGCAGGCGGGCCTGGTGCAGTTGCAGCATGGCGTTGGCCAGCGTGGCTTGCAGGTCCAGGCGCAGGCCGTCCTGCGCCAGCCTGGCGTCCAGCGTTTGTTTGGTCGGCGTACTGGCCAGCGTGATGTCGCCGGCGACGGCGGTTTTATTGATGCTGCTGTGGATGTTCTTCAGGTCGAAGCGGTCGGTGTGCAGCGTGAACTGCGCGGCGTCGATGCCGGCTTCGGGGCCGCTGCGCTTGACGTGGCCGCCGCCGGTGAAGCGTCCCGCCTGGCCCAGGTCGAGCAGGACGTTTTCCAGTGTGGAGGCGGTCAGCGTGCCTGCCAGCTTGCCGCTGAAGGCTTGCAGGGGCAGGCCTTGCTGGTCCAGTGGCGCGGCCTTGTCCTGGTTGAGCAGGGCGAATTGGCCGGACAGTTTTTGGTCGGGCGCGATGGCGGCGCTGAGTTTGAGGCTGAACTTCGCCTGCGGCCAGCCGGGGTCGAAGCCGGCCGGGTCGAGATCGCGGCCGCTCAGGTCGAGCGCGCGCAAGATGACGGGATCGAACGGCGCCAATGCGGCGCTGGCGTTGCCGCTGGCGCCGTTGGCGCTGCCTTGGGCCTTCAGCGTGATGAGCGCGAGATTGCCGCCCGCTTCCAGCGACAGCTGCGCGTTGCCGCTTGCCGGCGCGGTCTTGGCTTGCGCCAGCGAGGCCTTGCCTTGCAGCGCGAACGGCTTGTCGGCGGCTATGGTCAGGTCGGCCTTCACGTTGCCGAACGCCGTCTGCGCGCTGGCGTCTTCCAAATGCCAGCTGCTCTTGTCGCCGTACAGTTTGAAGCGCAGGCGTTCGATGACGTCGCTGCCGGTGGCGCTGCTCAAGGTCAGTTTGTCGAGCCGCGCGTCGGACAAGCTGAGACGGAAGGGCGCCGCCAGCGATGCCGGCATCTTGGCCGGTTCCGACGGGCCGAGGCTTTGCACCGTCAGCGCCGCCACGTGCAGTTCGCTGATGGACAAGCCTTCCGAAAAATACTGCAACGGCGACCAGTTGATATCGATGTTGTCGGCGGTGATGACGCTGTCCTTGCTGCGGTACACCAGCCGGTCGATGTGCATGCGGTGGTACAGCGATCCGCTCACGCCCGTCACGGACACCTGCCCGCCGCTGGCGTTGGAGATGCGCTGCACCAGCTGCTGCAAGGTCGATTCGCGGCCCAGCAGCCAGACGGCGCCGGCCAGCAAGGCCACCAGCACCGCCAGCGTTATCAGCACGCGGCGCGGCCAGCGGCGGCGCGCGGGGGCGGGCGTCGGATTGTCTTTGTTGTCAGCCATCAGAAGGTGAATCCCAGCGAGAAGTGCAAACGGTATTTGCGTACCGCGTGGCCGTAGGCGACGTCCACGTTGATCGGTCCGACGGGGCTTTTCCAGCGGCCGCCGGCGCCATAGCCGGATTTAGGATGCAGCGCATTGAAGGTGTCGCCCGCGTTGCCGGCGTCGTAGAACACCGCCGCGCCGTACGTGGGCTTGAACCAGTACTGGAATTCGGCGCTGCCGGTGGCCAGGTAGCGGCCGCCGGTGATGGCGTCGCCTTCGCGCACGCCCAGCTCCTGGAAGGCGTAGCCGCGCACCGACTGGTCGCCGCCGGCGCGGAACAGGTACACGGCCGGCACGCCGACCTTGTCGCGCGAGGCCAGCCCGCCCAGTTCGGCGCGCAGTATCAGGTTGGTGCTGGTGGTCAGCGGCCGGTACAACACGCCACGCGCATAGCCGCGCACGAAGGCGCGGTCGGTCAGTATCGGCAGCAGCGCGCCGCCCAGCTGCGCGTTGAGCGCGTAGCCTTTGGTCGGGAACAGCAGGTTGTCCAGCTTGCGCCAGGTGACGCCGTAGGTCAGCGGCAAACTCTTGCTGGTGCTGGACGGGATGCCGTCCAGCGTCTTGGTCTCGGTCAGCAGCTCCAGCGACAGGCTGCGCTCCAGCAGCGGCGTGCCCCAGGCGCGCTTGCCGGCCACGCTGGCCACGCTGGTGACTTCACCCGAAATGTCGCTGCGCTCGAACGAGGCGCCGAAGCTGTCGTTGTAGCCTTCGGCCGTGGTGGGGAAGTAGAAGTCGCTGCGCGCGGTCTGCTTCTTGGTTTCCAGCGTCAGCGCGCTTTTCATGCGCAGGCCGAACACCGACAGGTCGTCGTAGGTCAGCGAGGCGCGGTTGCCGGTGTTGGTACTGAAACCCAGGCCGGCGCTGACGTTGCGGCGCTTGTTCTCGATCACGCGCACCAGCAGCGGCAGCGGCGCCATGGCCGCTTCGGCGTTCTGCGCCGGCGTGGCGGCGGCGGCGTCGAGCTGCTCGTTGAGGATGGCGCCCATGTCGGCGCTCACTTCGACGCTGCTGAAATAGCCGGTGTCCTGCAGGCGCGATTGGTAGGATTGCAGCGCCGCTTCGCTGTAGTAGTCGCCGGCGTGGATCGGGTTCAGGTTGCGGACGATGGCGGCCGGGTAGCGCTTCAAGCCTTCGATGCGCAGTTCGCCGAAGCGCAGCTCCGGGCCGCTGTCGAGCACCACGCGCAGCGCGGCCAGGTGCTGCTCCGGGTCCACCGTGGCCCGGCTGTCGGTCAGCTGGGCGCGCGGGTAGCGCGTCTGCACCACCTGGCGCAGCAGGCCGCGCTTGGCCTGTTCCCAGTCGGTCTGGCGGAACACCTCGCCTTTTTTCAGCGTCCATCCGGCCTTCAGTTTGGCGGTGTCGAACTGCTGGTCGGCCGGCAGGCCGGGCGTCGGCGCGAAGCCTTCCAGCACCAGGTCGATGTCGCCCACCCGCACCGGTTCGCCCGGCTGCACGCTGATCTGGACCTTGGGCGTTTCGCCGTCACGGTCCAGCCTGGCGCTGACGACCGGCGTGTAGTAGCCGTCGGTGGCCACCAGCGTCTTGATCTGTTCGGGCGCGGCGCGCACCAGGCGCAGCAGCTGCTCGCGGTCCATGCGCGGATTGCCGCGAAAACGCAGCAGGTCCAGGTTTTGTTCCAGCAGTTCTTCCAGCGGGCCGGGGGCGTCGATGTGGACGTCGTACTTCAGGGCCTGGGCGGCGGCGGGGGCGGCCAGGGCGGCCGTGACCGCCAGGCAGGCGGATACTTTTGCCACAACTTGTGCCAAAATTCGTGATCCTGCCAATTTTTTTGCTGGCAATGCCGGTAACATGAGACTCCATCAGGGTGTACGCTGACAGTCATGTTACCGGATTGCCTCAAAAGATGGCGTACTAATAACGTTGCAACACCTTGCAAGCCCTTGAAAGAACAAAGCAATGCTGCCTACCGATTCCGCCCTGGTCCTGTTTAGCGGTGGCCAAGACTCCACCACCTGCCTGGCCTGGGCGCTGAAGCACTACGCGCGCGTGGAGACCATAGGCTTCGATTACGGCCAGCGCCACGCCGTCGAGCTGACCGTGCGCCCGTCCGTGATCGCCAGCCTGCGCGCCCATTCGCCCGAATGGAACGCCAAGCTGGGCGAAGACCACATGATCGACTTGTCGCTGATCTCCGAGATTTCGCAGACCGCGATGACGCACGATATCGCCATCGAGACCCAGGCCAACGGCTTGCCGAACACCTTCGTCCCCGGCCGCAACCTGCTGTTCATGACGGTGGCCGCCACCGTGGCCTACCGGCGCGGCCTGACGGTGCTGGTCGGCGGCATGTGCGAGACCGATTTCTCCGGCTACCCGGACTGCCGCGACGACACCATGAAGGCGCTGCAAGTGGCGCTCAACCTGGGCATGGACACGCGCCTGAAGCTGGAAACGCCGCTGATGTGGCGCGACAAGCGCCAGACCTGGGAGCTGGCGCAGGAGCTGGGCGGCCAGGCGCTGGTCGACCTGATCCGCGACGGCACGCACACCTGCTACCTGGGCGAGCGCGGCGCGCTGCACGACTGGGGTTACGGCTGCGGCACCTGCCCGGCATGTGCGCTGCGCGCGCGCGGCTACCGCCAGTTCGCGGGCAGCGAGGTGTAAATGACCACCGGCGCCCGGGTCAGGCTGCGCCGCTTGTTAGCGGTGCTGTCCACGCCGGGCGTGCTGACGCTGGCGGTGCTGGCCGGCTGCCTGGGCGCCACCGCCTGGCTGTGGCAGGGCGCGCGCCAGGACGCCGAGCACGACGCCCGCGTCGATTTCGACAGCCGCGTGCGCGAGCTGGTCAACAATCTCGACCAGCGCATGCAGACCTATGTGCAGGTGCTGTACGGCGTGCAGGGGCTGTTCGCCAGCTCCGCCAAGGTCGAGCGCGACGAATTCCGCATCTACCTGGCCGGGCAGAACCTGAACCTGCATTTTCCCGGCATCCACGGCCTGGGCTACATAGCGCTGGTGACGCCGGCGCAACGCGCCGACCACGAGCGCGCGCTGCGCCAGGGCGGCTTTCCCGCCTTCCGCATCCGGCCCGACGGCGCGCGCGACTGGTATGCGCCCGTCATGTATATCGAACCCTTCAGCGGCAACAATCAACGCGCCTTCGGCTTCGACGTCGCCTCGGAAGCGGTGCGGCGCGCCGTGCTGGAGCAGGCGCGCGATTCCGGCCTGCCCGCCGTCAGCGGCAGGATACGGCTGGTGCAGGAAGAGGTCGAGCCGGCCCAGTCCGGCTTCCTGATGGTGCTGCCGCTGTACCGCCACGGGCTGGCGGCCGACACCCTGGCCGCGCGCCGCGCCGCCATCGAGGGCTGGGTCTACGCGCCGTTCCGCATGGGCGACCTGATGGCGGGGCTGGGCGGCCCGCGCGCCGCCGCGCTGGACGTGGAGATCTACGACGGCGAGGCCGTCGCCGCATCCGCGCGCATGTACGACAGCCATCCCGCCGTCGGCGCGCAGCAGCGTGGCAGCGTCCAGCAGATCAGCGTCGGCGGCCACCGCTGGACGCTGCGCATCGGCGCCGTGCCCGGCGTCGCGGCGCTGCCCGACAAGGCGGCGCCGATCGCCGCGGCCGGTGTGCTGCTGAGCGCGCTGCTGGCCGGCCTGACCTGGCTGCTGGCGCGCGGCCGCTTGCGGGCCCGCGATGCGCTGGCGCGCGCCGAGGTGCTGGCGGGCGAGTTGCGGGAAGGCCAGTCCACGTTGCTGGTGCTGGCCGACGGCGCCCAGCGCAGCCAGGCGATGTTGCGTAGCATCCTCGATTCCACCGTCGACGGCATCCTGGTCGACAATCTGCAAGGCGGCGTGCTGAACGCCAACCGCCGCTTCCGCGAGTTGTGGAACCTGCCCGAACATCTGGACTGGCAGGCCGACGGCGCCGCGCTGATGGCGCATATGGCGCAGCAGATGCTGCATCCGGGACCGGCCATGCCGCTGCCGGGCTTGCAGGCGGCCAGCCAGCTGGAGCTGCTGCGCCTGAAGGATGGGCGCGTGCTGGAGCAGCACACGCGCCGCCTGCAACTGGGCAGCGAGCCGGCGCGGCTGTGGTCCTTCCGCGATATCACCGAGCGTACCCAGGGCGAGCAGCGCGAGCGCACCCGGCGCCAGGTGCTGGAATTGCTGGCCACCGGGGCGCCGCTGCAAACCATCCTGGAGAGCGTGGTGCATGGCGTCGAGGCGGGCAACGAGGACATGTTGTGCAGCATCCTGCTGCTCGACGAGCAGGGCGAGCACCTGCTGGTCGGCGCCGCGCCCAGCCTGCCGGCCTTCTTCAACGCGGCCGTGCACGGCCGCTCCATCCATGGCGGCCTGGGCGCCTGCGCGCAGGCGGTGCTGACGCGCAGCCGCGTGATCGTCGAGGATATCCGCAAGGCCCCGGCCTGGGTCGAGTACCGCGACCTGGCCCTGCAGGCGCGGCTCGGTTCATGCTGGTCCGATCCGATCTTCGGCGCGGCCGGCAATGTGCTGGGCGCGTTCGCCATCTACCACCGCGATGCGCGCCTGCCCAGCCTGGCCCACATGGCGCTGATCGAGCAGGCCGCGCGGCTGGCCGGCATCGCCATCGAGCAGGCCCGGGCGACGGTGGCGCTGCGCGCCGGCGAGGCCCGCTTCCGCAGCCTCTACGACCATGCGCCGGTGGCGCTGTGGGAGCAGGACTGGTCCGGCGTGCGCACCGCGCTGGCCGAGCTGGCGTTGTCCGGCATCGACGACCTGGGCCGCTATCTGCAAGCCAATGCCAGCCAGTTGCGGCGCCTGGCTGGGCTGGTCCGTATCGTCGACGCCAACGCCGCCGCGCTGGCGCAGGTGGGCATGGCGCCGGAGCGCAAGGATGTTTCACAGCTGAGTCTGGCGCAAAACTTCGACCAGGCCGCCATGCCCAGCTTTGCGCTGGCGCTGACCGCGCTGGCGCAGGGCCAGCATTTCTTCGCCTGCGAGGCCAGCTTCGAGCGGCTCGACGGCGTGGCCCGGCTCAACGTGCTGACCCTGCTGGTGATGCCGGGTCATACGCACAGCCTCGATTTCGTCATCGTCTCGACCTTGGACGTGACCGAGCGGCGCCGCATGGACGACGAGCTGCGCCTGCTGGCCACCACCGATTTCCTCACCGGCCTGCCGAACCGGCGCGAGTTCATGCGCCGCCTGGAGGACGAGCACGGCCGCGTGCAGCGCGATGTCGAAGCCTGCGCCACGGTGTTGCTGCTCGATGTGGACCACTTCAAGCGCATCAACGACGAGCACGGCCACGCGGCCGGCGACGCCGTGCTGCGCCAGCTGGGCGCGCTGATGCGCGACGGCCAGCGCAAGATCGACATGCTGGGCCGCATCGGCGGCGAGGAATTCGCGGTGCTGTTGCCGGGCACGGCGCTGGACGCGGGGGCGGTGTTTGCCGAGCGTCTGCGCCAGCGCGTGGCCGAGGCGGCGATGCGGCTCGACGATGGCGTGTTATTGACGGTGACGGTGAGTATCGGGATCGCGGCGATGGGCCGGGCGGACAGCGCTGGCGATGCGGCGTTGCGGCGGGCCGACCAGGCGCTGTACTGTGCCAAGCGCGGCGGCCGCAACCGGGTGGAACTGCTTGATGTCGAGGCGGATCGGCCGGGAGTTCAGGTCCCGGCCGCTTCCGATTGAAACTGTGCTGAGGGTGGCTTAGACCGCGTGTTCCAGCGCCGCGTGCTGGTGTTGCTTGCGGCTGCGGTTGCGGAAGATCCAGTAGATGCCGATCGGGATCAGCAGCGGCAGCAGCAGGGGCGAGACGGCCGCCGCGACCACCACCGCCAGCAGCACCATGCCGCTGATCATCAGGATGCCGAGGCCGGCGAACAGCACGCCGACGAACACGGCCGCGCAGGTGATGGCCACGGTGGCGATCAGCAGGCCGCCGCCGGCAAACACGGTGCCGAGCAGGAAGCCCAGCGGGCCGTCGATCTCGTCGCCGTCGATGTTGACCTGCATGCCGTCACCGAAGATGGCCTGCCATGCGGAGACTGCCAGCAGGGTGACGAAGGCTGCGAATACCAGTTTTTTAGCGGTGATTTTCATGGCTGACCTCGGTGGTTAGGGTGGTTCTGTTGTTCTTTTGCCGTTTGGCATGGTTGAACTTTAGCGAGCGCGCCCCGCGCCAGCCAGCGGATTGCGACAGACCGGCAAATTGGCGGCATGGAATGCGCATCAGGCGCGACGAGCGGGGGATTGTTCCTTGATTTAAAGTTATCCCTGCCTATACTGATAACCTGACCAGTGCAGGGAGGGCTTTAACATGGCTAGTCTAGAATTAATCGAGGGTCAATCGATATCCTCGGTGTGTCACCGGAGGCAGCGCCAGCGTAGCGCCCAGCATCTCTCCGGCGGAGGACCCAAAGGCCCGCCATCGGCGCCGCCCACGATACCGCCTATCATCATTACGCCGTTCAGCTATCAGATGCCGGAGCCGGCCATCGATCCGCGCATCACGCCGCTGCGGCCGCCCATCATGCCGCCGCCGCGGCCTTGTATCTCCTGCTGAGACCAGACCCCAGGCGCACGACGAAAAAAAAGCCCGCATCATGCGGGCTTTTGTGCTGGCCTGAGCGTTCAGGCGCGGGAGCGGCGGCGGCGGGCGGCAACGCCCACCAGTGCCAGTCCCGCCAGCATCATGGCGTAGGTTTCGGGTTCCGGCACCGCCGTTATCCGGTACAGGCCGGCGTTCGAGCTGGCTTGCAGGTGGGTGAAGAATTTTTCGATGCCGCTGCTGCCGGCATTGAACTCGTAGAACGCCGTGCCGTTGCCCGGCCCGCCGGTACCGTTGCCGAAGTGCAGGCCGACGATGACGTCGCCGGTCAGCGCGTGGCCGAAGTCATAGGTCGTGATGTGGCTCGAAGGGTTCATGACGACATTGATCGACTCGATCGGAGCACCACTTTGGCCGGGGAAGGCGAAGTGCGCCGCCAGCAGGTTTTTCACCGCCAGCTTGTCGGCCGGCGAATCGTCGATCAGGTTGCCCGCGACGAAACCGTAGCATTTTGATACCGTCACGCCCGGCACCTCAAAGAAAATATCGCCCAGCGTGCAATCGGCCAGGGAGGCGCCTGCCGACGCCGCGCCGGACACCGCGAACAGGGCGGCGGCTGCTATTTTTGGCAAGAGTGATTTCATGTCTATTCCTTTTCAGTAAAAGCGTGGGGTGGCTTGGTTGCTCTTTCGACGGCTGGCGCAACCCAGCAGACCGAGGCCGGTCAACAGCATGGCGTAGGTTTCCGGTTCGGGGACGGCGGCGATGTAGGAGTGGTTGTCCGATTCGAAGGCGTTCTGGTTGGCCGAGAACGTGACCTTGGTGATGTGCGTGCCGCCGGTGGTGAAGAAGTTCATGTAGAAGCCGACCGCCTGATTGCCGTTGGCCATCAGGCTGAGGGCGCCCGCCATCGCGACGCCATTGATCTGCAGCACCATCGTGTTGCCGCTGTACATGGTCACGATGTTGTAGTCGTCGGGCGAACCCATGTAGTAGCCGAAATAGTCCACCCCGTAGCCGCCGAAGCTGACGCTGGACGACGAAGGCTGGCCGTTGCTGACGCCGACCGAGAAGAAGGCGGTGGGGTCGCCCGGCGGCTGGGCGGCGTAGCCGGGATTGCCCGGCGACGGGATCAGCGCACCCAGTTGATCGTAGGTGGCGAAACCGATCGGCAGCAGGCCGTCATCGAAGGTGTTGGTGGTGACGCCGCCGACACCGGAGGTGGGGCCGGCCGAGGCGTTGTAGACGACACCGGCACTGGCGCTGAAGGCTGCGCCCGCCAGGCCGATGGCCAGCAGGGTTTTGGAAATGGACATGTTGAACGTTCCTTTTATGAGGTCGCTAGGCGTTGAAACCGGGCTTGCGCTTTTATTAACTACTGGAAACTGGTGATTCAAGATTGATAATAGTCATGTTCCCTTGTTAATGCCTGCTGAGATTTAGAGGGTCTCATCGGTTTTTGTGAATTTTCCCCAGGATTTGTTACGCCGGACGCTGCCACGCCCGTGGCCGAGGCGGGCAGCAGGGTAGATGACGAAAACACAATCACTGTTGCGCTTAATGCACAATCTGGCGGCCAGAGTTTTTGCACCATTGCCGACTTTCTATTGTTGTTACGGGGCGGGCCGCTTATTATTTCACCCCAGCCAACTTTCACCACGAGCCATTAGCATGAGCGCAGACTACCCCGATACCGACGAGCAACACGACGACGCCCCGATCCAGGAGGCACGCGTATGGCAGGGGAATGGCTGGACCGCGCGCGTCATCAAGAACGATGACGACGAAGGCTGGGCGGTGGCGATGATCAAGGATGGCGAGCCGGAACCGGCGCTGGTCGGACCGTGGACCATGGGCCGCGACAAGAAGAACCCCAAGCCGCTGGACGTCAACGCCTTCAACACCCTGGTCAAGACCGCCAACGAGGTGATACGCCGCCACGAGCAGCAATTGCATGCGCAGCTGCACAAGAATGTGTTCGTCAGCACCGATGACGGCCAGATCAAGGTCAACCTGGACATCGTGCCGGACGAGGACGACGCCTACGCCACCCTGACCGCCTTCGACCAGTACGGCGAAGAGCTGGCCCAGGTGCGGGTGGCCCCGACCTTCAAGCTGAGCGTGACCAGCGCCTCGGCCTGGATAGACGGTGGCTATCGAAAACCATAGTTACTTGCGACATTTGTTCTTTACTGGAATTAAGATTTCATTAAGTAAAGGTGTAAGCGAATGTAACTTTCAATTGTGCGGGGCCTTCCAAAATTGACGAGGCTGCTACATTTTGATCTCTTTTTTTTAGGAGATCCTTATGACTAAACTCAAAGCCTTGGCTGGCGCTTTCGTGCTAGGCAGTGCCGCCCTGTTGTCGCAAAGCGCGATGGCTGCCGACATCAGCAATCCGGACGCACCGCTGGATCTGAGCTCCGGCTCCGACTTCTTCGGTCACTTCGTTACCGGCAATAACGCCGGCAACACCTTCTCCGACCGTTACACCTTCACCCTGACCGGCAACAGCATCCTGACCTCGGATCTGTCTTCGTTCTCGGGCAACGCCAAGAACGGCCTGGACATCACCAGCCTGGGCCTGTTCAACGCGAACGGCCTGGTGCTCAAGGGCACCCAGGTATCGACCGGCGACATCGACGTCTGGACGCTGGCTTCGGGTCCCCTGAGCGCAGGCAGCTACTTCCTGCAGATCAGCGGCACCGTGATGTCGAAAGCTGCCGGCGTGTACTCGGCCGGCGCCACCGTTTCGGCCGTGCCGGAACCAGCGACCTACGGCATGATGCTGGGCGGCCTGGCGCTGGTTGGCGCCGTCGCTGCACGTCGCAAGGCTAAGCAAGACGACGCCGCGTAAGCTGCATTTCGCTTGACCCCGACAGCCAGGCCGTTCCCACGGTCTGGCTGTTTTTGTTTCTGTGGCCGGGCCGGGCTGGACCTGCTAGTATTTCCTATGCGCATTACCTCACTATAGGAAAATCGATGGAAAGTCGCCTCACCCGCCTGGAAGCCGTTCAAACGATGTTGCTCGAAATCGGGCAGAAGTCGAGCAGCTGCACCGATATCAGCGAGTTCCTGCAGGCCGTGCACGCGGCGCTGGGGCGCATCATGTACGCGGCCAACTTCTTCGTGGCCTTGAGCGACCGCGACGGTCCGGTCAACCAGGTGCGCTTCGTGTATTTCGTCGACGAGGTCGACGAGCCGCCCAGCCGCGACGAATTGTTCGAGCTGGTCGAGGGCGAATCGCCGACCGCCACCGTGATCGCCAGCCGCGAGCGCATGGTGATGACGGCGGCCGAGCACCAGTCGCGGCGCGAGGCCAATGCCGGCTTCGGCATCGGCACCATCGCCGAACACTGGATGGGCTGCCCGCTGCTGGACCAGAACCACCAGGCGCTGGGCGCCATCGTCATCCAGAGCTACGACAAGCAGCACACCTTCAACGAGGAAGACCAGGCGCTGTTCGGGCTGATCGCCAACCACGTGTCGAGCGCGCTGCAGCACTTGCAGAGCATGGACAGGCTGGAGCGCGCTGTGCAGGAGCGCACCGCCCAGCTGTCGCACGAGGTGGCCGAGCGCCGCCGCGCCGAAAACATCCAGCGCGCGCTGTACGAGCTGGCCAACCTGTCGGCCACGGCCACCGGCGGCAGCCGCCTGAACCAGCGGCTGCACCAGATCATCAGCGAGCTGGTGCCGGCGCAGAACTTCCTCATGGCGCTGTACCACCCGGACACCAAGGAAATCAGCATCCCGTATTTTGTCGACGAGAAGGACGAGCACGCGCCGGTCAAGCGCTTCGACTTCGGCCTCGGCATGTCGTCGTATGTATTGCAGCGCAAGCAGGCCATGTTGCTGGACCGCGCCGGCTACACCGCGCTGGTGGACAGCGGCGAGATGGAGCACCCGCTGGGCAATGTCGACATTTCCAGCTGGATGGGGGCGCCGATGCTGCTGGGCGATGTGGCCTATGGCGTCATCATCGTGCAGAGCTATGACGACTCGGTGGTCTACACCCAGGCCGACCTCGACATCCTGGCCTTCATGGCCAGCCATGTGGCGGTGGCGATCGCGCGCATGCAGGCCGACCGCGAGATCCGCCGCGCCAAGGAAACGCTGGAAGAGCAGAACGCCGCGCTGGAAAACGCGCTGACCTCGCTCAAGGATGCGCAGGGTGAGCTGGTGCGGCAGGAGAAGCTGGCCTCGCTGGGCCGGCTGGTGGCGGGCGTGGCGCACGAGATCAACACGCCGCTGGGCATCTGCGTGACGGCCACCAGCCATCTGGTGGAAGAGCTCAAGCTGACGCGCGAAGACCTGGCCGCCGGCACGCTGGACGAGGACGGCCTGAACCAGTTCTTCGAGATCATCGACCAGTCGCTGCGCATCATGACCACCAACACGCAGCGCGCGGCGGCGCTGGTGCGCAGCTTCAAGCAGGTGGCGGTGGACCAGTCGTCCGACGATATCCGCAGCTTCAACCTGCGCAAATACCTGGACGAGGTGCTGCTGTCGCTGCAGCCCAAGCTGAAGGGCAAGCCGATCGCGGTCGAGATCGCCTGCGACGAGCAGATCAACATGGCCAGCTTCCCCGGGGCGGTGTCGCAGATCGTCACCAATATGGTGGTCAACTCGCTGGTGCACGGCTTCGAGGAGGGGCAGGCCGGCAAGATCAAGATCAGCGGCAAGGTCGACGGCGATTTCGTCGACTTCGAATACAGCGACGATGGCGCCGGCATGGATACCAGCACGCTGGCGCAGCTGTTCGATCCCTTCTTCACCACCAAGCGCGGTTCCGGCGGCAGCGGCCTGGGCGCGCACATCCTGTACAACCTGGTGACGGGCGCGCTGGGCGGCACCATCAAGGTGGCCAGCGCGCCCGGCATGGGCTTGCACTACAAGCTGCGCTTCCCCAAGGTGAAGCGCAAATAAGGCGTCGCTGGCTAGCGGGCCGCCGGCTTGATGGCGGTCAGCGTGGTTTTCACCCAGGCTTTCAGGGCCGCCTCGTCGGCCATGTCGCCGTGGTAGCGGCGGGATGGCACAAAGGGTTCGCGCGTGGCTTGCGCGCCGGCGAAGATGGCTGACGGCAGGGTGATGACGCCATTGCCGCTGGGGAGCTTGTACGGGCCGATCTCGCCGTACGGCGAATAGCCTATGGTCGGCTCGCCCAGCACCACGGTGTCGGCGATGGCGCTGATCTGCTGCAGGAAATTCATGCAGGAGCTGAAGCAGCCACGGTCGATCACGGCGGCGATGCGCGGACCCGACGGGCGCCTGCGCACCGCCGCCGCCAATGCATCGGCTTCTTCCTTCGATATTTCCTCCACGCGCGCCATCGGCTCGCCGCGTTCCAGCGCCGCCTGCATCTTGGCGATGGAATCGTCGAGCATGGGCTTGGCGGAGGCGAACTGCGGCAGGCTGGCGTAGCGCTGGAGCAGGGCGATCGCGGCCGGCGAGGCGATCTGGGATTTGGTGTGGGACGAGGTGCGGCCCAGCTGTTCGCCATAGGCCTGGCCGTACAGCGCCTGCAGTGCGCGGTTGCCCCAGCTGGTATCGCCGCCGCCGTTGCCGCGCAGGTCGAACACCACCCAGCCGGTGCGCTTGCGCGCGGCCAGCTGCCGGTAGAGTTTTTCGTAGGCGTCGGCGGAGATGCCGCCGTTGAAGTTGGGCATGGCCACCCATTGCATGTCCGCCGCCAGCGGCGTCAGGCCGACCGCGCCGGCCTGGGCGGTGTAGCGCTGCTGCACCTCGCCCAGGCGGGCCTTGCCGATGCCGTCCTCGATGGCGCGCAGCGGCAGCGCGTAGTCGCGCACGGCGCCGCCGCTTAGCTGGAAGGTGCAGCGCTGCGGCGTCCAGCCCAGGCCGATGTCGAACATGGACTGGCGGGCCAGCTCGCTCGGCGTGGTCGCGTATTCGAGGCTCTGGTTGCTGAACGGGGCGACATTGCTCTTCAGGTAAGTGCCGATCCACACGCCGTCGCAGCTTTGCACGGTGGCGCCGCGCGGCGGCAGCGGCTGCGGCCAGTTCGGCTCGGACCAGACGACGCGGTAGCCGCCGTCGATATGGTCGATCACCACGCCGGTCCACGCGCGCGTTGGCATGCGCAGCTGGATGCCGGTGTGCGGATCGCCGAAGCCGTTGATGAAGCGCACCAGTGCGCGGCGATAGTCTTGTTCGGTCCTGGCGTTGGCGGCTTCGATCATGCCGGCGCGGCTGCCGGCCTCCAGTGGTGCGGTGACATCGATCTGGCCGCTGACGGCGCCGGCATGGCTGCTGCGCACGGCGTCGATGGCGAACTTCATGTCGGCCTGGGCGATTTCGCTCCAGTCGGTTGCGGATGCTGTGGATGCCGCGAACGCCAGCGGCACGAGGCTGAAACTAAACTTGGTGTTGAAGGTCATGAACGGCGCCGACGCGTAGTTGAGTTGCCAGGATGGTAACTCAACTGCGCGCCCGGCGGAACGGCTTATTTCGCGCCGGCCTTGCTGATCTCCACTTCCCAGTCCACGCCGGAATCGATGTGGTGCTGCTTGGCGTAGTTGCCCTGGCTGATGGCGACCGCCACGTCCAGCAGGCTGTTCAGGTAGACCAGCGGCTTGCCCTGCGCGACCCCGCCGAAGGTGTGCTCGAACGGCGCCACCACCTTGTCCACCTGCTTGCCCTTGTGCAGGATGCGCACCTGCACGCGGTCATGCACGCCGATGCCGAGTTCGTCGAACAGCGCTTTCGGGATATTGGTCCAGACGTTGCCGTACTTGATGTCCAGCACGGGGATGATGCCGCGCACCACCTTGCCGTCGCGGACCGCCTTCTGGTAAGGGATCTTCACCACCGATGCACTCGGCAGCACCGGGCCGACCTGCTCGAAGCTGATCGCGCCGGACGCCAGCCGCGCGCCGACGTAGGCATACACATCGCGGCCGTGGAAGGTGTAGGACTCGCCGGAGCCGGCCAGGCGGTTGACCTGCTCGTCGATCTCGCGCAGCTCGGCCACGCCGTCGCGCTCGGCGATCAGCGTGAACAGGCCGTTGTCGGGGCCGACGAAGTAGCGGCCCTCTTTGGTCTTCAGTACCACCGACTTGCGGGCCGTGCCCACGCCCGGATCGACCACGGCGACGAACACGCTGCCCTGCGGCCAGTAGTTGGCGGTCTGGTACAGGCGGTAGGCGCCCAGCCAGATGTCGTAGTCGGGAATGTTGTGGGTCAGGTCGGAGACGTTCAGCTTTGGATCGACGCCGAAGGCCACGCCGTGCATGGCGGAGACGGCGCCGTCGGAGGTGCCGAAGTCGGTCAGCAGCACGAGGGCGTGTGGGTCGACATTCGTGGCATGGGCTTGCGCGGCCATCAGCGTGCTCATGCAGACTGCGGCGAACAGGTGGGAGATGCGGGTGAGCTTCATGAAATCCTTCTTAGAATGTGTAGCGCAGGCGGCCGTAGAAATATGCGCCGTTGACGCCGATCGGGTTGATGAAGTTGTACGGCAGCGCGCCGCCGTAAGTGGCGTTGTTGGTCTGGCGCACGCGCTCCGGGTAGCGGTCGAAGATATTGTCGCCGCCGACGGCCAGCGTCAGCTGTTTGCTCAGCTTGTACTGCGCCTCCAGGTCCACCGACCACACGGCGCCGAACGATTGCGCGTGGACGCCGTCGACCACCGGCGCCTCCTGGTCGTACGAGAAATCCTTCAGCGCGCCGAAGCGGGTGGCGCGCGCCAGCAGGCTCCAGCGGGCGGCCTGCCAGTCGGCGGTCAGCACCAGCTTGCTGTTCGGCGAGGCGTTGCGGATGCGGAACAGGCTGGTGTCGGTCAGCAGCGTCAGCGACGGGTCGATCCTGGCCAGCGCGGCCGAGCCCTGGCGCACCTTGTCCAGGCGGGTCTTGTTCAGGTTGAGCGCGGCGTTCAGGTCCAGCTTGCCGCCGGCGAAGGACAGGTCGTGATTGAGCACGGCGTCCAGGCCGGTGGTGCTGGTGTCGAGCAGGTTGGCCAGGTAGGCCACCGACTGGATGTCGCTGCGGCCGATCGAGGCCAGCCAGGCGGTGGCGGCGTCGCTTTGCAGGTCGCTGCTGCGGGTGATGCGGTCGCGGATCTTGATGCGGTAGGCGTCCAGCGTGACGCTGGTGTTGCGCTGCGGACGCCACGCCAGGCCCAGCGACAGGTTGGTCGATTTCTCCGGCTTCAACGCCTCGGCGCCGAAGCTGCGCGCCAGCGCGTCGCTGGCCGGCAGCAGCGAGGCGGTCTGCAGGCCGCTGCCGTCGCTGTTGAAGTTGAGCGTGGAGAAGCGGAAACCGGTCTGCACCAGCGCCGGTGCGCGGAAGCTGTTGGACAGCGAGCCGCGCAGCAGGAAGCCGTCGCTCAGTTTGTAGCGCGCGGACAGCTTGCCGGTGCTGGCGCTGCCGAAATCGCTGTAGTCCGAATAGCGGGCGGCCGCGCCCAGCAGCAGGCGGCTGGTGAGGTCGCTTTCCAGGTCGGCGTACACCGAGCGGATCGAACGGCCGCCGTCGAACGCATCCTGCGGGCGCAAGCCGGGGCCGGCCTGCGCGCCCGGCGGCGCATCGACGATGGGGCCGGCCGCGTAGGAGGCGGCGTCGCCCGGCGAGCTGCGGTAAGTCTCGTGCATGAACTCGGCGCCCAGCGCCAGGTTGACGGGACTGCCCAGGCCCAGGTCGAGCTCGCGCGTGAGGTCGGCGTTGAGCGCGTTCTGGCGGAAGTCGAAGGTGGCCAGGTGGAAGCTGGTCGGGCTCTGCGCGCCGAGCGAGGCGTTGGCCGAGTTGCTCAGGTCGTAGCGGAACAGGTTGCCGCCGTGGCGCGCGCTGAGGTCGGCGTTCCAGCCGGCGGCGGCGAAGCGGGCGCCGGCCACGATGCTGGTGTCGCTCATGTCGCCCCGGGTCACGGGACGGTAGCCGGACGGGTACAGCGCCGCCACGTTGGACGGATCGCCCGGATAGCGGAAGTAGGCGCTGCCGTCGGACTTGCGCTGGTTGACGGTGGCGAACGAGTAGGCGTCGACGCCGTTGGCCAGCGGCAGCAGCGCGTTGTAGAACAGGTAGTGGTTGTCCTGCTGCGAGTCGCCGGACTTGAACACCACCTTGCCGTCCAGCGCCAGGTCGGCCGGGGTGGCGTTCCACGACGTCCAGCCGGCGTCGCTGAAGCCGGCGCGCTGGGTCGGCGAACGGCTGCGCGTATCGAAGCCGAAGCGCAGGAAGCCGGCGTCGCCCAGCGGCACGCCGTAGTCGGCGCTGGCGGTCCGGGTCTGGCCGTCGGTCTTGGTCTCCTTGGTGGGCTTGAAGTCGGTGTGGTTGGCGCCGTAGCCGAGCGAGGCCGAACCGCCGCTGCGGGCGCTCTTGAGCACGATGTTGATGACGCCGGCCACGGCGTCGCTGCCGTACTGGGCGCCGGCGCCGTCGCGCAGGATTTCAATGTGGTCGATGGCGCTGGGCGGGATGGCGTTGACGTCGACCGGCACGGTGCCGGCGAAGCTGCTCTCGGTGTCGAGCACGGCGCTGGTGTGGCGGCGCTTGCCGTTGATGAGCACCAGCACCTGGTCCGGCGCCAGCCCGCGCAGCTGGATGCCGCGCACCGAGTCCGAGGCGCCGCTCGATTCGATGCGCGGGAAGTTGATCGACGGCGCCAGGTTTTGCAGGGCCGCGCCCAGCTCGCCGCCGGCCGCCGCGTTCTCGATGTCGCGCTGGCTGAAGCGGTCGATCGGCACGGCGCTGTCGAACACGGTGCGGTTGCGGGCGCGCGAGCCGACCACGGTGACCTGGTCGATGGCGGCGTCGCTGGCCGGCGCTTGCTGCGCCTGCGCTGCGGGCAGCGCGGCCAGCAGCAGCGCGCAGGCGAGCACGCTGCGGCGCAAAGGCAAATGGGGGAGGGCGTGCGGGGACTGGCTGCGTGGCATCGTGAATTCCTTGCGTGGACCGGACTACGATCTTACGGTCAAGGAATTCAGTTTAACAAAGACCTATTGCTAATATGCTTATGCGGGGCTCAGTCGGGGAAGCGTTCGTTGATGGCGACCGCCTTGTCGATGTTTTGGCACAACAGGTCGACGTAGACCGGGTCCAGGTGATGGCCGGCCACTTCGCGCAGATGCTCGACCACTTTGTCGATCGGCCAGGCTTCCTTGTAGCAGCGCTTGTGCATCAGCGCGTCGAACACGTCGGCCACGGCGACGATGCGTGCGTACAGGTGGATGTCGTGGCCCTTCAAGCCTTGCGGATAGCCGCTGCCGTCGAATTTCTCGTGGTGCTGGTGGGCGATCACGGCGGCCGCCTTCAGGATCGGGCGCTGCGAGCCGTCGAGGATGGACAGTCCCACCGTCGGGTGCTGCTTCATGATTTCCCATTCGGCCGCGTCGAGCTTGCCCGGCTTGAGCAGCACCGCGTCCGGCGTGGCGATCTTGCCGATGTCGTGCATCGGCGCGGCGTGGCGCAGCACGGCCGTCTCGTCGTCCGGCATGCCGGACGCCTGGGCCAGCAGGTGGCACACTTCGGACATGCGGCGCACGTGGTTGCCCGCCTCGTTGGAGCGCGATTCGACCACGTCGCCGAGGCGCAGGATCAGCTCGGCCTGGGTGTCGGTGATTTCCTGGGTCAACAGGATGTTGTCGAAGGCGATGGCGACGCCGGAGCAGAACACTTCCAGCAGCTTGGTGTCGATCTCGGAGATCTCTTCCACGCCCTTGAGGATCAGCAGCGAAGCCTTGCCGCTGCTGTTGGGGAAGTAGCCGATGTAGGTGTCGCCCTCGACGCGCGAGATCTTGTTGCTCTTGGCGGCGTCGAGCTGGGCCAGCACGTCGGCGCTGAGCAGGGTGCCGTCCTCGTCGCCGATCTGGGCCAGGATTTCGTAGTCGTTCTCGCCGCTGATGGCGGTGGCGCCGCGCAGGCGCAGCAGCATGCTGTGTTCCAGGCGCAGCAGCGCCACCACTTGTTGCAGCAGGCCGTTGGCGAAGTCTTTCAGGTTGCGTTGCTGGAAGATGTGGGCCGAGGCGGCGATCACGCGCTCCAGGCCTTCGCGGTAGTTCAGCTGCTGGCGGCGGGCTTCCTCGACCTTCATGATGTCGCGGTAGGCGCGCAGCGCGGCGAAGGTGGTGGTGAACAGCTTGGTGCGGTCGAGCTCGGTCTTTTCCTTGTAGTCGTTGATGTCGTAGTTGACGATCACGCGCTCTTCGGGGGCCTGGCCGGGCTGGCCGGTGCGCAGCACGATGCGGGTGAACTGGTTGTCGAGGTCTTCGCGCATCCAGCGCGCCACTTCCAGGCCGCTGTCTTCCTTTTCCATCACCACGTCGAGGAACACCAGCGCGATGTCGGACTCGCGCGCCAGCACTTCCTTGGCTTCGGCGCCGCTGTAGGCGTGCACGAAACTGAGGGCGCGGCCGTCGAGGCGGAAGCGGTTCAGTGTCAGTTTCGTGATGTCGTGGATGTCCGGTTCATCGTCGACCAACAGGACTTTCCAAGGCGCTAGCTTAGGCGAGGCAGCAGACAAAAAAGACATAAGGACGAGTTCCGCAAAATGGCACTACTGAATGGTTTTTTCGATTGTAGTCTTACCCACTGCTATTAACAACAGGCAACAAAAATTCCTGTTGCTTTGCACAACACTCCGGTCCATCTCCACACGCCTGATTGTACGTCGCGCCCGCCTGCGGCGGCGCAGTGTTGGTTTTCTGTAATGCTTATGTGCAGCCGAAACAATACTTCGTTTTTGGCAATATTGCTATCTCTGCGTAAAATATTTTTGCCGGCGCTCAGAGCGGGTCGTCGCGCAAGCCGTTGTAGTCGCGGTAGCTGCCGCCGTCGAACACCTGGATGTGCTCGTCCGGCGCGGCCGACTTGAAGTCGTAGCGCGGCAGCCCGTCGGCCTGGATGCCCATCCACTGCGCGGCGCCGCGGATGAAGTTGACCCCGCTCATCTCCTTGTGCAGGGTGGTGTGGGCGGTGGCGTCGCTGGACAGGATGAAGAACGGCACCGCATAGTTTTGCCGGTACTGGTTGTCGTGCACCAGTGTTGCGCCGTTGCCTCCCTTGTCCTGCTGGCGCAGGCCGTGGTCGCTCAGGTAGATCATCGAAAACGGCTGCCCGGCCGCGCGCAGCGCCTGGTAGGCGTCGGCCAGCAGGCTGTCGGTGTGGCGGATCGAACCCAGGTAGCAGCGCATGGCGGCGCTGGACGCCGTGTAGTGCCGCTCCTCGCCCTGGCTGCGCTCGCAGAAGGCCGGATGGGAGCCCATCAGGTGCAGCACGAACAGGCGCGTGCCGCGGTGGCCGTCGCGCAGCCCGGCCGTCAGCGGCGCCAGCAGCGCCGTGTCGTCGGTATTGCTGGTCAGGCTGGAGCCGAGCTTGGTGAAATGGACCACGTCGGCGCTGGCCGCCAGCCGCGACGAGGGGCTGTCGAACTCGCCGACATAGCCCTGGTTCGACAGCCAGTAGGTGCGCAGTCCCGCCTGCCGGGCCAGCGCCACCAGGTTGCGGCCGTAGGCCACGTCGTCGCCGGACACTTCGGCCAGCGTGCGCGGTATCGCCACAAAGGTGTTGGGCGCCGGCGCGACGTAGCCGTCGATGAACACGCCCTTGGCCTGGTCGGCGAACGGCGTGGTCTGCTGCGGATAGCCGTACAGCGACATATGGTCGCGCCGCACGCTCTCGCCGACGACGATCACATAGTTGCGGTAGCGGCTGTCGACGTGCCGCACCTGCCACTGGTTGCTGGCCTGGACGGCGCGGAAGCCTTGCTCTTCCTTGTGGTATTGCTGCATGGACTGGGCTACGCTGCGCGGCAAATCCCAGGCCAGGATTTCCTTCTGGGCCTCGGTCGAGCCGATGGCCTTGGCGTACGTCCCCAGCGACAGCAGGAAAAACAGGCCGCCGGCCGTCAGCCGCCTGGTTTGCCGGCCTTCCTGGCTGGGCCGGAACACGAAGAACCAGGCCGCGACGGCGAAGGCCAGTGCCAGCATGAAGTAGGGGATCGGCATCTGGCCGATGAATTCGATCGATTCGCTGCGGTTCGATTGCAGCAGCGAGGCGATGATGAGGAAATCCGGCTTGCCGTACACCAGGCCGAAGGGCATGTAGACGGCCGCCGCCAGCAGCAGCGCATAAGCGACCATCCGCAGCGCGCCGACGCCAAAGCCCAGCAGGAGCAGCAGCAGTCCCAGCACGGTCAGCAGATTGTTGGCCTTGGCGTGGTAGCCGAAAGCGCGGATGAACAGGAAAGACAGGACCAGTGCGACGCCATAGTAAAGCGCGTTGCGTGCCAAGCGGGGAATTTGCATCGGGTAGCGAGAGGAAGGGTGGGGCAAGTTGCTGTACAGAATCTTGCGCCCATTATAACTGAATAATTTCCTCTGGGTAATTTTGAGGCGGACGCAAAAAAGCCCGCAAGGAGCTGGACGCTCGCTGCGGGCCGGGACAGCTGGGGGAAACTTTAGGACTTAACTCAGCTTAGCTCAGCGTCGGCAGGCCGGTCAGGTAGCCGACGGCGGCGCCGAAGCGGTCGCGGTAGTTGGCGCGGATCAGCGGGTCCAGCGTCGGTTGCACCTTGCCGTGCAGCGCAGGTTCCCAGTCGCCCGGGTGCTGGAAGTTGCTCATGATGTAGGCGAAGCCGTTCATGTCATCGACCGCGTGCAGGCCGGTCGATTCGGCGCCTGCCGGGGTCGACAGCACGCGCGACAGCGCCTTGGTGTCGACGTTGTACGCCCACAGGAAGTTGTTGACGTGCAGGCCGCTATCCTCGCCGATGAACAGCGTGCGCAGTTTTTCCGAGAACTTGATGTTGTCGGGGTTGGCGATCTTGTCCGGGTTGGCCAGGTTGCCCAGCGCGTCCGGCGTGGCCAGGTCTTCGCCGACCAGGGCCGGCACGGCGGCCATGTCGACCGGCACCCATTCGCTGTTGATGGCGGCGCCGGTGTCGTCCACCTGGCCGGCCTTCAGGTTCAGCGCGTAGACGATGCCGGCGCTCGGACCCTGGATCTTGATGCCGCCGGAGCCATCTTTCATGGCGCCGTTGATGTAGCTCATCGCGCTGTAGGCGATCTTGTCCTTGGCGTTGACGGTCGTGCCTTCCATCTTGGTGAAGCCCATGCTGCCGCCCTTGAGCGCGGCGTAGCGGTGGGTTTCCAGGAAGGCTGCGGCTTTTTCCTTGCCCGGCACGATCTTGACCCAGTTGCTCTTGCCGCTGAACGGGATCTTGGTGTAAGTGGCGTCGGACGGGTCGCTGGTCTTGGCGCTGAGGATGTCGGATGCCTTCAGGGTGTCGGCCAGGGCCTTGATCTCGGCGCTGGTGGCGCTGCCCAGCTTGATCCACGACAGCGTGGCCGAGCCGCCGTTTTCGGCCGTCTTCTGGTTCCACTTGGCGACGTACAGCGTGCCGGAGGACAGGTCCTGCGCCTTGTCGGCGACGAACATGAACAGGCCGCCGTTGGTGGCGTCGTCGCCCATCAGCGCGGTGCGCTCGTCAGGCATGACCTGCACCAGCTCGTGCGAGATGCGGCCCATGCAGTAGTGCTTCTTGATGCTGCCGCTGCCGTCCGGGTTGACGGTGATTTCCGGCATGTGGCCGTAGTGGTAAGGGTTGGCCTTGGTGGCGTCGCCGTACAGATTGGTGCTGAAGGCGGCGAACTGGGTGTTCTTGTCGATGACGGTGGCGTCCGGCTCGTACTCTTCGCTCGACAGGTGGGTGTTCCATGGCGAACGGCTGGCGCCGCAGGTGATCCACAGGCCGTTGACCGAGCTGGTGTTGACGTTGTGGTACTTCACCAGCGTCAGCGCGCCGGTGGTCTTGTCCTGGTCCAGCGTCAGCACGGCGATCGGCGACGGCAGCATGCCGTACATCGAATCGCCCTTGACGTTGCGGGTCGCGTATTCGAACTGCACCACGGCGAACACGGCGTTGCCCTTGATGCCGGACACGGTCGGCGCGGCCAGCTTGAGCAGCGAGGTGCCGTCAGGACAGTCCGAGAAGAACTGGCGCTGGCCGGCGTCGGTCTTGTCGACGATGGGCTGGTTGTTGATGTCGAAGTAGCCGCCGGCCAGGATGCTGCCGCCGGCCTGGTTGGGGACGGTGGCGCCGGTGATGAAGAAGGTCTGGTAGGACAGCGCGTACGGCTGGGTCTTGCCGTCGGAGTAGGTGAAGTTCAGCGTCGAGGCGACGGTGGTGGTGGCCATCTTGGCGGCGTCGGCCAGGCTAGGCGCGCTCATGCCGGAGAAGGTGACGGACAGCAGCTGCGGCGCGGCCGCGGCGGTGTCGCCGCCGCCGCAGGCCGACAGCAGGGTGGCGGCGGCGCCGCCGGCGGTCAGCGGCAGCAGCGGCGCGCTGGACAACATTTTAAGGATGCTGCGGCGGGACAGATCGAGGGACTCGGTCATGGTAAATCCTGTGGGTTGTTATGGCCATTCCATGTGCCTGCGCCGGGCGCGGCATCATGCGAGGCGGTGGCTTCACCTCGACGGGCGCAATATTAAGGATTTGTTATGACAGGATCGTGACAAAGCGTTAAAGTAAGTTTCGTAACAAACTTATTCAGGGCGGGCCTGGCGCGGCGAAAAGGTCTATATTGGAAGTTCGAACCGTGAAGGAGCAGCAAATGCGAACCATGAGCAAACCCTACGCCCGGCCGCTGCTGGCCGCCATGCTGGCGCTGCTGGCCAGTGCCGCCTGGGCCGAAGTGAGCGTCAGTTACGTCAAGCCGGAGGAATTCGCCGACGTGCCGCGCAACGCCATCGACCGCGAGCGCGTGCTGAAGGACTTCAGCGAATATTTCGCCACGCTCGACAAGAAACTGCCGGCCGGCCAGAGCCTGAAGATCGAGGTGCTGGACATCGACATGGCGGGCCGCCTGTGGCCGCGCCGTTCGGGCGGCGAGGATATCCGCATCCTCAACAACGGCGCCGACTGGCCGCGCATGCATCTGCGCTACACGCTGGAGCAGGACGGCAAGGTGCTGCGCAGCGGCGACGAGCAGCTGTCGAACATGAACTACATGCAGGGCATCAGCCGCTACAGCGACAGCGACACGCTGCGCTACGAGAAGCAGATGCTGGACGACTGGTTCAAGAAAACCATCGTGGCGCAGGTGGCGACGCGCTGAGCGCCGCCGCCGGGCTTCAGTCGAGGCGGTTGACCTTGGGGAACTTGGCCAGGAATTCGGGCGCCATCGGCGTCACCTGGCTGGTCTTGTAGTTGAAGAAGACGAAGCCCGACTTGGCCATCGCCACCAGCGTGGCGTCCTTGGGGCGGGTGATGCGGAAGGTGATGTCGCCGCCGTACTGGTTGAAGTCCATCACGCCGATCTCGAACAGCAGCTGGTCGCGCGCGTGGGCTTCGGCGCGGTAGGTGGTGGCGAGGTCGGTGACGATGATGCCGACGCCGTCGCTGCCGGTTTCCTGCACGCCGAACTCGAACAGGAAGCGCGCGCGGGCCTCGGAGATCATCGAGATCATCGAGTCGTTGCCCAGATGGTTGGCGCCGTTGATGTCGGTCACGCGCACCGTCAGCTGGGTGGAAAAGTAGTATTGGTCTTCCGGGAAGTCCAGTTTCAAACGGGCCATGTGCTCACCTCTGTATCGATCCCCGTATTCTAGCGCAGCCGGCGCCTGCCCCTTTCGGGATAGGACCGCGCCGGCAATCGGGCGTACTATCAGAGTGGCAACTAAGTGCCAACCAAGTGCCAACTTTGAAAGGACATCCCATGTATGGACTTACCCAGCTCGGCGTCATTCATACCCTGATCAGCCTGGTCGCCGTGGCGGCCGGCGTGATCGCCTTCATCCGCGACCGCGGCATCGACCCGGCCAACACGGTCGGCAAGCTGTATATCGCCACCACCGTGCTGACCTGTTTGACCGGCTTCGGCATCTTCGCCCACGGCGGCTTCGGCAAGCCGCATGCGCTGGGCATCATCACGCTGCTGACGCTGGGCCTGGCCTGGTGGGCGGGGCAGGGCCGCTTCGGCGCGCGCTCGGCGGCGGTGGCGGTGTGCGCGTATTCGATCACCTTCCTGTTCCACATGATCCCGGCCATCACCGAGACCAGCACCCGCCTGCCGCTGGGCCATCCGCTGCTGGCGGACGCCGAGGCGCCCGAGCTGAAGGCGGCCACCGGCGTGCTTCTGTTGCTGTACCTGGCCGGGGTGACGCTGCAGCTGCGCCGCCTGCTCCGGGTGCGTGGCGTGGCGGCGACGGCTGCAAGCGCCTAGAGCTGCTCGCCGAGGAACAGCAGGGTGTTGCCGTGCGCCTGGGCGGCCGCACGCTGCTGGTAGGAGGCGCGGTGGTTGCAGTTGAAGCCGTGCTCGGCGCCCGGGTAGACGTGGATCTCGACCTGCTCGTTGTCGCCGAAGGCCTCGGCGATGCTTTGCACGGCGGCCGGCGGGATGTGGCTGTCGGCGCCGCCGAAGTGCATCAGCATCGGCACGGTGATCTGCCCGGCGCGCTCCAGCGCATTGTGGATGCCGCCGCCGTAGTAGCACACCGCCGCGTCCACCAGGCCGTTGGCGGCCGTGTGGTAGGACAGGCGGCCACCGAAGCAGAAGCCGATGCTGGCGATCTTGTCTGCCACGCCTTCGGTCGCGCGCAGCGCCTTGGCGGTGGCGGCGATGTCCGATTGCGCCAGCGCGAAGTCGGTGGCGTTCATCAGTTCGACGGCGCGCTTCCAGCCGGCGTCGTCGTAACCGAGTTCGATGCGGGCGCCGTGGCGCCAGAACAGGTCCGGCGCGATCACCACATAGCCGTCGGCCGCATACTGGTCGGCGACGTTGCGGATGTGCTGGTTGACGCCGAAGATCTCCTGCAGCAGCACGATGCCCGGTCCCTTGCCGCCGCGCGGCAGCGAGACGTAGGCGCCGAAGCCGCCGTCGGCGGCGGCGATATCGATCCAGTGGCTATTGGTTTCCATGGTGCTCCTTGTGCGTGGGTGGACGGAGCGGCCATCCTACCTTTTTTTGCGGCTCAGCGTTTGACCTTGCCAAAGGCGTCGCCGTCCTTCCAGCGCTGCATGGCCGGCGCGTTGCCGACCGCGTAGCCGAGGTTGAGCGTGAACTGCGCCTGCTGCACCATGCCCGACAAATCCCAGTCGGCGTGGTACTCGTCGCTGACCTGGTGGTAGTCCTGCTTGAAGGCGACCAGGCGCGCGGCCGACTTGGCCTGGTCCTTGACGAACTCGAAGTGGCCGTCGCCGGAGAACACCGCCGAGCCGACGTTAAACGCCGGCACGCCGGCCTTGGCGAAGTTGAAGTGGTCGGCGCGGAAGTAGGCGCCCGACAGGTCGGGGATGGCCGGCGCCAGCTTCAGGCCCATCTTGCGGGCGACGCCGTCGGCCGCTTCGTACAGGCTGCTGCGCTCGGCCCCGGCCACGCCGATGTCGCGCGTGGCGCCGACGAAGTTCATGCTGTCCAGATTGAGGTCGGCCGTGGTCTGCGCCAGCGGCCAGGCCGGGTTCTGCACATAGGCGGCGCTGCCCAGCAGGCCCTGTTCCTCGGCGGCCGGCCACAGGAAGACCTGGGTGCGCCTGGCCGGATGCTTGACCGCTTCGGCCGCCATCGCCAGCAGGGCGGCGGCGCCGGAAGCGTTGTCGATGGCGCCGTTCCAGGTGTGGTCGCTGCGGTCGTCGCGGCGCACGCCTTCGTCCATGCCCAGGTGGTCCCAGTGGGCCGAGTAGACCACCGCCTGTTCCTTCAGCTTGGCGTCGCTGCCGGGCACGATGCCGGCCACGTTGAACTGTTCGATGCGGCGGATGGCGCTGTGCACCTCGGCGTGCACGCGGGTCTTCAGGTCGACCGGGCGGAACTCGCGGGTTTCGGCCTGGGCGCGCAGGGTGTCGAGGTCGAAGCCGGCGGCGGCGAACAGGGCGCGCGCGGTGTCTTCCTGCAGCCAGCCTTCGACCGGATTGCCGGCCACGGCCAGGTGGAAGCGCTCGTGACTGAAGCCGTTGGCGGGCACGCTCCAAGGGTAGGAGGCGGACGGCGTGGTGTGGATCAGCAGCACGCCGGCGGCGCCCTGGCGCACCGCCTCTTCATACTTGTACAGCCAGCGGCCGTAGTAGGTGTAGGCCTTGCCGGCGAAGCGGTTGGGCTCTGCGGCGGTGGGCTGCGGGTCGTTGACCATCATGACCAGCAGCTTGCCCTTCATGTCGATGCCCTTGTAGTCGTCCCATTTTTCTTCCGGCGCGATGGCGCCGTAGCCGACGAACACCAGCGGCGCGTCGATGGTGACGGAGGCCTTGCCGCTGGCGGTGCCGAACACGATCTCGCTGCCGTTCTTCGGCGTGGTGCTCTTGCCGCCGGCGTCGAAGCGCACGAAGCTCTTGTCCAGCAGGCGCGTGCCTTCGATCTTGACCGGCATGCGGTAGCCGCCGCCGGCCAGCGGCTTGAGGCCGATTATGGCGGCCTGCGTCTCCAGGTAGCGCACCGCCAGATCGCCGCCGCGCTGGCCCGTGCCGCGGCCTTCGAACAGGTCGTCGGCCAGGAAGGACAGGTGGGCGCGCAGCGGCGCCTCCGTCACCACCGGGGCCTGCTGGGCGGCGGCGGGCAGGGAAGCCAGGACCAGGCCGGCGGCGATTGCGAGTGCTGGAAGACGCATATTTACTCCGTGATGTGTGATTCGATGCAGAAGCGGGCTATCTTACTGTACTTGCCAAAATAAGGAAGAGCCATGAAAGTCATCATCATCACCGGGAGTTCGGACGGCATCGGCGCCGAGATCGCGCGCCAGCTGGCGCACAGCCATGGGAGCGGCGTGGCGCTGGTGCTGGCGGCGCGCAATGCGGCGATGCTGGAGCAGGTGGCCGCGCAGTGTGCGGCGGCGGGGGCGCAGACGCTGGTCGTGCCTACCGATGTGTCGCAGCAGGCGCAGTGCACGGCGCTGGTGGCGGCCTGCGTGGCGCGCTTCGGCCGCGTCGATGCGCTGATCAACAACGCGGGCCGTTCGGCGCATGCGCTGTTCGAGGAGGTCGCGGACCTGGCGTGGTATGAGGAGCTGATGAAGATTAACCTGTGGGGCAGCGTGTGGTGCACGCATGCGGCGCTGCCTTATCTGAAGCAGTCGCGCGGCAGCATCGTCGCGGTGTCGTCGCTGGCGGGGCTGGTCGGCGTGCCGGGGCGCACGGCCTACGGCGCCACCAAGTTCGCCATGAGCGGCTTCTTCGAGGCCCTGCGCGCGGAGCTGAAGGGGGCCGGGGTGAGCGTGACGATCGCCTATCCGGGCGTGGTGGCGACGCAGATACGCTATCGCGGCTTCAACGCGGCCGGTGGGGCGCTGGGCAGCAGCAGTCTGAAAGAAGACAAGGCGATGCCGGTGGAGGAGTGCGCGCGGCTGATCGTCGACGGCATGCAGGCGCGCAGGCGCGAGGTGGTGATGTCGGCCAAGGGCAAGCTGGGACGCTGGATGAAGCTGGTCGCGCCCGGGCTGGTGGAGCGCATGGCGCTGGCGGCGCTGAAGGATGGTGTGAAACCGCATTGAGGGCGAGTTGTAAGCGAGTGTAAGAGTCGGTAAGAGGTTGTAATGGTCGTCAACTGAAGGGGAAGCTGCGCCGTTTTTTGCTCATGCGACACGGGATAGTCCCGATGCCGAAACCTAGAAAGAGGAAATACATCATGACCAAAATTATCGCTTCCCTGATCGCCGGCCTGTTCGCAACCGCAGCATTCGCACAAGCGCCAGTCGCCGCCACCACCGCACCAGCCGCCAAGACGGCCGTGGTGAAAACCGAAGCGAAAGCTGAAGTAAAAACCGCCGAAGTCAAAGCTGAAGCCAAGCCTGAAGTGAAGACCGACGGTAAAGCCAAAGTCCATCACAAGGCCAAAGAATCCAAAGTCGCAGCGCCAGTCGCCGATGCGAAAGTAGAAACCAAAGCAGAAACCAAAGTAGCAGCAAGCAAGTAATTAGATAAACTATATAAACCAATTCAAGGAATAACATCATGAAAAAAGTAATCGCTACCCTGATCGCCACCCTGTTCGCAGGCGCCGCATTCGCTCAAGCTCCAGCCGCATCGGCTCCAGCAACCGCCGCCGCATCGACCCCGATGCCAGCCGCCTCGGCACCTGCAGCCAGCGCACCGGCCAAGAAGGCGCATCACAAGAAAGCCAAGGCAGTTAAAGCCGCCAGCGCACCGGCAGCTTCGACCCCGGCGCCGGCAGCGTCGGCTCCGGCAGCCAGCAAGTAATCCGCATCCGCTAGCGCAGGACGTGCCGCCCCGGACCTCTGGCCTGGGCGGCGCAAGGAAAAAGACAGGCTTAGGCCTGTCTTTTTTGTTTCTAGAGGCGATGTTGCGGGGAGGGCTGGTATGGGACACCGCTGCACGACCCTTGTGGCAAGCGTTCTATTTCCGGTCTCTCTTTTGGTCTTTTTACCTCTCTTTTTACCTCAAATTCCGGCTGAGCTTAAAAAGAGAGGTTTTGCGCGAAAAAGAGAGCAAAAGAGAGGCCGAAAAGAGGCCGTTTGCCACAAGGTCGTTTATCACCCACCCCCTCTACGTATCCTGAAGGGAACGTCGCGCTTTTGGCTGTAAATCGCCGTTTTTGCCCAAAAACCGGCTTAAAGTGTCGATAGAGAGTAAACTACGCACAAATTTCTTTCGCAATTAGGCGATTCGAACATACTTGTGAGTGACGCCATGTCTGAAACCCCAACATCCCCCATTACCCTTTTCACCGATCTGAACCTCAGCGCACCCCTGATCAAAGTGCTGAAAGAAGTCGGTTACGAGTCGCCTTCGCCTATCCAGGCCGCGACCATCCCTTCGCTGCTGGACAACCAGGACGTCCTGGGCCAGGCGCAAACGGGTACGGGTAAGACCGCAGCCTTCGCGCTGCCTATCCTGTCGCGCCTCGATATCAAACAGACCACGCCGCAGGCGCTGGTGCTGGCGCCGACGCGCGAACTGGCGATCCAGGTCGCCGAAGCTTTCCAGACCTACGCCAAGCATATCCCCGGCTTCCACGTGCTGCCGATCTACGGCGGCCAAAGCTACGGCCCGCAGCTGTCGGCCCTGCGCCGCGGCGTGCACGTCGTGGTCGGCACCCCCGGCCGCGTCATCGACCACCTGGACAAGGGTTCGCTCGACCTGTCCAAGCTGAAAACGCTGGTGCTGGACGAAGCCGACGAAATGCTGCGCATGGGCTTTATCGACGACGTTGAACGCATCCTGCAGGAGACCCCGGAGTCGCGCCAGACCGCGCTGTTCTCGGCCACCATGCCGTCGGCCATCCGCCGCATCGCCAACACCTACCTGCGCAATCCGAAGGAAATCACGGTCGCCGCCAAAACCGGCACCAATGAAAACATCCGCCAGCGCTACTGGCTGGTGTCCGGCATGCACAAGCTGGACGCGCTGACCCGCATCCTGGAAGCCGAGAACTTCGACGGCATGATCATCTTCTCGCGCACCAAGCTCGGTACCGAGGAACTGGCGCAGAAGCTGCAAGCGCGCGGCTTCTCGGCCGCCGCCATCAACGGCGACATCCAGCAGGCGCAGCGCGAGCGCACCATCCAGCAGCTCAAGGACGGCAAGATCGACATCCTGGTGGCGACCGACGTCGCCGCGCGCGGCCTGGACGTGGAGCGCATCAGCCACGTGGTCAACTACGACGTGCCGCACGATCCGGAAAGCTACACCCACCGCATCGGCCGCACCGGCCGCGCAGGCCGCAGCGGCGAGGCGATCCTGTTCATCACCCCGCGTGAAAAGAACCTGCTCAAATCGATCGAACGCGCCACCCGCCAGCCTATCGGCATGCTGGAGCTGCCGACCATCCAGGCCGTCAACGACGTCCGCATCGCCAAGTTCAAATCGCAGATCAGCGAAACCCTGGCCCAGGGCGAGCTGGAACAGTTCCAGTCGCTGATCGAGGACTTCGAACGCGAACAGAATATCCCGGCGATCGAAATCGCCGCCGCGCTGGCCAAGATGGCGCGCGGCGACGTGCCGCTGCTGCTCGATAAAAAGCAGCAGGTGGCTGCCGCTACCTGGGACGAACGTCCGGGCCGTCAAGTCGGCTTCGAACGCAACGACCGTGGCGACCGCGCCGAACGCTTCGACCGCGGCGGCGACCGTCCGGACCGCAGCGAGCGCTTCCCGAAAAAGGAACGCATCGTGCGCGCCGCCGATCCTGGCATGCAGACCTTCCGCATCGAGGTGGGCTACCAGCACGGCGTCAAGCCGGGTAATATCGTCGGCGCCATCGCCAACGAAGGCGGCATCGACTCCAAGCACATCGGCCGCATCGAAATCTACGACGACTACAGCGTGCTCGATATGCCGGACAACCTGACCGGCGACGTGCTCGATCACCTGGCCAGCATCAAGGTCGCAGGCCAGCAGCTGCGCATCAGCCGCGATAACGGCGACAGCGCACCTGCATCGTCGGCGCCGGCACCGGCAGCAGCCCGTCCGGTACCGGCGCGCGCGCCGGCCGCCGCACCGGCATCCTCGCCGCTGGCCAAGGCCGCGCGCGTGGAATCGACCGAGCTGGATGATGCCGCACCGAAGAAGAAAAAGGAAAAGCCGGGCAAGATCGCCTTGCCGATGAGCGCCTTCCGCATTGAAGTGGGCAGCAACCACGCGGCCACGCCGTCCAACATCGTCGGCGCCATCGCCAACGAGGCGGGCCTGGAAGCCAAGCATATCGGCCGCATCGAGATCTTCGACACCTACAGCATGCTGGAACTGCCGGACGGGATGCCGCCGGAGCTGTTCAAGCACCTGGGCAAGGTGTGGGTCGGCGGCGCACAGCTGAAGATCAGCCATGCAGAGCGCATGCCGCCGGAGTCGGGCAAATCGACGCCGCCTAAAAAGCCTGCGCCGGGCGCCGCCAAGGACAAGTTCAAGAAGAAGTATTGAACCTGGAAGTATTGAAGTAGTACAGAACAGGGCCGCAAGGCCCTGTTTTCATATGGGGCCCCAATCTGCACGGGCGCGGTGCGCATTGCACCAGAACCAAGCTTGACCAACTCTTTACCTTGTCGCGAAATCAATTGGTTTCATAGGGCAGGGTGGCGCACGCGCCCTCTGGCCCGGTTATTGCATTAAGGATGGGATAAACCGATCAGTCGTTGAGCAAGGAGCACGGAATGTCCCCATTGTTTCTGCCCTCTACCGCACGAGGCCCCGATGCTGCTGCGGAATGACCTGCTGCATTACACGCATCCGACTGCGCGCACCATCCGCATCTTGTGGATCGCCCCCGAGCAAAGCCACGCGTATGTATTCGACGTGTCTGCGCGTTCGGCCGAGGTGGAGCTGGTCCGGCTGTCGGCGCTGCACGCGGACGTGAACGCCGGCCACGCGCGCGTGCTGGCGGCCGATCCCTACCTGATGGTGGTCAGCCAGGAGCTGCTGCCGCCCAAGCACCTGCAACTGCGCGCCCGCGCATGGGAGATCGTCGAGCCGCTGGTGGCGATGGAGCCGGGCATCTACGAGGCGCGCCTGCGCGGCCAGCTGATCGCGCAGGCCACCGCCATGCACGGCGTCTCGCATCCGACCATCTACCGCTACCTGCGCCGCTACTGGCAGCGCGGGCAGACGCCCAACGCGCTGCTGCCCGACTACAGCAACTCGGGAGGACGCGGCAAGGTGCGCCAGGCTTCGGCCGGCATCAAGCGCGGGCGGCCGCGCAAGAACGGCGCCGGCGATGGCCCGGGCCTGAACGTGGACGAGGAAATCCGCCGCACCTTCCGCGTCGCCATTGCGCGCTATGCGGCGGGCCACGCCAGGTTCTCGCGGCTGGGCGCCTACCAGCAGATGCTGGCCGACTTCTTCATCGAACGCCGCGTCGACGCCGACAGCGGCCGCGTACTGGCGCTGCCCGCCGCGCAGGCCGCCGAGCTGCCCAGCTTCGGCCAGTTCAACTACTGGCTGGACCACGACGACGACCGCCCGCCCGAAGTCGCCCGCCGCCGCGCCGCCGCCGAAGCGCCGCGCACGAACGGCATGCCGGCCGCCGAGGCGTTCGACGGCGCGGCCATCCCCGGCCGCCCGGGCGCCGCCTTCCACCTGGACGTGGTGCGCGCCGAAGTGCAGCTGGTGTCACGCGCCGACCGCCATCAGGCCATAGGCCAACCGCTGGTCTACGTGGCGGTGGACGCCTTCAGCCGCATGGTGGCCGGTGTCTACATCGGCATCGGCGCGGCCAACTGGCAGCACGCCATGCTGGCACTGGCCCACTGCGGCGCAGACAAGCAGCGCTACAGCCAGCGCTTCGGCCGCAGCATCGAGGCGGCGCAATGGCCCAGCCGCCACCTGCCGGAAACCCTGCACACCAGCGCTGCCCTGAGCGGCGGCACCCAGCGCGACACGCTGCTGAACAACTTCAACCTGCGCTGCACCGCCGTCGCCGACGATGGCCCGGATGAATGGCGCAGCGTGCTGGAAAAGCGCTTCCGCCTGCTGACACCCGATACCGCCGCCGCTCCCTCCCGGCTGGACGGCGTGCTCGATCTGGACCAGTTCACCCGCATCGTCATCGACGCCATCCTGTACCACAACAACCGCCAGCCGCTGCGCCACGCCGGCGGCGCCACGCCGCGCGCGTTGTGGGAGTGGGGTGCGGCGCATCGTGGCGGCGGCCTGAAAACCTATCCCGAACAGCTGCTGCGCTGCAGCCTGATGCCGTCGGCGCAAGCCACCGTCAGCGGCGACGGCATCCAGCTGTTCAACAGCGCCTACACCTGCGCGCGCGCCATCAACGAACGCTGGTTCGAACGCGCACGCCAGCGCGGACAATGGAGCGTGCGCGTCGCCTACGATCCGGCCGACATGGACGTGATCTATCTGCTGGACCCGAACGCGCCGATGCAGTTCCACACCTGCCACATGACCGACAGCAGCAGCGCGCACCGCCACCTGGCGGCGGCGGAAATCGCCCGCCTGCCGCATCCCATTCCCTCCGTCCCCAGCACTCCCTTACGTAGCACTACGCACGCTTACGCCAGCTACGCCAACTGATTTCCCTGATCGATAGCACACGGTGCCGACCGGCGCCGTGCGTCGTGCATCCCGCTGGTGCGGTGCACCAAAAACTCCTGCGCAGGCGCGCAAATAAAGTCTGTCGCCAGAATCGCTTTTTCGAGCTGAAAACCGCGCTTTCTGCGCTCCATGAAAACACATTGTTCGATGTCGTTTGCCCTTATTCCAGAAGGCTCCCTGCGTTGAAGACGTGGCACGACGATTGCTAGATAGGAGCTATGGAAACGCAAGTCACATGAGGACGCAGATGAACAGTAAAACAGTAAAACCGTTTAAACCGTTTAGCTCATTTAGCAGGAGGGATTTCCTATACCGTGCCGCCGCCGTCGGCGGCACCAGCCTGCTGCTCAACACCATGAACGCCTGGGGCATGGGCATAGGCTCCACCGCCTCGGCGCCGCCCGCGCTGAGCGGCAGCGGCAAGGGCAGGAAGGTGCTGATACTGGGTGCCGGCCTGGCCGGCATGACCGCCGCCTATGAACTGGGCAAGCTGGGCTACCACTGCCAGATCCTCGAAGCGCGCAGCTTCGCCGGCGGCCGCTGCCAGACCGCCCGCAAAGGTTTCAGCCTGACCGAGCTCGGAGGCGAAAAACAGACCTGCGCATTCGACGAAGGCCAGTACATCAATCACGGCCCATGGCGCATCCCGCTGCACCACCAGTCCACGCTGCACTACACGCGGCTGTTCGAAGTGCCGCTGGAAGTCATGGTCAACGATAACGACCACGCCTTCGTCTACTCCGAGAACGCCGGTCCCTACGCCGGCAAGCGCATGCGCGTGGCCGAGATCAAGGCCGACATGCGCGGCCACGTCTCCGAGCTGCTGGCCAAGTCGGTCAAGGGCCATCACCTCGACCAGGAGCTGAGCGCCGACGACCAGCGCCTGCTGCTGGACTACCTGGCGCACGAAGGCCAGCTGGCCGGCGCCGACCTGCAATACAAGGGCCGCAGCGGCCGTGGCTACGCCGTCAATCCCGGCGCCGGCCTGTCGCCGGGGCCGGGCACGCCGTCCGACCCGCTGGGCTTCAAGGACCTGCTGGCGTCCAAGCTGGGCAACGTCTACAGCGCGGTGCAGGACTTCCCGATGCAGAACACCATGTTCCAGCCGGTCGGCGGCATGGACGCCATCGCCAGGGCGTTTGAAAAGCGCGTCGGCAAGAACATCCGCTACCGCTCGGAAGTGCAGACCATCCGCCAGAACGACAAGGGCGTGACCGTCACCTACAAGGACACCGCCACCGGAAAGAGCGCCAGCATCAGCGCCGACTACTGCCTGTGCGCGATGCCGCTGTCGGTGCTGCGCCAGATCGATACCGACTTCTCGGACAAGTTCAAGAAGGCCGTCGCCACCGTGGCCTACGCGCCGGTCGGCAAGATCGGCTTGCAGATGAAGCGCCGCTTCTGGGAGGAGGACGAGCACCTGTACGGCGGCCATGTGCTCACCGACCTCAAAGGCATCAACACCATCTCCATGCCGTCCTATGGCTGGCAAAAGAAGAAGGGCGTGCTGCTGGGGTACTACCAGTACCAGACGGCGGCCATCGAGACCAGCGCGCTGTCGCCGAAGGAGCGCGCCGCGTTCGCGCTGGAGGCGGGGCAGAAGATCTTCCCGCAGTACACGGAGAACTTCGAGACCGCGTTCTCGGTCGCCTGGCACCGCGTGCAGTACAACCTGGGCGGCTGGGCCGAGTGGACCGACAAGACCCGCGCCGCCGCGTATCCCACGCTGGTGGAGGGCGAGGGCCGCGTGCTGCTGGCCGGCGAGCACCTGAGCTACCTGACCGGCTGGCAGGCCGGCGCCATCGAATCGGCGTGGCAGCAGATCGCCAAGATCCATGAAAGGGCCGGCGCATGAAGGACGCATTGATCAAGGCGGCGATGATCGTCGTCGCCGCGCTGGCGGCCGGCGCCAGCGCGCCATCGCGGGCACAGGACGCGGCCGCGCCGGCCGAGGGCAAGGCGCTGTTCCTGAAGAACTGCGCGGCGTGCCACCAGGCCAGCGGCAAGGGCATACCCGGCGCCTTCCCGGCGCTGGCGGGGAACAGCTTCGTGCAGGGCAAGGGCGCGGAGGTCGCGACGGTGCTGCTGAAAGGGCGGGGCGGCATGCCCGACTTCAGCGACAGCCTGAGCGACCGCGAGATCGCCACCATCCTCAGCTTCGTGCGCAGCAACTGGGGCAACCGTGCCACGCCGCTAAGCGAGTCCGAGGTGCTGGCCCTGCGCGATGCGCTGCAAGTCGACCATTTTAGTAACGGCCAGATGTCCAACAAACACTGAAAGAGCACACCGCATGAACAAAGCCATCGTCTCCCTGTTGATCCCCGCCGCGCTGGCGTGCATGCCAGCCGCCGCCGCGCCCAAAGCCGCAGCAGCGGCCATCGTCCGCCACAAGATTCCCGGCTCGGACTTCCCGATCGCGCTGGCCGTCAGCGTGCCGTCCACCGCCACCATCCACTTCGTCAGCGGCCAGGTGCCGGCAGTCGCCGACAAGAGCGCGCCGCCCGATAGCGTGGCCGCTTTCGGCGACACGCGCGCGCAATCCGAATCGGTGCTGAAGAAGATCAAGGAAGCATTGGAGAGCATGCAGCTCGACATGCCGGACGTGGTGAAGATGACCGTCTACCTGGTCGGCGATCCGGCCAAGGGCGGCAAGGCCGACACCAAGGGCTTCATGGAAGCCTACACCCAGTACTTCGGCGGCACGCAACCCCAGCTGCCCGCGCGCGCCGTGGTGCAGGTGGCGGCGCTGAGCAATCCGGGCTGGCTGGTGGAAATCGAAGTCGTCGCCGCCAAAAAATAAAACGCAGCAGTTGTGAGGTCTTACCTTCTTTTTCATTCAATGGGGATTTACCATGCATAAGGCCATACTCAAGACCGGCGTCGCCGCCGTGCTGTCCACCCTGGCGATGGGCGCCAACGCAGCCGATGCCGCAGCAGCAGCAGCGGCGGCCGACGACGCCGTCGTCAGCGCGGTGATCGTCACCGGCACCCGCTCCAGCGGCATCAAGGTGGAGAACAGCGCCTCGCCGATCCAGGTGCTGGACTCGGCCTCGCTGCAGCGCACCGGCCAGCCGGACCTGATCCAGGCGCTGGCGCAGAACCTGCCGTCGTTCACCGCGCAAGCCTTCGGCGGCGACACCGCCAACCTGACGCTGTCTGCCCGCCTGCGCGGCCTGAGCCCGAACAACACGCTGGTGCTGATCAACGGCAAACGCCGCCACGGCACCGCCAACCTGGCCGTGCTGGGCGGGCCATACCAGGGCGGCGCCGCCGCTGACCTGAACTACATCCCGGTCGCCGCCATCGACCACATCGAAGTGCTGCAGGACGGCGCGGCCGCGCAGTACGGCTCCGACGCCATCGCCGGCGTGATCAACATCATCCTCAAATCGAACAACCACGGCGGCACCGCCAGCGCCACCGGCGGCGGCTACTCCGACGGCGGCGGCCGCACGGCAGACGCCTCGGCCAACGTCGGCGTCGAACCGTTCAAGGACGCCTACCTGAGCCTCACCGCCGAATCCAAATACCACGGTTACAGCGACCGTGGCGGCATCGACCCGCGCGTGATCACCGCCGCCAACATGGCGGCCTATCCGGGCATGTTCCAGCAGGCCGGCTACCCGCACGTCAACCACATCTCGGGCGACGCGCAGTACCACCTGAACGTATTGGCGGCCAACTTCGGCTACGACTTCGCGCCGGATAGCCAGCTGTACGCCATCGCCACCTGGGGCCACAAGGAAGCGCGCGCCTACGAGAACTACCGCCTGCCGAGCCGCCTGCCGAAGGTCTATCCGACCGGCTTCTCGCCGAAGGAGACCATGAAGCAGGACGACTACGCGCTCACCGGCGGCATCAAGGGCGTGGTGGGCGGCTGGAATATGGACCTGAGTTCCACCTACGGCAAGGACACCAGCAAGATCGGCGTGGCCGATTCCGGCAACGTCTCGCTGTTCAACGACACCGGCACCACGCCGACCGTGTTCCATGCCGGCTCCTTCATCGCCAGCCAGCTGACCACCACGCTGGAGGCGAGCCGCGAGTTTGCCATCGGCTGGGCCAAGCCGCTGAACGTGGCGGCCGGTCTTGAGCACCGCATCGACAAGTACGAGATCGAAGCGGGCGACGCCGCCTCGCGCTACAAGGAAGGCTCGCAGTCGTATCCGGGCTTCTCGCTGACCGATGCCGGCAGCCACCGCCGCACCAACGAAGCGGCCTACATCGACCTGGCCGGCAATCCGATCAAGGACCTGACGCTGGACCTGGCCGGCCGCTATGAGCACTTCAGCGATTTCGGCAACGCCAAGGTGGGCAAGTTCACGGCGCGCTACGACGTCTCGCCGGTGGTGGGCGTGCGCGGCACCTTCAGCAACGGCTTCCGCGCGCCGACGCTGGCCGAGGAATACTACTCGGCCACCAACGTCAGCCCGACCAGCGCCTTCGTGCAGCTGGCGCCGAATTCGGCGGGCGCCAAGCTGGTGGGCGTGGATGGCCTCAAGCCTGAACGTTCGACCAACTTCAGCGTCGGCCTGGTGCTGAATCCGGCCGCCAACCTGGCGATCACGCTCGATGTCTACCAGATCAAGATCCGCGACCGCATCGTCGGTTCCGGCGCCTTGTACGGCTCGGGCGGCTCGGTCAACTCGCCGGCGGTGGTGGCGGCGATCAAGGCCAACGGCAATGTCCTCGACAGCACCGTCAGCCAGACCGGCATCAACATCTTCTCCAACGCGGTCGATACGCGCAGCCGGGGGCTGGAGTTCGTCGCCACGCTGAACCAGAGCTACGGCACGGCGGGCAAGGTGGATTGGTCGGTGGCGGCCAACTACAACAAGGTGGAAGTCACCAAGATCAACCAGGCGCCGACCCAGCTGCTGCCGCAAACGCTGCTGGACCAGACGGCGATCTCGGACCTGGAGACGGCGTCGCCGCGGGTGCGCGTCAACCTGGGGGCGTTGTGGAAGATCGGCGCCTGGACCATCAACCTGCGCGAGGCGATCTATGGCAAGTCGTCGGAGTACGGCAGCGAGGACGGTTCGGTGTATCACAAGACCGAGATCTCGGCCAAGGCCATCACCGACCTGGAAGTGGGCTACAGGATCAATTCCGCGTGGTCGGTGGCGGTGGGCGCCAACAACCTGTTCAACAAGTATCCGGACGGCGTGAACCCCGCGCTGCTGGCTGACCAGCGCGCGGCCGGCGACAACGCCGCGGTGACGGTGCTGCCATCGTTCTCGCCGTTCGGCATCAACGGCGGCTACTACTACGCCCGCGCCAACTACAAGTTCTAAAACAATCCGGGGTCAGGTCCCCCATTTCTACACGAGCTGTGCCGTAGCTTCGCTTACGGCACAGCTCGTGTAGAAATGGGGGACCTGACCCCGGACTGTTTTGCGTGTAGCATGACGGTATCGTCAAACGGAGCGCACGCATGTTGAATACTGTGGGAACGACCTTGCTGGCGGCGGCCATTGCCGCCGCACCCATGTCTTTGCAGGATTATCTGGCCCTGGGCGGCCCGGCGCCGACGCAGCATGTGGCTTACGGCCCGGCCCCTTCGCAGTTCGCGGAATTGTTCCAGCCGTCCGGCGACGGTCCGTTCCCGGTGGCGGTGATCGTCCATGGCGGCTGCTGGACCAAGGAGTTCGGCGGCATCACGCAGATGCACAATATGGCAGGGGCCTTGCAGCAGCAGGGCATCGCGGTCTGGAACGTCGAGTATCGCCGCTTCGACGAGGAGGGCGGCGGTTATCCCGGCATGTATCACGATGTCGCCACGGCGCTGGACCGCCTGCGCGTGCTGGCGCCGGAGCGTCGCCTGGATTTGTCGCGCATCGTGCTGGTCGGGCATTCGGCCGGCGGCCATCTGGCGCAGTGGGCGGCGGCGCGTGCGCGTCTGCCGCGCAGCAGTCCTTTGTATGTGGCCGACCCGCTGCCGGTGCCGACCGTCATCAGCCTGGGCGGGCTGGCCGATTTGCGCAACGAGCAGTCGCTGATCAAGACCAGCTGCGACCGCGACATGGCGCAGTTGGCCGGCACCGCCAGCGCGGCGCGGCCTGACATTTTTTCCGACACGTCACCCGCCGAGCTGCTGCCGACAGGCGTGCGCACGGTGCTGATACACGGCGAGTTCGATACCATCTCGCCGCTGCGCGCCGGCCAGGATTATGCGCGCCGCGCCCACGCGGCCGGCGACCACGCCGAGGTGATCGTGCTGCCGGGCGGCAGCCATTACGATGAGGTGGCGGCCAGCTCGCCGTCGTGGACCATCGTGTCGGCGCAGATCCGCAAGGCGCTGGGCCTGTAGCGCCTTCCCGCGCGCTGCCGCCATGGATTCCCTGATTGCCGCGTCCGCCCGCGCCCTTGCTGCGGGCGATGCGCTCGGCGCTCTCAAACGCGTCGCCCTGCGCGACGACCCGCCCGCGCTGGCCTTGCGCGGCATCGCCATGGCACAACTGGGCGAGCATGGCCGGGCGCGCGAACTGCTGCGGCGGGCCGCGCGCGGTTTCGGCTCCCATGAAGAACTGTCGCGCGCCCGCTGCGTGATCGCCGAGGCCGAGGTGGCGCTGGCCGTGCGCGATTTCAGCGCGTCGCCGCGCGCGCTGACAGCGGCGCTGGCCACGCTGGAGGCGCACGCCGACCGCGCCAATGCGCTGCATGCGCGGCTGATCGCGGTGCGCCGCCTGCTGCTGCTTGGCCGCCTGGAAGAAGCCGCTGCGGCGCTGGCGCTGTCCGACGCCCACACCGCACCGTCCGTGCCGCCCGCGCTGGCGGCGGTGGCCGGGCTGGCCGCTGCGGAGCTGGCGCTGCGTTCGCTGCGCATCGCCCCCGCGCAGGCGGCGCTGGATCGGGCCCACGCGGCGGCCGAACGGGCCGGCATTCCAGCCCTGCTGGCCGAAGTCGCGGAGGCCCGCTCGGCGCTCGACCGTCCCGCCGCATTGCGCCTGACGGCCGGCGGCGAGCAATTGCTGCGCCTCGGCGACGTGGCGGCGCTGCTGGCCTCCGACACGCTGGTGGTCGACGCCTGCCGCCGTGGCCTCGGCAGCGGCGGGCTATGGCAAGCCCTGGCCCGCCGCCCGCTGCTGTTCGCGCTGGCGCGCGCGCTGGCCGAGGCCTGGCCCGGCGACATCAGCCGCGCAGCATTGATCGCAACCGCCTTCCGCACCCGCGACCCCGACGCCACCCACCGCGCCCGCCTGCGGGTCGAGATCGGCCGCCTGCGCGCGCTGGTCGCCGACCAGGCGCAGATCGCCGCCACCGCGCGCGGCTTCGTGCTGCAACCGCTGGCTGGCCGCGATGTCGCCGTGCTGGCCCCGCCCATCGCCGGCGAGCAGGCCGCGCTGGTGGCGCTGCTGTCCGACGGCGCGGCCTGGTCGACATCGGCCCTGGCGCTGGCCCTGAACGCCAGCCAGCGCACCGTGCAGCGCGCATTGGCCGAGCTGGAGGAGGAAGGCCGCGTGCGCCCCATCGGCCGCGCACGCACGCGCCGCTGGCTGGCGCCGCCGCTGGCCGGATACACGACAATCTTGTTACTCCCTGCGGCGCTGCCATTGGAATAAAGTTCACTTGCGGCGCCGCGACGCGGCCCACCCAACCGACTCAGGAGGCAGCAATGAACACCAGCAAATCCAACACCAAGACCCGGCCGGCCGAAATCGTCCGCGAATACGGCCCCTTCGACGGCGTCGAGCGCATCCACGGCGTCACCCACGACGGCCAGCGCGTCTGGGCCGCCACCGGCGCCAGGCTGATCGCCTTCGACCCCGCCAGCGGCGAGACCACCCGCGCGCTCGAAATCGCCAGCGACGCCGGCACCGCCTTCGACGGCACCTATCTGTACCAGATCGCCGAACGGCGCATCGACAAGATCGACCCCGCCAGCGGCCAGGTGCTGGCCTCGATCCCGGCGCCGGGCGACGGCTACGATTCCGGCCTGGCCTGGGCCGAGGGCAGCCTGTGGGTGGGCCAGTACCGCGACCGCAAGATCCACCAGGTCGACCCGGCCACCGGCGCGGTCATCCGCAGCATCGCTTCGAACCGCTTCGTCACCGGCGTCAGCTGGGTGGACGGCGAGTTGTGGCACGGTACCTGGGAAGGCGACGAGAGCGATATCCGCCGCATCGACCCGCACAGCGGCGCCGTGCTGGAGCGGCTGGAGATGCCGGACGGCGTGGGCGTCAGCGGCCTGGAATCGGACGGCGCGGGGCTGTTCTACGCCGGTGGCGGCGGCAGCGGCAAGGTGCGCGCGGTGCGCCGTCCGCAGTAGGGAAGCTTCAGTATTCGTTGTATTTGCGGGCGTCGCCGCGCACCTGCGCGGCCGGATACTTGACGGCGTTGAGCGCCATCTTCTCCACCGCCGCCGCGTACAGGTCCACGCCGCGCTTGTCGGCCAGCTGCACCAGGTAGAGCAGCACGTCGGCCAGCTCGTGGCGGATGGCGGTGCGTTTGGCGTCATCGAGTTCGTCGTCGGCGCCGGTCTTGAGCCACTGGAAATGCTCGGCCAGTTCCGCCACTTCCACCGACAGCGCCATGGCCAGGTTCTTCGGCGTGTGGAACTGCTGCCAATCGCGCTCGCCGGCGAACTGGCGGGTCAGGTCGCGCAGCGCGGTCAGGCTGTCATTGGCGGAAGGGGCGGCGGGAGCGGTCATGGTGGTCTGCGGCGGAGGAAAGTCGGTGCCGTCATCATACCATCGCCGCCTTGCCCGCCCGCCGCCGCGCAAGGCGCCCATGGCGTTTTTTGGTCGTTTGAGCCCCCGTTTTCTGCCGTTCGTCGCACGGCGCGGGCGCTGCGCGGGTGGCGACGCTACAGTGTCGATACTATAACTTCAGGGACATCCCCATCATGCGTACCGCCATCTCCATCGCCGTCATCACCGCCTTCGCCACGCTCGCCGGCTGCGCCGTCATCGTCGTGCCGGACGACGGCAATGGCAACGTCCATTTCAACTCGGCTTTCGGCAGCTCGGCGGTGCAGGGCAACGGCCAGCAAGCGGTCGAACGCCGCGACGCCGTCAGCACCGACGGCATCGATATCAACGGCCCGGTCGTGGTCGAAGTGCGCGTCGGCGATGCGCCGTCGCTGCAGGTCGAAGGCGACAGCAACCTGCTGCCTATGCTGCGCACCGACGCCAGCGGCGGCTCGCTGCGGGTGTGGGTCGATGGCCGCATCCAGAGCTCCGGCCCGCTGCGCGTGATCTACACCACGCCGCAGTTGCGCCAGATCCAGTCGAACGGCTCCGGGCGCCTGACGGTCAGCGGCTTGAACGGCGGCCCGCTGAGCCTGAGCCAGAACGGTTCGCGCCAGGTGCAGTTGTCGGGTAACGTCAGCCGCCTCGATGCGCGCGTCAACGGTTCCGGCGGCGTCAACGCCAGCGGCCTGCAAAGCGGTTCCACCGTCGCCAGCATCAACGGTTCCGGGCGCCTGGACCTGGGCCGCCTGAACGGCGACACGCTCAGCCTGGACATCCACGGTTCCGGCGGCGCCAACGCCAGCGGCACCGTGCGCAATATGACGGTACGCCTGTTCGGCTCCGGCAGCGCCGACCTGGCCGGCCTGACCAGCCAGATCGCGGAATTGTCGTCGAACGGCTCCGGCAGCATCTCGGCCGGCGTCAGCCAGTCGGTGGTGGCCGACGCTTCCGGTTCCGGCCGCGTCACCGTGTACGGCAACCCTGCCCAGCGCACCCTGAGCGGCAAACGCGTCAGCGTGGTTCAGTAAGCAGCGCTTCGGCCGCCGGCGCAACGCTCGCCGCCTGCGCCAGCCGGCGGCGGAAGTCGAAGTAGTCATGGGCGCTGCGGCGCGGCGCCTCCAGCATCGGCAGGTGGCCTATGCCAGGCATCAGGATCACGCGGTGGTCGCCGAACAGCGCGGCCAGCGCGGCGGCGCCGGACGGATGCAGGATGCGGTCCTCTTCTCCCCACACGATCAGCGCCGGCGTGCGCAGCCCATGGAACTGCCGCTCCAGCAGCGGCGACGCCGTCACCTGGCGCATGATGGCCGTGTGCAGCGCGAAGTCGGCCACGGCCCGCCGCGCCAGCGCCGTGCGCACCGAATACGGCAGGAAGAAGGCGCGCTGCGCGGAACTGGCGATCAGCTGCGCGAAGTCGCTTTCCTTCGGCACCAGCAGCGGCATGGCGCCGGTGGCGCGGTAGCCGGTCAGCGCGGGCGAGCTTTGCGCGGCCTCGGTGCCCGCAGCGTCCAGCAGCCACAGGCTGGCCACCCGCTCGGGATGGCCGGCGGCGAATTGCGCGGCGATGTAGCCGCCCATGGAATTCCCTCCCAGATGGACCCTTCCCGGCGCATGGCGGTCGAGGAAGGCGCGCAGCCGTTCGACCTGGTCGGCGATGGCGTAGCCGGCCTGCGGATCGCGGCTGGCGTCGCCGAAGCCGGGCAGGTCGGGGATCAGCACGCGGTAGCGCGGCGTCAGGAAGCGGGCGATGCGGGTGAAGTTGTCCTTGTCGCCGGCGAAGCCGTGCACCAGCACCAGGACTTCGCCGCTGCCGCCCTCCAGGTAGGGCATGGAGCAGCCGGGCAGGGCGGCCTGGCGCAGCCGCAGGCCGGCGCGGCGCCGCTCCAGCGCCATGCCCAGCCGCGCCGCCGCCACCGGCGCCACGCGTTCGAACAGCAAGACGGCGGCCAACAGCGCCGCCGCCACGGATATAACGGTATAAATAATTATCATCGTTTGTCAGCGCACCTTAAAGAAGGACATCGAACTTTGGAGCTGCTCCGCCTGGCCGCTCATTTCCTCGGCGGTGGCGGCCAGCTGCTCGGAACTGGAGGCGTTCATCTGCGTGGTCTGGCTCAACTGGCTCATGGCCGAATTGATCTGGCCCGCGCCCGCGCTCTGCTCCTCCGACGCCGCCGTGATCTCCTGCACCAGGTCCGAGGTGCGCTTGATGTTGGGCAGCATGGTGTCGAGCAGGGCGCCGGCCTTCTCGGCCAGGTTGACGCTGCCGCTGGCGACCTGCTCGATCTCCTGCGCCGCCACCTGGCTGCGCTCGGCCAGCTTGCGCACCTCGGCCGCCACCACCGCGAAGCCCTTGCCATGCTCGCCGGCGCGCGCCGCCTCGATGGCCGCGTTCAGCGCCAGCAGGTTGGTCTGGTAGGCGATGTCGTCGATGATGCCGATCTTCTTGGCGATTTCGCGCATCGCCACCACCGTCGAGCGCACCGCCTCGCCGCCTTCGCCCGCTTCCTGCGCGGCCTTGCCGGCCATGCCGTCGGTGACTTTGGCGTTCTCGGTGTTCTGCGCGATCGAGGCCGACATCTGCTCGATGGCGGCGCTCGATTCCTCGGCCGCCGCCGCCTGCTCGCTGGCGCCCTGCGACAGCGATTGCGCGGTGGCGCTGACTTCCTCGGAGGCGCTGGCCAGCGCCTCGGCGCCGTCATTGACCTCGCTGACCACCCGCGACAGGTTGACGACCATGGTGTTCATCGCCGCCAGCAGGCTGGTGGTGTCGCCCGGCTTGATGCGCACCTGTTCGGTCAGGTCGCCGGAGGCCACGCGGTTGACGATGTGGGCGGCATAATCCGGCTCGCCGCCCAGTTGGCGCAGCAGCACGCGCGTGATCAGGGTGGCGATCAGCGCCACCGCCAGCAGCGTGCAGACCGCGATGATGATGGAGTTGCGCATCGCCGCCTTCTTCATCGCCTCGGCCTCGTCGGAACCCTTCTTGCCAAGCTCGATGTTGTAGTCGAAGTGGTTGTCGATGGCGGCCTGCATCACCTGGATCTCCGGCCTGGCCTGTTCCAGCGCGATGCGCGCCTTGTCGTTGCGGTTGGCGCGCGACTCCACCAGCACCGCCTCGATCTGCGGCTGCACCTTGGCCCATGAGGTCTTCTCGCGCTCCAGAATGGCCTTGTCCTTGTCGTCCGACAGCAGGGCCTCGTATTTTTTCAGGTTGTCGTCGACCGCCTTGCGCATCTCGGCCACCTGGTTGTCGATCTCCGCCATTTTCTTGTCGTCGGTATTGAGCACGTGCTGGTTGACGCGGATGCGCATGCGCAGGAAGGCGTCGCGCAACCGGTCCAGCACCACCAGGCTGGGCACCGTGTTGACGGTGGAGTAGCTGGCCGATTCGTAGACCTTGTCCATCTGGTACTGGCTCACCCCGGCCAGCAGCAGGATGCCGGCCAATGCGGCGCCGGCCAGGACGATCATCTTGTGTGCGACTGTCAGTTTCATTGCGTCGTTCTCCCCCTGTTGTGCGTGGCTTATGCGGCCGCCACTGCCGTATTGCTTTGTAATCGTTCGATCAACGCCGCCAGCGGCATCGGCCGCGCATACAGATAGCCCTGCATGCAGGCGCAGGCGTTGGCGATCAGGAAGTCGGCCTGGGCCTGGGTCTCCACGCCCTCGGCCACCACCCGCAGGCCCAGGTGGCCGGCCATCGCCAGGATGGACTGCACCAGCGCGCGGCTGTTGGCGTCGTCCGGCGTGTCCATGATGAAGCTGCGGTCTATCTTCAACTCGTACAGCGGCATCTTCTTCAGATAGGCCAGGCTGGAATAGCCGGTGCCGAAATCGTCGATCGAGAAGCGCAGCCCCAGCGCCGCCAGCTGGTGCATGCGGGCGATGGTCTCGTCCATCTTGTCGATCAACAGGCCTTCGGTCACTTCCAGCACCAGCATGGCGGCCGGGGCGCCGGTGTCGGCCAGCGTGCGCTGCACCACCTCGACGAAATCGGCCTGGCGGAACTGGGTCGGGCTGACGTTGACCGACAGCGGCATCGCCAGCCCGGCCTGCGCCAGCCGCAGCACGGCCTCGCAAGCCTGGCGCAGCGCCCACGCGCCCAGTTCGACGATCAGGCCCGATTCCTCGGCCACCGGGATGAACACGTGCGGCGGCACCATGTCGCCGCCGGCCAGCGGCCAGCGCATCAAGAGCTCGCCGCCGACGGTGCGGCCGGTGCGGTCGACCTGGGCCTGCACGTGCATCTGCAGTTCGCCGGCGGCCAGCGCGGCGGCCAGGTCGCGCTCCATGGTCAGGCGCCGTTCGACTTCGGCCTGCATCGCCGTCTCGAAGAAGGCGATGCCGTTGCGGCCTTCGGCCTTGGCGCGGTACATCGCGGTGTCGGCTTCGCGCAGCAGGTCCTGCGCGCTCTGGCCCTCGGCGTCGCCGCCGGCCTTGGGCAGCATGGTCACGCCGATGCTGGCGGTGGAGTTGTAGCTCTGGCCCTCGATCTCGAAGTCGCGGCCGATGGCGGCGCGGATCTTCTCGGCCACGGTCAGCGCCGCGTGCGTGGCGGCGTGCAGGTCGTGCGCCAGGTGGCCGAGCAGCACCACGAATTCGTCGCCGCCGATGCGCGCCACGGTGTCGGCCTTGCGCATCAGCTGCGACAGGCGGGCGGCGGCGTTGCACAGCAGGGCGTCGCCGGTGGCGTGGCCGCGCGCGTCGTTGATGGTCTTGAAGCGGTCCAGGTCGATGAACATCACCGCGCTGTAGGTGGCGCCGCGCTCGGAGCTGGCCAGCAGCTTGTCGATGCGGTCCATCAACAGGCGGCGGTTGGGCAGGCCGGTCAGCACGTCGAAGAAGGCCAGGCGGTGGATGTCGTCCTGCGATTTCTTGCGCTCGGTGATGTCGCGCTCGACCGCCACCCAGTGCGTGTTGACGCCGCCCTCGTCGGCGAACGGCACCAGCTCGGTCTCCACCCAGTAGGGCTCGCCGGACTTGGTGTAGTTGAGCAGCTCGGCGCGCACCGCCTCGCTGCGCGCCATGGCGCGCTCGATGTGGTCCAGCACCGCCGTTTCCGTGTCCGGGCCTTGCAGCAGGCGCAGGCTGCGGCCCAGCACTTCGCCGCGCCGGTAGCCGGTGCGGCGCTCGAACGCTTCGTTGACGAAGATGATGCGCTGCGCCGCCTCGCCGCCGCCTTCCTGGTCGACCTCGGCGATCAGCACCATGTCGTTCAGGCGCGACACGGCGGCCGAGGTCAGGCGCAGCTCGGCGTTCAGCGCCGACAGTTCGGCCTGGTGGTTTTGCAGTTCGCTGAAGGAGCGCGCCAGGTGCTGCAGCAGCACGGCGCAGGACAGCGTCAGCACCGCCGTCATGAACATGAAGTTGATGGTGACGATGGCGGCCTTGAGGAAGCCGTAGTCCGGCATGCCTTCGATGTACAGCTTGGAGTTTTGCTCGAAGCCGACCACCATCACCGCCAGCCCGGCCAGGCCCAGCGTCCACAGCGCCGGCCGCAGCCCCAGCAGCAGCGCCGCCAGCACCGGGATGGCCATCAGGTAAATCTGGCTGACCGGTCCGACCTTGAGCAGCAGGCCGATGCCGACGATGAAGGCGACCGCCAGGAAGTTGACCACGCGGACGGTGTAGGGCAGGCGCCGCAGGCGCCAGATGGCGGCCAGCCACAGCAGCGCGACGATGTCGATGACGACGATGGACCACAGGCCTTCGCTGGCGGCCAGCAGCACGCTGGGCACGGCCGTGACCGACCCCAGCAGGAACACGACCAGCAGCAGCTTCGCAAAGATTTGCGCGCGCCAGTGCGCGATGTCGTTCGGCACAGCCACCGTTCCTGCCTCCGGAATGCGTTGCGGGTTGTGGTCCTTAATCGGTGCTTTGATAGTACCCGCAATCTCTCATCGTGTCAGCAAGGCAAGTTAGTCCCTGGCGGTGACGCTGCCGATGCCGGCCACAGACTTGTTGACGGTCTTGGGATGGCCGTAGTACTCCAGCTCGCCCATGCCCTTGGCGACCGCGTTGAGCAGGTCGGTGGCGTGCACGCTGACATGGCCGACGCCTTCGAAGTTGACGTCCACGCGCTCAGCCACTAGCGACTTGGTATCGACCTCGCCGACGCCCTTGGCGTTGACGCGCAGGTACTTGACCTTGCCGTTGGCGACCAGGTGGCCGGCGCCCAGGTAGCCGATGTCGAGGCGGTCAGTGTTGACCTTGTTGAGGATGGTTTCGCCGGCGCCTTCGACCTTGACGCGGCTCAGCGCCGGTACGGTGATGGTGATGCGCGGGGAACTCTTGGAGGACTTGAAGGTCTTGTCCGGCATGGTGATGCGCAGTTCGTTGTCCACCACCTCGGTCTTGAGCGAGGTGACGAACTGGTCTTCGCCGCTGACCACCACCGATTGCGTCTTGCCCACCTCCACCGTCATGGCGAACGCGCCCTTGGCGTTGATGGCGACGAAGGATGGCAGGGAGCGGCTCGATTCGCCGGCCTGGGCGGCGGCGCTCAGGGCGAACAGGGCAGGGATCAGGACGGCGGCAGCGGTACGGCGCATGGTAAGACCTCAATAAGTGATGAAATTTAACGTTGTTAATTTTAACAATGTTAATCTTACTGAAGCTGGCCGCCGCTGCCGACAAGTTTGCGACGAACTGCAAAAAAACGGCATTGTGTTGCGCCAAGGCTACGATCAACGGCAGGGCGTTGAAGGGAAAATGAAAGCAAAGCTGCGTATCATCGCCAGACGCCCCCTCCTTGCGGGCGTGATCCGAACGACAACAACGTATCAACCGCGAGACACGTCATGACTTCCTCTACCGCCTCCCAACCCCAGCAGTCGCGCTTCAGCACGGTGTTCCGCGTCGTCAGCGGCAACTTCATGGAGATGTTCGACTTTTTCCTGTTCGGCTTTTACGCCAACGCCATCGCCAAGGCATTCTTCCCCAGCGGCGATGAAGTCGCCTCGCTGATGATGACCTTCATGACCTTCGGCGCCGGCTTCCTGATGCGTCCGCTCGGCGCCATCATCCTCGGCGCCTATGTCGACCGCGTCGGCCGCCGCCAGGGCCTGATCGTCACGCTGGCGTTGATGGCGCTGGGCACCTTGCTGATCGCCTGCGTGCCGGGCTACGCCAGCATCGGCTACCTGGCGCCGGCGCTGGTGCTGACCGGCCGCCTGCTGCAAGGCTTCTCTGCCGGCGTCGAGTTGGGCGGGGTGTCGGTCTACCTGTCGGAGATGGCGACGCCGGGCCGCAAGGGCTTTTATGTCAGCTGGCAGTCGGCCAGCCAGCAGGTGGCGGTGGTGGCTGCCGCCGCGCTGGGCTTCGCGCTGAACCAGTGGCTGACGCCGGCCGAGGTCGGCGCCTGGGGCTGGCGCATCCCCTTCTTCGTCGGCTGCCTGATCGTGCCGGTGCTGTTCGTGATCCGCCGCTCGCTGCAGGAGACCGAGGAGTTCAAGGCGCGCAAGCACCGTCCCGAGGTGAAGGAAATCTTCCGCTCCATGCTCAACAACTGGGCGCTGGTCATCTCCGGCATGATGCTGGTGGCCATGACCACCGTGTCGTTCTACCTGATCACCGTCTACACGCCGACCTTCGGCAAGAACGTGCTGCACCTGTCCACCGCCGACGCGCTGATGGTGACGCTGTGCGTGGGCGTGTCGAACTTCCTGTGGCTGCCGGTGATGGGCTCGTTGTCGGACCGGGTCGGCCGCCGTCCGCTGCTGATCTGCTTTACCGTGCTGGCCATCTTCACCGCCTATCCGGCGCTGCACTGGCTGGTGCAGTCGCCCAGCTTCGGCCGCATGCTGGGCGTGGAGCTGTGGCTGTCCTTCCTGTACGCCAGTTACAACGGCGCGATGGTGGTGGCGCTGACCGAGGTAATGCCGGTCGAGGTACGCACGGTGGGCTTCTCGCTGGCCTACAGCCTGGCGACGGCGGTGTTCGGCGGCTTCACGCCGGCCATCGCGACCGGCCTGATCGAATATACCGGCGACAAGAGCGCGCCGGGTTGGTGGATGACGTTTGCCGCCGTGTGCGGGCTGTGCGCGACGCTGGTGCTGTATCGCCGTCAGGAGCGCCAGCAGCGGCATTCGGCCGGGGCTGGCGCGACGGCGTAGCGCAAATGAAAAACCGCCATGTGGCGTTGCGACGGTCTTGAACGTCGCAAGCGCACATGGCGGTTTTTTTGGGCCGGACTGGCGGCGGCTTACTTGTTGCTCAGGCATTCCTTCATGAAGGTCTTGCGCTCGTCGCCTTTTTTGCCGGTGGCGTCGGCATTGCATTTCTTCATCTTGTCCTGCTGCGTCACTTTCGGCGCCGGCGCTGCGGCGTCGGCGCTCAGGCACTGTTTCATGAAGGCTTTGCGTTCATCGCCTTTCTTGCCGGTGGCGTCGGCGTTACAGGTTTTCATTTTGCTTTGCTGGGCCGTCGGCTCGGCGGCGTTGGCGGTCAGGGCCATCGCACCGCTCAGGGACAGGATCAGACTGGCAACGAACAGTTTTTTCATTTTCAATTCCTCGAAGGTCGAATGACGGTAGGCGCGGCGGATGCTCTTGCCGCAAGGGCACTATAACCGAGTTGGCATGCGCCGGCCGTTTTTTACACGCTGTACGGGATGTAGCTGAAACCGTTGCCGATGATGTGGATCAGCGCCGCCTGGTTCTCCGGGCTTTCGCTGAAGTTCACCAGCAGGTTGGCGCGCGGCACGCCGATCTGCAGGTCATGCAGCCAGTAGGCATAGCCTTCGGCGTCGGGCGCGCGGTGCAGCACGTTGCTGTACAACTGGGTCACGAAGTCTTCGTTGCTCAGGTTGGCGCCGTAGCGCCGGCCGAATTCTTCGCTGGCGATGAAGTAGCCGGCGGTGTCGTGCAGGCTCAGGCCCTTGTCCATGTTGGAGATCCAGTAGCCGAGGCCGGACTCGTCCGGCGCGCGGTTGAAGGCGGCCTGGTACAGGCGGTAAGCCTTGCCGCCGACGCCGTCGACATCGAGCGCGATGCTCTTGTCGTCGAACAGCAATCGCTCGACGCCGTCGAGGATGTTGGTGCCGCCGCCCGTGCTTCGTTGGCTGACCTCGGTGTGGCCGCCGCGCTGGACGATGTCGTACCCCATCCAGCGGCCGTCGAGGATCACGGTGTCGGTGCCGGCGCCACCGTGGATGGCCGCGCCGTTGTTCTTGCCGATCAGGATGTCGTTGCCGGCGCTGCCGGCGTCGGCGGCGGCGACGGTGCTGAAGGTGTAGCGCAGGCCGGCGAAGGTGTTGCCTGCCATGTCGACGATGGCGCCGGCTGGAATGTCGAGCGTGTAGGTGGTGCCCGGCGCGAGGTGATGCCAGCCATGCAGGCCGAGATGGGTGCGCGGGGCATTGTCGATCGGGGTCCAGTCCACCGGGACCTTATTGCCGTCGGCATCGGTGAGCGTGATGTTGGCATTGGAGGAGAGCACGATCTTCTCGTTAAAGTCGATCAGGATGTTGTCGCTCAGTCCCAGCGGCGTGCTGGCGCTCGTGACCGGCGCGGCCAGTTGCGGCGCGGCGTCCATCAGGGAGGCTGTCAGCGTGTAGTCGCCGGTGGCATGGGTGTCGATGACTTTGGCCGCCACGGACAGGTAGTAGTCGCCGCTGTTGGCGGCCTTGTAGCCGAACGACGAGCCGAACGGCCGGCCCGTCTGCGCCACCTGCAGGCCGCGGCCGTCGTACAAGGTCACCGCATAGTCGTATGTGGCGTTCAGGCTGCCGTTGTGAAAATCGAAGGCGTAGGACTGCCCCTTTTGCAGCGTCACCTTGACGACGTCGATGTCGCCGGCGAAGTTGAGCGCGCCCTTCATCTGGGCGCCGATCGCCAGGCTGCTGGCATCGTTGGTCTCGTAGTCGCGGTAGTCGTCCTTGCCCAGCGCGGTAGCCTGCAGCTGATAGCTGGCGGGGCTGGTATCGGAACGTTCGCTGATGGTCAGGTAAATGTCGCCGCTGTCTCTCGCGTAATACAGCTGATATTTGGTCAGGTCATCGTAGGTCAGCCAGACCGACGTGGCGCCGATGGTGCTGGACTTCGCGTCCTGGATCAGCAAGTCGGGCGGACCTATCCTCGCAGCGCCGTCCGTCGCCGACATCTGGAAGCCATAGTACTGGCCTGCCACCACGGCGACCTTGTAGACGTCCTTGTCGCTGGACACTTCCAGCGTGCCGCTGGTGGTGCCGAAGTTGATCCGGCTGGCGCTGGCCGCGTCGTTGCCGGCATCGTCGCGCGTACCCGGCGCGGCGCTCAGCACATAATTGCCGGTCTGCGAGTCGGCGCCCACTTCGACATAATAGGTGCCGGTGGCGGCTGCGCGATACGACAGTTGCGGTCCCTGGGATTCGCTGTTGATGTTGACGCCCGCCAGTACATGGCCTTCCGCATCGACGATATTCAGCGCGGTGTCAAAGCCACCGTGCAGCAGCCTTTCACCGGTCCCATTCTTGAGCGACAGGTTATACGTGGCGCCGGCCGTCATGTCGATCGCAAACCAGTCGCGGTCGGTGCTGAGCTCCAGCGTGCCGCTCGCGCTGCCGCCGACGGCGAGCTTGCCGGCGGCGCCGGCGCTGGCGCCGAAGTCGTCCGCCGGCATGGCGGTGGTGAGTGTGTAGTGGCTGCCGGTTCTGCCGGTGATGGAGGCGTAGTAGTCGCCGCTGGACGCCGGCGTGAAGTTGATGTCGGGGGAGAGCAGAGCACCCGAATAGACGATCATCTTGCCATCCTTGTCGGTGATCGTGACCTGCGGCGTGTTGATATGGGTGTCGGAGATTGCCCTCATGACGTATGTGGTGCCGGCCTGCAGCGAGAGCTTGACGACGTCGACATCGTAGTCAAAGTCGATGGCGCCCTTGATGGTGTCGCCGATGTTGATCGGCGTGGCCGTGGCGGCAGTACCGCCGTAGTCGTCCGATATCGGGTTCGATGCCTTGAGTGTATAAGGCCCGTAGCCGGCGTGACGATGTTCGAAGACCGAGACCACGACGGAATAGGTGCCGCTGGTCGTGGCGGCGAAGGTCTTGGGGATGGGGCCTTGGCCGTCGGACCGCGGCCGTGCCTCTACGACCAGCTTGCCCTGCTCATCCAGGACCTGGAACTTGAGGATGTCTTTGTCGGAATACTCGCCGGTGAGTTCGATCGTATAACTCTGGCCGGCTTGCACTTGCATGTGGAAGCGGTCGGTATCTGAGCTGTAGTCCAGGCGGCCCGTGGATTGCCCGCCCGCCACCAGCACGCCGGCGGCGCTGTCGTTGCCCGAATAGTCGTCAACGCGATTGACCACGCGCAGATTGTAGTCGCCGACGATGTTGCTGCCGACGGCGACGAAGTAATCGCCGGCAGTGGTCAGTTCCAGCGGTGCAAAGGGATTCTCCAGTTGCTTGCCCTGGGCGTCGTAGACGGAGAAAAAGTTGGGACGCAATAATCCGTTGGGGGAGGCGAAGGTATAGTGCTGGCCTGCTTCCGCATGAAATTTATACCAGTCGACATCGCCCGCGGCTTCGAAGCGGCCGGTCACGATGGCTTCCGCAGTCAGCACGCCGGTGGTGTGGATATCGGATGACAGCGCATCGGGCGGCAAGATCGCTGCCGAGACCTGATAGTCGAATTTTTCGCCATTGGGGCTGCTGAGGGAAGACCCCTCCACTGCAACGAAATAGTCGCCGCTGACGGTGGGCGTGTAGGAGACGGCGGGGCCGATGTCATTTCCGCCCTGGACGCTGATGACCATGGCGTTGTCGCGGTACAGGGCCAAGCTGCTGTCCTCGTTGCCCAGCGCCGGCGTCATGGCAAACACATAGGACGTTCCCGCCTGCAGGTGGATCTTGTACCAGTCGGAGTCCGCTACGCTCTCGAAGCTGCCCTGCACGGTACCGCCGACGGTGAGCGTGCCTGTGGTGGAGGAATTGTCGCTGTAGTCGTCGGTGTAGGGCATGAGAGTAAGGTGGCTAGTTGTTAAATATAATATTTATTTTAACATCGTTGCCACCTTGAAAACTCACCAATACCCACGCGCCGCCAGCCTCAATCCCCTGCGTGCGCCGCCTCCTCGACGAACACCACCGTGCTGCGCGCGGCGATGGTGAACTTGCCTCCGGCGCTGCTGTAGCTGCCACTGCGCGCGCCCTTGCCACCGTCCGCGCCCTGCTGGATGCGGTGCATGAGCAGCTTGCGGCCCGCCAGCTCCGGCACGGCGATGGTCTTGGCCACCTTGTCCACATTGAACAGCACCACCACCGCGTTGTAGCGTGCGCCGTCGTAGCGGCGCGGATGCTGGCCGTCGATGCTCATGACGATCATCCCCGGCACCTGCTGCGGCCCGGTGTTGTGGAAGCGCAGCCGCTCCGACACGTCCTGCGCCGTGCGCAGGCGGAACAGGCTGCTGTCCTGGCGGATCGCCAGCAGGTCGTTGACGGCGTTGCGCGCGCCGACGATGGCGATGCTGTCCGGCTTGAGCAGCGGATTGGCCAGCAGCGGCGACATCAGCGGCCAGTTGTCCTGGTTGACGCCCGCCATCGGCAGGCCGACGCCGAAGTTGTTCGACTGGTAGCTGTAGTCGAGCTTGTTGAACCAGTCGCCGGCGTCGTAGCTGTCGCGGTCCATCGACTTCGAACGCAGGATTTCCTGGCCGGCGTGCAGGAAGGGCACGCCCTGCGACAGGATATTGATCGCCGCGCCCAGGTTCTGCACCTTCACGCGGTCGGCCATGCTGGTGCCGAGCGGCAGCTTGTAGGCGTTGAGGTCGTACAGCGTCTGGTTGTCATGCGCTTCGACGTAGTTGATGGTCTCGGCCGGGCTGGCGGCAAAGCCCGCCTGCTGGCCGAAGTAATCGATCTGCGCGTTCGTGCGCAGGGCGCCGCTGCGGTCGACAAAGCTGTAGTCGCGCAACGTGCCGGACAAGGCCACCTTGACCAGGTCGCCCAGGCGCAGCAAGTCGTCCTTGCTCTGCGTCGACTGCGCGTTCGGATCGGTGTAGACGCCGTTGATGAAACCCTGCTGGCTGATCAGGCTGGAGCCGCTGTCGCAACAGCCGCCGCCGCGCACGGTGTCGCGGATGCGGTCGTTGAACGAGCCGATGCCGCTGCCAAACATATTGGCCTGGCGCGCCTGCACGAAGCGGGCGTCGTTGCCGACGGCGCCGAAGTTCCAGGCTTCGCCGTACAGGTAGATGTCGCGTCCGGCCGCGCCGTTGACGGCGGTCTGCAATTGCTTCATCACCGCCAGCGGCGTGAAGCCCATGATGTCGAAGCGGAAGCTGTCGACCTTGTAGTCGCGCGCCCAGGTGCTGACGGAATCGATCATCAGCTTGGCCATCATGGCGTTCTCGGACGCGGTGTCGGCGCAGCAGCTGTCGTTGGTGATGCCGCCGCCGGCGTTGAGGCGGTAGTAGTAGGCGGGCACGATCTTGTCGAGCACGGACAGCGGGCCCTGCTGCGAAGCGCTGGTGTGGTTGTAGACCACATCCATCGTCACCCGCAGGCCCTGCTTGTGCAAGCCCTGCACCATGGCGCGGAACTCGCGCACGCGCACCGCGCCGTCGTTGGCGTCGGTCGAATAGCTGCCTTCAGGCGCCGTGTAGTGCACCGGATCGTAGCCCCAGTTGAAGCAGTCGCCGCCGCGCGTCGCTTCCACCGCCGCCTGCTGGGCGCTGGCGTTGGCGGCGGCGTTCGGTATCGCCGGCGTGGTGCAGCCGGCCTCGTTGACGCTGGCGTAGTCGAACGAGGGCAGCAAATGGATGTGGGTCAGGCCGGATTTCTGCATCAGGCGCAGGTGGTGCATGCCGTCCGAGTCCTGGTCGGTGAAGGCCAGGTATTTGCCGCGGTGCGCGGCCGGCACGGTGGCGTCGCTGGCGCTGAAGTCGCGGATGTGCAGCTCGTACAGCGCGATGTCGGTCGGGCTGTCCAGGCGCGGCAGCGGGTGGTGGTCCCAGCCGTCCGGCTTGAGCGCGGCGCTGTCGAGGTTGGCGACGAAGCTGCGCTGGCTGTTGGCGTTCAGGCTGAAGGAGTAGGGGTCGGTCACCGTGTTGTCGACCAGCGTGTTGCCGGCCCAGCGCGACAGCACCTGCACCTGGTAGGTGTAGTAGTAGCGGTTGACCCAGCTGGCGTCCGGCGCGCTGTAGCTCCACACGCCGCTGGCGGCGTCGCGCTGCATGGCGCGCGTCAGCGTGAGGGCGCTGCTGGCGTCCGGGTAGAGCTGGAGGCTGACCGACTTGGCGGTCGGCGCCCACACGCGGAAGGTCGGCACGCCGTTGCGGTCGTAGCTCAGGCCCAGCGTGGCATTGGCGGCGGCCGGGGCGAACACGCTGTCGAGCATGCCGCTCATTTGCAGCGAGGTCACTTGCAGCAGCTTGCCGTTGGCGTCGTAGCGGGCCACGGCGAACTGGCCGCTGGCCTTGGCGGCGATGCCGGCCGCGTCGGCGTCGGCCATGGTCAGCGCGGTGGCGCCGGCCAGGTGCGGATATTTTTGCTGTAGCGGCGCCGGCAGCGCGCCGGTGCTCAGCGCGATGCTGCCGTCGGCGCCGCTGACGCCGGCCGCGCTGGAACCGAGGCCGCCATTGGCCGCGTAGTACAGGCGGTAGCTGCCGTCGGCGGACGCGCCCGGCCAGGCCAGCGTGGCGGCCGTCAGCCAGTGCGCGCTGGCGTTGTTGAGGTTGCCGTAGCTGATGGTGGGCGGCGCGCTGTAGACGGTGCAGTCGCCCTCCAGCATCCACGCTTCCTGGCCGTTGGCGGCGATGTCGGGCGCGAAGTTGGCCGACTGGTCGTTGCCGCAATTCTTGTTGCCGCTGCCGTCAGTGACCAGGAACCAGATCGCCGATTTGGCGGTGTTGACGGGGATGTCGACGTAGCCGCCGAAGTCGTCGCTCTGGGTCATCATGAAGCGGCCGCTGATCCAGCCCGGGCTGGGGTTGACCGGGCCGTCCCACGAGTACACGCCCCACTGGCCGGCGTCGCCGGCGGCGCGGTGGAAGTGCATGCGGATGTTGGCCGGGGCGGGCGGCGCCGCCACCAGTCCCGATACCATCTTGCCGCCCAGTAGCCGGGTGGTCGGGGCGCTGGCGCCGCCGTCGCTGCCGCCGCAGGCGGCCAGCAGGGCCAGCGCGCCCATGGCCGTGATGACTTTCAGATGTGAAACTAAACTACAGCTAATTCCCATGCTGGTCTCCATATTTTATGACTCCAATCATCGGTGGATTGGATGGTCTGTAATATTACTACTTAAAAAATATGGAAATGATAAATATTTCAATGGAGTGTTGTTGCTGATGAACAGGCAAAAAAACGCCACCCGAAGGTGGCGTTGCGCGTGGCAGGCCGGGCTGGCGCTACACGCTGTACGGAATGTAGCTGAAGCCGTTGCCGATGACCTGGATCAGCGCGGCCTGGTTTTCCGGGCTTTCGCTGAAGTTGGCCAGCACGTTGCCGCGCGCGACGCCGATCTGCAAGTCGTGCAGCCAGTAGGCATGGCCTGCGGCGTCGGGCGCGCGGTGCAGCACGTTGTTGTACAGCTGGGTCACGAAGTCGGCGTCGCTCAGGTTGGCGCCGTAGCGTCGTCCGAATTCTTCGCTGGCGACGAAGTAGCCGGCGGTCGTTTGCAGGCTCAGGCCACGTTCCATGTTGGAAATCCAGTAGCCCAGGCCGGACTCGTCCGGTGCGCGGTTGAAGGCGGCCTGATACAGGCGGTATGCCTTGCCGCCGACGCCGTCGATATCGAGCGCGACAGTCTTGTCGTCGAACAGCAGGCGTTCGACGCCGTCGAGGATGTCGGTGCCGCCGCCGTTGACGGACTTGATCTCGGCATGGCCGTTGCGCTGGACGATGTGGTAGCTGCCGGCGTTGCCGGCGTAGACCGCGGTGTCGGTGCCGCCGCCGCCATGGATGGCCGCGCCGTTTGCCTGGCCGATCAGGATGTCGTGGAGGGCGGTGCCGGCGCCCACTGCGGCCACGGTGGTGAAGCTGAGATGCAGGCCGCGGGTCATCACATTGCCGGCCAGGTCGCTGATGGCGCCGGGCGCGACATCGAGCGTGTAGCTGGCGCCGGGCGCCAGATGCGACAGCGGACGGAGCGCCAGGTGGTCGTTGGCGGTGGCGAGCAAACTCTGCTCATCGAGCGCAATCGCGTGGCCGGCGGCATCGCTCAGCTTGATGCCGTGGATATCGGCTACCTTGACCTTGTTGACAAAGTCGAGCGAGAAGATCTCGTTCAAGCCGTACGGCAGGATGCGCGGCTGCCAGTCGATCAGATGCGGCTCGGCGGCCAGCGTGCTTGTTCTCAGCGTATAGCCGCCGATGGCGTTGGCGTCGGCGGTAGCGGCGCTCACCGCCACGTAGTAGTTGCCGCCGGTGGCGACGCGATAACCCACGCTGCTGCCGCTCTGTAGCAGCGTGCCGGCGTCGTCGTAGAGCGTGACCGAATAACCGTAGCGCGGATCCAGGCTGTCGGTGTCGCTGCCGCGCATGTCGAACTCGTAGGAGCGGCCGGCTTGCAGCGTCACCTTGAACTGGTCGATATCGCCGGCATAGTTCAGCTTGCCCTGGAGTTCGGTATCGACGCCCAGGCGCAGCGCGCCAGCCTGGGTGCTGTCGTAGTCGTCCCTGCCCAGGAAGCTGGTGCTCAAGGTGTAGTTGACGGGCGGGTAGGCGAGTTGTTCGCTGATGTTCAGATAGATGTCGCCGCTGGTCTGCGCGGTGTACACCTGGTAGCTGCCGCCGTTCAGGCTGGTGACCACGCCGAGCGGCGCCAGTTGCGCGTCGGTGATGGTCAACGCGGGCGCCTGTGCAGCCGTGGCGCTGCCGGCGAACTTGTGCTCCAGCCGGAAGGCATAGCTCACCCCCGCCACCGTGGCGAATTTGTACATGTCCCGCTCGCTGGACACTTCCAGCATGCCGTTGGTGGCGCTGCCCGCCGTCAGCCGTTTGGCGGTGTCGGGCTGATCGGTGGTGTCATAGCTGCGGGCGCTCGCTTGCAGCACGTAGTCGCCGATGCTGCGGTACTGCGAGCCCACATCCACGTAATAGGTGCCGGTGCGCGCCGCAACGTAGACCAGGTCGGCGTGCGCGGCATCGTAGATACTGTTGGTGCCGGCCAGTTTGTTGCCCTGGGCGTCGACCACGTTCATGGCCAGGGTATCGCGGCCATTGAACAGGCTGGAGCCGGGCGGGCTTTGCAATGACAGGTGGTAGGTCATGCCGGCCGTCATGTCGAGCGCGAACCAGTCGTGGTCGCCGTCGCGCTCCAGCGTGCCCGCCGCGCTGCCGCCCGCCGCCAGCTTGCCGGCAGTGCCGGCGTCGGCGTGGTAGTCGTCCGGCAGCACGCTGGCTTTCAGCTGGTAGTCCATGCCGCTGGCGCCGCGGACTTCGAGGTAATAGGTGCCGCTGCTGGCAGCCGTGAAACTGCGGCCATTCTCATACAGGCTGGACGACACGAAGCCCACCGCGCCGGCATCGTGGCCATCCTGGTCGATCACGCGCAGCTGGCTGCTGGCCGACCAGCCGGACTGGGTGTTGATCACCAGGCCGTAGGTGACGCCCGCCTCCATCGTCAGCTTGAAAACGTCCAGGTCGCTGCTGCTGTTGATGACGCCGCGCACAGTCGTGTCGAGCGTGAGCGCCGTCGCGCTGGCCGGGCTGTCGCCGTGATCTTCCTTCAGCGGGGTGGACGCCTTGAGGGTATAGGCGCCGTGTCCGACGTCGGCGTCGCGGACGGGCGAGCTCACAGTGATGAAATACGTGCCGCTGCTGGTGGCTGTGAAGGTGTTGACCTGGGTACTGGCGGTCTCGGCCGTGGGAGCTGAATGGGTGGTGAAGGAGCCGCGTTCGTCAGTGACCTCGAACTGTAGTCCGTTCTTGTCGAGCGGATCGCTGTTCAGCACCAGCGCATAGGTCTGGCCGGCTTGCACCGTCAGCTTGAAGCAGTCGCGATCGTTCACGTAGTTCAGGCGGCCCTGGATCTGGCCGCCTGGCGCCAGCTTGCCGGCGCTGCTGGCGTTGGCCGAGTAGTCGTCGTCGACCAGCACCGATTGCAAGGTGTAGTCGCCGGCCACGTTGCCGCCGACGCCAACAAAATAGTCGCCGCTGGTCATCGGTTCGAATGGATCAATCACGCCGTCGAACACGTGGCCGTCGGCGCTGTAGACCTTGACGGACGTGGGCTGCAGCGACGAGGCAGGGAAGGTGAACGCATAGTGCTGGCCCGCTGTCGCGTGAAATTTGAACCAGTCGTTATCGCCCGCCACGTCGAATCGGCTGCTGACGCTGCCGCCTGCGGTCAGCACGCCCGGGGTATGGATGTCGGCGGGAAGCGCATCCGGCTGCTTGACGGCGGCCGAGATCCGGTAGTTGTAGGTGAAGGTGGTCGGGTACAGATAAAAGTTGGTGTAGTCGAGCTGCGCGTAGTACGTACCGCTGACGGTCGGCGTGTATTCCAGCGCCGGCCCCTCCGAGTTGGCCCCCACGGCGAATGCAAATACACTGTATGCGTCGCGCAGCTGAAGCAAGGTCTTGGTCATCGGCACGTATTCGTTCGGCGGCGCGGAGACGGCAATCACATAGGTCACGCCGGCTTTCAGGTCGACCCTGAACATGTCGGTGTCCCAGTTGGCATCGAACGTGGCCCAGGTCGTGCCGCCAACGGCGAGGGGGGCGGAGGTATCGGGAGTATCCCCTATGTTGTCGGGAGCGGGCATCGGCGAAGAACTTTCAGTGGCGGTGATGGGGGCGGTAGTTTACACGCTGTACGGGATGTAGCCGAAGCCGTTGCCGATGACCTGGATCAGCGCGGCCTGGTTTTCCGGGCTTTCGCTGAAGTTGGCCAGCACGTTGCCGCGCGCGACGCCGATCTGCAGGTCGTGCAGCCAGTAGGCGTGGCCTGCGGCGTCGGGCGCGCGGTGCAGCACGTTGTTGTACAGCTGGGTCACGAAGTCGGCGTCGCTCAGGTTGGCGCCGTAGCGTCGTCCGAATTCTTCGCTGGCGACGAAGTAGCCGGCGGTCGCTTGCAGGCTCAGGCCCTTGTCCATATTGGCAATCCAGTAGCCCAGGCCGGACTCGTCCGGTGCTCGGTTGAAGGCGGCCTGGTACAGGCGGTATGCCTTGCCGCCGACGCCGTCGATATCGAGCGCGACAGTCTTGTCGTCGAACAGCAGGCGCTCGACGCCGTCGAGGATGTCGGTGCCGCCGCTGCCGTTGGCGGGCTTGATCTCGGCGTGGCCGTTGCGTTGGACGATGTCGTAGCTGCCGGCGTTGCCGGCGTAGACCACGGTGTCGGTGCCGGCGCGGCCGTGGATGGCGGCGCCGTTTTCCTTGCCGATCAGGATGTCGTTGCCGGCCGTGCCGGTGGCCACCGCGGCCACGGTGGTGAAGCTGTAGTGCAGGCCGGCGTAGCCGGTGCCGTTCAGGTTGCTGATGGCGTCGGCGGCGATGTCCAGCGTGTAGCGCGTGCCCGGCGCCAGGTGGGCCATGGGATTGATGGTCAGGTGGGAGCCGCTCACGCTGAGGATTTCCGTCAGCGGGATCTCATTGCCGGCGGCGTCCGTCAGCGTGATGCCGCTGCCGTCGGGCGCCAGGATCTTCTGGTCGAAGTCCAGCGACAGCGCGTCGCTGAGGCCGAGCCGCACGACACCGCCGGCGACCGGTCCCGCCAGTTGCGGCGCCGCGTCCTGCGCGCTGGTGCTGACGATGTAGCTGCCGGTGGCGGCGGCGTCCACCTGGTCGGCCTTGATCGACAGGAAGTAGTCGCCGGTGCCGATGGCCTTGTAGCTGAAGCTGTTGTCGTAGCTCGCGACGTACTTGCCCTTGGCGTCGTACAGCTCGAATACATAGGTGTACTGCGGATTGAGTCCGCCGATGTCGCCCGCTTGCAGGTCGAACTGATAGGTCGTGCCCTGCTTGAGCGCGACCTTGATCAGGTCGACATCGCCGGCGTAGCTGAGCGCGCCCTTGGCCTGGCTGCCGATGGCCACGCTGCCGGCGGATTTCTGGTCGTTGCCGTAGTCGTCCGCGCCCAGCGAGACGGCCGACAGCGTGTAGCCGACCGGCTGGTAGTTGCGGTCTTCGCTGACGTTCAGGTAGATGTCGCCGGTGGCGGTGGCCGTGTACAGCTTGTAGCCATCGACCGATCCCGGCGAGAGCAGGCCCAGCGGTTTGGACTGCGCATCGGTGACGGCCAGGCTGGGCCATTGCGACGGCAGGCCGTCGTGCTGCAGCTGGAACGCGTAGACCTGGCCCGCGACCACGGACACCTTGTACACATCGTTGTCGGTGGCGACTTCCAGCTTGCCGTTGGCGCTGGCGCCGATGGCCAGTTGCGTGGCGGTGTCGGGCTGGTTGCCGACGTCGTCGTCGATGGAGTTGTCGTGAAGGATGGTCATCGGTGGTGGTCGCATATGTTATTGAAAGGCAATGTTATCATTAGAGTAACCGGCGTGGGCAACTAAATGCCATAAAAAAAGCCGCCACGAGGGCGGCATGGCGGGGGCGCGGGAAAAAATCAGGCGGCCTTGGCCGATTCCGCGCGGCCGCAGTAGCGTTCCACATAGGCTTGGTGGCCAGGCAGCTGCACGACGATGCGGTCGACCCGCGACTTGATGCCGCCGAGGAAGTGCTTGAGCTCCTCGTCGCCCATCAGGTCGGCGCTCTGGTGGTGCGAGCGCGGCATGATGCCCTGGCCCAGCATCACTTGTATCCACGAGTTCTCGGCGAACAGTTCGTTCGGCACGCGGAACACGCGGCCCGTTTCGCGGAACAGCTTGATGCGGTGCTGCAGCGAGGCGGGGATGCTCATCTCGCGCGCCTCGACCCAGAACGGCGAGTCGGTGCGGTTGTTGACGTGATAGTGCAGGATGATGAAATCGCGGATGTGCTCGATCTCGCTGTTGCACTGGTTGTTGTACTCATCGATGTCGGCCTGGCTGATGCCGTCGGTCGGGAAGGTCTGCATCAGCCGCACCACCGAGCGCTGGATCAGGTGGATGCTGGTCGATTCGATCGGCTCCAGGAAGCCGCTCGATAAACCGATCGCCACCACGTTGCCTTTCCACGTGTGCTTGCGCTGGCAAGGCTTGAACTTGATGACGCGCGGCGTGATCAGCGCCTTGCCTTCCACATTGGACATCAGCTGCTTCATCGCCACGTCTTCGTCCAGGTGGCGGCTCGAATACACGATGCCGTTGCCTACCCGGTGTTGCAGCGGTATGCGCCACTGCCAGCCGGCCTGGTGCGCCATCGAGCGCGTCAGCGGCAGCGCATCGCCCACCGCCTCGGTCTGCACGGCGATGGCGCGGTCGCAGAACAGCCACTGCGACCAGTCCTCCATCGGCTCCTGCATGGCGTCGCCGATCAGCAGGCCGCGGAAGCCGGTGCAGTCGATGAACAGGTCGCCTTCGATTTCCTGGCCCGATTCCAGCACTACCGAACGGACATCGCCGTTGTCTTCATGTTTGGTGTAGCGCACGATCTTGCCTTCGATACGCTGCACGCCGCGTGGCTCGCTCAGGCGGCGCAGGTATTTGGCGTAGCGGCTGGCGTCCAGGTGGTAGGCGTAGTTCATGCCGTTGTCCGGCAGATGGGCGAAGCGGTGCTCCAGCGAGGCCTTCAGTTCCAGGCAGTAGTCGCCGTAGTCGCCGGCCAGGCCGCGCTCGACTCCCTTGTGCCAGAAGTGCTGGAAGCCGGCGGTCCAGTGGTCGGTGCCGGTGACGCCGAAGGAGTGGATGTAGTCTTGCCTGACGTTGCGCCAGCCTTCGAAGCTGATGCCCAGCTTGAAGGTGGCCTGGGTCTCGGCCATGAATTCCTGCTCGTTGATTTCCAGCAGGTTGTGGAAATTCATCAGCGTCGGAATGGTGGCTTCGCCGACGCCGACCGTGCCGATTTCGTCGGATTCGATCAGTTTGATGTCGAGCCGCTTGCCCAGCACCTTGGCGATGCCGGCCGCCGCCATCCAGCCGGCGGTGCCGCCGCCGACGATGACGACGCGGCGCACCGGCCGGCGGTTGTTGGGATCTCGGGTGCCTGGGTTCATCGGGGTCTCCTTAGCGGTTTATTTTTTTCAGCAGGTGGGCGCGCAGTGCGCGCGCGGCGTCGTCGTTGAGCGGCGCCAGCACATGGCGGGCGTGCTCGGGGATGTGCGCCGACGTGGTTTCGTCGGCTTCGAAGATGTAGTGGCGGAAGATCTCCTGCCAAGCCTTGCGTTGCGCCGCCGGCAGCTCGCGCATGGTCAGGAAGGCCAGCATCAGTGTGCTGGTCGGCGTATCCATGTAGTCGGGCGACTGCCGCCACCAGTAGTTGACCAGCACGTTGAACGGGTCCAGCGCTTCGATGTGATGCCACCACATGCTGGGGATGAAGATGGCGTCGCCCGGGCCCAGCTCGGCGCTTTGCGCGTGCGCCAGCGCTTCGGCGAATTTCGGGTACTTGTCGAAGTCCGGGTTCAGCAAGTCCACCAGGCTGATGGCCTGGCCGGCCGGCGTGAAGTCCAGCGGGCCGATGTACAGGTTTTTCAATTGCTCCGGCGGGAACAGCGTGAAGCGGCGGCGGCCGGCCGCCACCACGGCCAGGTTGTCCGGCACGTCGTAGTGGGCGGCGATGCGGGTGCGGTTGCCGATCCAGATGCTGGCCAGCGCGTCGCGGTTGCCCAGGTTGATGTCGTTGTGTTCGCGGAAGCCGGGCAAACAGGTCTCCACCGTGGTCGAACCGACGTAGACGGTGGCTGGCTTGCTTTGATGGCGCTTGGATTCGATCTCGTCCAGCACCGCGCCCAGCTTGGCGTGCACCGGATAGAAATTGAAGCCGTCCATGTCGGCGTTGTAGAAGAAGCGGCCGCCCGCTTCCGGCGGACCCAGCATGGCGCCGACCGTGGCGTCGCGGTAGTGGCGGCGCAGGTAGGCGTCGCCGCCGCGCTCGTCGGCCAGCGCGGCGCACACCATCGGCCAGCTGCCGGCCAGGCCGCGCAGCACCAGCGGCTCGGTGGCGGTCAGTATTTCATCGCCCAGGTCGTTCACGCCCAGACCGCTGATCTCGCGTATGGCTTCAGGCATGGGCGGCGTTCTTGCGGTCGATCAGCAGGCGGAAGTTGGACAGCGAGGCCAGCGCCATGTAGATGCTTTGCAGGTGGCCGGCCCGGTGCAGCGCGGCCACGGCGTCCGCGCCCAGCGCCGCCAGCTTGTCTTCGTTGATGGTGTAGAAGCCCACCAGGCGGTTTTGCGAGCCGTCGTTTAGTTCGACGTCGAGCACAAAGCTTTCCAGCAGTTCGTGTTGCAGCAGCGCGGCCAGCAGGGCCGGCGTTTCTTGCAGGCCGCGATGGATGGCCAGCAGCATCGAACTGCTGCGCTCCAGGAAGTCGCTGTTGCCGCCGTGCGGCAGGAACACGGCCTCGCCGTCGCTGCGGCTGATGCGCGGGCTGTCGAGGTCGATGTGCACCATCAGCTCGCTGCCGCTGCCGCCGATCAGGAAGGGCAGGCGCTCGACCATCATCGGCAGGTAGGCCGCATCCCAGCGCTCGCCGTCCAGGAACAGGTTTTCCTCTTCATGGAAGCCGAACAGCGCGACCGGTTCGAAGCCCAGGCCGTCCGTGGTCTTGCGGAAGACGATGGGGTAGCAGGCTTGCACGTCGCGGAATTCGGCGGGGAAGGTGACGGCCGCCATCTGGCGGTCGCCGTACTGGGCGCCGCGCCGGGTGATGACGCGCAAGTCCTTGTGTTCTACATTGTTCAGCAGGGCGATGTTAGGCATGGTGTCTTTGTGTGATGTGGTTGATCAGTTCGCGGTTGCCCGGCAGCGCGCCCAGCATCTTGCGGGTCAGTGCGGCGGCTTCGCGGAAGTAGTGGTCGGCCAGCGCGGCTTGCTGCGGCTGGGGATGCGTGTATTCGCTGCGGAAGCCCATGCCGTACAGCACATACTGGTAGCTGGCCGAGGGGAATACTTCCTCGATGCGGTTGAAGTCGTTGCGCGAGGGGGCGCGGTGGCGCCACAGCGTCAGCAAGTCGTTCAGGCGTTCGGGCACGGCGGCCGTGTTGTCGCGCCAGTAGTCGCTGTCGCGGCGGCGGCTCAGCACGTAGTGCAGCTTGAGGAAATCGATCACCCGTTCCCAGCGGTAGGTAAAGGCGTCGTTGAAGCGGCGGGCGACGATGTCCATCGCTGCGCGCGTGGCCGGCAGCTCGTCGCTGACCATGGCGGCCGACATTTCCACCAGCGCCAGGGCCGACGCCTCCAGCGGTTCGATGAAGCCGGCGGACAGGCCGATGGCCACGCAGTTGCGGTGCCAGAAGCGTGCGCGGTAGCCGGGGTTGAAACTGAGCTTGCGCGGCGACGGGATATCCTGCGGACCGCCGGTGGCGCTGATGTAGCGGCGCAGTTCGGCCTCGGCCTGGTCGTCGCTGATGTGCGCGCCCGAGTACACATGGCCGACACCGCGCCGGGTCGGCAGGCCGATGTCCCAGATCCAGCCGGCGCTTTGCGCGGTGGACGAGGTTTGCGAGGCGATCGGGTAGTCATCGGCAGGGTAGGGGATCTGCACCGCCAGCGCCGAGTCGTTGTACAGCACATGCTTTTGCGAGATGAAGGGCACCTCGTAGTGTTTGCCCAGCAGCAGGGATTGCATGCCGGTGCAGTCGATGAACAGCTCGGCCTCGAGCGCGCCGTGGGTCTGCGTTTGCAGCGCGGCGATGTCGCCGTTGTCGTGGCTGACGACGCCGACGACGTTGTCCGGCACGTAGTGCACGCCCAGCTTTTCCAGGCAGTGCTTGCGCAGGAAGACGCCGAACTTGCCGGCGTCGAGGTGGTAGCCGTAGTTGGCCACCGAGGCAAACTCCGGCGTGCTCGCTTGCTTGGGTGCGCGGCCGTTGACGCACAGGTGGGGCTGAAAGCTGACCAGGTCGGCGAACGGGGTATCGGGATGCTGCGCCTGCCATTGCTGCGGCAGGTTCACCTCGCCATAGCCTTGCGGCAGCACGAAGGGATGGAAGTAGTAGTCGTGGTCGCTGCCGAGGGGATGATCGCCTCGCCAGCGGTTGAAGCGCGAGCCCTGCTTGAAGGCGGCGTCGCACTCGCGGAAGAAGTCGGCTTCGGAGACGCCGATGCGGCGCAGCGTGTCGCGCATGCTGGGCCAGGTGCCTTCGCCCACGCCGATGGGCGCGATGTCGGGCGACTCGATCAGGGTGATGTGCAGCGGCGTGCCCTGGTGGTCGGCCGCGATCAGGCCGGCCGTGAGCCAGCCGGCGGAACCGCCACCCACAATCACGATGCGTCGGATCATGTTACTCGCCTTGAGGTGATGAGATTGCTGGAAGTCTAACCGAAAAGGGGCCGCTGCCAGGCAGCGGCCCCGGGTGCTTCAACTACCGGTTAGAACTTGTAGCGGGCGCCTATCATGTAGCGCGGACCCTGTTGCGTCACCGACTCCAGCTGCTGCTTGGTGCGGCTGTGCGTACGGGTGATCGAGTTGCCCACGTTGATGCCCTCGAACTGGAAGCTCAGCTTGTCGTTGTAGTTGTAGCCTACGCTGACATCGACCTGGCCGTACGCTTCCACGTACTGCGGGTTCGGACCGGAGCCGTCGAAGGTCGACGACAGGAACTCGCCGCGCCAGTTGTAGGCAACACGGGCGGTGTACTTCTTGTCCTCGTAGATACCGACCACGTTCGACGAGTTCGACAGGCCGACCAGCGCGAACTGCTCGCCGAGCTTGGCGTTGTCGTACTTCAGGCCCGAGTGCACATAGGTGTAGTTGGTCGACACGCCGAAGCCGCTGTTGCCGAACATGTGCTGCAAGTTCACCTCCAGGCCGTTCAGACTCGCGGTCTTCTGGTTGGAATAGGAGTTGATCTTGAAGTTGGCGATCGGATCGCTAGGCTGGCCGACGATGACGCCGGTGGCATGGCCGTTGGCGTCCGGTCCGCGCGTCACGCCCGGCGCGCCGTCGTGGTTCTTGAAGATGAAGTCGCGGATGCAGGTGGTGTCGCTGGTGGCGCAGCCGCTGGCCAGCGCTTCGTTCCAGAACTTGCCGCCGGCCGGCGTGTGCAGGTTGAACGGCGTGGCGTCGATCTGCGACTGGCCGGCGTAGTTTTCCAGGTTCTTGCGGAAGTAGCCCAGCGAGAAGAAGTTCTGCTTGCCGTAGTACCACTCGTAGGACAGGTCCAGATTCTTGGACTTGACCGGCTTCAGCGCAGGATTGCCCTGGTTGCCGGTGCCGCCGAAGGTGCGGGTCAGGCGGTCGAGCGTGGTGCCGCCCTGGATCTGGTCGTAGCGCGGCCGGCCTATGGTTTCGCCCAGGCTGAAGCGGATCTTCTGGTCCGGCGTGATCTCGATGTCGGAGTCAAAGCTCGGCAGCAGGTTGTGGTACTTGCCGGTCAGCGTGGTGAAGGTCGGATCGCCGAAGGTGATCGGCAATTCGTTCTGCGATACCCAGCTGATGTTGACGGCGGCCGGCACCAGCGCGGTCGAGAGCACGTCGGTGGTTTCATAGCGCAAGCCCAGCGCGGTGCGGATCGGCAGCTTGGTATCCCAGTCGGTGTTGAACTGGATGAAGGCCGACTTCGATTTCTCTTCGGTGCGGGCGTCGTTGTCGAAGGTGTTCTTAGGCATGTACAGCGCCGGCAGGCCGGACGCGGTGGCCGCCAGCTGGCGCACTTGCGCGAAGTTGAAGGTGTAGAACTGGTTGAACAGATTCGAGTTGCCGCTGCCGCCGACATTGTCGAAGTACTTGCGCACCGATTCCTGATGGAACACGCTGGCTGGGTAGTCCGACGGCTTGGTGGCGCCGCCCCAGGTGTCGCGCTGCTGGTTGGAGAAGGCCGAACGGTTCTTCACTTCCGATGCGGAGGCGCCGAATTTCAGCTCGGACGCTTCCAGCACTTTCCACGCGCCCTTGATCTGGGTCTGGTCGACCTCGCCCTTCATGTAGCCGTTGGTGAACACCGAGCCGGTCACTTGCTGCGGAGCTTTGGTGAAGTCGGCGCCGGAAATGCTCAGCACAGGGAAGTCATGGCTGAAGTCCACCGTGGTGTTGCCGCGGCTGAAGCTGGCCGTGCCCAGCACATTGCTCGAACCGAAGGGGCTGTCCGCTTTCGATTCGGCCGTCGAGTGGTGGGTGTCGAGTTCGAAGCGCAAGTCCTTGGTCGGCTTCCACACCGCATTGAAGCCCAGCGATTTGTTCTGCGTCTTGGTGGCGAAGTCGGCCGCGCCCATGGCGATGTCGGAAGTGCCGCCCGGCAGGAATTCCTGGTAGACCAGCGGGCTGGAGACGGGGCCGCCGGTCCAGGTGCTGGTCGACGGGCCGAGGTTGAACCAGGCCGACAGGTCGTTGCGCTTGGTCTGGATCTTGTTCTCGGAGTAGGTGTAGTCCAGCGTCGTCACCAGCGTGTCGACCGGCTTGTACTGCAAGGTCAGCTGGGCGTTGGTGCGCTGGCGCTTGACGCCGTTGAAGTTGTAGTTCAGGTTTTGCGGGACCGAGAACAGGTCTTTCGGGCCAGGGGCGTTGGCGGTGGCGCCTTTGAGCGCCTCGGCGCCGCCGCCCGGATCGCTGCCCAGGAAGGGACCGCGCCAGCCGTTGGACACGGCGGCGGTGTTGTAGCCCAGGTTGCGCTCCTGGTAGCTGCCGGTCAGCGCCACGCCGAACTTGTTGTTGTCGAAGGTGTTCGAGTACAGGCCGGAGATTTCCGGCGTGGTCGATTTGCTGGCCTTGACGTCGCCCGGCAGGTTGCCGTTGGTGCTGTCGTACACGCCCTTGACGCCGACGGTCGCATGCATGCCCGGACGGTCGAACGGCCGCGCGGTCATCACATTGACGGTGGCGCCGATGCCGCCGGTGGCCGTTTCGGCGCGGCTGGTCTTGTACACCTGCAGCTGGGAGATCGCTTCCGACGCCAGGTTGGCGAAGTCGAAGGCGCGGCCGTTGAGGTCGCCCAGGTTGGAGGTCGGCATCTGGCGGCCGTTCAGCAGCACCAGGTTGAAGTCGGGACCGACGCCGCGCACGGTGATCTTCGAGCCTTCGCCGATCGAACGGTCGATCGAGACGCCGGAAATGCGTTGCAGCGATTCGGCCAGGTTGGTGTCGGGGAACTTGCCGATGTCTTCGGCAACGATGCCGTCGACGATGCCGTCGGAATTGCGTTTCAGGTTCATCGAGGAAAGCAGACTCTGGCGAAGACCGGTAACGACCACGCTCTGGACTGCGGGCGCTTCGGCTGCCTTGACGGGGGCTTCCTGCGCCAGTGCCTGCCCGGCCGCCGCCGCGCAAGCGCTGGCCACCGCCAGGCTGATGAGTTTCTGTCGTGCCTTTGGATAATGCATGTTATCTCCTGTGTTTTTATGAACAGCTCGCTGCCACTTCCACGGATGGACATGGAAACGTTTCCATAGCAATCCGTCGAATAGTATGATTGACGAAATAGTTTGTCAATCGAAGTCCGCCGGCAGGGCCGCCTGCGCCCGTGCCAGCCATTAAAACTGCGCCATCGGTGTTGTAAAAAAATCGCCGGGGCCGCTGGTGTGGTGGTGAGCGTCCCGTCTGCCGTTTCCGCCTCCCCGGTTTGGAAAGGTTTCCATTTCGTGTGGCAAATATAGCACCGAACGAAATTCAAAGTCAATTTGCAATGCCGCATAAGCCACACCCGGTTTTCGTTGACAGAGGAAAGCAAGCCGCGCATCATGGCTGGTAACGTTTCCAAAAAGAGACACTTTGCATGGATATACGATTCTTGACGACGCTGGGCGCGGTCTGGCTGGGCTTGCTCCAGCCGGTGGCTGCCGCACCGGCGTCCGGCTGGCCGCACGGGGCGAGGGCGGCCGTCAGCCTGGCCTACGACGACGCCCTCGATTCCCAGCTCGACCACGCCATGCCGGCGCTGGACAAGTACGGCTTGAAGGGCAGCTTTTATTTGCAGCTGTCAAGTCCGGTGGTCGAGCGGCGGCTGGCGGCCTGGCGCCGCGCGGCCAGGCACGGCCATGAGCTGGGCAACCACAGCCTGTTCCATCAATGCTCGCTGGCGGCGCCCGGCCACGACTGGGTGCAGCCGCATCGCAACCTCGACACCACCAGCGCCGCGCAGATGCAGGACCAGGTGCTGGCCGCCAACGCCATGCTGCACGCCATCGACGGCAAGCGCGAGCGCACCTACACCGTGCCTTGCGGCGACCGGCTGGCCGGCGGCACAGATTATCTGCCGCTGATCGCGCCGGCCTTCGTGGCGATCAAGGCCGGCGGCGGCGACGGCGTGACGGCGCCGATGGCGGCGCTCGATCCCTACGCGGTGGCGGTGCTGGCGCCGGAAGGCCTGAGCGGGCAGCAGTTGATCGCCATCGTCGAGCGGGCGGCGCAGCAGGGCGGCATGGTCAACCTCACCTTCCACGGCGTGGGCGGCGATTACCTGGGCACGTCGTCGGCCGCGCACGAGGAGCTGGTTCGCTACCTGGCCGCGCACCGCCGGATCTACTGGACCGACACTTTTATCAACATCATGACCTACGTGAAAAAGCACAAGCCGTGGCCACCATCAAAGACGTAGCCCGCCTCGCGGGCGTAGGACTGGGTACCGCTTCGCGCGTCGTCAGCGGCAAGGGTTCGGTATCGCCGGCCACGCTGGCGCGGGTCAAGGCGGCCATCGACGAGCTGGGCTTCCGGCCCTCGCATGCGGCGCGCACGCTGCTGTCGGGATCGAGCCAGATGATAGGCGTGTACATCCCGGTGCTGAGCGGCACCTTCTACACGCCCATCCTGCAAATCATCGACAACGAATTGCGCACCGCCGGCCTGCACATGGTGGTGGCCTTCGGCGCCGGCCTGGGCGGCGCGCGCCAGCAGGCGATCGAGGGCATCGAGTTCCTGATCGAGCGCGGTTGCGACGGCCTGATCCTGATGACCAATGTGCTGCAGGAAGAAGACATCGCCGCGCTGCGGCCGCAGTACAACCATATGGTGGTGTTGAACCACAGCTTCGACAGCATCGCCGGCCAGTGCTTCACGGTCGACCACACGCTGGGCGGGCGGATGGCGGCGCGCACCTTGCTCGACCACGGCCACCGGCAGATCGCCGTGGTGGCCGGCCCGGCCAGCCTGCCGGACAACGTGGTGCGGGTCAACGCCTTCCTCGACGAGCTGCACGCCAACGGCATCGACATCGCCAAGCTGTGGGTGACGGAGCGCGACTTTTCTCCGGCCGGCGGCTGGTCTGCGGCCAAGGAGCTGATGGATTCGAAGCAGCCGTGCAGCGCGCTGTTCTGTGCCAACGACGAGATGGCGGTGGGCGCGCTGTCCTACTTCCAGGAGGCCGGCATCCGCGTGCCGCACGAGCTGTCGGTGATCGGCTACGACGATACGCCCAGCGCGGAATTCTCGGCGCCGCGCCTGACCACGGTGCACATGCCGTGGCGCGAGATGACGCAGAACGGCATCAACGCGCTGCTCAACAGCTGCTACGACTTGCAGCGCCCCGTCACGCGCGGCTATCCGGTGACGATGACCCTGCGCGCCTCGCTGGCGTCCAACCCGGCCGCTGCCGCCGCCAAGCCCGCCCGCCGCCGCAAGGCCTGAGCACCACTTCTCCCTCCCCATGCGGCCGGCGTCCCGACGACGCCGGCCCGCCTCTCTCCGCCCGTACAGCCTTGGCAACAATGCCCAAATGGCACGGGAAAAACGGTTTCGTAGTTGTTAATTTGCAGCATGAATCTGGTTTCACGCTGAAGTTTGCTGGAAACAATAGACGGTCAACAATGATGTCTATACATTCATCCGTAGCAACAATCATCACCGAGCATCCGTAGCACCAGCAACAGACACCTATAACATCACGAAAACAAAAGAGATCGCACATGAAGAAGAATTTTCCATTCGCAGCGTTGTTATTGTCCGCCAGTCCTTACGTGCTGGCTCAAGCCCAGGCGACCGCCGTTGCCCAAACGGCCGCCGTGCAGCCTGCCGCCGCAGCCGATGCTACGCCGGACGATATCCAGAAAGTGGTGATTGTTTCCACCGGTAGCCGTGGCGCCCAGCGCACCATGGTCGATACGCCGGTGCCGGTCGATATCATCGGCTCGCGCGACCTCGGCAAGACCGGCCAGGCATCGCTCGACAAAGCGCTGCAATTCCGCGTGCCCTCTTTTAACACCGTGCAAACGCCGGTCAACGACGCCACGTCGCTGCTCGATCCGTACGAGATCCGTAACATGGGACCTAGCCGCGTGCTGATCCTGATTAACGGCAAGCGCAAGAACGCCAGCTCGCTGGTCTACACCCAGACTTCGCCGGGCCGCGGCGAAAGCGGCTCCGACATTTCCGCCATTCCGCAAGACGCGATCAAGCGCATCGAAGTGCTGCGCGACGGCGCCTCGGCGCAGTACGGTTCCGACGCCATCGCCGGCGTGGTCAACATCATCCTCAAGGACAATGCCGAAGGCGGTTCGGTCACCGCGCGCGCCGGCATCACCCATGAGAGCGACGGCAAGATGGGCGGCCTGAGCCTGAACCATGGCGTGGCGCTGGGCGATCGCGGCTTCATCAATTACACGCTCGACGTTTCGCGGGTTGGCTTGTCCAACCGTCCCGGCATCGTCGATGCCCGCGCCGAGCCCGACACGCTGGGCGGCACGCTGGCCGATGCGCAAGCCTTCCTGGCGATCAAGCCCGACGCCGGCAACATCAACGGCTCGCCCGCCACGTCCGCGCAAAAAGCGCTGGTCAACAGCCGCTACGAACTGAGCGACGACGTCTCGGTCTACGGCAATGCCGCCTACGTGCACAAGCAGGTCGACAGCTACGCCAACTATCGCACGCCGTACTGGCGTCCGACCGACTACGGCCTGCTGCACCCGGCCGGCAGCCCTTACCTGGGTTATGTGCCGACCTTCATCGGCAAGCTCGATGACTACAACGCCACCGGCGGCGTCAAGTTCCAGATGGGCGGCTGGGGTACGGACCTGAGCCTGACCTACGGCGGCAATGAGCAAAGCTATGAGGTCGGCAATTCGGTCAACCGCAGCCTGGGCGCTGCCTCGCCGACGCACTTCAACGCCGGCGGCGTGAAGTTCGAACACTTCGTGTTCAACGGCGACATCTCCAAGCAGGTGGCGTCGACCGTCAGCGCCTATGCTGGCACCGAGATCCGTCATGAAAAATTCAAGACCATCGCCGGCGAAGAAGCGTCGTACATCGGCACCGGTGCGGATTCCTTCGCCGGTAACGATCCGCGCAATTCCTTCCCGACGTCGCGCTCGAACTACGGCGTGTACGGCGGCGCGACCTGGGACATCAGCGACAAGCTGCTGGTCGACGGCACCGGCCGCTATGAAAAATATAGCGACTTCGGCAGCGCGTTCGTCTGGAAGCTGTCGTCGCGCCTGAAGGTCAGCGAGCAGCTGACGCTGCGCGCATCGGCATCGACCGGCTTCCGCGCGCCATCGCTGGCGCAGATCTACACGCAGAAGGCGCAGTACTCCTTCGTGCCGGGCAAGGGCATTCAGGTCTCCGGCCTGGTCAACAACGTGTCCAAGGAAGCGGCGGCGCTCGGCGTGCCGAAGCTGCAGGCCGAGAAGTCGAACAACATCACGCTGGGCCTGGGTCTGAAGCCTGACAACAACACCAGCATCACGGTCGACTACTACAACATCAAGGTCAAGAACCGTATCGTGCTCGGCAAGGAAATCGTCCCGGCCTGTAACAAGACCGACCCGGTCGAGCAAGACGCTTGCGTGAAGGCCAGCCCGCTCGACCAGGTGTTGAACGCCAACGGCATCGTGTCGGTGAGCTTCTTCGCCAATGCGCTGACCAGCCGTACTTCGGGCCTCGACTATGTGCTGTCGCGCAAGAACCTGCCGCTGGGCGAAGGCAAGGTCACGCTGAACCTGTCGGGCAATCTGTCGTTGAAAAACGAGCGCGAGGGCAGCGTCAACAATCCTTCGACGGTGGCGGCGGCGAACCAGTCCGTGCTCGACCCGACCCAGGAAGCGCTGATGTTCACGTCGCGTCCGAAGTTCAAGACCATCTTCGGCGCCGACCTCGACTACCGCGACTACAACTTCTCGCTGAATAACACCGTGTTCGGTCCTACCCACTTCCGCAACGCCGGTCTGGACAACAACCTGGAAGTGGCGTTCAAGACCAAGGTGGTGACCGACTTCGCGTTCAACTACAACGTGGCCAAGAACGTGACCTTGTCGTTCAACGTCAACAACGTCCTGAACGTGACGCCGAAGTGGAATATGCGGGCGCTTAACTCGGCCGGCCAGGCCCTGCTGGACAGCAAGGTCAAAGACCCGGCTACCGGCATGACCCCATCCGAAGTGCAGTCGAACTCGATCACCTTCGACGGCCGCTATTCGATGGTGACCTACGACGGTTCGCAGTTCAGCCAGCTGGGCCGCACCTTCGCCGCTTCGCTGAACTATCGCTTCTAAGCGCGGCGCCGCAGCTATAATGGGGTCCGCCGTTCCCGCAAGGGGCGGCGGACCTTTTTTATGGAGTGGTACACATGGTTTCGTTACAAGATCAATTGCTGAAGGCCGGCCTGGTTGCCAAGAACAAGGTCAAGGTGGCCAATCAGGAGAAGAGCAAGCAGAAGAAGGAAGAGCGCCGCTCCGGCACGCAGTCCGTGGACGAGGCCAAGCTGGCCGCGCAGGAGGCGCAGCGCAAGCTGGCCGAGCGCAACCGCGAACTGAACGCGCAGCGCGACGCCGCGGCGCAGCAGAAAGCCATCGTGGCGCAGATCGCGCAGATGGTGCAGCAGAACCGCCAGGACAAGGGCCGCAACGGCGACATCGCCTACCACTACACCCACGGCAGCAAGATCGAGCGCATGTTCGTGACGGCGGCGGTGCGCGAGCACCTGGTGGCCGGCCGCCTGGTGATCGTGGTGCTGAACGGCGTGGCCGAGCTGGTGCCGCGCGTGATCGCCGACAAGATCGCCGAGCGCGATGCGGCGATGGTGGTGCGCGTCAACAAGAGCACCACCACCGTGGAAGAGGACGATCCTTACGCCGCCTTCCAGATCCCCGACGATCTGATGTGGTGATCAGCCGGCCAGCCTGGCCTTGAGCAAGTTCAGGCCTTGCGCCAGCAGGCCGTCGGCCGGCACTTCGCCGTGCGGCGTCAGCTGGTCGATAATCTGCGGCAGCAGGTGCGCCAGGCCGGACGACACCTGCGACGGATCGATGCCGGCCTGGCCGGCGATCTGTTGCAGCTGATCCGAACCCAGCGCCGCTTCCAGCTGGGTGCCGGAAATGGCCTGGTTGGCGCCCGTGCCTATCCACGACATGACCTGGTCCGCCAGGCCGCTGTTCTTCAGTTGCTCCAGCACGGCGGGCACGCCGCCGGCGTTGTCTATCATCGCCATCACGCCCGACAGCAAGTTCCCTTGCTGCCCTTCGGCCTGCTGGCCGCCTCCCAGCGATCCCAGTACCTGTCCTGCCAGTTGATCCAGTAAGCTCATCATGTTCTCCTGTGGGTACGGCGATCGAGATGTCATTTTTGCACTAAATCAATGCCAGGGCAAGCGGCTTACAGCGCCGCTTCCAGGATGCGGCGGCTGCGCGCCAGGTCGATGTCGCGGTGCTCGCCCAGGCTGGTCATGCCGTGCGTGGACAGCTGCTCCAGCACCGCGTCCACCGCCGCCTGGCCCAGGTGGTAGGCCGACAGCCGGGTCGGAATACCGAGGCCCTCGAAGAAGGCGCGGGTGCGGGCGATGGTGGCGTCGATGCGCTGCGCCTCGCTGCCGTCGCGGATGCCCCAGACGCGGGCGCCGTATTGCAGCAGCTTGGCGCGCTTGGTCTCGCGCTGCACTTCCAGCAGCGACGGCAGCACCAGCGCCAGCGTGCGCGCATGGTCGATGTCGTACAGCGCGGTCAGCTCGTGGCCTATCATGTGGGTGGCCCAGTCCTGCGGCACGCCTGCGCCGATCAGGCCGTTCAGCGCCAGGGTGGCGGTCCACATCAGCGTGGCGCGGGTGTCGTAGTCGTCCGGTTCGGCCAGCGCCTGCGGGGCGATCTCCACCAGCGTTTGCAGCAAGCCTTCGGCGAAGCGGTCCTGCACCGGCGCCTGCGCCGGGTAGGTCAGGTATTGCTCGACGATGTGGACGAAGGCGTCGACCAGGCCGTTGGCCACCTGCTTGGCCGGCAGCGTGAAGGTCTTGGCCGGGTCGAGCACGGAGAACTGCGGGAACAGCAGCGGGCTGCGGAACGGCAGCTTGGACTGGGTGGCCTTGTGCGTGACCACCGCGCCGTTGTTCATTTCCGAGCCGGTGGCCGGCAGCGTCAGCACGGCGCCGAAGGGCAGGGCGCGGCGTACCTTGGCGCCGCCGCTCTGGGCGATCTCCCACGGTTCGCCGTCGTACAGCGCGGCGGCGGCGACGAACTTGGTGCCGTCGATGACCGAGCCGCCGCCCACCGCCAGCAGGTAGTCGATCTCGTCGCGGCGCACTTGTTCGACTGCGCGCATCAGGGTTTCATAGCTTGGGTTGGGCTCGATGCCGCCGAACTCCCTGACGGCGCGTCCGCCCAGGGCGGTGCGGACCTCGTCCAGCGTGCCGGTCTTTTCCGCGCTGGCGCCGCCGTACAGGATCAGCACGCGGGCGCTGTCCGGCACCAGGCGGGACAGTTGGGCGATGGTGTCGGCGCCGAAGACGATCTTGGTCGGGTTGTGGAATTCAAAATTCTTCATGCTAGCTCCTGTTATTAGACTGGTCGTCTAGTTGATGTCGTAAAAAAAGAGCGCGGGCGTCAGGCCCGCGCCGGGAATGCGGTGTCAATGGCGCGGCTGGGTATCCGGCGGCAGGCCCAGCGTGGCGACGGTGGCCCGCCACGCGGCGCGCAGCGCGCTGGGCTCGCGCCGCAGCTTGGTCAGCATGGCGGCGCCCAGCCACATCTGGTACAGCGCCAGCGCCGTGTGGGCGGCGTCGGCGGTGGGCGGCAGCGAGCCTTCGGCCACGGCCTGGACGATGCCGTCGGCCAGGCGGGCGACGATGCGGTTGGTGCCGTCCAGCAGCGCGGTGCGCATGGCTTCCGACATGTCCGCCACTTCGCTGCCGAGCTTGACCACCAGGCAGCTGCAATCGCTGTAGCCGGCGCTGCCGTCTTCCCAGCTGGCCCAGTAGTCCAGCAGCGATTGCGCGGCGTTCTGGCCTTGCTGGTTCAGCAGGCGTTCGATCTGCGCCAGGTATTGCTCGACATGGTCTTCCAGCAGCGCCACGCCGAACAGCTCCTTGGATTTGAAGTAGTGGTAGAAGGAGCCCTTGGGCACGCCGGCCGCCGTCAGGATCTCGTTCAAGCCCACGCCGGCAAAGCCTTTGCTGAGGATGATGGTCTTGCCCGTGTCCAGGATGTGCTGGCGGACGTTGTGGTGTTCTGTGGTCATGGTGGCGCCATGATAGCACAATTAGACCAGTCGTCTAGCGCTGGCCACGAACTAGAAATAATTTTCTAGATAATTTGTTCTACTTGCTTTACACTGGCCCTCGCTAACCCCACATGAAAGGCTGGTCTCCATGCATCGTTTCATCAAGAGCGTCGTCCTGTTTGCCGTGGCTGTACTGGGAGGGGCCGCCGCTGCGGCCGATCTGGCTGGGCTGGACCGTTATCTGCAGGGCGAGATGCAGCAGCGCCGGATACCGGGCTTGCAGCTGGCGGTGGTCCAGGCCGGCAAGATCGTGCTGCTGAAGTCCTACGGCACGGCGGAGATACCGAACTCGGTCCCGGTCGGCAATGGCAGCGTGTTCTCCATCAACTCCGCGACCAAGACCTTCACCGGCGTGGCCGCCATGCAGCTGGTGGACGCGGGCAAGCTGGACGTTGCCGCGCCGGTGTCGCGCTACCTTGCCGACCTGCCGGCGCCGTGGCGCGGCGTGACGATCACCCAGCTGCTCGACCACACCTCGGGCATCCCCAACATCATCAGCGACGAGACCTCGGCGCTGGTGGTTCCCGGCGACGTTGAGGCGGCGTGGCGGATGGTGCAAACCCTGCCGATGGAATTCAAGCCCGGCGAGCGCTTCAGCTACAACCAGACCAACTATATGCTGCTGGGCAAAGTGATCGACCAGCTGAGCGGGCAGCCGTTCGCGCAGTTCATGCAGCGGCGCCAGTTCGACGCCGTCCGCATGCCGCTCACCGGCTTCGGCGATGCGCGCGACGTGATACCGCACAAGGCGCCTTCCTACCGGATGGACAAGGACGGCAAGACGCTGCGGCCCATCATCGATGATTTCCCGGATCAGATGCGTACCGGCGCCGGCCTCAATTCCAGCGCGGAAGACCTGGCGCACTGGATCATCGCGCTGCAAAGCGGCAAGCTGGTGTCGAAGGCGGGACTGGCGCGGCTGTGGACGCGCGGGCAATACAACGATGGGGCTCCGGGCCGGTGGGCGCTGGGCTGGCCTGCCATCGGCCAGGGGGAATATCGTGCGGTGGCCGGGATAGGCGGAGCGCGCTCGGCGTTCTATGTCTATCCGGACCAGGACCTGGCCGTCGTCATCCTGACCAATCTGTCCGGCGCCTCGCCGGAGCAGATGATCGACACGGTGGCCGGCTATTTCCTGCCCGGCTTGAAGCGCGCCCGGGCGGGCGGCTAGCGCCGGCAAAAGGCCACCCGCAGGTGGCCCCCCGGACTCAGTCGCGTGCCGGTTTGCGGCGCCGGGCGACGACGCCCAGCAAGCCCAGGCCGGCCAGCAGCATGGCGTAGGTGTCGGCTTCAGGCACAGCGCGCACCACCAGCTGGTCGGCAAAACCGTGGGCGCCAGCTTGGCCGGCCCATGGGCCGAAAGGCTGGCCGCCGCCGTCCTGCCAGTCGCAGTGGCTGAAGGAGTTGCTGAAGTAGGCGGTGGCGCAGGCGGCCGCGCCGGTCAGGTTGGCGTTGGTGGCGGCGAAGTAGGCGCCAGTCGCCGGGTCGGTGCCGCCCAGCGGCACGTTGGCGCCGGTGAACATGAAGTCGGTGGCTTTCGGCGCGTTCAGCAGTTCCGCCGCGGTCGGCAGACGCCAGCCGAATTGCGATTGGTAGGACAGGTCCAGGCCGTCGGAGGCGGGCAGTGGGAAGGCCCATGCCCAGTCCAGATTGTTGTAGCTGATGTAGGCGTTGCTGGCCACTGGCGCGTCGACCAGGGCGGCGTGGGCGCTGCCGGCGGCGGCGCAGAAAGCGAGTGCAAGACTGAGACGTTTAGCGAAGTTCATGGGTTCCCTTGTAGTTGGTTTTTATTCGAAATACCGAGACTGGAACGGCAGGCTACCCCGGCGACTTGCACAAAACAATTGAAATAATTGAATGGAAGTTGTGTTTACGCCAGTTGTGCAGATTTAGCGGGATGGGCGGTGGATTTCGGCTAGCGGATGGACGTCGATCCGCACGATTTGCTGGACTAAATAGCAACATTTGCTTATTCTGCGGGGATGCCAAGTATGCTTGCCATCCCCGTCATGCAGCTCCGCCAGGTCCGCCCGCCCGGATGGCTGCCGCCGTGGGCGGTGGCGGCGCTGGTGTGGAATCTGCTGGCGCTGCTGGGGGCGCTGGCCAGCTACGGCGATGCGCGCCAGGCCGCCGTCCCGGCAACGTTTGCGGCGACGCTGTTGCGCTTCGTGATCGTGCATCTGCCGTTGAGCGCGGTCAGCCTGGTGCTGGCCATCGGCTTTCATCGCGCCGGTTTCCGGCGTCAGCAACTGCTGCTGGCTTACGCGGCGGTGCTGCTGGTCTTCCTTCCTTTGCTGAGCATCTGGCACAGCGCGATCAACAATCTTTTCAGCGGCCGGCCGCTGGCCGCGTGGCCGGCTTTGCTTCGGCAGCAGAGCGCGCTCAGCTGGTGGTTCGATACGCTGGTGCTGACGCTGGCGTTCGGCGCGCATCTGGCATATGGCGCCTGGCGTCACGCACAGGCGCAGTCGCTGGCCGGGCAGTTGGCCCGGCAGGGCAATCTGGCGTTGCGCTTGCGTCTGTTGCAGGGACAGCTGGAACCGTATTTTCTGTCGAGCGCGCTGGCCGGCATCGGCCAGTTGAACCGCGATGGTTTGCGCGAACAGGCTACCCGGGCGCTGGCCCGCCTCAGCGGCCTGCTGCGTTACGCGCTGCGCGCCAGCCGCTCGGACTGGCAAAGCGTCGCCGACGAAATCGGATTCTTGCGCGACTATGTCGACTTGCAGCGCTTGTGCCGCGGCGCCGGGCTGGCAGTCCAGTGGCAGCTGGGCGATGCCGACTGGGCCGACTACCGCTGTCCGCCATTGCTGCTGTTTCCAATGCTGGAGCGGGCGTTGGCCGCGCAACCGCAACGGCTGACCGTCCGCGTCGGCACGCAGCAGGTGGATGGCGGGCAGCGGGTGCTGGCCGAGGTCAGCTATGCACCCGGCGCGCGCAGCGCCGGCGGCGATGCGCTGGCCGCGCTGTCCGAGCGCCTGGCCATGCTGTACGGCGACGCCGCCAGGCTGGCCTCGCACGCCGACGGCGACACCGTGCATCTCCGATTGTTCTATCCGGTATCGCGCCATGACGATTGACGCCGCCATCGCCCTGCCGCCGGCCCTCGCCACGTCCGCACAGGCTGGCGCGGCGGCACGCGTGCTGCGCGGTTGGCGGCCATGCCTGCTGATACTGCTGGGCTGGCAAGTACTGGCGCTGCTGGAAGCGTTGGCCAGGGCCGCCGACGCCAGCCACAGCGGGCACACGCTGGAACTGGGCGGCCTGATGGCGGGCCTGGCGCTGCAATACCTTCCGCTGGTGCTCAACAGCTGGGTGCTGGCGCTGGTGTTCCATCGCCAGCAGGAAACCATGCTGCGGCCATCCCGCCTGCTGTTGGCATTTTTTGTATCGATAACAGTTTTCCTGCCACTGCTCACCAGCGTCGACCTGCTGATCGCCATGCGGCGCGACGGCCGCCCGTGGCACGACTTTCCCGTCATGCTGTCGCAGCTCGGACACATGACCTGGTGGTACAACATCTTCGTCGTGAGCCTGGCCTTCCTGGCGCAGGCCGCCTACAGCGCATGGCGGCGCGGCCGCCAGCAGGCATGGTCGGCGCAACATGCGCACACGGAAAACCTGCAACTGCGCCTGGGCCTGCTGCAAGGGCAGCTCAAGCCGCACTTCCTGTTCAACGCGCTCAACAGCATCAGCGCGCTGGTGCGCACCGCCGATGCCGCGCTGGCCGATCGCGCCCTGCAACGGCTGGGCGAATTGCTGAACTATGCGCAGGCCGCAGGCCAGGGCAGGCCGGCCAGCGTGGCCGATGAACTCGACTTCCTGCGCACCTACCTCGAACTGCAAAGCCTGCGTTACGGCGACCGCATGCACGTGAACTGGACCGTCGAAGCGCGCGACTGGGGCCGCCATGCCTGCCCGCCGCTGCTGTTCCAGCCGCTGGCGGAAAACGCCGTGCACCACGGCGTCGAACCGCATCAACTGGAGTGCCGCATCGATATCGCGCTGGCCTGTGCCGACGGCATGGTCTGCCTGCGCATCACCAACCCGGTACTGGCGGGCGCGCGCGCCGGCCACGGACTGGGCCTGACCATGACGCGCGAACGCCTCGCCATCCTGTACGGGCAGCGCGCCGACCTTTACATAGACGCCGATGAACACCACTACACTATCGAACTGCGTTTCCCCGCCGACGGCCAGCAAGCGGCCTAGGACGGTCCTGGTCGTCGACGACGAATTGCCGGCGGTCGCCAACCTGGAATGGCTGCTGGCCCGGCGGCCGCACTGGCGCCTGCTGCCGTCGTGCCGTTCGAGCGAGCAGGCGCGGACGCAGTTGCGCGCCACGCCGGCCGACCTGGTGCTGCTCGACATCCAGATGCCGGGCCAGTCCGGCCTGGAGTTCGCGCGCGAACTGTGCCAGCAGCCGGGGGCGCCGCTGATCGTCTTCACCACCGCCTACGACGAGCATGCGCTGAGCGCCTTCGACATCTTCGCGCTGGACTATGTGCTCAAGCCCTTCGACGACGAGCGCTTCGACCGCATGCTCAGGCGCGCCGCGCAGATGCTGGCGCTGAACCAGCAGGCCGAACTGAACGGCGCCGTGCACGACTACCTGCGCGACCGCGCCGCCGACGAAGCGGCGCAGGCCGCGCCGCTGCTGGAGCAACTGGTGGTGCGCACCGCCAGCGGCTTGGAGCGCGTTTCGGTGGACGAGATCGAGTGGATAGGCGCGGCCGGCAACTACGTCGAACTGCACCTGGCCGGGCGCGTGGTCCTGCACCGCACCACCATCACGGCGATCGCCGGCCGGCTGCCGGCGCAGGACTTCGTCCGCGTGCACCGTACCGCCGTGGTGCGCAAGTGCGCCATCGTCGGCCTGCGCAGCGACAGCGACGGCGCGCCGGCGGTGCGGCTGGCGCAGGGCGATACGGTGCGGGTCAGCGCCAGTTATCTCAAGCAGGTGCAGACCTTGTTCGCCTGAACGCGGGCGCCGGCCAATTCATCCCAAATCCTGCCCAATTGATCACATAGGCATAGCCGGCAGTTTTACCTTCATGGCAAGCTTCGCAGACCTTACGGCTTACCACAGGAGGAACACCAAGATGAACAAGATCGGTATCAGCATGCTGGCGCGCATGGCCTGCATGGTTTTCGCTTGCGTCGTGATGAGCGCTTCCGCGCAGACGCTGTCGCAGGAGGGCGAGAAGTCGCTGGAAAACAGCGTCAAGATCGTCCGCGTCCACAATCTCGATTTCCCCGTACTCGACGTCGGCAAAGGGCCTGTCGTCTTGCTGTTGCACGGCTTTCCTGACTCGCACCGCGTATGGCGCAAGCAGGTGGCCCCATTAGTTCGCGCCGGCTATCGCGTGGTCGCGCCGGACCTGCGCGGTTACGGCGATGCGCCGACCTTCCCCAACGTCGCCGACTACAGCATCAACAAGGTGCTGGGCGATGTGGTCGGCCTGCTCGACGTGCTGAACATCCAGCAGGCGCGCGTGGTCGGCCACGACTGGGGCGCGGCCGTGGCCTGGTACCTGGCGGCCTTCTTCCCCGACCGCGTGGAGCGCTTGATGGTGATGTCGGTGGGCGCGCCGTGGACGCCTGAGTTCACCAGCATCGAGCAGCGCGAGAAATCCTGGTACGGCTTGTTCTTCCAGTTCGAAGGCGTGGCGGAAGCGACGCTGCGCAAGAACGATTGGGCGCTGTTGCGCGGCCTGGCCCGCAACGAGGGCGATATCGACGCGGCCATCGCGCACTTCTCGCGGCCGGGGGCGCTGACCGCTGCGCTCAACTGGTACCGCGCCAATTCCAGGCCGCTGATGCCGGCGCCGGACGGCACGCCGCCGCAACCGCTGCCCAAGGTGCGCGCCGATGTGACCGGCGTGTGGAGCGAGCAGGACCACTATCTGACCGAGGAGCAGATGCAAGCCTCGGGCGGCGAAGTGCTGGGCAGGTGGCGCTATCATCGACTGGACCGGGCTGGGCACTGGATGATGCTGGAGCAGCCGCGCCAGGTCGGCGAGCTGATACTGGACTTCCTGGCCCGCTGAACGTAAAAAGGCCCGCCGGTGTCGGCGGGCCTTTGATCGGATGATGCGGCTTAGCCGCGGCGCACCAGCTTCATGCCGTTGGCGCGGCCGCCGTAGGCCACCATGCCGGTGATCTTGCCGCTGCCGTCACGTTCCAGACGGACCACGAGGCCGCCCGTGCCGAAGGCGTCGGCGAATACCGGCACCAGCGGCTGTTCGTCGAAGCGCGGGATCGACATCCACAGCTTGCCGTCCTTGAGCTTGAGCGTGATGGTCACGTTCAGCTCGGGGCTGTCATAGGCGCCTGCAACCAGGGCCAGCTGTTCCGGCGTGACGGCGGCGGCGGTGACGCGTTCGAAGTGCGCCGCCGGTTCACCCGGACGCTCGACCACCAGCGTGCGCTCGGTGATGGTGGCCGGCTTGGCCGTGCGTTTCGGATCGCGTACGAAGCGGCCTTCGCCGACCGGCAGCAGCTCTTGCTTCATGCCGGGGCCGGTGTACCACAGCTTGCCATCCGCGGCTTCGACCCGGCGCAGCATGCCTTCGCGCACATTCCAGTACACGCCGGCGTAGCGGGCCGGATCGGCCACCGCCACCGCCTGCGGCTCGGCCGCCGCAGTTGCTGCGGCAGGGTAGTCGCCGGCCGCGTAGAGGTCGGCGACCTTGCGCGCCAGGCTGGCCGGATCGAGGTCGGGGCGGTTGCACAGCACGGCCACGCCCAGCTTCAGCTTGGGCAGGCGCATCAGCTCCGACTTGTAGCCGGCGAAGGCGCCGCCGTGGTAGACGATGTCCGTGCCCTTGTATTTGTCCACCATCAGGCCGCGTGCATAGTTCAGCGGCGTGCCGTCGTTGAGCTTGCCCGTGGCCTGCAACTGCTCGACCATCCAGGCGCCGCCCACCTTGGGCTGGTAGAAGTTGGCGTCCCACTTGGCCAGGTCGGCCACGGTGGACTGGACGGCGCCGTCGCCGGTGTGTTCCCAGGTCGACATCAGCAGCCCGAAGCTGGCCGGGCCGTTTGGCGCGTAGGCGCTGGCGCGGTGCGGCACCACGGTTTCATGGTCGTCGAGGATGCGGGTGTCCCGCATGCCCAGCGGTTCGAAGATGCGGGTACGGCTGAACTCGGCGAGGCTTTTGCCGCTGGTTTTTTCGACGATCTGGGCCAGCAGCAGGTAGCCGGTGTTGCTGTAGGCGTAGGCGTTGCCGGGCTGGAAGTTCAAGCCTTGCTGGCGCGCGATGGCGGCCAGCGCGTCGGCGTTGGTGCTGACGTCGCCACGGGCCACGCCGCCCAGGTTCATCAGGATCAGGTAGTCGCGCAGGCCGCTGGTGTGGCGCAGCAGGTGGTCGACCGTGATCCTGGTGCCGTAGTCCGGCAGCTGGGGCAGGTGGCGGCGGATATCGTCGTCGAGCTTGAGCTTGCCGTCCTGGACCAGCAGCAGGATGGCGGCGGCCGTGAATTGCTTGGAGGCCGAGCCGATGTCGAACACGGTGCGGTGCGCGTCGATGGCGACTTCATGTTCCAGGCTGGCGGCGCCGTAGCCTTTTTCCATCAGCAGCTTGCCGTCGCGCCAGGCGGACACGGCGCAACCAGGGGCGTCCGCCTTGGCGTACGGGGCGAACAGGGCGTCGGCTTGCTCGACCGGGGTGGCGGCGCCGGCGGTGGCGCTCAGGATCAGGGTGGACAGCAGCAGGGACAAGCGGTTTTGGTTGCGCATCGAAATCTCCGTGGTTTGGTGTTGTAGTCAAGTATAACACCATAACTGTCAAAAGAGTCAACTTGCAATTTGATAAGTTTTTTTGCGTGTTGCGCCGGCGGCTCAGGAGGCGGCCGCGCCGTAGACCACGCAGCCGCTCTTGCCGTTGCGCTTGACGTGGTACATGGCGTTGTCGGCGCACTGGACCAGCTCGGCGAGGCTGCGCCCGTGCTGCGGATACAGGGCGATGCCGATGCTGGCGCCCAGCGCATACACATTGCCGTCGACCTGTATGCCCTCGGTCAGCCGCGTCAGCAGCTTGCCGGCGACATCGGTGGCCTGATGCTCGTGCTCCAGCTGGGTGGCGATGACGACGAACTCGTCGCCGCCGACGCGCGCGCAGATGTCGGTGCTGCGGGTGCAGCTTTTGAGGCGGGCCGCGACCGTCTTCAAGACTTCGTCGCCGACCCCGTGGCCGGCGGTGTCGTTGATGGGTTTGAAATTGTCGAGGTCGATATAGAACACGGCCACCACGTGGTGCGGGCGGGTGGCCAGCAGCAGCGCCTGGTCGAACAGCGTGGTCATGTAGCGCTTGTTGTTGAGACCGGTCAGCGGATCCTGGAACGCCATTTCCAGCGCCTTGGCCTCGGCGTCGATCAGCCGCATCTGGAACAGCGCCAGCACCGCCGCCAGCAGCGAGAAGTACTGCGCCAGCACCAGCACCGTGCCCACCAGGAAGGCGTAGCGGGCCCAGATCGGGAACAGCTCGATCAACCCCGGCGCCGCCAACCAGTGGACGGCCAGCGTGAGACTGGCGGCGGCAGCCATCGCCATCGGCCAGCGCGGGAAGCCGGCGCGCTTGCGCAGGATCAGCCAGCCCGTGTAAGCCAGCAGTACGGCGTTGACGGTGCAATAGCCGCTGGCGCGCAGCAAGGGGGCGAAGCCTGCGGCCAGCGCCAGCAGCAGCCACAACTCGCCGGCCAGCGCGGCGGCCCAGATCCAGCGCAGCCGGAGGTTCAGGTTCAGGAAGCGGACCAGGCCGGTCAGCAGCAGGGGCTTCTCCAGGACGTTAAACGCCACGTAGATGGGCAGCAGGCGCTGGTCGTCGGCGGGCAGGGCGAAGAACAGGCTCAGGCGGGCGAGCAGGGCGCAGCAGATCGACAGCGCCCACCAGCCGGCGCCCGGGTTGGTCCTGGGGATTTTGACTGCCCAGATGAACAGCAGCATGAAGATGAAGTAGGTAGTGCTGCCAAAAGTATGGACGGCCTCATACGACATCATTGCGCTTCTCCCCTGGCGAGCGATCTCATGTATGAGGCCATCTTACACCCGGATGGCGTGACTATTCGAGAGTTTTCCCCGCCATAAAACGCCCATACTTAAAGCCTTGCCTGTCTGCTGATGTGTCGAGGTGATCCCCATGATATCCGGCGATATTTCGGAGCCCGTCGTTGGCTTGCCTGCCCCTGTGCGGCCGCGCCTGCCGCTGATGTCGCTGGCCATCGTCTTTGTCGTGCTGGTGTGTGCCTCCCTGATCGGCATGCAGGCCTGGCTCACCGTGCATGCGCGGACCGTGCAAATCGCCGAATCGGAAGCGGCGTCCGCCAACCTGGCGGAGGCCGTGGCCCAGCATGCCTACGACACGATCAAGGAAGCCGACACGGTGCTGGTCGGACTGGTCGAGCGGCTAGAACACGATGGCCGCTCGGAGCCTGAGCTCGATCGCATCCATGAGCTGCTGGTGCGCCGCGTCGCGGAATTGCCACAGCTTCACGGGATTTTTGTCTACAACGCGGACGGCAGCTGGCTGGTCAACGCGCAACCGGTGTTGCTGCGTAACCAAAACAACACCGATCGCGAGTACTTTATCTACCACCGCGATCACGCCTACCGGGGCATGCATATCGGCCCGCCGGTGCGCAGCAAATCCACCGGGGACTGGGTCGTCACGGTGTCGCGCCGCGTCGACGGCCCGGACGGCGCCTTTGCCGGCGTGGTGCTGGCGACCATCGATATGGACTACTTCCAGAGATATTTTCAGCGCTTCAAGATCGGCGAGGAGGGCGCGATCTTCCTGGCGCTCGACAGCGGCATCGTGCTGGTGCGCCGGCCGTTCAGCGAAAAATCGCTGGGCCGGGATATCTCCAGGCTGCCGCTGTTCCGCGACTACCTGCCGAAGGCGCCGGTCGGCACCGTCACGTTCACCTCGGCGCAGGACGGCGTGACGCGGATTAACAGCTACCGCCGCCTGGAGCAGTATCCGCTGGTGGTCTCGGCCGCGTTGTCCAAGGCCGAGGTGCTGGCGCCGTGGCGTGCCGACGCCTATCTGTTCGGCGGCGGCGCGGTGGTGCTGGTGGTGGCGATAGCGCTGCTGGGCCTGCGGCTGGTGCGCCAGATCAAACTGAGGACGCTGGCCGAAGCCGAACTGGTGCGCGCCCGCAATGCGCTGGAGACGCTCAACCAGGCGCTGGAACGGCTGGCCATGCAGGATGGCTTGACCGGGCTGGCCAACCGCCGCCAGTTCGACGCCTCGCTGAAGAACGAGTTCAGCCGGGCCATGCGCAATGGCAGTTCGCTGGCGCTGATCATGATCGACGTCGACTGCTTCAAGCAGTACAACGATCTTTACGGCCATGCCGCCGGCGACGAGTGCCTGAAGGCGATCGGCAAGATCGTCGCCGATAGCAAGCACAGGCCGGGCGATGTGGCCGCGCGCTATGGCGGCGAGGAGCTGGCCGTGCTGCTGCCGGGGACGGATGTGGCGGGAGCCATGGCGGTGGCCGAGAATATCCGGGCCGCCGTCGAACAATTGGTGCTGCACCATGGCGGCAGCGCGACCCGCCGCGTGACGGTCAGCGCCGGCGTCGAGGCCTTCGCGCCGGTGCGCTTCGAGACCGAGCCGGTCGATCTGGTCAAGGCTGCCGACCAGGCGCTGTACCGGGCCAAGGCGCAGGGGCGCAACCGGGTGTGTTCGGGCAGCGACGACGGGGCGCGCAACGCCGCGCCGGTTCTTGTTTGCTCGCAGCATTGATCTGGCCAACAGTCGGGTAGTGCGGCCGGCGTTGAAGCACGCTATCATCTGGCGGCCGATGCGTACGCCATGCATCACTGACCTGAGAGCGCCAGCCCGACCATGCTTCCGACCCGATACCCTCGTCTCTTGTTGATCCTTGCGCTGGCCGCAGCCAACGTGGCCCATGCCGGCACGATACGCGTGCTGCAGGCCAATCTGTTTTCATGGTCGGCGATGGACCCGGCGAAACAGCCGCCGCCCATCGTCAAGCTGTCGCAGTATGTGAACCAGCACCGCCATGATTTCGTCACCACCCAGGAGAACCAATACCGGCTGCTGGACAGCCGCTACCAGCTCAGCGCCGACTACAAGCTTGCCGGCGAACTTGAGGACGCGTCGATCTTCTACGACAGCACGCGCTGGGAGCCGGGCGGCGCGCCCTGGTCCAGGATCGCCGTCAGCCCGGACGGCGGCGGCGAGCGGCTGGCGGTGTTCAGCCAGTTCCGCAACAAGGCCAGCGGCGAGACGGTGGTGATCGCCACCACCCATCTGTGCATCGCCTGGGGCGGGCACGCCGACTGCACCGGCGGCCAATATGCCGCCCACGTGGCCGACGCGCAGAATATCGGCCGCTACCTGAAAGCCTATGCGCCGGCCGATGTGCCGCTGATCGTGACGGGCGACTTCAATAACTTCGAACGCAATCCTGAGCAGTCGGCGGCGATCGAGCAAGCGCTGGCGGTCCATGGCCTGGCGGCGGTCAAGGCCGGCAAAGAATTCATCGGCCCGACGTTTGAAAAATCGACCATCGACTTCGTCTATTCGCGCAAGCTGACGGTGCAGAGCGCTTCGCTGTACGATGCCGCGGCCGGCAACCCGTCCGACCATGCGGCGATCGATGTCACCTTTGTCAGCGCCGGCGGCGCCGGCGCGAAATCGATGGGCGCCGCCCGCTAAGGTCGCGAAAACTACGCCGAACCGGCCGGCGGTATATCATGGCGGCCGTTTCAACGATAGGACCAGGCATGATCATAGCGACTCACAGCGGCAAGTTTCACGCGGATGACGCGTGGGCGGTGGCCGTACTAAAGGTGTTGTTCCCCGACGCGGACATTATTCGCACGCGCGATCCGGCGGCCATCGAGGCGGCCGACTTTGCCGTCGATGTCGGCGGCATCTGGGATCCGGCCGCCGGGCGTTTCGACCATCATCAAAAAGGCTTCGACGGCGCGCGGCAGAGCGGCGTGCCCTATGCCAGCGCCGGCCTGGTCTGGCGCGAGTATGGCGCGCGCTGCGTCGCGGCGCTGGCCCTGGCGCATGGCGGACACCAGCTGTCGGACGACAAGGCGCGGGAAATGGCCTACGGCATAGACGCGGACGTGGTGCAGTATCTCGACCTGTCCGACGTGGGGGCGGCGAAGAGCGCGCCGGGCGGCTATGGGCTGTCGGCTGTTATCTCAGGCTACAACACCAACTGGCTCGACGAGCAAAGGCTGGGCTACGGCGAGGCGGCCGATGCCTACCGCATGGAGCAGTTCCGCCGCGCGATGGCGGTGCTGACCGACGTCATGCTCAATGCCGTCAGATACCGGCTCGGCACCTTGCTGGCGCTGGAGCAGGTCCGGCAGGGGGAGGCGCTCGAAGGCGGCAGGGTCCTGTTCCTGAAGAATGGCGCGCTGCCGTGGGGCCAGGTGGTGCGCAAGGAAATGCCGAAGGTGCTGTTCGTCATTAGCCACAACGTCGCCGAGCAACGCCACATGTTGCACACCGTCTCGGTCAGTCCCGACAGTTTCGACGCGCGGGCCGATTTGCCTGAAGCATGGGCGGGCTTGCGTGATGCCGAGCTGGCCGCCGTCACCGGCGTGGCGGACGCGGGCTTCTGCCACAACGGCAGGTTTATCGCGTCAGCCAAGTCCTACCAGGGCATACGCGCGATGGCGGCACTGGCGCTGAAGGACGTCGACGAAGGCGGCGCGGGCTAGGCATTTTTCTTATCGGCCCGCTGATTGCGGCTGCGGCCTATCGTCAATTCCACGCCGCTTTGATTGTCGGATAATGGTCGCTTTGGTTTATCGACGCTCGCTATGAATTCCAACGACCATTTCCCACAGGACTGGCCCAGACCACTTGCGCAAGACGCCAAGGTGTCAGCGGTTTATGCCGCGCCGCCATTTGGCCAAGCGCTGCTCGACTTCACCGCCATGGATAGGGCCACGTTCGAACAGTTTTGCTGGTGGCTGCTGAAGAAGGACCACGCGCTGGTCGGGTGCAAGCGTCTGGGCCAGACGGGCACGGAGCAAGAGGGCGTCGATATCCTGGCATTCGATGCCGCCGGTACTGGCCGGCTGCGCGTATTTGAGTGCAAGGCGTGGAAGAGATTCACCCCGACTGCGATGACGAATGCCGTCGACGCATTCCTCGAAGGCGAATGGGCCGGGTCGACTGACAGTTTCACGCTGATACTGGCGCAGAGCGATGTCGGATCGGCGCTGTCAAAGCGCTGGGTGCAGGAAGTGCAGCGGCTCAAACGAGCAGGAATTGAAGGCGATCTGTGGACCGCCCATAGTTTGACCCTCAAGGCACAGCGCTATCCGGACATCCTGACGAAGTTCTTCCCGTTCCACAGCGTGGAGACGTTCGCCAACCTGTGGATGGAACGGGTGGCCTTTTATGAGCTGGTCAGCAAGTCATTCTTCGATCCTCGTGAAAACGTGGCGCAGTGGGCGCGTCAGCTGATGGGCGATGAGCATACGCGCGGCGGGCCGCCTGATGACAGCCAGGTACTGTCAGCAGGCGAGCCAGACCGCGTCCCCGGCGCTGACGGCGAAGCCGAGGAGTTATCTGGACCATCGCCATTTATCGACGGCATTTATCGAAACATCACGCAGTTTGGAAACAGCTGGCATTTCAAAGGACCGTGGTTCCATTTCAGCGCAATCCTGCCCGATGAGAGTTTTACGCACGCGTCCGCAGCAATCACGTTCAACCGGCCAGACATGCAGGGTGTAGTGCTGACCGTCGATCACAGCTGGCTATTGAGCCGATTTCTGTTCAAGGTGGGAGCGCCGTTGCGCAGTCCGTGCCGCGATATCATTCTTGGCGAACTGCACCATGAACAAGGGCTGTTCGTACTGGACTTGCCGCATTGTCGGTTTTCCCTCCAGGAAGCGGGAGTGCGCCACCTGCTCGAAGTCGCCGATCTCTTGACGGTCGCGATGCGCAAGGCCCTGCAAAGACTAGAACGTGAATGGTCCGCGCAGCATTTTCCTTTCGTAATGCACGGAGGGAAGAAAGTTGCGCTTGTCGCTATTTCCAAGTCGCTTTGGCGTGCAATCGGCCAATTCGCGTTTGAGCACGATGCGTCGAAGGGCGATACTGCCTGGCATATGTTTGATGGGAATACCCAAGTGTTAAAGCCGTTTCATCGGAGCGCGACGGCGCAATTCGACACGGGGTATCACGGTATTTTTTACGCGGCGGAGATCGATGGCCTGTCCTATTCCGATGAGGTGGTTTTGCTGTGGCAACCGGACGGGCCGCAACGGGAGCGGGCCTACTCGCCGCGCGGATGGTGGTCTTGCGCGTTCGCTGCCGCCTGGCTCGGCGACGCGCTGCTGCCGGAAGTAAAGCGTTGGACCTTCCAGCGTGCGTTCGGGACTGCTTGGTCGCGGCTGTTTAAGTCGCGCCAGGCGCGCGCCTATTCGCGGTATCTGGACAAGGTGTTTGTTGTGCGCGATGTGAGCGAACGGCCCTTATTGGCGGAGGGCAGACTCACCAGATCGATCGTCGAGAGCGTGCAGGACTTGCAATCGTTTTTCTACGGAGCCTCGGCCGAGAGGTGCTTCATTCGTCCCGGCGAAGTGGATGCACTGTATGAGGCCGTCGCCTTGGCTGCAAAAGCGGGGCGCGGTTACGTGGGCTATGCGCAATCGAAGCTGGAGATCCGGGAAGATCTGGCCGATCACGCTGATTTGATTGCCCACATACGCCGATACGTCCGTGGTGGACGCGTCCGTACGAATTCAGGGGCGGCTGATGGCGCGCTGCGGGCCCTGTTGGAGATGCTGAACGATTCCGAGGCGCACCTGGATGACGCCGACCGACAGGCCATCACGGATAGCCTCATTCCTTTCGCCAGGATGCTAGATGAAGCAATGTTCGTTCGTCGCCACACCAAATGGTGCTAGCGCGCTCCTTGCTATTGGCACTGTTGGACTCATCGCAGAAAGTAGGTTGCGGCAGGCATCGCTATCGCGCAGATCAACAACAGGCCCATGCGCAGATTTAAGGCCGAGCGCAGGTTCGCAGTCGTTTGTTCCGCGTGCAGGCTTGCCTGGGCAAGCGCGGTTGCCTGCTTCTCTTGCTCAGCTTGCTGTACCAGCATTTGCTGCCGTAGGTCGGAGACTTCTTGCTGCCACGACTGAGAGGCCCGCTCCAGGGATGCGATTATGGCGGCATGGGCATCCTGCTGGCCATCGAGCCTGATTTTCAAATCCTCGCTATGTGCTCGCACATGCGCCGTGGCCCCTTCCGCATGGACGCGTGCCTGAGCCAGTTCGGAGGCCAGCGCGTCGAGCCTGCTCTGCTGTGCAAAGGTTTGCTCTTGCAGGGTAGCGATCTTTGCTTGCTGTTGCTCCGCAGCCCGTTCCACCGAGCCGACGATTTTGGCCAAGGCATGGTGCTGCTCGTCTTGGTTCTTGACGTCGTTGCCCAGGTCATCAGTCTGGGCCAGCAGATGGCTGATTTTGGTATCGTGCCCGCTGAGCGTTTTCCCCATCTGTTCCTGCTTCCGGAGCAAATCTTCTTGCTCCTTCAATTGCCGTATCACAGACATCACTTCCTGGCGCGCCAGCTCGGATAACTCTTCCTCGGAGGCGCCCCGCAGGCGCATTTCCAATTCCCGCACGACGGCGCGGTTGGCCGCAATGTTGCTTACCCCCAAGGTAAACAGGTATTTGGCGACCTCGGCAAGACGTTTCTGCATTTCGAACGAGAGCTTCTGAGCCTGGCTCCCCGATTGAACCGCTCCAGCCAGCGCGATACCTGTCTTTTGAAGCTCTTCGATGGCTGCTTTTTTCTTGTCCGTAAATAAGCCCCGGTCTGCGGACAACTTGCGCGCTTTCTCAGCACTTTCTTCAGCATGTTTTGCGGCATCGAGAGCTTTTTTAACCCCGGCATCGAGCTCGTTGAGTTTCCCGATTTGAGCATGAATAAGTTCGGGCAGCCTGTGATCGTCGAAATTGAGCTGGATTTCCTCTTTGTCGGAAACTTCGCGTTGTGTTTCTGAATGTGCCGTCATATTAGTTGCCCCACTTGAGGAGGTGATGAATGTCGTTAATGAGTTCAGGGTTGTGCGCTTGGATGCCGGTCCGCATAGTGCCGATTTGGCGCAGGGAGGAGCGGTTCTCTCTCCGGGCTTGCGCAAAGACTTCGATGGATAGGCGCATCATCTGTTCGACCTCGCGCAGGCTGGATTCGGTGTGCTCGGCTGTCAGCCACATGTCGGCTTGCAGATACGCCAGCTTGGCATTCGCCCAATGCAATTGCTGGCTCAGCACGGCGATCCGCTCGTCCCGCAGCCGATCACGTTGTGATCCCATCGATACGTCGGAGTACACCGCCACCACAAAGCGGCCGACGCCTACGAAGTTCACGCGCAGTAGTAATTGTGCTCCAAAGGTTGCCAAGTCTCCGCCAGATTTCAGTCCGGCACGGATGGCCGCATCAGCAAGATCTACAGCCGTGAAGGTGCCGGTTGCGATGGTAAGCATCCGCGCTATCGTGCGGTTTTTCCAGGGCAGCGTGTTTTTCCACTCGACATCCCTGAAAGAGTTTTTGGCTTTGACTTCGGCCACCAAACGGCGAATGAAGTAAAAAGCGCGGACCAGCACTTCGTTGATCAGCACAGGCAGCGCCTGGCGCTTCACTTCGTGCAAGACGGCCAATTCAGCGCGCAGGTCGAACCGTTCTTTTACAAAGATCTCTTTCAGTTTCTGCGGCAGGCCGGTTCGGTCCAAACCGGGAATGGTTGAGAGCTCCTTGAGCAAGGACACGATGGGACCTGGGATGCCCATACCCGCGCCCGCCGTCTTGTTGCTGCCAGACATGTCGCTGACCAAATGGAAGAACCAATTGACGGTGCCGCAGAAGATCTTCGACGGAAGGTCTGAGCCTATCAGCTCCAAGCCGTTTTCATCAATGTCGATGGGCAAGAAGGTGCCTTCACCATTCTGGAAGTAGCCCTGCTTCGTGAACTGCGTCAAGATAGAAAAGAGCAGGCCTATGGGCGTAGGGTGGTGTGCCAAGTCATCAAGGTGATGGCTTTTTGCTGAGATGTTGGCGTTTTGGTTTTTCCAGATGTTGTCAGTAGGAACTGGGAATTTTTCTTCCAAGAACTTGATCGCGCCGTCCAAGCGCTCCCCTTCGTAGCCCTGCGCTTTGGCGATCTTCATGACGACGTCGTTGATCGCGTGGTTGCTCCAGGCTTTGCCACGCTCGAAGTTGAACTCGCCTACCCACAACACATCGATGAGACCGGCTAACAAGCCGCTGCCTACGGCCACCAAATTGTCAATGCGGTCTGCATGGTTGGTGAGGCGGTCGATGTGTTGATCGAGATTATCGGCCTGTTCTTGCGTCGACATCATCTCGCGCTCCACGCGGTCCAAGCCGGCAAGGATCTTTGCGGAATCGGATGATGCTGGGGCAGTCGCCTCGATGGGAGCCACGCAGAAATCGAATACCACCTCAACGGCATCATCCCGCACTTTGATAGCCGGAAGATCTAAACTGGTTTGATTCAGGTTGTGAAGCATGCTGCCCCTTTTTGGTCTGGACGCAGGCCCTTCGCCGGCGCAACTTTATTGTATGTTATTTACCGTTGGTAATTATAATTGCATTTGGTTAGCATATTGCGGGAATGATATGCCTTTTCCACAAGTTGCACCGGATGAGGTAGTGGCTCGTGTTGGTCGGACGGAAGATAGGACGATTCGGACGGCGAGGCTGCCTTGGGAGGTGAAAATCGATCGACGCTAGGACTTACTGTTCCGGAAACAAAAACGCCACCCGAAGGTGGCGTTTTGTGAATTCTTGGTGGCCCGGGGCGGAATCGAACCACCGACACAAGGATTTTCAATCCTCTGCTCTACCAACTGAGCTACCAGGCCAAGGGCCGCAATTATAGCAGACGCCCCCCAGGGTTTGGCAAGGGCCCGCCGCAACTTTTATTGACAGTAACAATGTCGGGGTATAAATTTAGTCGCTTTGGCATGATCTTGATAGGAACACTATGAAGCGGGCGACTTGGTTGTTGGCGGGATGGGCAGTGGCGGGCGCGGTGCATGGCGCGGAACTGACGCCGGTGCAAAAACAGATGCGCGAGATTTACCAGGAGCTGGTGGAAACCAACACCACCAACTCCACCGGCTCGTGCACGGTGGCGGCCGGCAAGATGGCGAAACGCCTGAAAGCAGCCGGCTACAAGGACGCCGACCTGCACCTGATCGTGCCGCCCGGCGGCCCCACCAAGGGCAACCTGGTGGCGCGCATCAAGGGCGACGGCAGCAAGAAGCCGCTGCTGTTGCTGGCCCACATAGACGTGGTCGAAGCCAACCGCGCCGACTGGGTGCGCGATCCGTTCAAGCTGATCGAGGAAGACGGCATATTCTACGCGCGCGGTTCGTCCGACGACAAGGCCATGGCCGCCTCCTTCGTCGCCAATATGATCCGCTACAAAAAAGAGAAGCTGGCGCCCAAGCGCGACGTCGTCATGGCGCTGACCTGTGACGAGGAAATGGTGCCCAGCAAATTCGACGGCGCCGAATACCTGTTCAACCACCACCGCGCCCTGATCGACGCCGAGATCGCGCTCAACGAAGGCGGCAGCGGCCTGCTGGACAAGGACGGCAAGCCGGTACGCCACGGCATCCAGGCCGGCGAGAAAATCTACCAGAGCTTCCAGCTGGAAGTGACCAACCCCGGCGGCCACAGCTCCGCGCCGTATCGCGACAACGCCATCTACCACCTGGCCGAGGGCTTGTCGCGCCTGGGGCAGTTCGCCTTCCCGTTCAAGCTGTCGCCGGTCACGCGCGCCTACTACGAGCGCATGGCGATGGTGGAGAAGGGCCAGGTGGCCGCCGACATGAAGGCCATCCTCAGCGATCCGCCCGACGCAGCGGCGCTGGAGCGCCTGTACGCGGTCAGCCCGGTGCACAACTCCACGGTACGCACCACCTGCGTGGCCACCAAGGTCGACGCCGGCCATGCCGACAACGCGCTGCCGCAGCGCGCGCGGGCCACGGTCAATTGCCGCATCCTGCCGGACGAGCAGGTCGATGAAGTGCAGGCGACGCTGCAGCGCGTGGTGGCTGACGACAAGATCAAGATCACCCGCATCGGTGAAGGCCTGAGCGCGCCGATGCCGCCGTTGACGCCGGCGCTGATGAAGGCGGTGGAAGAGATCAGCAACGATATGTGGCCGGGTGTTCCCGTGATCCCGACCATGTCGACCGGCGGCACCGATGGCCGCTTCCTCAACAGCGGCGGCATCTGGACCTATGGGATCAGCGGCATGTTCGCCGGCCCGGAGGGCAGCGGCGCGCATGGCTTGAACGAGCATATCCGCGTCAAGTCGCTGTACGACGGCCAGGAATACCTGTACCGCCTCGGCAAGCGACTCGCCACGGAATAGTGCAGCTTAAAGCCGGGCTTTACTCCGGCACGATGATGCGCCAGCGCCAGGGCTTGAGCACGGCCTGGCCTTCATCGCCGGCCAGCTTGTACTTCTGCAGCGTGGCGGTGGGGTTGACGATCACGCGCACGGTGTTCTTGCCTTGCTGGCGCTTGAAGGCGAACAGCTGCTCGTTGCCGACATCGAGCAGCTGCACCGCGCCGCCGCTGGCGCCGTTCCACAGCGCCGGGTTTTCCTTCTTCAGCTGATTCAGGCCGGCGTAGAAGCCTTCCAGCTCGTAGCTCTTCCAGTCGATAGGGTCTTTTTCGAAGAACTCCAGCTTCTTCTCCAGCCGCGCTTCCTGGCCGTTGTAGACCAGCGGGATGCCGGGCAGGGTGTAGCTCAGCACCGCCATCGCGCCGTAGGCCGGGCCGTACAAGTCCTTGTCCGTGCCTTGCCAGGAATTGAGGTCGTGGTTGTTGGTGAATTGCAGGCGGTAGGCATCGCGCGGGTAGGCTTTCGGCGGGTTGGCCAGATAAGCTTTCAGTTCAGCCGCGCCGGCCTGGCCCTTGGCGATTTTTTTCATGATCTCGCTCAGCGGCCAGTCGTAGCTGGCGTCGAAGGCCTTGTCGTGCAGCGCCGGCTCGTTCCACTCGGCCAGCATGAACACCGGTTTGATCTTGTCCAGCTGCGCGCGCGCCTGGTTCCAGAACTCGGTCGGGACCAGGCCGGCCGCGTCGCAGCGGAAGCCGTCGATGCCGGCCTCGCGCACCCAGTACGCCATCGCGTCCGTCATGCCCTTCCACAGTTCCTTGTTGCCGTAATCGAGGCCGATGACGTCGGTCCATTCCTCCATCTCGCCCGCTTCGTTCTTGAAGGTGACGGAATAGATTTCGCCCTTGTCGTTCTTCTTGTACCAGTCGGGATGCTGGGTGGCCCATGGATGGTCCCAGGCCGTGTGGTTGCCCACCCAGTCCAGGATCACGTGCATGCCTAGCGCGTGCGCCTGCTTCACCAGCTTGCGCAGGTCGTCCATGCTGCCGTAGTCGGGATTGACGGCGCTGTAGTCCTGCACCGCGTAGTAGCTGCCCAGCGTGCCCTTGTGGTTCTTCTTCCCGATCGGATGCACCGGCATCAGCCACACGATGTCCACGCCCATCTGCTTCAGGCGCGGCAGGGTGGCGGCGAAGGCGTTCAGCGTGCCCTCCTTGCTGTACTGGCGCAGGTTCACTTCGTAGATGTTCGAACTGCGGGTCCAGGCCGGGTGCTTGACGGCGCCGGTTTCGGCATGGGCCGCGAGCGGCGCAAACAATGACGCGGACAACGCGGCCAGCGGCAGCAGGGTGGCAAGCTTTTTCATGGGTCTCCTTTATTTTTTCAGCGTGCGTTCGAACAGCTGGTAAATGCGGCGGTATTCATCGTACCAGCTCTCCGGGTGGACGAAGCCGTGGCGCTCCAGCGGATACGGCGCCAGTTCCCAGTTGTCTTTCTTCAGTTCGATGAAGCGTTGGGCCATGCGCACCGAGTCCTGGAAGAACACGTTATCGTCGATCATGCCGTGGGCGATCAGCAGATTGCCTTGCAGCTTGTCGGCGTATTCGATCGGCGACGAGATCTTGTACGCGTCCGGGTCCAGCTCCGGCGTGTTGAGGATGTTGGCGGTGTACTCGTGGTTGTAGGTGGTCCAGTCGGTGACGGGACGCAGCGCGGCGCCGGACTTGAACTGTTCCGGTGCGCGCAGCAGCGCCATGAAGGTCATGAAGCCGCCGTAGCTGCCGCCGTAGATGCCGACGTTCTTCGCATCACCCTGATGGTTGGCCACCATCCAGTTCAAGCCGTCGACGTAGTCTTCCAGTTCCGGGTGGCCCATCTGGCGGTAGATGGCGGTGCGCCAGTTGCGGCCGTAGCCGAGCGAGGCGCGGTAGTCCATGTCCAGCACGATGTAGCCTTTTTCCACCAGCAGGTTGTGGAACATCTGCTCGCGGAAGTAGACCGGATAACGCTTGCTGACGTTTTGCAGGTAGCCGGCGCCGTGCACGAACATCACCACCGGATATTTTTTGCCCGGTTCCAGCGTGGCCGGACGATACAGCTTGGCCCATACCGGATCGGCGCCATGGGTGGACGGCACGGCGACGATTTGCGGTGCGATCCATTCGCGCGCCTTGAAGCCGGCGCTGCGGGTGTCGGTCAGCTGGGCGGCGGCGCCGCCGCTGCTGGCGACGGTGGCGATCTGGGTCGGCATGTAGGAGGTCGAGTAGCGCACCAGCAGCTTGCGGCCGTCCGGCGACAGCGCGAAGCTCTCGACGCCGCCCAGCGATGTCAGCTCGCGCACGGCGCCGTCCTTGGCCGACGTCGAGCACACCTCGTAGGTGCCGGGCAGCTTGGGATTGCACAGGAAGTAGGCGGTGCTGCCGTCGGCGCTCCATTCGATGTCGCTGGCTTCCCACTTGCCCGAGGTCAGGGCGCGCGCCTTGCCGTCGGCGGTTTGCAGGTAGATGTGGGCGTAGCCGCTTTCCTCCGACTGGTACCACAGCGTGCGGTTGTCCGGCTGCCAGCCGAAGTCGTTGCCGCGGTTGTTGACCCAGGCGGCGTCGCTCAGGCGGTGCAGCGGTTTGAGCGCGGCGGCGGCCAGGTCGACGCCGGCGATCCAGCGGTCCTTGTTGTCGATCGCCTGCACCATCACGGCCACTTGCGCGCCGTTGTCGGTCCAGCGTATCGAATCTTCGCGGCCTTCGAAGCGCACGCCCCGGTTGCCTTTGAGCGCATCGAGCTTGCGCGCGGCGCGCAGTTCGGCCAGCGGATCGACGCTGATGCCAGGCAGGGCGTCGAACGACAGCTCGGTCACTTTGCGGGTAGCCAGTTCAACCAGTTTCAGTTGCTGCGGCTGGGGGCCGGTGTCGCTGACGCGTTTGCGCTCGTCGTCGCTTTCTTCGTAGCCCGATTCGGTCACGTACTTGGGCATCTTGCCGACGCGGCGCTTGTCGCCGTCCTTGGCGCTGGTGATCACCAGCAGGTAGCGGCCGTCCGGCGACAGCGAGCTGGCGTCGATGACGAGCTTTTCGCCGAGGTAGACCGGCAGCGGCGCGCGGGTGGCGTCGGCGCTGCGTTCGGCGTTGCGGCGGTCGCGGGTGGCGTCCTTTTCTTCCTTCAGCCGCGCCAGCGTGGACAGCAGGCGCAGTTGCAGGTCGCGGCGGCTGTCGGCGTCGGGGGCGGCGTCCGGATCCTTGGCGGTGCGCAGCAGCGCGACCGGCGACACCAGGCGCTCGGCGCGGCTCCAGCTGAACCAGTCGCTGCCGACGCGGAACTGCACGTGGGCGCCGTCGGCCGAATACTGCGGATCGGCGGCGGCCGTGGTGCCGCGCAGGATCTGGGTCAGCGCGCCGGTCTTCAGGTCGCGCTCGAACAGGTCGCCGTTGCGCAGCAGGATGGCGCGCGTGTGCTCGCGGTTGTAGAGCGGCGCGGCGATATCGAGGTTGGCCAGCTGCTTGTCATCGACCTGTTTGGCGGCGGCGCCGGCGATCTGGAAGGTGTCGCGCAGCGGCGAGCCGGCGCGCTTTTGTTTGTAGTAGATCTGGCGGCTGTCCCAGCCCCACCATGCCGCTTCAACCGGATTGCCGATCCAGTCGGGGTTGGCCATCGCCTGGTCCAGCGTGATCGGGGTGGGAGCTGCGCCGGCGGTGACGGCGAACGAGCCGGCCATGGCGGCGGCTAAAAAAGGCAAGACAAAACGCATCGGTAGTTTCGCTTTGAGGTTGGGTGAACAGGAGCGCAGAAACGCGGGGCGCGCAGCACGTTTCGGATTCTAGCCCAAGCTCCAGCGAACTGTAATGCTTATATGTTCAGTTGCGTGCCATCTTGTCGGTGCGGCCGTGGCGCGCATCGGGGCCGCCGTGGCGCGGCGACAGCCGCAAGGCCAGCAGCAGGATGGCGCCGGCTGCCAGGTACATGGCGATCAGCACGGCCAGCATGGCGGCGTTGCCGCCCCAGGCCTGGGTGCGCGCGCCCAGCGCGGGACCGAAGGCGCCGCCCAGCATGCCGCAGCTGACCACCAGCGCGATGCCGGCCGCCGCGCGCCGGCGCGACAGCAGGTCGGTGACGATGGCCACCAGCAGCGGCGCCGCCGAGGCGATGCCCAGCGATGCCAGCGCCAGTCCGGCCAGCGACCACGCCAGGCCGTCGTTGGCGGCGATCGCCAGGGCCAGGCCGCCGGCGGCCAGCACCATGCAGGCGATGAAGTGGCCGCGCCGTTCGCGCCGGCGGTCGGAGTCGTAGCCGATGGCGATCATGCCGATCACGCCCGCCAGGTTGGGCAGGGCGGCCAGCAGGCCAGGCTGCATATGGCTTGCTTCGCTCCAGCGCTGCACCAGCGCCGGCGCCCAGGAGGCCAGCGCGTAGCTGGCGCCGGTCAGCAGCAGGTTGGCGACGGCCAGCAGGCACAGGGCGCGGTCGCGCAGCAGCGTGACGATGACGGCGGCGTCCGACGGCGGCTCGGCGTCGTCCGGCGCCGGCTGGCGCGCAGGCACGGCCGCTTGCAGCAGCGCCTCGTCGCGCTCCAGGTCCTGCTCCACCATCAGCTGTTCGAACGGCGACAGCCAGTGGGCGTCGTCGGGGCGGTTGTCCAGGTAGAGCCAGGCGATCGCGCCCAGCAGCACGGCCGGCAAGCCTTGCGTCAGCAGCAGCCATTGCCAGCCTTGCAGGCCGTTGTCGCCGTTCAGGTAAGTCAGCGTGGCGTCGCACAGCGGCGCGGCGGCGACGTTGGCCAGCAGCGCGGCCGAGGCGAACACGGCGAACACGCGCGCGCGGCGCGGCGCCGGGTACCACCAGGTCAGGTAGAGGATGGCGCCGGGGAAGAAGCCCGCTTCCAGCGCGCCCAGCACGAAGCGCAGCAGGTAGAACATGGCGGGCGTGCGGACGAAGGCGGCGGCGGCCGAGGCCAGGCCCCAGCCCAGCATCAGCCACAATAGCGTCTTGCGGGCGCCGGCTTTTTCCAGCAGCAGGTTGGCGGGCAGTTCGAACAGGCAGTAGCCGATGAAGAACAGGGCGGCGCCCCAGGCGTAGACGGGGTCGCCGAACGACAGGCTGTCCTGCATCTGCCGCTGGGCGTAGCCGAGGTTGATGCGGTCCAGGCAGGCGACCGCGTAGCACAGCATCAGCAGCGGCAGCAAACGCCAGCTGATTTTGCGGTAAATGGCGTCCATGCCGGCGGCGCCGCGGAGGTGCAGGACGGTGGCGGAATGGGTCTGCATGCAAACGATATTATCCGCACGATATTGCTTAGGCAAGCTTTAGCGGCGTGCGGCGGAACTCAAAACAACAGTGCGCAGCGCCCCCGTGCGGCGCGCTTGCGCCAGATCAGCGCGGGGGCGGCGTCAGGCCGCGGCCGCGCCGGATCCCATGTCGTAGATGCGGGTGCGGCGCGGCCGCAGCTCCGGCTGGGTGGCGGCGCCGTTGTCTTCCTGCGCCAGGAACTGGCTGCCGATCTCGAACCATTCTTCGCTGGAGATCACCTTTTGCGCCAGCGGCAGCAATTCCTGCTCTTCCTTGTCGAGCCGCTTGAGCAGGTTCTGGCAATACAGGTCCACCGTGCGGCACAGGAACTTGCCTTGCGAGGCGCTGCGGCGCATGGCGCGGCGCAGGCATTTGTGCACCGCGTTCAGCATGGCGCCGCCGAGCCGGCTCAGCGATTCAAGATCGTTCAGCAGCGCGCCGCAGTTGGCGTCCGCCGCGCGCACGGCCGGCATCAGGCAGGCTTCGACCTTGCGCTGGTGGCGCGTTTCGGCAAAGGTGGTCAGCTCCTTGAGCTGGGATTCGATGAACACAGGATCGATTTCCTGCGGGCGGCGCGCGATCGACTGCACATATTGGAGCAGGCGCGCGATGAAGTGGCGTTCTTTTTTTTGTTCGATAGAAAGTGTCAACAAGACATAGGTGGCAGTAAGCATAGCGTTTCCCGTATTTCGTCTGACTTCGGCTGCGCGGCGAACGCTGGATGGTGGACGCGCCCGAGGTGAAGACTGCTACCTTAGCGCCGTGCCGGCCTCATTCAACGTCGATTTACAATTGTTCACAACTGGTCGTGTGGCAATAACAAACTCGCGAAGATTACCGGCGGGGAAAACGAATGTACACACGTCAAGCCGGTCGTGATCGTGCGTACTCTTCCTGACTGAGAGGGAAATTATGCACCTATTTTGCGCATGAAAATACGCGATTTCTTGCGTTGATCAAAAATATTTTGTATCGGCCGCGGCGATGTTTTACCGCGGCGCTATCGATGCCTGGCGTTGCTGCACTGCGGCGGAGATCAGGCGGCGCGCGGCTCGCCCAGGTAGGCGCTGCGCGGGATGGTGAAGCCCTGCTTGACCTGGCGCGCGGTGTCGTCGGTCAGCACTTCATCCTCGCCCGCTTCCAGCGCGGTGACGATGGCGTGGGCGATGTCGGCCGGCGCCGATTTCGGCGCGTCGACGCCGCCGGTCATGTCGGTGTCCATATAGCCCATGTGGGCCGCCAGCACCTGCGTGTTCTGCGCGTGCAGGTCGGCGCGCAGGCCGTTGGTCAGCGCCCAGGCGGCAGCCTTGGAGATGCTGTAGGTGCCGCTGCTGGGGATGGTGATCCAGCTCAGCGCCGACAGGATGTTGACGATGGCGCCGCCGCCGTTGCGCTGGAGCGTGGGGGCGAAGGCCAGGCTGAGCGACATCGGGCCGTAGAAGTTGGTGTCCAGCTCGGCGCGCACCGAGGCCAGCGCTTCGGGCCCGGCCACGCTGCTGCCGCTGAAGATGCCGGCGTTGTTGATCAGGATGGTCAGGTCGGGGATGGCTTGCACGGCGGCGGCGATGTCGGCCGCGTTGGTCACGTCGATCTTGATCGGCGTGACGCCGGCCAGCGTGACGGCGGCGGGATTGCGGGCGCCCGCATACACCTTGCGCGCGCCGGCGGCGAGGGCGGCTTGCGCCAGGGCTTTGCCCAGGCCGCGGTTGGCGCCGGTGATCAGGACGACGGCATCTTTGAAGTTCATGGTGATTCCTTTCAGTGGTTAAAGTAGCGTAAAACAATATGACCGGTCATCTTAAAAAATGCCGAAAAAAAAGCATCACAGCAAAATCTGGTTCAGCACCATGTCGGCGTAGCGGTCCAGCGGCGCCCGGCTCTGGGTGGCCTTGGCGTGCAGCACCGCGCCTTGCCAGGCGTCGATGATGAAATGGGCCAGTTCCGGCGCCGGTTGCGTCGCGCGCACGCTGCCGTCGCGCTGGGCTTCGGCGATCACCACCGCCAGGCGCGCGGCCCAGGTGTCGAAGCAGCGGCGCAGCACGTCGCGCATGCCCGGGATCTGGCTCGACAGCTCGCTGCTGAAGTTGCCCAGCATGCAGCCGCAGTTGTAGTCGGTGGCGGTGTTGGCGCCGATCAGCAGGTCGAAGTACTGCCGCATCCTGGCCTTGGGCGCCAGGCTGGCGTCGTCCAGCACGGCGCAGTAGGTGGCGGCGGCCTCGGCGTAACGTTCCAATACCTCCAGCCCCAGCGTTTCCTTGCTGGCGAAGTGGTTGTAGAAGGAGCCCTTCGGCACGCCGGCCGCATCCGTGATGTCCTGGACGCTGGTGGCGTTGAAACCCTTGCTGTGAAGCAGGTTCAAGCCGGCGGTGACGAGTTGCTGTTTGACGTTAGGTTTAGCCATGTGTCAAATATGACCGGTCGTCTTAAAATAGTCAAGAATTATTTTCGTTATCATTATATGATATCAATACACTAACCATAATTTCTTGATAAGGGTTTTGACTATGAATTCCAAACAATTCTGGGCATTGGGCGGTATCTGTGTCGCGCTGTTGACCGGCTGCGCTTCCACCCCCGACACCAAGGTGGCCGAGTCGGAGCAAGCGTCGGCGGCCCCGAACTGCCGCGGTTCCGAGCCGACCACCGGCTCGTCGATCCGCCGCCGCGACTGTTCGTCGGACGCGAAAATGGTCAATGCCGACGACTTCAAGAGCCTGCAGCGCGACAGCGCCGGCATGGGCAACGGCATCGGCGGCGCCAAGTAAGACGCGGCGGGCCGCTGCGGCCCGCCATGGGGACATCGTCTCATTCGAGTATCGGCAAGTAACAGCGGCATAACTGTTTTGCTTGCTGCACTGCGATCTTGGTATCATGCCGGCAGCCGGCTACCCGCCGGCCTTTTCTTATAACGTCGGAGATCACCGAATGAGACTACCACTGCTGCTGCTGGGAACCGCTGTCGCGGCTTCCAGCGCCATCGCCGCGCCACGCGGCTTCACCGTTGAAGACATGGTCAGGATGGAGCGCGTCGGCAGCCCAGTGCTGTCGCCGGATGCTACGCGCGTCGTCTACACGGTGCGTTCCACCAATATCGACAAGAACCGCGGCAATACCCAACTGTGGATGCTGGACTTGCGCGCGCCCAAGGCCGCGCCGGTGCGCCTGACCCAGGCCGACGCCAGCAGCAGCGATCCCGAATGGGCACCAAACGGCGACGCCGTGTACTTCCTGTCGGCCCGCTCCGGCTCGCAACAAGTCTGGCGCCTGCCGCTGGCCGGCGGCGAAGCGGCGCGCGTGACCGACCTCGCGCTGGACGTGGAAAACTTCCGCCTGTCGCCGCAGGGCGACCGCCTGGCGCTGAGCCTGGCCGTGTTCCGCGACTGCGCCGACATCGCCTGCAGCAAGGCCCGCCTCGATGCGCAGGGCAAGAACAAGGCCAGCGGCAAGGTCTACGACAAGCTGTTCGTGCGCCACTGGGATACCTGGGCCGACGGCCGCACCAACGTGCTGTACGCCGCGCCTATCGACGCCAGCGGCAAGGTCAGCGCGCAGCCGGTCAGCCTGTCCGGCATGCTCGACGGCGACGTGCCGTCCAAGCCTTTCGGTGATCACGACGAGTATCACTTCAGCCCTGACGGCAAGACCGTGGTGTTCTCGGCCCGCATCGCCGGCCGTACCGAAGCCTGGTCGACCAACTTCGACGTCTACACCGTGCCGGCCGAAGGCGGCCAGCCGAAGAACCTGACGGCCGACAATGCCGCCTGGGATACCAGGGCGATCTACTCGCCGGATGGCAAGACCTTGGCCTACCTGGCGATGGACAAGCCGACCTTCGAGGCCGACCGCTTCCATCTGGTGCTGATCGATGTCGCCACCGGCAAGAAGCGCACCGTCGCCGACAACTGGGACCGCTCGATCGCCGACTACCGCTGGACCCCGGACAGCAAGACCCTGCTGGCCACCGCCGATGACATCGGCCAGCACCGCCTGTTCGCCATCGACGCCGCCAGCGGCAAGGTGGCGCCATTGACCGGCAACGGCTACGTCAGCGGCTTCGATGTCGCGCGCGACACCGTCGTCATGGCGCAGGCCAACCTGGCGTCCGGCGCGCAGCTGTACAAGTTCAAGCTCGGCGCGGCGGCACATACGGCCGACAAGGCCGCGCAACTGACCACGCTCAACGCGCAGGCGCTGGCCGACGTCAAGTTCGGCGAGTACGAGCAGTTCTCCTTCACCGGCGCCAATGGCGAGACCGTCTACGGCCACGTGATGAAGCCATGGAACGCGCAGCCGGGCGTCAAATACCCGATCGCCTTCCTGGTGCACGGCGGCCCGCAGGGCAGCTTCGGCAACTCGTGGAGCTACCGCTGGAATCCGCAGGTGTACGCCGGCGCCGGCTACGCCACCGTGTTCATCGACTTCCACGGCTCGACCGGCTACGGCCAGAAGTTCACCGATTCGATCAGCGGCGACTGGGGCGGCAAGCCGCTGGAAGACTTGCAAAAAGGCCTGGCCGCGGCGGTGCAGAAATTCCCGTGGCTGGACCGCGAACGCAGCTGCGCGCTGGGCGCCTCCTACGGCGGCTTCATGATGAACTGGATCGAAGGTAACTGGTCCGACGGCTTCAAGTGCATCGTCAACCACGACGGCGTGTTCGACACGCGCGGCATGGCGTATGCCACCGAGGAAATCTGGTTCACCGAATGGGAAAACGGCGGCGCCTACTACGACGTGCCGGAACTGCACGAGAAGTTCAACCCGGCGCTGAAGGTGAAGAACTGGAAGACGCCGATGCTGGTGGTGCAGGGCGACCTGGACTTCCGCATCCCGACCTCGCAGGGCCTGGGCACCTTCACCGCGCTGCAACGGCGCGGCATCCCGAGCAAGCTGCTGATGTTCCCGGACGAAAACCACTGGGTACTGAAGCCTGCCAACTCGGTGCTGTGGCACCACACGGTGATCGACTGGCTCGATACCTACCTGAAAAAATAAGCAAGCGACTAGTTTAACTACGCAACGCCCGCAGCCCCTGCGGGCGTTGCCACATTCCAGGAACACCCATGAAAAAATGCATCATCGTCGCCGCCATCGCGCTGGCCTATGGCGTCGCGCAGGCCGCCGCGCCCGCCACCGCGCCGCGTGCTGAAAACGCCTTCCTGTCGCAGGCCGACGCCGCCGCCCGCTCGGCGCGCGTGGCCAACGTCGACTACACGCTGGACTTCACGCTGACCGGCAAGGAAACCTTTTCCGGCACCACCACGCTGAACTTCGACCTGAGCGACGCCACCGCGCCGCTGACCATCGACCTCGACAAGGCCACCATCGCCAGCATGACCGTCAACGGCAAGACCGTGACGCCGCAATACAACCAGTGGTTCATCACCGTCGCCGCCGCCGACCTGAAGGCCGGCCGCAACAGCGTCACCATCAGCTACCAGCGCCTGCACAGCACCAACGGCGAAGGCTTGCACCGCATGGTCGATCCGGTCGACAACCGCGTCTACACCTACTCGCACTTCGAGCCGGCCGCCGCGCACCAGATGTTCCCGGTGTTCGACCAGCCCGACCTGAAGGGCACGTATGAAATCACCGTCTCCGCACCGGCCGACTGGGTGGTGTCGTCGACCAAGCGCGAGACCGGCATCCAGGACATCGGCAACACCCGCCGCTGGACCTTCCCGCGCACCAAGAAGCTGAGTTCGTACAACTTCGCCATGCACGCCGGCCCGTACAAGGTGTGGGAAGACCACGGCGGCCCGTATCCGATGCGTTTGTTCGCGCGCCAGTCGGTGGCGTCGCAGGTGTCGCCGCAGGACTGGTTCAGCTACACCCGCCGCGGCCTGAAGTTTTTTGACCAGTACTTCGGCGTGCCTTACCAGTTCGAGAAATACGACCAGCTGCTGGTGCCGGACTTCCTGTACGGCGCGATGGAAAACGCGGCCGCCATCACCTTCGCCGAGCGCGGCTTCCTGTACAAGGACGAGATGACCTCGGCGCAGAAGCAAAGCCTGGCCGGCGTCATCATGCACGAGATGGCGCACCAGTGGTTCGGCGACCTGGTGACGATGAAATGGTGGAACGGCTTGTGGTTGAACGAAAGCTTCGCGTCCTTCATGGGCACGCTGGCGACCGCCGAGTCGACCGAGTTCAGCAACGCGTGGCAGGGCTTCTACTCGGGCGCCAAGCAGAGCGCCTATGTGCAGGACCAGCGCGTGACCACGCACTCGATCGAAACGCCGGTGCCGTCCACCGCCAACGCCTTCGACAACATCGACGCCATCACCTATTCCAAGGGCGCGTCGACCTTGAAGCAGTTGCGCCATTTGCTGGGCGAGGAAGTGTTCCGTCAGGGCGTGCACAACTACCTGGTCAAGTACTCCTACCAGAACGCCAGGCTGGATGATTTCATCGGCAGCCTGGGCGAGGCAGCGCACCGCGACCTGAGCGGCTGGACCAAGCAGTGGTTGTACGAGCCGGGCGTGAACACCATCGCGGCGGAATACAGCTGCGCCGGCGGCAAGATCAGCGCCTTCACGCTGCGCCAGAGCGCGCCGAGCAAGGCGATGCCGACGCTGCGCGAACAGCGCGTGCAGATCGGCCTGTTCAACCTGGGCGCCGATGGCCTGGCGCTGAGCAAGAAGCTGGCCGTCACCTACCAGGGCGCGAATACCGCCGTGCCTGAACTGAAGGGCGCGGCTTGCCCGGACCTGGTCTATCCGAACTACCAGGATTGGGGCTACGCGCAGGTGCAGCTGGATAAGAAATCCTTCGCCACCGCGCAAGCGAGCCTGGGCAAGGTGGAAGATCCGCTGCTGCGCTCGATGCTGTGGCAAAGCCTGTGGGACGGCGTGCGTTCCGCCAAGCTGCCGCTCAACGAGTTCCTGACGACGGCGCTGGCCAACGCGCCGGGCGAGAAGGATTACACCTTGCTGGGCGATGTCACCGGCAAGCTGCGTTCCGCCAAGGCTTACCTCGATGAGATGGGACCATCGGCCGCCGCCTATAAAGCCAAGGTCGTGCCGCAGCTGGAGCAGATGGCGTTTGCCGCCGCCAACGCCGCCAGCGGCGACAAGAACTTCCAGCGCCGCTGGTTCTCGACCTATCTGGACCTGGCCAGCAGCCCGGCCGCGCTGGCGCAATTGGCCGACATCCTCAGCGGCAAGCTGGTGGTGCCTGGCCTGAACGTGAGCCAGGATGTGCGTTGGGACATCATCAACCGCCTGAACCGCTTTGCCTATCCGGGCGCGGCGGCCTTGCTGGCGGCCGAGCAGGAACGCGACAAGTCCGACAGCGGCCAGGCCGCCGCGTTGGGCGCCACCGTGATCCAGCCGGATGCCAAGGTCAAGGCCGAGTGGCTGGCGAATATCGCCGATCTGCAAACCAAGCTGCCGTTCTCGAAGATTCGCCGGGCGATGGAAAACATGTATCCGGCCGAGCAGGGCGCGTTGAATGAGCTGAGCGCAAGCCAGCGTCTGGCCCAGCTGGGGCAGATCGACAAGGCGGCCGGTCCGGTCTTCATGCGTTCATATGCCAACATGATGATACCGGCCGCTTGTACGCCAGCGAGCGTCCAGCGCCTGCAAGTGGCGGTGGGCAAGCTGAAGGATCTGTCGGCCGGCACGCGGCGCGCTCTGCTGGTCGCGCATCAGGAAGATGAGCGTTGCGTGGCCATCAAGAAGGCGATGACGCTTAACTAAAAAAACGTCAGCAGGAAAACAACCCGCGCGCCGCAAGGCCTGCGGGTTTTTTTGTACCGGATTTCCGGAAGGTGATGCGCGGCACCGCACTTGCGGCGGCGGGTGGGGGGCGGCTGGACGCTGGTGCTCTAAAAGCTCTAAATCGTTATAGATCGCGCTAATTCGCTAGATTTGCTCTATTTTTTCTAATTCCGGTTTCTAAAAACTCTAAAAATGCTGGCGATGGGCTCTAATTTCTCTATTTTTTCTTCGTCGCGCTGTATTTTTAGAGCGATCTCTAACGATTTAGAGCTTTTAGAGCTTTTAGAGTCCGCTCCCGAATACACCACCCATACATGGCAAAAGAGCGGGCTCCTCTGAACGAAGCGCCGCAAGCGGCGCTGACTCAGGGGCTCGCGGCTTTACAAGCGATCGGTCAAGCGCGCCTTGCGCGCCATGCCGTCCGGGCCGAACAGGATGACGAAGTCGGCGTGGCGCGGCGCGCCATCCTTGGCCGGCGCCAGCGATGGATAGCGGTAGCGCCAGGCCTGGTAGCCGCTGTCGAAACGCACCACGCTGGCCGGGCCCAGCGCGGCCTGCATCTGCTGCATGCTGCGGTGGTCGTCGGCCACGGCGGTGTCGGCGGCGCCGGGCGGATCGTCCTGGTAGTGTAATTCCAGCAGCGTATCGTCGGACCAGCTGCGGTCCCACAGCGGCGCATAGAAGCTGCGGTCCAGCAGCACCTGGCAATCGCAGAAGGGCAGGGTGGCAGGTGTTTGCGTGCCGCCTGCGTACAGCATGTCGAACGGCAGCGCCTCGCTGCGCGCGCCGTCGTGCAGCGTGACGGCAAACAAGGGGCGCTCGCTGAAGAACAGGTAGTTGCCTTGCGGCGTGCCGCAGACGCGGTCGGGATCGGTGAACAGATCGCCCAGCCAGGCGAACAGCTGGGCGTTGTTGGACAGCAGCCCGGCCTGCACGCCGACCTTGCATTCGAGCCGCAGATCGCCGAGCCGGCGCATGTTGGCCGGCACGCCGGGACTGCGTACGCGGGCGCGCCAGGTCAGCGTGCTGGTCTTGCTGCTGGCGATCAGCGCCGCGTCTTCCTTCAGCGCCTGGGCGTCGCGTTCCAGCGCGAAGGTATGGTCGGGCGCCACCGCGACCGGCAGCGACAGCGTGTCGCCGGCCACGCGCAGCGCGATGCCGTCGAGCTGCGTGGACGGCAGGCGCGGCAGCAGTTCGAAGCGCAGCGCGGCCTGCGGCGCCAGCGCGTGCTCGCGCTCGAAGCGATCCATACCCGCAATCATCTTGCGATAGGATTTGTCGACCGGATCACGCGTGGACGCGATGGTCACGCGGGGTGGTTCGGCATCCTGGCTGCGGGCCTCGCAGGCCAAGGCCGCCGCCAGCATGGCCGGCAACCAGAGTAGCAATGGATGGCGCATCGCCGCTCCCTACGCTTAAAACCCGATGGTAGAGTTTTGCGCGGCGTGGCGGCGCACTGCTGCCTGTTAGCGGCCGCTTACCGGCGCGGCTTCCAGGCGTGCCTCGCCGGTGCGCTCCGTCGCGGGCGGGTTGAGCGGCTGGCGTTCGATCCAGCGCAGCAGCTCGCGGCCGAACACGCGGGTGCGGGCGGTGTCGAGCTGGCGTTTCTTGTAGGCGTCGTGGCTGGCCGGGCCGGTCAGGCTGCGCTGGTAGCTGGCTTCGTCCATCAGCTGGATTTCGTACTCGAAGAAAAAGCCGACGTCGTAATCCTGCTCCGGTCCCGCATCGAGCTGCTGCACGTGGATCATCTTGCGCACCGTCACCTGGATGCTGTTGAAGCCGCTGCCGCTGTGCGGATTGTCGCAGCGGGTCTGCGGCTGCGCCAGCTCGGCCAGTTCGGCGTCCATGGTTTGCAGCAGCTCGGCCGGATACTCCTCGCTGTGCTCCAGCCGGGCGCGGTATTTGTTGAAGATCTGCTTGGCCGCCTCCAGGTCCAGCAAGGTGTTGCGGGTGCGCTCGGCGTCGACATTGGTCACCGACAGCAGGTGGGCGCGCTGCAGCGTGCGCAGCGCCAGCAGGCATTCGAAGCGGGTGGCGAACACCAGCCGCACGCCCAGGTGGTCGAAGATGTCGGCGGCCAGGTAGGCGGCTTTTTGCAGCAGCTTGAGCAGGATGCTGCTGCGGCCCTTGTTGTCCTTGCGGTCGTAGTGCAGCATCGGCAGGCAGACTTCGCCGTCGGTCAGGTAGTGGCGGTCGCCGTCGTGGCGTATCACCTCGTCCAGCGTGCCGAACACCTGCGCGCGGATGGCGTGGAAGTGGCGCAGCTTGAGGTTGTTGTCGATGTAAAAAATCCCGTGCATCACCTTGAGCACCGCGCACGACCACATGCGCCGCACATCGACGTGCTGGCCGCGCAGCGAGGCGTACACCAGCAGCAGCAGGGGATCGTCGGGATGGGTGACGTCGTGCGGGATCAGCCTGGCCTGTTCCGGCGTCAGGAAGCTATGGACGATGAAGTCGACCGCCTCGCGATGGGCGCGCCGTATCAGCGCCGGCGCGGCCGGCTGGTCGAGGTCGAAACCGTATTCGCGCACGAACTGGTGGGCGTCGCGCAGGTTGCGCAACGCCAGCGCGCCCAAGTCGATTGCCGATACGCCATTGGCAATCGCGTTGAGATAACTCCAGTTGAGCGAGAACTTGCCCCCGCTCTTGAGCGAGGCTTTGAGTTCGGACATGGCTTCAGGCTGAGGCTGTGATGATTCAGTATCGCAGCCAGTTGGGGCAGCGTCAATGCTGCACCGCCGCACCTGCGGCGCTCTGCTTTCAGTCCAGCTACGCGAACCGAGGTTTGTCATTACAATAAGATGATCTTATTTGAATCGAGGGAGTCCGCATGTCCTTTCTGATCGTCCTGGCTGCACTGGTGTTCTTGATGCTGGCCGCGTATCGCGGTTACAGCGTGATCCTGTTCGCGCCGGTGGCGGCGCTGGGGGCGGTGCTGCTGACCGACCCGGGCGCGGTGGCGCCGGTGTTCAGCGGCATCTTCATGGAGAAGATGGTCGGCTTCGTCAAGCTGTACTTCCCGGTGTTCCTGCTCGGCGCCGTGTTCGGCAAACTGATCGAGCTGTCCGGCTTTTCCGAATCCATCGTGGTGGCGGCCATCAAGTACATCGGCCGCTCGCGCGCGAACGCCGTCATCGTCGCCGTCTGCGCCTTGCTCACCTATGGCGGCGTGTCGCTGTTCGTGGTGGTGTTCGCGGTCTACCCGTTTGCCGCCGAACTCTACCGCCAGAGCAATATCCCCAAGCGCCTGATGCCGGGCGCGATCGCGCTGGGCGCGTTCTCGTTCACCATGGATTCGCTGCCCGGCACGCCGCAAATCCAGAACATCATTCCCACCACCTTCTTCAAGACTACCGGCTGGGCCGCGCCGTGGCTGGGCGTGATCGGCTCGCTGTTCATCATCGTGGCCGGCCTGAGCTTCCTGGAATGGCGCCGCCGCTCGGCGATGGCCGCCGGCGAAGGCTACGGCGCCACCAGCGCCAAGGATGCCGCCCACGCCGCCAGCACCGGCCTGCCGCATCCGCTGCTGTCGGTGGCGCCGCTGATCCTGGTGGGCGTGGCCAACTTCGTGCTGACCAAGCAGATCCCCGGCTGGTACGGCGACAGCTACGCGCTGACCATGGAAGCCTTGCCGGGCCTGCACGCGGCGGTGACGGTGCCGGTCAAGACCGTCATCGGCATCTGGGCGGTGGAGGGCGCGCTGTTGCTGGGCATACTGCTGGTGGTGGCGACCGCCTTCGGCCGCATCCGCACCACCTTCGCCGACGGCACCAAGGCGGCGGTCGGCGGCGCGCTGCTGGCGGCGATGAACACCGCGTCGGAATATGGTTTCGGCGGCGTGATCGCTTCGCTGCCGGGCTTCCTGGTGGTCAGCGACGCCTTGCGCAGCGTGCCCAATCCGCTGGTCAACGCGGCGGTGTCGGTCAGCTCGCTGGCCGGCATCACCGGCTCGGCCTCGGGCGGCATGAGCATCGCGCTGGCGGCGATGGCCGACACCTTCATCAAGGGCGCGCAGGCGGCCAACATCCCGCTGGACGTGCTGCACCGTGTGGTGGCGATGGCCAGCGGCGGCATGGACACGCTGCCGCACAACGGCGCCGTCATCACGCTGCTGGCCGTCACCGGCCTGACGCACCGCGAGTCGTACAAGGAGATCTTCGCGATCACGCTGATCAAGACGACGGCGGTGTTCTTTGTGATCGCCGTCTACTACCTGACCGGGCTGGTCTGATGGCGTCGCGCGCTAGCCGCCCGCGCCGTCCAGCATGCCGTGCACGCTGTAGCTCATCATGGCGAGGAAGGCCACCAGTCCAAGGTAGAGCACGCCGTAGTTGATGCGGGTGTCGCGCGCCACCTCGTAGTACTGCTCCGGCTTGTCGGGATCGCCCCAGATCGCCGCCTTGATCTGCGGGTAGGCCAGCACGGCCACCAGGATCAGCATCGGGCTGGGGCTGTAGAAGAACAGCGCCGCCAGCAGCGGCACGCCGGCCAGCCACACCTTGGGCGAGATGATGGCGGTGATGCGGCCGCCGTCCAGCGGCGAGATCGGGATCAGGTTGAACAGGTTCAGCATGCAGCCCGAATACGCCAGGGCCAGCAGCAGTCGGCTGTCGGTTTCGCGCGCGAGGAAGTAGCAGGCCAGCGCGGCGGCGGTGCCGGCCAGCGGCCCGGCGAAGCCGATGTAGGCCTCGGTCTCGACATCGTGCGGCACTTCCTTCAGGGCGATCCAGGCGCCGACGAAGGGAATGAAGGTGGGCGCGCCGACGTTGAGGCCGCGCTGCCGCGCCGCCACGTAGTGCCCCATCTCGTGGACGAAAATCAGCAGCACGAAGCCGACCGCGTAGCGCCATCCGAACACCCAGCTGTACACCACCATCGAGATCAGCATGGTGCCGCAGGTGGTCAGCAGCTTGCCCATCTTGCCGGCGGCCAGCAGCCACAGGATCAACTTGCCCATCGTATCAATCCCGCTTGTTCAGGTCGACGCCCGGCGCTTCGCTGGCGGCCGGTTCCGTTTTCTTGCGGCCGAAGGCCTTGTACAGCCAGCTGCCGACGGCGGCGATGCCGATCAGGATGACTTTCTTGAACGCCAGCAGCAGCGCGAACATCTTGCCGAAGAAGCCCAGCTTGGCCGCGATGCCGCCGGCCACCAGCGCCGCCAGGCCGTACTCGGCGACCTTGTCGGTCTTGCTGTCGAAGTCGCCGTAGCGGTTGCCCGGCGTGAAGTCGGTGAAGGCGGTGACGTTCTTCATCTCGCTCTTGACCTGCGCGATCTGCTCCATGCCGGCCACGGCGTTGAGCACCAGCACGCCCTCGCGGCCCAGCACGCGGATGTTGTAGTTCAAGCCGTTTTCCTTGCTGCCTTCGGTGTGCAGCTCCTTGGCCCAGTACAGCTTGTGCTGTGCCTTGTTGTAGCTGGGCGGCTCGGCCCAGCCGATCAGCGTCATCGCCGCATAGCCCTGTTCCTTGCGCGCGGTGTTGTTGTCGGCGATGGCTTCCTTCATCTGCGTCAGCAGCTCGGTGTAGTTGATGCTGTCGGCGTCGTCGTCCTTGACGTGGCCGTCCTTGTCGTAGGTGACGATCACGCCCCAGCCGGCGGCGCTCAGCGGGTTGACGTCGGCCGGCAAGATCATGCCCAGCGTCTGCGCGCCCGGCGGATTGCCCCAGCCGTCGACCAGCACCTTGCTGGCGTCTTCCGGCGGCAGGTAGCGGAAGCTGGGCGGCAGGTCCAGCGTGGCGATGTTGCCGGGCAGGGTGATCTTGCCGGTCTGGAAGTGCAAGCCGGCCAGGAATTGCTGGTCCGTCATTTGCGGTGCCGGGGCGGGTGCCGGCTCGGGCGCGGCCAGCAACGGCGCGCTCAGGGTCAGGCTCAACAGGGTGGCGAGGATCAGGCGCATCGTTACTCCTTGTAAGAAAACTGTATCTTACAGGAAACTGTTGCGTATTTGGTAATTATTTCAAGTGGCGGCCAGTGTGGAAAAAAGGGTACGGTCGGCGCACGACCGTGCGATTGCTGCCGAGTTGATTTCATGTCAGTATTGCCGCGCAGTCCAATCAAAAAATAATTACGGAGACAGATTTGAAAAACACCATGCTCATTTGTGCTCTGGCCGCCGCCGCTACCGCTCAGGCAGCCACCGGGCCGGAGTTCGATGCCAAGCATTTGTCGCAAGACGTCAAAGTGCTGGCGTCGGATGAATACGAAGGCCGCGGACCGAACACGGCCGGCGAAACCAAGACGGTCAACTACCTGATCGAACAATTCAAGGCCGCCGGCCTGCAGCCCGGCGGCGACCTGCTCAAGGGCCAGAAGACCCAGCGCAGCTGGACCCAGGATGTGCCGCTGGGCCGCTTTGAAATCAAGGGCCCGGTCAAGCTGGTCGTCAATGACGGCAAGGCCAGCCAGGAACTCAAGCAGGGCGAGGACATGGCCGTGCGCGCCGCCATGAACGGCAGCAGGCAGGTCGACTTCCGCAACGCGCCGCTGGTGTTCGTCGGCTACGGCGTCAACGCGCCGGAGCGCAAGTGGGACGACTTCAAGGGCTTCGACCTGCGCGGCAAGCTGGCGGTGGTGCTGATCAACGATCCCGATTTCGAGACCGGTATCGGCGACTTCGGCGGCAAGGCCATGACCTACTACGGCCGCTGGACCTACAAGTACGAAGAGATGGCCCGCCGCGGCGCGCTGGGCACCATCATCGTGCACGAGACCGCGCCGGCTTCCTACGGCTGGGCCACGGTGAAGAATTCCAACACCAACGTCATGTACGACATCGTCCGCAAGCAGCCGGGCATGGCGCATGCGCCTATGGAGGCGTGGATACAGCGCGAGCTGGCGGCCGACCTGTTCAAGCGCGGCGGCCAGGATTTCGACGCGCTCAAGAAGCTGGCGCAAACCCGCAACTTCAAGCCGGTGCAGCTCAAGGGCGTGACGCTGACGGCCAGCTACGCGGTCGATGCGCAAACCATCGTCTCGAAGAACGTGGCCGGCCGCGTGATCGGCAGCACCCGTCCCGAGCAGACCGTGATGTACAGCGCGCACTGGGACCACCTGGGCGTGGGCCTGCCCGACGCCAGGGGCGACAAGATCTACAACGGCGCGGTCGACAACGCCACCGGCATCGCCGCCCTGCTGGAGCTGGCGCGCGCCTACGGCAAGGCGCCGGCGCCGCAGCGCAGCGTGCTGTTCCTGGCGGTGACGGCGGAAGAGAAGGGTTTGCTCGGCTCCGAGTACTACGCCGCCTACCCGCTGTATCCGCTGGCGGAGACGGCCGGCATGATCAACATGGATGCGCTCAGCCCCTACGGCCCGGCGCGCAACTTCACCATTTCCGGCAGCGCCAAGCTGGACTTGCTGGACCAGCTGATCGCCAAGGCCAAGCAGATGGACATGGCCTACGCGCCCGATCCGAAACCCGAAGCGGGCCACTTCTTCCGCTCCGACCACTTCCCGCTGGCCAAGCGCGGCGTGCCGGCGATTTCCTACGGCTCCGGCGACGACTGGATCGACGGCGGCCTGGCGGCCGGCCACAAGGCGGAAGAGGACTACACCACCAACAACTACCACCAGCCGTCGGACGAATGGAGCGCCGCCTGGCCGTTCACCGGCATGGCGCGCGACCTCGGCCTGTTGTACGGCCTGGGCCGCGATCTGGCCGACTCGGCGGCCTGGCCGAACTGGGCGCAGGATGCCGAATTCCGCGCCATCCGCGACGCCAGCTCGGCGAAACGCAAATAGTCGCCAATTTAATTAAAAAGCAATAGAATGCTTGCGCACCCGCTGCTATGCCGGTGCGCTTTTTTTTTGCAGCCGCATTCCTCTCACGGAGAATTCGCATGACCCTGTCACTACGCCGCACCATCCTGGCCGCCTCGATCGCCCTGCTGTCCACCGGCGGCGCGCTGCACGCCGCCGAGCCGGCCAAGGCCGCCAAAGCCGATATCGGCATTCCCGACATCCCGTACACCAAGTTCGTGCTGAAGAACGGCCTCACGGTGCTGGTCCATGAAGACCACAAGAGCCCGGTGGTGGCGGTCAACACCTGGTACCACGTCGGTTCGAAGAACGAGAAGGCCGGCAAAACCGGCTTCGCCCACCTGTTCGAACACCTGATGTTCAGCGGCAGCGACCACTTCAACCAGGGCACTTTCATCAACGCCATGGAGCGCATCGGCGCGACCAACCTGAACGGCACCACCAACACCGACCGCACCAATTATTTCGAGAACGTGCCGACCTCGATGCTGGACTACACGCTGTTCGCCGAGAGCGACCGCATGGGCCATCTGCTCGGCGTGCTGGACCAGAAGAAGCTGGACTTGCAGCGCGGCGTGGTGCAAAACGAAAAACGCCAGGGCGAGAACCAGCCCTACGGCGTGGCCTATCAGCTGCTGACGGAAAACACCTGGCCGGCCGGCCACCCGTATTCGTGGACCGTGATCGGCTCGATGAAGGACCTGGACGCGGCCTCGATGGCGGACGTGCAGGAATGGTTCAAGACCAACTACGGTCCGAACAATGTGACCCTGGTGCTGGCCGGCGACATCACGCCGGAACAGGCGCGCGCGAAGGTCGAGAAATACTACGGCGAGATCCCGGCCGGCCCGCCGCTGGCCAAGCATGAGGCGTGGGTGGCCAAGCGCACCGGCACCCATCGCGGCACCGTGCAGGACCGCGTGCCGCAGGCGCGCATCTACCGCGTGTGGAACGTGCCGGGCGCGCACACCGCGACCGAGCCGCTGCTGGACCTGGCCGCGCACGTGCTGGGCGGCGGCAAGACCTCGCGCTTCTACAAGCGCCTGGTGTACAAGGACCAGCTGGCCACCAACGCCAGCGCCAGCAACGACTCGTCGGAAATCGCCGGCCAGTTCGACCTGACCTTGACCGCCCGTCCCGGCGCCGACTCCCGCAAGCTGGAACAGGCCGCCGACGAAGAGCTGCGCGCGCTGATGAAGTCCGGCCCCACCGCCGCCGAGCTGGAGATCGCCAAGACCGCGATCCTGGCGCGCTACACCCGCATCGTCGAGCGCGTGGGCGGCTTCGGCGGCAAGAGCGACCTGCTGGCCGCGTGCACCACCTACACCGGCAACCCGGACTGCTACAAGGATTATCTGAAGGCCATCAAGGCCGCCACCCCGGCCGCCATCAAGCAGGCGATGAACGAGTGGCTGTCCGACGGCGACTACGTGCTGGACGTGCAGCCTTTCCCGAACAACCTGTCGGCCGGCGCCAAGCTGGACCGCAGCGCGCCGCCGGCGCTGGGCCAGCCTGAATCGCTGAAGCTGCCGGCCATGCAGAGCGCGACGCTGTCGAACGGCCTGAAGGTGGTGCTGGCTGAACGCCACAGCGCGCCGGTGGTCAATCTGTCGATGATGGTCGATGCCGGCTATGCCTCCGATTCGCAGGACTTGCCTGGCCTGGCCAGCCTGTCGCTGCGCATGCTGGAAGAGGGCAGCACCGGCCGCAGCGCGCTGAAGATCAGCGAAGAGTTCGAAGCGCTGGGCGCCGAGTACTCGGCCAGCAGCAACCTGGACGGCGCCTTTGTCCAGCTCAACGCGCTCAAGCCGACGCTGCCGAAAGCGCTGGACATCTACGCCGACGTGCTGCTGCATCCGGCCTACGCGCAGAACGAACTGGAGCGCCTGAAGAAGGACAGGCTGGCGGCCATCGCCCGCGAGAAAAGCAATCCGCAGCTGATGGCCTTGCGCGTGATGCCGGGCCTGATCTACGGCAAGGGCCATGCCTACAGCCTGCCGCTGACCGGCTCCGGCACCGAGGCCGCCGTGGCGCGCATCGGCCGCGACGACCTGGTCAAATACCATGCGACCTGGTTCAAGCCGAACAACGCCACGCTGCTGGTGGTGGGCGACACCACGCTGGCCGAAATCACGCCGCTGCTGGAAAAAACCTTTGGCGGCTGGAAGGCCGGCGCGGTGCCGCAGAAGAATGTGGCCCAGGTGGCGCCGCCGGAAAAACCGGTGGTCTACCTGATGGACAAGCCGGGCGCGCAGCAAAGCGTGATCTATGGCGCGCAACTGGCGTCGCCGCGCAACGCGCCGGACGCGGTGCAGCTGCAAGTGGTCAACAACATCTTCGGCGGCAGCTTCAGCTCGCGCATCAATATGAACCTGCGCGAAGACAAGCACTGGTCGTATGGCGTGAACGCCAACCTGCCGCCGGCCGTGGGCCAGCGCCTGTACCTGAGCACCTCGCCGGTGCAGACCGACAAGACCGGCGCGGCCTTGCAGGAACTGGTGCAGGAGTACGCCAACATCGCCGGCGCCAAGCCGATCACCGCGGCCGAGCTGAGCAGCGCGCAGGAAAACGAAACGCTGCGCCTGCCGGGTTCGTTTGAAACCTCGGGCCAACTGGCCGGCGCCTATGGCACCATCCTCCAGTACAAGCTGCCGGCGGACTACTACAACAGCTTCACCGGCAAGGTGCTGGCGATGACGCCGGAGCAGGCCAACGCGCTGGCGGCGCGCACCATCACGCCGGGCAAACTGACCTGGCTGGTGGTGGGCGACATGAGCAAGGTGGAGGCGGGCGTGCGCGCGCTGAACCTGGGCGAAGTGCGCAAGATCGACACCGACGGCAAGCCGGTCCAGTAAGTTGTAGATGCCCGACAGAATCCCCGCCGCGTGCGGGGATTTTTTTTGTGGCGCGGATGTAGCGGAACATTTCCCATTGTGCAATTTAAATTTCATTTTGATAATTTATGTGTACAAAATGCATTGAATATGCTTTACTGAAATCTCTGGTCGTCATCCGGTTTTGTCCCCACTTCGCAAGGAGTACCAGCTATGAACAAGAAGATGCTCACCGCGCTTTTTGCGGCCTCGGCCTTAAGCATGGGCGGCGCCGCGCAGGCGGCCAATATGGTGGTCAACGGCAGTTTCGAGGATCCCGGTTTCAGCCTGCCGGCCGGCTCCTACTGCTACCTGGGCGGTCCTTTCGATTGCGGCAGCGTCAACGGCTGGAGCGGCGGCTTCCCGCTGATGTTGTCGAATAGCGGCCCCTGGGGCAATCCGAACACGCCGGCCGGCAACGTGCTGATCGGCATCCAGGGCACCAGCGTTGCCGAACAGATGCTGAACCTGGCCCCCGGCACCTATACCTTGTCCTGGATAGACGCCGGGCGCGGCAATTATGGCGGTCCCACCGAAACCTACCAGGTCTCCGTCGGCGGCAATGTACTCAGCGTCGAGTCGGTCGCGTACGGGGCGGGCTGGACGGCCAAGTCGCTGACCTTCAACGCCATCGGCGGTCCCACCCTGTTGAAATTTGCCGGCCAGACCGAGTACGACGCCACTGCCTTCGTCGACAATGTCGCGGTGGTCAACGCCGTGCCGGAACCGGCCACGTACGCGATGCTGGCCGCCGGCCTTGGCCTGCTTGGCGTGGCGGCGCGCCGCCGGGCCGGCTACAGGTAGCGCGCCAGCAGCGCGCCGTCCAGCGCCGGGTCGAGCTCGATGTGCACGAAGTGGCCGCTGCCCGGCGCCACCGCGATGTCGCTGCCGTCGTCGGCGCGCATGCGCGCCAGCGTCAGGTCGCGGTTGCCGCCGGGGTGGATCACCTCGATGCGGTCGCCGACGGCGAAGCGGTTCTTGACCTCGACCCGCGCCCAGCCATCCCGCATGCCCAGCACGTCGCCGACGTACTGGCTGCGTTCCGCCTCCGACGCGCCGCGCATATAGTTCTGGTGCGCCTGCGTGTGGTGGCGCTGGTAGAAGCCGTCGGTGTAGCCGCGGTTGGCCAGGCCCTGCAACTGGCCCAGCAGGCCGATGTCGAACGGCCGGCCGGCGACGGCGTCGTCGATGGCCTGGCGGTAGACCTGGGCCGTGCGCGCCGCGTAGTACAGCGACTTGGTGCGGCCCTCGACCTTGAGCGAGGTGACGCCTATCTTCACCAGCCGCTCGATGTGCTCGACGGCGCGCAAGTCCTTGGAATTCATGATGTAGGTGCCGTGCTCATCCTCCAGGATCGGCATCAGCTGCCCGGGCCGCCCGGTCTCCTCGATCAGGTAGGGCTGGTCGGCCAGCGGGTGGCGCGGCTGCTGGTGCAGCGACGACCATGGCTGTGCGGCCTGCTCCAACGCCTGCTCGAAGCGCAGCGGGATGGTTTGCATCGCGCCGAGGTCGCCGCTGGCGTCTTCGGCGGCCTGCTGCACCTTGTAGTCCCAGCGGCAGGAATTGGTGCACGTGCCCTGGTTGGGGTCGCGATGGTTGAAGTAGCCTGACAGCAGGCAGCGGCCCGAGTAGGCGATGCACAGCGCGCCGTGCACGAACACCTCCAGCTCCATCTCCGGGCAGCGCTGGCGGATTTCCTCGATCTCGTCGAGCGACAGTTCGCGCGACAGTATCACCCGCGTCAACCCCATGCGGTGCCAGAACTTGACGTCGGCCCAGTTGACGGCGTTGGCCTGCACCGACAGGTGGATGGGCATGTCGGGCCACTGGTCGCGCACCATCATGATCAGGCCGGGATCGGCCATGATCAGCGCGTCCGGTTTCATGGCGATCACCGGCGCCATGTCGCGCAGATAGGTCTTGAGCTTGGCGTTGTGGGCGAAGATGTTGGAGGCGACGAAGAATTGCTTGCCGCGCGCGTGGGCGCCGTCTATGCCTTCTTGCAGCGTCTGCAGCGTGGAGAAGTCGTTGTTGCGCACACGCAGGCTGTAGCGCGGCTGGCCGGCGTAGACGGCGTCGGCGCCGAAATCGAAGGCGGCGTGCATCTTGGCCAGCGAGCCGGCGGGGAGGAGGAGTTCGGGTGCTTGGAGCATGGCGGCGGGAAAAATCCAGGCAGTCTAGCCAGGACGCCGCCGCATTTCCTTGTCCTATATCAAAAAATCCCGCCTGCGTTCACAGCGTCTTGCTGCACAGCCGGAAGTCGGGATCGTCCTCGTAGGGGCGGATCTGGAAGCCCAGGCTGGCCATCAGTTTGAGCATGCCGCTGTTCTTGCACAGCACCAGGCCGTCGATCTCGCTCAAGCCCTTGTCGCGCGCCACGTCCATGATGCCCAGCATCAGCCGCGTGCCCAGGCCCTGGCCGCTGTAGCGGTCGTCCACCAGCAGCGAGAATTCGCAGCTGCTGCGGTCGGGGTTGGCGATGTAGCGCGACACGCCGATGATGCTGTCGGTTTCGACGAACTCGCCGTCCGGCCCCGGCGCGCGCTGGGTCAGCACCGCCACCAGCGCCATCTCGCGGTCGTAGTCGATCAGCGTGTAGCGCGCCAGCATCGGCACCGACAGTTCGCGCAGCGAGGAGGCGAAGCGGTAGTAGCGCGACTTTTCCGACAGCCCGCGCACCAGCTCCTGCAACATCGAGGCGTCGTCCGGCTGCACCGGGCGCAGCGTGTACTGGCCGCCGCCGCGCATCGGCCACTCCTGCGTGTAGTTGGACGGGTAGGGCAGGATCGCCAGGTGGCCGTAGCCCTGCGCCGACGGCGGCGCGGTGTCGACCACGATGCGGGCGTCGACCGCCAGCGCGCCGTGCTCGTCGACGATCAGCGGGTTGATGTCCATCTCGCGCAGCTGCGGCAGCGCGCACACCATCTCCGACACGCGCAGCAGCATCTGTTCGACCGCCTCGCGCTGGGCCGGCGGCGCGCCGCGCCACTCGCCCAGCGTGGCGGCCGAGCGCACCCGGCCGATCAGGCGTTGCGCCAGGAACTGGTTCAGCGGCGGCAGCTCCACCGCGCGGTCGGCGATCAGCTCGATCATGGTGCCGCCGGCGCCGAAGCTGATCGCCGGGCCGAACAGGCGGTCGGTGACGACGCCGATGTACAGCTCGCGGCCATGGCGCTTGCCGGCCATCTTCTGCACCGTCACGCCGTTGATGCGGGCGTCCGGCAGCAGGCGGCGCACGGTGGCCATCATGTCGCCGTAGGCGTCGCGCACGGCGGCGGCGTTGAGCAGGTTGAGCACCACGCCCTGCACGTCGGACTTGTGGGCGATGTCGGGCGAGTCGATCTTCAGCGCCACCGGGTAGCCCAGCTGGCTGGCGATCAGCATCGCCTCGGCGGCGCTGCGCGCCAGCAGCGTCTGCGTGATCGGGATGTGGAAGGCCGCCAGCAGCGCCTTCGATTCCATCTCGGTGAGCACCTTGCGGCGCTCGGCCAGCACGCCTTCGATCAGCAGGCGGGCGCCGTCCAGGTCGGGCTGGGCCAGCTGCGACAGCGGCGGCGGCGTCTGGTGCAGCAGCTGCTGGTTCTGGTAGAACGAGGCGATGTTGGAAAAGCCGTCGACCGCCGCTTCCGGCGTGCGGAAGGTGGCCAGGCCGGCGGCGTTGATCAGCTGGCGCGCTTCGGCCACCTGGCGGTCGCCCATCCAGCAGGTCAACAGCGGCTTGCCGAGGCCGGCGTTGAGGGCGCTGACGGCGCGCGCCACGGCGGCCGGATCGCCGCCCAGCTTGGGCGAGTAGATCACCAGGATGCCGTCCACCTGGCTGTCGCGCCCGCAGGCCTGGACCGCCGCGCTGAAGGCCTCGGCGCCGGCTTCCTCGGACAGGTCGATCAGCTGGGCCAGGCTGGCGTGCGGCGGCAGCTCGGGCGCCAGCGCCTGCGCGGCGGCAGTGGACAGCGTCGCCAGTTGCAGGCCCAGGTGGTCGATCCAGTCGGCCGCCAGCACGCCGGGGCCGCCGCCGTTGGTGATCACGGCCAGCCGCGGCCCGACCGGGCGGTAGCGCGAGGCCAGGCATTTGGCGGCCGAGAACAGCTGCACGAAGGACGACACCCGCACCGCGCCGGTGCGGCGCAGCGCGGCGTCGAACACCTCGTCGCTGGCGACGATGGCGCCGGAGTGGGTCAGCGCCGCCTGCGAGGCGGCTGCCGCGTTGCCGGCCTTGAGCACCACCACCGGCTTGGTGTTGGCGGCGCCGCGCAGCGCCGACAGGAAGCGGCGGGCGTCGGTCAAGCCTTCCATGTAGATGACGATGCTGTGCGTGGCCGGATCGGTGGCCAGGAAGTCCAGCGTCTGCGCCAGGTCGACGGCGGTGTTGGCGCCCAGCGAGACCACGGTGGAAAAGCCCACCGCGTTCTGGCTGGCCCAGTCGAGGATGGCCGTGGTCAGCGCGCCCGACTGCGAGATCAGCGCCAGGCTGCCCGGCTGCGCCAGCGGGCCGGCGACGCTGGCGTTGATGTGCAGGCGCGGGCGCTGGTAGCCCAGGCAGTTGGGGCCCAGCAGGTGGATGCCGTGCTTGCGGGCGATGGCGTGCAGCTCGCCGGCCAGCGCGCCGTCGACGCCGGCCGACAGGATCAGCGCCGCCCTGCACTGGATGCGGCCGGCCACTTCCAGCGCGAAGCTCAGCTCGTCGTTGGGCAGGGCGATCACGGCCAGGTCGGCGCGCGAGTGGGCCAGGTCGGACAGCGTGCCGCTCATGCCGACGTCGAGGAAGGTCACGGGGCCGGTGAAGCCGCCTTGCTCCAGCTGGGCGCGGATGCCGCGGCCATAGCAGGTCTGTTGTTCGGGCTGGTCGGCCTTGCCGGCGAAGACCACGAGGGACTGGGGGGAAAACAGCGGTGTCAGGTAGTGGGTTTCCATGGGCGGCGGTCGGAGCGGGCGGTGAAGCAAATATAACGTGAATCGAGTGTACTGAGCGAGATCAATTGTTTCATTGATCCAAGTCAAGGTGTGCCCCCTAGCTTAGGGAGCCGGGCTGGCGGGGCTGACTGTGTTACTGTGGGGGGGCTGCGGTGGCGCGGCATTTTAATGGTGCCTGGCATGAGTCTCTCCGCTTTTATACGCTCCGACATGACGGGGATCCTTGAAGAGTGGACGGCGTTCGCCAAGAAGGCCGCTCCGGCCGGCGGCGCGATGACCGACCTGGCCTTGACCGACCATGCCCAGGCCATCCTGTGCGCCATCGCCACCGATATCGAAACCCATCAGAGCCAGCAACAGCAGTTTGAAAAGTCGCAGGGCGACGAGGACGACGACGGCGGGCAGGAAAGCGCGGCGGCCATCCACGGCCGGCTGCGCCAGGCCAGCAATTTCTCGCTGCTGCAACTGAGTTCGGAATTCCGGGCGCTGCGGGCCACCGTCCTGCGGCGCTGGCTGCCGCATGTGCAGCAGATGTCGGAGACGGCGATGCAGGAGATGGTGCGCTTCAACGAGGCGATCGACCAGGCGCTGGCCGAATCGATCGTCACCTACTCGGCGCGGGCCGACCGCACGCGCGACCTGTTCCTGGCCGTGCTGGGCCACGACCTGCGGGCGCCGCTGGCCACCGTCTCGCTGGCGGGCGACTTGCTGGCGCGGCCGGACTTCCCCGTCGAGCAACTGGGAACGCTGGGCAAGCGCGTCAAGCGCAGCGCGATGATGATGGGCACCATGGTCACGGACTTGCTGGGATTTACCAGCGTGCAGATGGGCGCCGGCATGCCGACCACGCGGGCGATGCTCGACGCGGGCGAGGTCTGCGCCGCGGCCGTGGCCGATGCGCGGGCCATGTACCCGGGCGCCACCATCGTGTTCCGCAAGGCCGGCGATCTGGCGGGCGCGTTCGACGCCGTCCGCCTGCAGCAACTGGTCACCAACCTGCTGATCAACGCCGCCCAGTACAGCGCCAGGGGCTGCGACGTCACGCTGGAGGCGCAGGGCGGGCCGGAGGCGATCACGCTCAGCATCCGCAATTTCGGCGCGGTGATACCGGAGGAATCGCTAAAGACCATCTTCCAGCCGCTGGTCCAGCTCAACCCCGACAGCGAGGCCGACGCCAGGCCGAAGACCAGCCTGGGCCTGGGCCTGTTCATCGCCCACGAAACCACGGCGGCGCACGGCGGGCAGATCACGGTGACCTCCGATGCGACCGCCGGCACCGTCTTCTCCGTCGACTTCCCGCGCCTGAGAGCGTGAAATTCAAGTCCAAACAATCGGAATCGCATAGCGCATCTGCGAGTGGTCGGACAGCGGATCGAAGCTGGCGTCGTAGATTTCCAGGTCGGCGCCGCCGCTGTGGCGGTAGCCGGACTGGCACAGCCAGCTTGAATAGATGAAATCGACGGTGCGGTCGACCAGCTTGCCCAGTCCCCGGTGCACAAAGGTGGCGCAGTGCGCGGCCGGCAGTTCGATGCGCTGCATGCCGGCGGGTGGCGCGTCGGCCTGCAGCACCTCGATGGCGGCGTAGTATTCCAGTTCGTCCGAGTCGCCCGCCACCGGCAGCACCACGCCGTAGCAGCAGCCCGGCACGGCGTGCCGCACCTCCGGCAGGCGCGCGATGAAGCGCTCCCACAGCTGCGGCAGCTGCTGGCCCAGGTTGTTCTTGTCGGAGTCGCTGCCGTAGAAGCGCGTGTGAATGCCGACCAGCAGCATCGCCGGCCGCGCGGCCAGCACCGGCGTGTGGTCGATGTTCTGGTGGAGGTGGCGCAGGTAGTCCGCGTCCATTTTCAGCTTGCGCACGATGAGGTTGCGCCGTCCTTGCTGGCGGAACTCATTGGGCGTCAGCGCGTAGCGTTCCTTGAAGGCCCGCGTGAACGCCTCCTGGCTGTGGTAGCCGGCCAGGATGGCGATGTCGAGTATGCCCAGCCGCGTGTCCAGCAGTTTGTCGAGCGCGTTGGCGAGGCGGCGCGTGCGGATGTAGTGCTTCAGCGTTTCCTTGGTCAGCGCCTTGAAGATGCGCTGGTAGTGCCATTGGCTCAAGCCGGCTTCCTGCGCCACGGTGGCCAGCGCGATGTCTTCCTCCAGATAGGTTTCGATGAAGTCTATGCCTTGCTGTATCTGGGTCAGGTAGTTCAATCGCGCTCCCGGGGGATGGTCAGGTATCGAAGAAGCCGGTCACCGTCACCAGCCGGCCCGCCTCATTGTAGCGGCCTACGCTGACGCCGTCGCCGATGACCTGGCCTTGCGCGTCCAGCATGTCCCACTGGGCGACGCTCTGGCCGTTGTGGTAGCGGAAGCGGCGGGTGGCGAAGTGGCCGCCCGGCACCTGCCGGTGGAAGTTCGCCATGTACGCCATCAGCTCGCCCCAGCCGCTGGTGCTGGCCAGCGGATCCTGGTAGGTGCAGGCGTCGGCCAGGCTGGCGCCGAGCAGGGCGCGCTTGTCGTCGACATTGTCCGCCTTCCAGGCGGCGGTGTAGGTTTCCCAAATTTGCTGATGATCGATGTGCACGGCGGACTCCTGCTTGGTTGGCAACGCAGGCATGATGCGCCAGGGCGGCGCATCGGTTTTGATATTTTGTGCTGTCCGCCGTAACCGTTTAGGCGACGGCCGCGCCGCGCAGCGCGGCCGGCTGGCGCTGCTTGGCGCCCAGCACCAGTATCCACAGCGCGAAGGCCACCTCGCCCAGCTGGCAAGGGAAGGCCAGGCCGGCGACCAGGTCGTTGTATTCCGGCCGCAGCAGGCCGGCGCCGCTCAGCGCCAGGTAGGCGAAGCCGTTGATGGTCAGCCACACCGCCAGCAAGCGCGGCAGGAAGCCGCTGCGATACACCAGCACCGCCAGCGGGAACAGCCACAGGCCCCAGAAAATCTCCGACGCGAACGTCATCAGGTTGTGCATCTTCAGGAACAGCGTGGCCAGGCCGGTGCGCTGGGCCTGGTCGAAGGCGGACAGGAAGTCCGGGCCTTGCACCAGGATCAGGGTGGCCATGTCGTTGAGCGAATTGAAGAAGTACAGCGGCGTGTCCATGAAGCCCAGCATCAGCATCAGCAGGGCCCAGCTCTTGTTCACCGGCTTGAACAGGCGGTACAGCGTGAAGGTCAGCACCAGGCTGACGGCGGCGGTGATCAGGTCGCCGGCTATGCCCAGGCGGAACAGCATTTCATGCGCGGCGATGTTGTTGATCGTCGCCGCCGCATTGCCGTCGACGAACAGCTTGCTGGGGATGTAGACCAGGCGCAATGGCGCGATCAGGATGACCAGCAGGTAGAACAAACCTGCGATCCGGGCATTCTTGCTGAGACTGTGCATGCTGTCACCTTTAGTAGTGGTTGGATATCACGTGTCAACAATATCTGACATATGACAGCGATGCAAGATATTTTTAATATAAAAGCATCAGGCGTAGGGCGTGCCCGCCATGGCCGCGTGCAGGCCGCGGGTGCCTTGCTCTATCACAGCGAGAAACTCGGCCTTCGCCTGCCCGGCATCGCCGTGCCGGCGGAAGGCCTGGTGCGCCTGGTTGAAGGCCACTCGCCAGGTGGCCAGCAGCAGCGCGGCCGCCAGCCTGGCGTCGGCATCGTCGGCCGGCCGTCCCACGCTCTCGCACATTGCCGTCGCGACCGCCTGCGCCAGCTCGTCGCCGATCGCCCTGGCCCTGGCCTTGAGCGCTTCGCTGCCGGCTATCGCTTCCATATAGGCCCGGCCCTTGGCGGTGAAGCTGAGGTAAGGGCTGCGTACCGCCAGCCGGTGGGCGAGCCGGCGCAGCGTTTCGACCGGCGCGACGCCGGCTTCGCGTTGCAGCAATGTCTGCCGCAACAGCTCGCGTCCTTCCTCCTCGCGGTCGAAGAACATGTCTTCCTTGCGCGGGAAGTGGTTGAACACGGTCATCCGCCCGACGTCGGCGGCGGCGGCGATCTGGTCCACCGTCACCTGATCGAAGCCGCGTTCGAAGAACAGCAGGGTGGCGGCGTCGGAGATGCTTTGCCGGGTGGCGAGGCGTTTGCGGGTGCGGAGGTCGGTGGGTGTCGACATATGGCCTGGGAAGTGTGGTTTATGTACTGAGTATACCGAAATGCTTGCCGCCTGTCGCCGACGTCGGTACAATTGGTGTACTCAGTACATATTGGTTCCAAGTACACTAATCATGAATAAACCACTTTTCATCATCTTTGCCACCATCGTGCTGGACGCTGTCGGCATCGGCCTGATCTTTCCCATCCTGCCGGCGCTGCTGCGCGACGTCACCCATGCCGACAATGTGGCGTCCTACATCGGCATCCTGACCGCGCTGTACGCGCTGATGCAGTTCATCTGCGCGCCGGTGCTCGGCTCGCTGAGCGACCGGCTGGGGCGCCGGCCGGTGCTGCTGGTGTCGCTTGCCGGCGCGGCGGTCAACTATGTGTTCCTGGCATCGGCGAGCAGTTTGTGGATGCTGCTGCTGGGCCGCGCCATCGCCGGCCTGACCAGCGCCAACCTGTCGGTGGCGACCGCCTATCTCACCGATATCTCGCCCGAGGACAAGCGCGCGCGCCGCTTCGGCCTGTTCAACGCCATGTTCGGCATCGGCTTCATCGTCGGCCCGGTGCTGGGCGGTGCGCTGGGCGATTACGGGGTGCGTCTGCCGTTCATCGCGGCGGCCGTGCTGAACGGCTGCAATCTGCTGCTGGCCTTCTTCCTGCTGCCGGAATCGCGCACGCCGAGCCGCGAGAAAATCGACCTGGCGGCCTTGAACCCGCTGCGGCCGCTGCGCTGGGTGTTTTCGGCCAAGAGCCTGCTGCCCATCACCGTCATCTTCTTCATCTTCAGCGCCACCGGCGAGGTCTACGGCACCTGCTGGGCGCTGTGGGGCAGCGACACCTTTCACTGGAACGGCTTGTGGATAGGCCTGTCGCTGGGCGCCTTCGGCGTCTGCCAGACGCTGGCCCAGGCCTTTCTGCCCGGCCCGGCGGTCAGGCTGCTGGGAGAACGCGCGACCATCCTGACGGGTGTGGCCGGCGCCTGCATCGCGCTGGTCGTCATGGCGTTCGCCACGCAGGGCTGGATGATCTTCGCGGTCATGCCGGTGTTCGCGCTCGGCGGCATCGGCGCCCCGGCGTTGCAGTCGCTGGCGACGCGCCAGGTGGATGAGAGCCAGCAGGGGCAGTTCCAGGGCGTGCTGGCGTCGGCCGTGAGCCTGGCCTCGATCATCTGCCCGCTGGCGTTTTCAAGTTTCTACTTCCTCGTCAGGGAGCAATGGCCGGGCGCGATCTGGCTGTCGACCGTGGTGGTCTACGCGATCATGGTGCCGCTGGTGCTGGGCTTGCGGTTTGATACGCCGTCATGGCGTGCCGGACCGGCCGCTTGACGCCGCCAGTTCCGGCCTGCAAACGATTTATATCGTTTATCATAGCAAAAGCCCTATTTTCTTCGATTATTTTCGGGGTTGAACCGATTCCGGATTTCACGGCCTAAATATGGAAAAGCCGAAGAAAATAGGGGCGAAAATCGAATGGTTCCTACAATGGCCGTGCAGGCGCCTACCGACACCCCGCTCCAGTCCACGCTATTGCCAACTAGCCTGATCAATACCGAGCGGCGTTAATCCCAGCCAGTACCCGTCGTGCTGGCATGAGCCCCATTAAGTGTCAGCATGATTTCATTGGCCAGGCATTCGACGGCGGGCGAGCTGTTCTCGCGCCCCTTGATCAGCACAATGTCGAGCGGCGCGATGGGCGGGAAGCCGTGCTCAGGGCCCAGGCGCACCAGGTGCGGCGGCACGCTGCATTCGGCCAGTGCGGCGACCGCCAGGCCGGCATCGACCATCGCCAGTATGCCCAGCAGGCTGGGGCTGCTGTAGGTGCTGCAGTACGGCCGGCCTATGTGTTCCAGCGCCGCCAGCGTGTACTCGCGGGCGACGCAACCGTGTTCGTACAGCGCCACCGGCAGCGGATTCTTGTTCCACGTCGCATGGCGTTGCGCGCCGACCCACACCATCGGTTCGCGGCGGACGAATTGGCCCTCCAGGCCGGGGCTTCGGGTGACGAAGGCCAGATCGATGGCGCCCTTGCGCAGCATGGGTTCGAGCAGGGCGCTTTGCAGGCAAACCAGCTCGATCTCGACCTTGGCAAACATGCGCGAAAAACGTTCGAGCAAAGGCGGCAACAGCGAGGAGATATAGTCGTCCGGCGCCCCCAGCACGACACGGCCCACCACTTCCTGCTTGCGCAACGCCGTCCCCGCCTCATGCTCCAATTGCAGCAGCTTGCGCGCATACGGCAGCAAGGTATCGCCGGCGGTTGTGAGGGCGATGCGCCGGGTGTGGCGCTCGAACAGCGGCTGGCCTACGGTCGCTTCCAGCTTCATGATCTGCATGCTCACCGCGGCCTGTGAGCGGCACACCGTTTCGGCCGCGCCGATGAAACTGAGGCGGTCGGCCGCCGCGACAAAGGTGCGCAGCTGGCTGAGATTGAGCTCGGGAAGCTTCATGATTCGCTTTATCGAATGAGTGGGTTAATTTTTATCAGTTTGTATAACGGAATCTGAACGCCGATCATAGCGCAATTCATGGATCGGAGTATCGGATGACAAATGCGAATGACGGCGCGGGCGGCCGAGGGCGCGCCACCCTGGCTTACACCGGCGCGATGTTGATGTTGGCGACGCTGGGCGTCTTTGTGCACGAGCTGGGGTTGGACGCCATCACCACGGCCTTCTTTCGCTGCCTGTTCGGCGCGCTGGTGCTGGCGCTGGTGTGCTGGTGGCAAGGATTGTTCGTTCGCGCCAACTTCACGGCCAGGCTGGTCGGGTTGGCCCTGTTCAGCGGCGCCCTGATGGTGCTGAACTGGGTGGCCTTCCTGGAGGCGATCGGGCGGATCGGCATTGCCGTCGCCACCATCGTGTTTCACGTCCAGCCCTTTCTTTTGCTCGGCCTTGCCGCGCTGCTGTTCCGGGAGCGGATCGCGGCGCACCAGCTGGCCTGGATCGTGGTCGGCTTCGGCGGCCTCGTGCTGGCCTGCGGTTTGATGCCCGGCGGCGTGCAGGGCGTCGATGTGGCAGGCGTCGCCTGCACGCTGCTGGGCGCGCTGGCCTACTCTGGCGTCACGCTCACCACCCGGACCATGCGCGGCATGCCATCGCCCCTGATCGCGTTGATCCATTGCGGCGTCGGCGTCGTCGCGCTGGGGACTTTCATTACGCTGCCCGCCGCCGGCATCACGCCCGCGCAGTGGGGCTGGATGGCGGGGCTGGGGCTGGTCCCGACGGCGTTCGCCTACGTGCTGATTTATGGCGCCTTGCCCAACATGGCAACCGCATCGGTCGCGGTGCTGACCTTTGTCTATCCGGCGGCGGCGGTGGCGGTCGATTTCCTGGTCTACGGCCACCGGCCCGGCCTGCTGCAGGCGGCCGGCATGGTCATGATCATCGTCGCCGGCATGGGCGTCGGCCTGGGCTGGCGTTGGAGGTCGGCCCGCGCCGTGCGCGCCTAGGGCTGTCCTAACTCTGAAGGAGTACTGCATGCATCAATTTATCCAGCGGCGCGCGCGCCTCATCGAGCACATGCGCAGCAAAGGCGGCGGCGTTGCCATCATCCCGACTGCGCGGGAGCTGCTGCGCAACGGCGACGTCGAATATGCGTTTCGCCACGACAGCAATTTCTACTACCTGACTGGCTTTGTCGAGCCCGATGCGGTCCTCGTGCTGGTGGTCGATGCGAGCCGGGACGGACGGGCGCAAAGCCTCTTGTTTTGCCGCGAGAAAGACGTCGAGCATGAAATATGGCACGGCTTTCGCCATGGCCCGGAGGGCGCGCGCGACAGCTTCGGTTTCGATGCGGCGTTTCCCGTCGCCGAGTTGGCGCAGCGCGTGCCGTCCTTGCTGGCCGGCGCATTGGCTGTGTATGGCTGTCCCGGCCAGGATGGCGAATGGGATGCGCAGCTCGCCTCGTGGCTGAACGCCGTGCGCCGGCAGGCCCGCTCGGGCGTGCGCGCGCCGGCCGCGATCGTCGATGTCCGGCAGCTGCTCGGCGAGATGCGGGTGGTGAAGGACGACAGCGAACTGGCGAGCATGCGCTGCGCCGCGCAGATTTCGGCCGAGGCGCAACTGCGGGCCATGCGCTGCGCGCGCCCCGGCATGACCGAGTATCAGATCGAGGCGGAACTGCTGTACGAGTTCCGCCGCAGCGGTGCCGACGCGCCGGCCTATCCCGCCATCGTCGCAGCTGGAGCGAACGCCTGCGTGCTGCACCACAACCCCGGCGCGGCGGTGCTGAAGGCGGGCGACCTGCTGCTGATCGACGCCGGCTGCGAGTATCAAAGCTATGCGTCGGACATCACGCGCACCTTTCCGGTCACGGGACGCTACTCCGGCGCGCAGCGGACGATGTACGAGCTGGTGCTGGCGGCGCAGATGGCGGCCATCGCTGCCGTCAAGCCGGGCAACCGGTTCAGCGACCCGCATGATGCGGCGGTGCGGCTGCTGGCGCAAGGCATGCTGGATACCGGGCTGCTCGACAGGAACAAGGTGGGGGCGGTCGACGACGTGGTGGGCAACGGCGACTACCGGCGTTTCTTCATGTGCCGGACCAGTCACTGGCTGGGCCTGGATGTGCACGATGCTGGCGACTATGGCGAAGCGACGGCCAGTGTCGCCGATCGGCCATCGCGGCTGCTGCGTCCGGGCATGACCATGACGGTGGAACCCGGTATCTACATACGGCCGGCGCCGGATGTGCCGGAGCAGTATTGGCATATCGGGATACGGATCGAGGACGACGTGCTGGTCGCCGACGGCGCGTGCGAAGTGCTCAGCCACGGCGTGCCGAAAACCATCGCGGAGATCGAGGCCGTCATGACGCGCTAGACAGGGAAGCCATAGTGCGGCAGCTTGTCATCCGGCGACCAAGGCCAGTCCGAGCGCTTTGCGATTGCATGCCGGGCGGCGGCGGCCTCCTGTTCGGCCAGGAACATCCCGAACAGATCGTTGCCGCCGTTGAGGGCGTAAAACTGGTGGGTAGAGGCTTTGAGGCTGGCATTCACGATCTGGAAAAAGGCGACCGTGGCGCGTTCCCAGCCGTCGGTATTTTGCTTGCCATCTTCCAGTACCTCCCAGATGACAAACTGCCTGTCACCGGCGGCTACGGTATACCCCAAGCCTTCGTTGCTGAGGGTTTCAATGACGTCAAGCGGTATGGCCGAGTACTTCTCCAGCCGGGGTAACAACTCTCGATAAGCGGACAGGATGCCTTGTTCCGCCAAGCTCTCAGCGTCCAGGAATATTGCCTGATCGTAGTCCAAGGGGCTGACCGGGACAGCCGAGGGCGCAGGCTGGCCGACGCCCAACAGGCCTTTCAGGCGGTCGATAAGTTGTTTCATGCTTTTATTGTAACTTGCGCCAAGAATTCCACAAACAAAAACGCCAACCTGCATGGGTTGGCGTTCTGTTTTGACACTGTTCTTGGTGGCCCGGGGCGGAATCGAACCACCGACACAAGGATTTTCAATCCTCTGCTCTACCAACTGAGCTACCAGGCCAAGGAGCAGAATTATAGCAGGCTTGAGCGGAATTGCAAGGGCCAGATGTCAAATCCGTTTTGCCGCAGCGCCGTCACGTCCCGGAAAACGTCACGATCACGCGCAAGCCGCGCCCTGAGCCGCCGCCGTCCAGCGCGATGAGCGCGCCGTTGCGGGCCGCCGCGCGCTCGGCGATCGCCAGTCCCAGGCCGCTGCCCGCCTGCTCCTGTCCGGGGATGCGGTAAAAGCGCTCGAACACTTTTCCGCGCAGCGCGGGCGCGATGCCCGGCCCCTGGTCGGCGATTGCCAGCCGATGCCCGCCATCCGCGTCCTCCAGCGTCACCGCGATCTTCCCACCGTCCGGCGAGTACTTGATGGCATTGTCGATCAGGTTATCCAGCATCGCGACGATGCTCTCCCGGTGCAGCGGCATGACGCACGGCGCTTCCGCATCCAGCTCGATCTCCACCGCGCGCTGGATCGCCAGCGGCGCCGCATGGGCGAGGCGCTCGCGCAGCAGCTGCCGCAGATCGATAGGCTGGGCCTCGCCGGTAACGTCGTCGCTGCGGGCGCGCTCCAGCGCGAGCAGCTGGTGCACCGTGTGCGTGGCGCGGGCCACGCCCTGGCGCAGGCCGTGGTCCGCGTCCTCCAGCCGGTCGGGATGGTGGCGATGGTTGAGCAGCAGGTGGGCATTGGCGCGGATCACGGCCAGCGGCGTTTTCAATTCGTGCGCCGCATCGGACAGGAACTCGCGGTCGCGCTCCAGGCGCTGCGTCAGGCGCTGCATCAAGCCGTTGACGGATGCGGCCAGCGGCGCCAGCTCGCGGTAGCCGGACGGCGGAAGGGCTTGCAGATCGCTGCCGGAACGCCGCTCGATGTCCGCCACCATCGCCTTCACGGGACGCAGGCCGCGCCGCACGATGATCCACGCGGGCAGCACCAGGAAGGGCAGGCTGTATAGCAAAGGCGTGAGGTAGTAGGCGGCGCCGGAGCTGGTCAGCAGCCAGTTGGTATCATGCATGGCGTCGCGCCGCACCACGACGCCGCTGGCCGCATCGGTCGCAGTGGAGGTCGACCAGTCGGCGCCCGGCGCCGGATCGCTGGGCGCCGGCAAAGGCCGCCCGCCCGCCAGCTCCGGGGTCGAGCTGTAGACGCGCTGCCCATGCAGCCAAACCTGTAGCATCACCGGCTTGGGCCAGTAATTCACTTCGCGCAGCATGTCGGCGCGCAGCGCTTCCACCTGCGTGGCCACGCGCGCCACTTCGGCCGGATCGTGCGCCACCGAGCGCAGGTTGAGCAGGATCTGGCGCGTCCAGCCTTTGTTCTCCGCCGCCGTGTGACGGGCCTGCAGCACCGTGTTCTCGTAGATCGCCATGCCGACGACAGCCAGCCAGACCGGCATGATCACGGCGAGGAAGCCGCCCAGCAGGCGGCGGAACAGCGAGCGTTGCGCCGTCATGGCGCGAGCATGTAGCCGACGCCGCGCACCGTGCGTACGCGGTGCTCGCCGATCTTCTTGCGCAGATTGGACATGTGCACGTCCAGCGTCACGCTGGCGCTGCCGGCCAGTGCGCGGTCTTCCAGCTCGCCGCGTGTCACCACGCGGTCGGCGTCCTGCATCAGCGCCAGCAGCAGGTTGAATTCAGTGGGGGAGAGCGCCAGCGGGAAGCCGTCGCAGCTGACCGCCTGGCGCCGTTCGTCAAGCGACAGGCCTGCGCGCGACCATAGCCCCCGGCCGGCCGCCTCCGGGTGGGCGCGGCGCAGCACGGCGCGCAGGCGGGCCAGCAGTTCGGCCATGTCGAAAGGTTTGACGAGATAGTCGTCGGCGCCGTCGGCAAAGCCGGACAGGCGATCGCCCAGGCTGTCGCGCGCCGTGATCAGCACCACGGGCAGCTGCCTGCCGGCGCCGCGCAGGCCGCGCATCAACGCCATGCCGTCGCCATCGGGCAGGTTCAAGTCCAGCACGACGGCGGCGAAGGCGTCGCCGTCCAGCTGGCGCCGGGCGTCGGCCGCCAGCCGCACCCAGATGGTCGTATAGCCGTCGTCCTGCAGCACGGCGCGCAGGGCGCGGCCCAGCTCCAGGTCATCTTCTACGAGCAGGATATTCATTTGGCAAGTATAGCAGCGGCGTCCGGCGCCGGCCTATAGAAAGCCTGAAGCCTGGCCCGGCGCCGCGCCGCTACAATCGCCGCTGGCCCACCTGAAGGAGATGAATGATGCGATTTCTGATGTCGATGTTTGCACTGCTGGCCGCACTACAGGCGGTGGCTGCCGAGCCGCCGCTGCATCTGCGGGCGACGATAGAGCTGCGCGCGCAAACCGTGTCCACTCCGGCGATCGCGCAGGGGCGCTTGTTCATCGGCGCGGAGGACGGCAACCTGTACGCCTTCGACCTGGCTACCCGCAAGCTCGCATGGCTGCATCACGCCGGCGCCGGCATCGCCTCCACCCCGGCGGTCGACGACGGCATCGTCTACTTCCTGGCCCGCGACGGCAAGTTGTACGCGGTCGACGCCCAGACCGGCGTGCGCCGCTGGACCTTCGCCACCCAGGGCGAGGCACGCTTTGCCGCATACGGTTTATACGGTATGCCGAAAAGCGCGGCGGCGACTGCCGACCCGTGGGACTTTTGGCTGTCGTCGCCGCTGGTCCACGACGGCAAGGTGTACTTCGGCAGCAGCGACGAGCGTCTGTATGCGCTCGACGCCAAGACCGGCGCCGTCGCCTGGGCCTTCAAGAGCGGTGGCATGGTCCACGCGCGCCCTGCCGTGGCGGGCAAGGCCATCGTGTTCGGCAGCTGGGACGGCGCGGTCTACGCGCTGGACACCGCCACCGGCGGCCAGCTGTGGCGCTACCAGACCGACACCGAGCAAAAGACCAGCACCAACTTCGGCGTGCAGGCGCCGCCGCTGATCGACGGCGACACGGTCTTCATCGGCTCGCGAGATGCCTGGTTCTACGCGCTGGACCTGGCCAGCGGCAAGCTGAAATGGCGCTATCCGGGCCGAGGCTCATGGATCATCTCGGGGGCCGTGGCGGATGCCCAGCGGGTGTACTTCGGCACCTCGGACACCAATCTGCTGGTCGCCCTGGACAAGCGCACAGGCAAGGTCGCATATGAACACGACACCAAGGTGTGGACCTATGCGACGCCGGTGCTGGCCGGGGACGCCGTCATCGGCGCCACCATGCGCGGCGAGCTGTTCGCGCTGGAGGCGGCCGGCGGCAAGCCCGCATGGTCGTGGCGCACGCCCGAAAGCCTGGCCGACGACTTCCGCTTGCTCGACGGCGCCACCGGCAAATTCGACGCCAAGCGCCTGTACGAGGGCGCCCACAGCGCGATGGAATCGCTCGAACACGTGAAGCGGCTGGGCGCATTCGTCGCCACGCCGCTGTGGCACGACGGCCAGCTGATCGCCACCACCGCCGATGGCAGGCTGCTATTCTTTTCGAAGTAAGCGCCGAAGCAACGGCTGGCGGGGAGGGCGCTATAATGAGCGGATGACTATTCCATCCTCCCCCGCCGCGCTGCGCGTTATTGAGAGTGATATCTGCATTGTTGGCGATGGCGCTATCGCCAAGACCGCCGCGCTGGGCCTGACCCAGGCCGGCTTCAGCGTTACCCTGCTTGCTCCGCCGTCGCGCCCATCGGCGCCGGCCGCCGATCCCGGCTGGGACGCGCGGGTCTATGCGCTGAACCATACCGCCCACCATTTACTGTCCTCGCTGAAGGTCTGGCATGCACTGGACCACGCCCGCGTGGCGCCGGTCGACGCCATGATCGTCCACGGCGACGGCCCCCACGCCGGCGGCCTGGCCTTCGACGCCTTCGGCGCCCATACCGGCACGCTGGCCTGGATCATGGAAGACCGCAACCTCGGGCAGGCGCTGGACGCCGCCCTCAAGTTCGCACAGAACGTGCGCGTGGTCGAAGGCCGCGCCACCGGCCTGCTGCGCGCCGACGACTGCGCCACCGTGCACCTGGACGACGGCTCCAGCATCAAGGCCGCGCTGGTGGTCGGCGCCGACGGCGCCCAGTCCTGGGTGCGCGGCCAGTGCGACATCGGCCTCGATTACCGCAGCTACGGCCAGCGCGCCGTGGTCTCCAACTTCGCTTGCGAGAAGCCGCACCACGGCGCCGCCTACCAGTGGTTCACCGGCGCCGACGGCATCGTCGCGCTGCTGCCGCTGCCGGGCAACCAGGTTTCGCTGGTGTGGTCCGCGCCGGAAGCGCTGGCTGACACGCTGCGCGCCGAATCGGCGCAGCAGATCGCCGACCGCCTGGCCGTCTACGCCGCAGAGAAGCTGGGCGCGCTGACGCCGCTGCAACCGGAGCTGGTGCGCGATTTCCCGCTGCGCCTGATCCGTCCGCACGCCATGAGCGCGCCGCGTGTGGCGCTGGTGGGCGACGCCGCCCACGTGGTGCATCCGTTGGCCGGCCATGGCATGAACCTCGGTTTCGCCGACGTCGCGCAGCTGGTCAAGACCCTGGGCGAGTGCGAAGAACACCGCGGCATCGGCGACACCCGCGTGCTGGCCCGCTACGAGCGCGCCCGCAAGGAAGACGTGCTGCTGATGCAGATCGCCACCGACGGACTGGAACGCCTGTTCGGGACCGATCTGGAGCCGCTGCGCGTGGTTCGCAATTTGGGATTAAACTTGCTGGATAAATTACCTGTGCTGAAGCGCCGCCTGATCTCCCACGCGATGGGCAAGTGAGCGGCATCAGTGGGTTCGACTGTATTACCGGAGATGTTATGAGAAAGAGTAAGACCGTTTTGCTGTTGTTGTCGGCGCTGATGGCGTCCTGCGTGGGCGCGGAAACCCCGCCGAGCACGGATGCGATCAAGAAGCTGGTCGAACCGCGCCTGGGTTCCAACGTCAAGGTCGATTCGGTGCGCGAAACGCCATATGGCGGCTTGTATGAAATCCGCATCGGCAGCGAGATTCTCTACACCGACAAAACCGGGACGTATCTGTTCTCCGGCCACGTGTTCAACCTGACCACCAGCACCGACCTGACCAAGGAACGCCTGGAAGAGATCAACAAGATCAAGTTTTCCGATCTGCCGCTGGATAAGGCCATCAAGACCGTCAAGGGCGACGGCAGCCGTGTGATCGCGGTGTTCGAAGATCCGAACTGCGGCTACTGCAAACGCTTCCGCCAGACCACGCTGAAGGAAACCGACAACATCACGGTCTACACCTTCATGTACAACATCCTGGCCGACGACTCCTTCGTCAAATCGAAAAACATCTGGTGTGCGCCGGACCGCAGCAAGGCCTGGGACGACTGGATGCTCAACAACAAGGCGGCCCCTGTCGCGGCGGCGAACTGCGAATCGCCGAACGAGCAGGTGGTGGAGCTGGGCCACAAGCTGGGCGTCTCCGGCACGCCGGCCATCTTCTTCGCCGACGGCACCCGCGTGCCGGGTGCGATCGATACCAAGGCGCTTGAAGAAAAACTCGCCAAGATCAAACAGTAGTCGTCCCACACCATCGCCCCACAGGAGAGTCGAATGATCACATTGAATATCAACGGTAAAGACATGCAGGTTGACGCCGATCCTTCGACGCCCATCCTGTGGACTTTGCGCGATAACCTGAACATGACCGGCACCAAGTTCGGTTGCGGCGCCGCCCTGTGCGGCGCCTGCACCGTGCACCTGGGCGGTCAGCCCATCCGCTCGTGCATCACGCCGATTTCGGCGGCCGTTGGCCAGAAGATCACCACCATCGAAGCGATGGAGAACGATAAAGTCGGCAAGGCCGTGCAGGCGGCGTGGGTCAAGCTGGACGTGCCCCAATGCGGCTACTGCCAGAGTGGCCAGATCATGAGCGCGACGGCTCTGCTGCGCACCAACAAGGCTCCCTCCGACGCCGACATCGACAACGCCATGAGCGGCAATATCTGTCGATGCGGGACGTATCAGCGCATCCGCGCAGCCATCAAAGACGCAGCCAAAACCATCGCCTAAAGGAGAATGTCATGCGTATCGAATGGCTTAATCAGGAAGCGATGGCGGCGGGTGTGAATGCGACCAACGGCGTGTCGCGCCGTGGATTCATGAAGGCCGGCGCGGTGGCCGGCGGTGGCTTGGTGCTGGGCTTCTTCATGCCGGGCGCGGGGCGTTTCGCCAATGCGCAGCAGCCTCCCGCCAAAGTGTATGAACCGAACGCCTTCCTCCATATCGCGCCGGACAACAGCGTGACGGTGCAGGTCAACCGGCTGGAATTCGGCCAGGGCGTGCAGACCTCGTTGCCGATGCTGATCGCGGAAGAACTGGACGCCGACTGGTCCAAGGTCAACGGCGCGCTGGCGCCGGCCGGCGACCAATACAAGGATCCTGCGTTCGGCATCCAGATCACCGGTGGCTCGGGCAGTATCGCCCACTCGTACACCCAGTACCGCGAAATCGGCGCCAAGGCGCGCGCGATGCTGATCGCGGCGGCGGCGCAGGAATGGAAAGTGGCGCCGGACCAGGTCAAGACCTCGAAAGGCACGCTGATCGGACCTGCAGGCCAGAAAGCCACCTACGGCGCGATGGCCGATGCGGCGATGAAGCAGCCGGTGCCCGCCGCCGTCAAGCTGAAAGACCCGAAAGACTTCAACTTCATCGGCAAACCGATGAAGCGTTTGGACGCCAAACTGAAATCGACCGGCAAACAGCAGTTCGGCATGGACTTCAAGGCGCCGAACAGCAAGGTCGCCGTGGTGGCCCGCCCGCCGGTGTTCGGCGCCAAGGTCGCCAAGTTCGACGCGTCGAAAGCCAAGGCGATCAAGGGCGTGATCGAAGTCATGGAAGTGAAGACCGATCGCGGCGGCAGCGGCGTGGTGGTGGTGGCCGACGGCTACTGGCCCGCCAAGATGGGCCGCGAAGCGCTGGTCATCGACTGGGACACCAGCGGCGTTGAAAAAGTCAGCAGCGACAAGCAACTGGCCGAGTACAAGGCGCTGTCGCAGAAGCCAGGCCTGCCAGTGCGCAAGGCCGATACGTCCAAGCTGGCCGGCGCGGCGAAGAAGATCTCCGCCGTGTATGAATTTCCTTACCTGGCGCACGCGCCGATGGAGCCCTTGAACTGCGTGGTCGACCTGCGCGCGGACGGCTGCACGGTGTGGGCCGGTTCGCAGTTCCAGACGATGGACCAGGGAGCCATCGCCGCCACCGCAGGCCTGAAGCCGGATCAGGTGGTGCTGAACACGATGATGGCAGGCGGCGGCTTCGGTCGCCGCGCCGTGCCGACCTCGGACTACCTGGTCGAAGCGGTCCATATCGCCAAAGCCTGGAAGGCCGCCGGCAAGACGGAGCCGATCAAAGTGATCTGGAGCCGCGAGGACGACATCAAGGGCGGCTACTACCGCCCATCGCATGTGCACCGCGCCGACATCGGCGTGGACGACAAGGGCAATATCGTGGCGTGGAATCACGTCATCGTCGGCCAGTCCATCATCGCCGGCACGCCGTTCGAGCCGATGATGATCAAGGACGGCATCGATTCGACCATGGTCGAAGGCATGGGCGATCCGTACGAAGTGCCGCTGAACCTGAGCGCGCACAACGTCAAGGCCAACGTGCCTGTGCTGTGGTGGCGTTCCGTCGGCTCCACCCACACTGCTTTCGTGATGGAGACGCTGATCGACGAAGCCGCGCATGCGGCCAAGATGGATCCTGTCGCCTACCGCAAGAAGCTGCTGGGCGAGAAGGGCAAGCGCCACATCGCCGCGCTGGACCTCGCGGTCGCCAAATCCGGCTACGGCAAGAAGGCTTTACCTAAAGGCCAGGCGTGGGGCGTCGCGGTGCATGAATCGTTCAATACCGTGATCGCCTATGTGGTGGTGGCGTCCGTGAAGAACGGCACGCCCAAGCTGCACAAGGTCACGGCGGGCGTGCATTGCAACCAGCCGGTCAACCCGCTGACGATCGAAGCCCAGATCCAGGGCGCGGCGCTGATGGGGCTCGGCATGACCTTGCCGGGCGCCGCCATCACGCTGAAGGACGGCGTGGTGGATCAGCAGAACTTCAGCGACTACACCGTGGCGCGCATGACGGACATGCCGGTGATCGACGTGCATATCGTGCCGTCGAACGATCCTCCGACCGGCATGGGCGAACCGGGCCTGCCGCCGCTGGCGCCGGCCTTCGCCAATGCGCTGTTCAAATTGACCGGCAAGCGTTTGCGCAAGCTGCCGTTCGATCTGGCCAGCGCCTGAGCCGAGCTGCATGGCACTGGTCGGTATATTGTTGGCAGCCGGGCGGGGTAAGCGGTTCGACCCGTCCGGCGTACAAAACAAATTGCTGCAACCATTAAGCACTGGCGACGCCGTGGTCGCCGCCAGTGCGAAGAATATGCTGGCCGTGATGCCGCGCGTGGTGGCTGTGGTCCGTCCGGGCGACGACCAGGTGGCTGCGCTGCTGGGCAAGCTGGGATGCGAGGTGCGCGTCTGCGCCGATGCCGACCTGGGCATCGCCTCCTCGCTGACGGCGGCCGTCGAATACACGAAAGGCGCGGAGGGCTGGCTGGTTGCCCTGGGCGACATGCCCCATGTGCGGCCGGAGACCATGCAGGCGCTAGTCGCCACGATCACACGGGGCGCACGCATCGCGGCGCCCATCTTTGAAGGGCGCCGCGGCAATCCGGTCGCCTTCAGCAGTTATCATTTGCCGTTGCTGCTGGCGCTGGAAGGCGACCAGGGCGCGCGCGACATATTAAAAAGCCATGCGGTGAGCGAGCTGATAGTCGATGATGTCGGCGTGGTGCGCGATATCGATACGCCTGGCGATTTGTAAAACAAGGACCGAGATGAAGAAAACAAACAAGCACAACCCGGCGATCGCCTACAGCATCGTCGGCCACGACCTGGCCGCCCACCTGTTCCACGTCACGCTGACGGTGGACGCGCCGGCCGCAGGCGGCCAGATATTCGCGCTGCCGGCCTGGATACCGGGCAGCTATATGATCCGCGAATTCTCGCGCAATATCGTGCGCATCCGCGCCGAGTCGGACGGCCAGCCGGTGGCGTTGACCAAATTGGACAAGCACTCGTGGCAGGCCGCGCCGCTGAAGGACCATGCGGCCTCCCTGACGCTGCATTACGAGGTCTATGCCTGGGATTTGTCGGTGCGCGCCGCGCATCTGGACCAGAATCACGCCTTCTACAACGGCACCAGCGTGTTCCTGCGCGTGCTGGGGCAGGAAGACCAGCCGCACGTGGTGGACATCCAGCGTCCGGCCGACGAAGCGGCCAAGACCTGGCGCGTGGCGACCTCGCTGCCGGAGCTGAAAGCGAAACGTTATGGTTTTGGCACTTACATCGCGTCCAACTACGACGAGTTGATCGACCATCCGGTGGAGCAGGGCGACTTCGCACTGGCCACTTTCAAGGCGCATGGCATCCCGCACGACATCGTCATCAGCGGCCGGGTGCCTAACCTGGACCTGCCGCGCCTGAGCGCCGACCTGAAAAAGATCTGCGAAACCCAGATCGCCTTCTTCGAGCCCAAGGCCAGGAAAGCGCCGATGGACCGCTATGTGTTCATGACGCTGGCCGTCGGCGACGGTTACGGCGGGCTGGAGCACCGCGCATCGACTGCGCTGATCTGCGCCCGCGCCGACCTGCCGAGCACGGCGGCCGCCAGCAAGGAGATCAGCGACGGCTACCTGCAATACCTCGGCCTGTGCAGCCACGAGTATTTCCACATGTGGAATGTGAAGCGCATCAAGCCGGCGGCATTCGCGCCATATAACTTGCAGGTCGAGAATTATTCGCCCTTGCTGTGGCTGTTCGAAGGCTTCACCAGTTATTACGACGATTTGATGCTGGTGCGCGCCGGCGTGATCGCCGAACCTGCTTATTTCAAATTACTGGGTAAAACGATAGGCAGTGTATTGCGCGGTAGCGGTCGCACCAAGCAAAGCGTGGCGGATTCCAGTTTCGACGCCTGGGGTAAATATTATCGCCAGGATGAGAATGCGCCGAATTCCATCGTCAGTTATTACACCAAGGGTTCTTTAATCGGTCTGGCGCTGGATTTGAGTATCCGCGCCAAAACCGGCGGCAAGAAATCGCTGGACGATGTAATGCGTGTTTTATGGCAGCGTTATGGCCGCGATTTCTATCAAGGCGGAGCGCGCGGAGTAACGCCGGCCGAAGTGGAAGCGATATTCGACGAAATCAGCGGCGGCCGATTCAAACCATTCTTCGATAAGTATATTCGCGGCACCGAAGATTTACCGCTGGCTAAAATGCTGGCGCCATTCGGCGTTAAATACAATGACGAGCGTAAAACCGCCAAGCCCAGCCTGGATGCCAATCTTGGAAAGGACGGCAACGATTGCAAGCTGTCCAGCGTCCATGAAAATGGCGCGGCTCATCAAGCCGGATTATCGGCCGGCGATATATTGATGGCGATCGACGGCTTGCGCGTTACTGCCGCCAATCTGGAGGCGCTGCTGTCGCGTTATGGCGTTGGTTCGGAAATCGAAGTCCACGCATTCCGCCGCGACGAACTAATGACCTTCAGCGTGACATTACAAGGCGACCGGGTGCCCGGCATCAGCCTGACGCTGGACCCGGCCGGCAAGAAATCCACCGGCCCATTGCGCCCCAGCGCCGCCCGCTAAAACTCCGGGGTCAAGTCTGACATTCGGACACGAACTCAGCTGCTAAAAGCCGAGCTCGTGTCCGAATGTCAGACTTGACCCCATTTTTTTGCCGATAGCATGCTAAATATTGGCACGTACTAGCTAGATTCCGGCGTGTGTTGGTTTAATTTTACGCTGTGGTCTTGTTCTGGTTTAGAATTTGGCTGAGCTTTTTGCCAACCAGGACAGACCCGCCAGTGATACTGCTTGATCCCACCACGATTATCTTGATGTCGACGCTGATGGCTGGTGCGATGAGCGTTGTCCTCTATTCCGCCTATCTGAGCTTCCCCAGGGAGATTAAAGGACTGGATTATTGGGCGGCCGGATTGATATTGCTGGCGCTCGGGGCGGTATTGTTCAGCCTGAGGAATAGCTCCTCGGGTCAGACTTTTATCTTGCTTTGCGCCAATTCAACGCTGATTTGGGGCGTGGGGCTGGCGATGATCGGCACCCAGAAGTTTTATGGCCGTAAACCCGCATGGTGGTTATTTCATCTGGTTTGGGCTAGCGCCATGTTGGGCGTGGGATATTGGCTGGTTATTCAACCGCATTTTGCCGCGCGGGTCGCTGTATTTTCTTTCCTGATTTCGATTTTCTATATTAACCAGGTTGCCATGGTGTGGCGTTATGGCGAGCGTCATTTCTCGACCATATTCTTCGGCATATTAATGCTGCTGCAAACACTGGTCGTTTTAACTCGCGGGTTATTGGCGGTATTTTATGGCGGCGCCCAGGTTAATCTAACCAGCATCGGACCGTTTCAGAGTATTTACCTGGCGGCCGGCCATTTCATGGTATTGCTGCTGGCGGTGAGTTTTAAAGCCGTCGCCACTCGCCGTTTGCAAACCATATTGGAGCGCCGCTCCACGCTGGATCCTCTGACCCAGGTATTAAACCGGCGCGGTTTCGCCGATATTTATGCGAAGGAACACGCATTATTAAGGCGTGAATCCACCGCGATGACGATGCTCAGCATTGACCTGGATTATTTTAAGAAGATTAATGATTGCCACGGCCACGCCACCGGCGACCGGGTTTTAGTCGATGTGGCGGCGGTTATCGGCAAGGCGCTGCGCATATCCGATCACGTGGCCCGTTTCGGCGGCGAAGAGTTTATCGTGCTGCTGCCGACCACAGGATTGGATCGCGCCCACCACATCGCCGAGCGCATCCTGCTGGCCGTGCGCGAACCGGGCCGCGATGGATTGCCCACCTACACGGTCAGCATCGGTATTGCTTGCCAGACAAGCGCCGACGAGGATCTGGACGGCATCCTGATGCGGGCGGACGAGGCGCTTTACTCCGCCAAAGAACGTGGACGCAACCGCATCGAGATCGCGTCCATGCCGCTACCGCCGCTGCGGGCGGTGCCGGCTTAGTTGAACAGACGTGCCAGTTCAGCGCCCGGATCCGGCGCGCGCATGAACGCTTCGCCGACCAGGAAGGCGTGCACATTCGCTTCGCGCATGCGCTGCACGTCCGCCTGAACCATGATGCCGGACTCGGTAATCACCAGTTTTTCCGCCGGAATGCGGTCCAGCAGGCCGAGCGTGTTCTCCAGCGACACCTCGAAAGTGCGCAGATTGCGGTTGTTGATGCCCAGCAGGGCGGTCTTCAGACGCAGCGCCGCGGTCAGTTCGTCGCCGTCGTGGGTTTCCACCAGCACGTCCATGCCCAGCTCGTGGGCGCAGGCTTCCATTTCCGCCATCAAACCGTGGTCCAGCGCCGAGACGATCAGCAGGATCGCATCGGCGCCCATCGCGCGCGCTTCGTAGATCTGATACATGTCGATCATGAAATCTTTCCGCAGCACCGGCAGCGCGCAAGCCGCACGGGCCTGCTGCAGATACGCTACCGAACCCTGGAAGAACTGCTCGTCCGTCAGCACCGACAGGCACGCGGCGCCGTTGGCGGCGTAGCTGGCGGCGATATCGGCAGGGCGGAAGTCGGCCCGCAGCACGCCTTTCGACGGTGAAGCCTTTTTCACTTCGGTGATCACGCCGGCATGGCCTGCGGCGATTTTGGTGCGCAGGCTCGCTTCGAAGCCGCGCAGCCCGGCGCGCAGCTCGGCGTTGCTCTCAACGTCGGCGCGCAGGCTGGCGAGGCTGCGGTATTTTTTTGCGGCGGCGACTTCGTCGGCTTTGACTGCGAGGATTTTGTTCAGAATGTCGGACATGATAAGCCTAAGATGAATGTTGTTCCGCCAGCGCCAGGCGCAGGCCGAGAGCCAGGAACAGGCCGCCCGTCACGCGGTTCAGCCACAGCGCCACCAGCGGCTTGACCTTCAGGCGCGCGCTGGCGAAAGCGGTGAAGACGGCCAGGCCGTTACACCACAACATACCGTTGAAATTGAAAATGCAGCCCAGGACGATGAACGCCAGCGGCTTGCTGCTGGAGTCTGCCGAAATAAACTGCGGCACGAACGCCAGGAAGAACAAGGCCACTTTCGGGTTCAGCACATTGGTCAGGAAACCCTGGAAGAAGATTTTACGATACGCCAGCGGCTGGGCCGCAACGCGTGCGGCCGTTTCGGCCGCCGCCGCATCGTCGGCATCCGCCCGCAGCTTCGCGCGCAGCATGCCGATGCCGACATAAACGATGTACGCTGCACCGATCCACTTGACCACCGTGAACGCGGCGGCGGACGTAGACAACAGCGCCGACAAACCCAGCGCCGCAGCGAAAATGTGGATCATGGTACCGGCGCCTATGCCCAGCGCGGCAGCCGAACCTGCGCGCCAGCCCTGGGTGGCGCTGCGCGTCATGATCAGCAGCGAGTCGGGGCCGGGCATGATGTTGAGCAGAAGCCCGGAGATTACAAACAGCGTCAGATCGTGGATGCCGAACATGCTGGCCTCCCTTAATTGCTGTTGCCGAGGCTTTGCGTGACCTGCACGAATTGCTCGACCTTGCGCAGCGCGTCGCCGGAGGTGATGGCCACGCGCGCGCGCGCCAGGCCGTCCTCGATCGAACTGGCCACGCCGGCCGCATACAGCGCCGTACCCGCATTGAGCGCCACGATATCGTAGGCCGCGCCAGGTTCTCCGCGCAGCGCTTCCATCATCTTGGCCTTCGATTCGACCGAATCGGCCACCTTCAGATTACGGCTGGCGATCATCTGCAGGCCGAAGTCTTCCGGATGGATTTCGTATTCGCGGATTTCACCGTTCACCAGTTCGCCGACCAGGGTGGCGGCGCCGAGCGAGACTTCATCCATATTGTCGCGGCCATAGACCACGATGGCATGCTGCGCGCCCAGGCGCTGAAGCACGCGCACCTGGATACCTACCAGGTCGGCGTGGAACACGCCCATCAAAATATTCGGTGCGCCGGCCGGATTGGTCAGCGGTCCCAGGATGTTGAAGATGGTGCGCACGCCCAGCTCGCGGCGCACCGGCGCCGCATGCTTCATCGCCGCGTGGTGATTGGGCGCGAACATGAAGCCGATGCCGGTCTGCGCGATCGATTGCGCGATCTGCTCGGGCTTCAGATTGATGTTGGCGCCCAGCGATTCGATCACGTCGGCGCTGCCGGACGACGACGACACGCTGCGTCCGCCGTGCTTGGCCACGCGCGCGCCCGCCGCTGCGGCGACAAACATCGACGCGGTGGAGATATTGAAGGTATGCGCGCCGTCGCCGCCGGTGCCGACGATGTCGAGCAGGCCGGTGGTGTCGGCCATCGGCACCTTGGTGGAGAACTCGCGCATCACTTGCGCGGCGGCGGCGATTTCGCCGATGGTTTCTTTTTTCACGCGCAGGCCCATGGTCAGGGCGGCGATCATGGTCGGCGACATTTCGCCGGACATGATCTGGCGGAACAGGTGCAGCATCTCGTCGTGGAAAATCTCGCGGTGTTCGATGCAGCGCAGCAGTGCTTCTTGATGGGTGATAGGCATGGCTATTCCTTCTCTGAATTTTGGCATGGGCGCGCGCGGTGCGCGCCGGGACGAACAGCGCTGGTCAGCGGACCAGGAAGTTCTTCAACAGTGCGTGACCGTGTTCCGACAGGATGGACTCGGGGTGGAACTGCACGCCCTCGATGTCGTATTCCTTGTGGCGCACGCCCATGATTTCACCGTCGTCGGTCCATGCCGTCACTTCCAGGCAGGACGGCAGCGAGCTGCGCTCGATGGCCAACGAGTGATAACGGATCACTGTGAAAGGCGAGGGGAGGTTTTTGAAAACGCCCACGCCCGTATGCGCAATTAAAGAAGTTTTGCCATGCATGACCTGCTTGGCGCGTATGACCTTGCCGCCGAACGCTTCGCCGATGGCCTGGTGGCCAAGGCATACGCCCAGTATCGGCTTCTTGCCGGCGAAGTGCTTGAGCACCTCGATCGAGATCCCGGCTTGCGCCGGATCTTTCGGACCTGGCGATATGCAGATGTGGTCCGGGTTCAGCGCTTCGATTTCCGCGATCGTGATTTCGTCGTTGCGGAACACGCGCACATCTTCACCCAGCTCGCCGAAGTACTGCACGATGTTGTAGGTGAAGGAGTCGTAGTTGTCGATCATTAGCAGCATCTCAGAACTCCCCATCCAGGCCATCTTGCACTTGTTCGGCGGCGCGCAGCACGGCGCGCGCCTTGTTTTCGGTTTCCTGCCATTCCATCTCGGCGACCGAGTCGGCGACGATGCCTGCTGCGGCCTGCACGTACAGCATGCCGTCCTTGATCACGCCGGTGCGGATCGCGATCGCCACGTCCATCTCGCCGCCGAAGGACAGATAGCCGCAGGCGCCGCCGTAGATGCCGCGCTTGGAGATTTCCAGTTCGTCGATCACTTCCATCGCCCGTACTTTCGGCGCGCCGGTCAGCGTGCCGGCCGGGAAGGTGGCGCGCAGCACGTCCAGGTTGGACAGGCCGGATTTCAGCTTGCCTTCCACATTGGAGACGATGTGCTGCACATGCGAGTATTTTTCGATGACCAGGCGGTCGGTGACTTTGACGCTGCCGATTTCGGAGATGCGGCCCAGGTCATTGCGCGCCAGGTCGATCAGCATCACGTGTTCGGCGATCTCCTTCGGATCGGCCAGCAGTTCCTTGGCCAGTTCGGCGTCGCGCTCCGGAGTCGAGCCGCGTGGGCGGGTGCCGGCGATAGGGCGCAGCGTGACTTTCTTCTCGCCGTCGGGCAGCGTCTCGTTGCGGACCAGGATCTCCGGCGAGGCGCCGACGATCTGCATGTCGCCGAAATTGTAGAAGTACATATACGGCGACGGATTCAGCGAACGCAGCGCGCGGTACAGCGTCAGCGGCGAATCGACATACGGCTTGCGCAGGCGCTGGCCGATCTGCACCTGCATCAAGTCGCCGGCCATCACGTATTCATGCGCCTTGGCGACGGCTTTCAGGTATTCCGCTTTCGGGAAGTCGCGCGTGATCTCGGTGCGCACCGAGGCGCTGGTCACCGGCGCATCGACGCCGCGGCGCAGCATCATGCGCAGGTCTTTCAGGCGCTGGCGCGCTTTGGAATACGATTCCGGCTGCGTGGTGTCGGCGTAGACGATCAGATACAGCTTGCCGCTCAGGTTATCGATGACGGCCAGTTCTTCGGTCACCATCAGCTGGATGTCGGGCAGGCCCAGGTCGTCCTTCGGCTGGGTGTTGGCCAACGTTTTTTCGATGTGGCGCACCGTGTCGTAGCCGAAGTAGCCGGCCAGGCCGCCGCAGAAGCGCGGCATGCCGGGACGCAGCGCGACCTTGAAGCGCTTCTGGTAAGCCTCGATGAACTCGAGCGGATTGCCTTCGTGGGTCTCGATCACGGCGCCGTTCTTGACGATCTCGGTGCGCGAACCGAAGTTGCGCAGCACGGTCGTCGCCGGCAGGCCGATGAAGGAGAAGCGGCCGAAACGCTCGCCGCCCACCACCGATTCAAGCAGGAAGGTGTTCTTGCCGGCGTTCTGGGTCTGGGCCAGTTTCAGGTACAGCGTGAGCGGAGTTTCGAGATCGGCGAAAGCTTCGGCGATCAGTGGGATGCGGTTGTAGCCGTCGGTGGCCAACGATTTGAATTCGAGTTCGGTCATGTCTTCTCTCCATGCCGCCAAGGGTGTGGGTGTGGGTTTGGCGGTGGTTTGTCAAAAAACCTGTCGCGCGCAGTGGTGCGGACGACAGCAATCAGTTCGGCTTAGTTTTGCCAGGATTGCCAGCGTCGCCAAAGCCAGGCCTCAATCGAGCCGGTTTGGGTGACATTGTGTTTTTTGATGAAAGACATTTCGGTCAGAGTGGTTCAGCTAATGGTTAATTATGCGAACGGATCAAAATTGCGGCATCGAGCAGCGTGGCTACTATACCATCGGAATCGGTTTTGTGTATAGCCTCTCCGTGATTGTATCCGTACGGCACCGTCAACACCGGGCAACCCGCTGCCCGTGCGGCTTGCGCGTCGTTCGAGGAGTCGCCCACGGCCACCACCTGCGCCGGCGCCAGGCCGAAATCGGCGCACACCGTTTGCAGCGGCAGCGGGTCGGGTTTCTTGCGCGGCAGCGAGTCGCCGCCGTAGAGCACGTCGAAAAAGCCGTCCAGGCCTTTCAGCTTGAGCAGCGGCGTGGTGAAGGCGATCGGCTTGTTGGTCACGCAGGCCAGGCGCAGGCCCTGCTCCTTCAGCGCCGTCAGGCCTTCGATCACCCCCGGATACAGGGCGCTGAAATTGCCGTTGATGCTCAGGTAGTGGCGCTGGTAGGCGTCCATCGCGGTCTCGAAGTGCGCTTCCACGCGGGCGGCGTCCCAGTCCAGGCCCAGCACGGAGCGGATCAGGTTTTCGGAGCCTTTGCCGACCATCAGCGCGATCTGGTCTTGCGAGATCGGCGCCAGGTCCAGTTCCGCGCGCATGCCGTTGATCGCGACGTGGAAGTCGGGAATCGTATCCAGCATGGTGCCGTCAAGGTCGATGATTGCGGCGCGTACGCCTGCCAGCACACTCATGCTTACACCGTCGCCAGCTGGGCGCGCATGGCGTCGATGACGGCCTTGTAGTCCGGCTTGCCGAAGATGGCGGAGCCGGCCACGAAGGTGTCCGCGCCTGCTGCTGCGGCGGCGGCGATGTTGTCGATCTTGATGCCGCCGTCCACTTCCAGCAGGATGTCGCGGCCGGATTCGTCGATCAGGCGGCGCGCTTCGGCGATCTTCTTCAGCGCTTGCGGGATGAAGGACTGGCCGCCGAAGCCTGGATTGACGGACATGATCAGGATCATGTCGATCTTGTCCATCACGTGTTCCAGGTAGCTCAGCGGCGTGCCCGGGTTGAACACCAGGCCGGCCTTGCAGCCGTGGTCGCGGATCAGTTGCAGCGAACGGTCGATGTGGTCCGACGCTTCCGGGTGGAAGGTGATGATGTTGGCGCCAGCCTTGGCGAAGTCAGGGATGATGCGGTCGACCGGCTTGACCATCAGGTGCACGTCGATCGGCACTTGCACGTGCGGGCGGATCGCTTCGCACACCAGCGGGCCGATGGTCAGGTTGGGAACGTAATGGTTGTCCATCACGTCAAAGTGAATGATGTCCGCACCGGCGGTGACGACGTTGCGGACCTCTTCACCCAGGCGGGCGAAATCGGCGGACAGGATGCTGGGAGCGATGCGGAATGTGGTCATGGCGTTGGGCTGGCTATAAAAAAGATGCACTATTTTACGCTGCCCGGCGCGACTGCGACCGTTTTGCCCCAGTTTTCAGCCGCGCCGTCCTTGCATACGGGGCGGATTTGCGGTGCAATGGGGGTCTGACGATATACAATCGCCAATTTTGTCCAGAGCGATGATGTTTTTACTAAGCCTTAAGGAATTTTGATGGCCACTTACGAATTTACTGTGTCGGTCAGAACTCAGTACCTGCCAGATCAGTCGGACCCGGAGCGCACCAACTTCGTGTTCACCTACTCGATCACGATCAAGAACACCGGCACGGTGGCTGCGCAGCTGATCTCACGCCACTGGGTCATCACCGACGCCAACAATCACGTCGAAGAAGTGCGCGGGCTGGGCGTGGTTGGCCATCAGCCGCTGCTGCAACCCGGCGAGCATTTCGAATACACCAGCGGCACCGCGCTGCAAACCCAGCAGGGCTCGATGGTCGGCGAATACTTCTGCGTGGCCGAGGACGGCCATCAGTTCGAAGCGAAGATACCGGAGTTCGTGCTGTCGCTGCCGCGCACGCTGCATTGATTACTCGGGCTCGTTTTTCCTGGACGGCGGCGGCAGCTTCTTGGCCTTGCCCTTGCCCTGGTACATGGTCCACCAGACGATGAACACCAGCAGGAAAAACGCCACGCATGCTTCTATCATTAATACCCACATAGCTATCCTTATGTCATTAACACGCCGTAGTCTACTCGTTCCGTTGAGCGTCGTCGCGCTTTCCATGGCCGCCTGCACCACCACGCCGCTGCCGCCGGACAAGGCGCCCGCGCCCACGGTGACGCCGCAGCCTGCGCCGGTCGTGCCGCCAGTGCAGCCTACCCCCGTGCCCGTGCCGCCCAAGCCTACGGCGCTGCAGATGGTGCCGACCACCTTCGCATCGCTGCCAGGCTGGGACAAGGACGATGTGCGCGCGGCCTGGCCGGCGTTCATGTCCTCGTGCTCGGTGCTGGTCAAGCAGCCGAACTGGAAGGAATCCTGCACCATCGCGCGCAGCGTCAACGGCAGCGACGACAAGGCCATCCGCACCTTCTTCGAAGCCTTCATGGAGCCCAACCAGGTGATCGCGCCGGACGGCGCCACCGACGGCCTCGTCACCGGCTACTACGAGCCGCTGCTGCGCGGCGCGCGCAAAAAGGGCGGTCCGTACCAGACCCCTCTATATAAGGTGCCGGAAGATATGCTGACGGTCGACCTGGCCAGCGTGTACCCGGAACTGAAGGGCATGCGCCTGCGCGGCAAGCTGGTCGGCAAGAAGGTGGTGCCGTATGCGACCCGCGCCGACATCGAGAAGGCCGATTTCAGCGGCAAGGAGTTGCTGTGGGTGGACGATCCGGTGGAGTCCTTCTTCCTGCAGGTGCAGGGCTCGGGCCGGGTGCAACTGACCGACAGCCAGGAAACCGTGCGCGTGGCTTATGCGGACCAGAACGGTCATCCGTATAAATCCATCGGCAAATATCTGGTGGAGAAGGGCGAGCTGACGCTGGAGCAGGCTTCGGCGCAGGGCATCAAGGCGTGGATCGCCGGCCATCCTACGCGCATGCAGGAGCTGTTCAATGTGAATCCGAGCTATGTGTTCTTCAAGGAAGAGCGCCTGCCGGATCCGAAGGTGGGGCCGAAGGGCGCGCTGGGTGTGCCGTTGACGCCTTCGCGTTCGGTGGCGATCGATGCGTCGCAACTGCCGTTGGGCGCGCCGGTGTTCCTGTCGACCAGCATGCCGAACAGCGATATCCCGCTGCAACGGCTGGTGATGGCGCAGGATACGGGCGGCGCGATCCGCGGCGCGATCCGTGTCGATTACTTCTTCGGCTTCGGCACGGAGGCGTCGGAAAATGCGGGGCGCATGAAGCAGCGCGGTAGTGTCTGGGTGCTGCTGCCGAAGCAGCCGCTTTAACGCAAGACCATCACGGGCAGCGTGGTGTGGGCGAGCACCTTCTGCGTCTCGCTGCCCAGGAATAGCCGGTTCAGGCCGCGCCGCCCGTGCGACGCCATCATGATGATGTCGCATTCATACTTCTTCGCCGCCTCGACGATTTCCTCGTAGGGGCTGGGCGACATCGTAATCACTCCCTCAAATGGAATATCGGCCGCGCGCGCGGCCACGGCCACTCTTTCAATGTGGTGCTTGGCCGCGTTCTGCATCTGCGTGGCGAACTGGCCGGTATCAATGACCGCGCCGCTGTCGCCCATGGACGCAAACGGTAGCGGTGTAATCACCGTGACGGCGACGATGCGGGCGTGATTGAGCTTGGCGAACTGCACCGCCATCGCGGTCGCTTTGTCGGACAGGTCCGAGCCGTCGGTGGGCAGCAGGATGGATTTGAACATGGCGTACTCCAGTGAATGGGACACTGAAGCCAGCCTAATGTTTTAGGCGGACAGGTGGCGCACGTTAGGAGGCGGCGGGCGCCGCCTGTTGCGGCACATTGCGCATCGACATGGACATCGTCGCCGTCAGCACGATGCCGCCCACCGCCACGCAGGCCATGCCGGTGCGGATGCTGAAGTGTTCGCCGATGTAGCCGGCCGCCAGCGCGCCGACGGGCGCCGTCGCCACCGTCAGGAAGCGCATCGTCGAGACCATGCGGCCCAGGTAGGCGTCCGGAGTGACTTTCTGGCGCATCGTCATGTAGGGCATGAAGAACAGCATCACACCGCAATCGAGGAACAGCGACAGGCTGCCGCAGGCCACCGCGCTGGCGGTCGGGCTGCCGAACAGATTGGCGGGGATCATCGGCATGGCGGCGAATGCGAATGCGGTCAGGCCTATGCCGATTAGCATGGTGACGCCGGCGCCGAAACGGGTGTTCAGGGGTTTGAGCAGCAGGGAGCTGAGCAGCACGCCGATGCCGCCTATCATCTGCGCCGCGCCCAGCATGCCGGCCGTCATGCCGAGTTCGCGCGTGGCGAACAGCACGCTGAGCGCGGCAAAACCATAGAACAGCATATGCCATACACCGGCGCCCCAGGCCAGCGTGCGCAGCAACGGCTGGCCCCAGATAAACCGCAAGCCGTCGTGGATGTCGCGCAGCGGGTGCTGGTGGGAGGGCGCGGGTTTGGGATCGTTGGCCTTCAGGTTACGCAGTAGCAGGATGGAGACCACGAAGCCGACGGCGTTGAGCAGCACCGCGAACGGCGCGGTCAGCCATTGGATCAGCACGCCGGCCACGCCGGGGGCGATCAGCCGCGAGGCGGAATCGGTGGCGGCGAATTTCGATTGCGCATCGGTCAGGCGGTCGCGCCCGATCAGATTGGTGAGGAAGATCTGCTCCGCGCCGCCACCCACCACCGAACAGGCGCCGCCGATAAAGGAGACGACGTACATCCATTCGATGGACAGCAAGCCCAGCCAGTAAGCCAACGGAATGCTGCCCAGCGTTAGCGCCATGACGGCCTTGCTACCCAATAGTACGGGCAGTTTGCGGTTGCGGTCGAGGAAGACGCCGGCCGGCAGGGCCAGCAGTGCGAAGGGGATCGCGGCCGACGCGCCCAGCATGCCCATCTGCGACGGCGTCGCGTGCAGCAGCAGCACCGAGCATAGCGGCAAGGCCAGCGCGCTGATATAACTGCCGAAGCCATTGAGGATGGCGCTGGACCAGTAACGCATGAAGTCGCCGTTGCGCAGCAGGGCGTCGTTGTCCAGCTTGTTGCTCAGGTGGCGGCGGAAGGCGGTAAAAATAGGAAGCTCTTTAAAGCAGGTTGCCAAGTTTCAATGATACCAGCGCGGGAGTTAGGCGCTACAATCCTCACGGAATATTCCACCGTGAAGGAGACACCTTATGCAATATGAAGATCTGATCGTTGAAGTGCACGACAAAGTTGCCCTGATCCGCTTGAACCGTCCGAAAGCGCTGAACGCGCTGAACGACCGCATGATGAACGAGCTGGGCGATGCCTTATATAAGTTCGACGCCGATCCAGCCATCGGCTGCATCGTCCTGACCGGCAGCGAGAAGGCCTTCGCCGCCGGCGCGGATATCGCCGCCATGGCGGACTACACTTATGTGGATACTTATCGCGACAACTACATCACCCGCAACTGGGAGCACATCCTGCGCATCCGCAAGCCGGTGGTGGGCGCCGTGGCGGGCTATGTGCTGGGCGGCGGCTGCGAGCTGGCGATGATGTGCGATTTCCTGATCGCCGCGGATACGGCCAAGTTCGGCCAGCCGGAAATCAAGGTCGGCGTCACGCCTGGCGCCGGTGGCACGCAGCGTCTGCCGCGCACCATTGGTAAAGCCAAGGCCATGGACATGCTGCTGACCGCCCGTACTATCGATGCGGCGGAAGCGGAGCGTATCGGCCTGGTATCGCGCGTGGTGCCGGCCGATAAGCTGATCGAAGAAGTGCTGGCGGCAGCGAAGCAGATCGCGTCGATGCCGACGTCGGTCGCGATGATGATCAAGGACTCCGTCAACCGCGCCTTCGAGACCACGCTGACGGAAGGTGTTAATTATGAACGCCGCCTGTTCCAGTCTGCCTTTGGTACGCCTGCGCAAAAAGAAGGCATGCACGCTTTCCTCGAAAAGCGCTTGCCAAACTTCGACGGCCTTTGATATAGTTCGCCTCCCCGCAAAACGGTGCATGCAAATGCAGCGAAGAGTGGGGAGAAAAAAAGAAGGGGTTGACGAAACGATCTAAACGCTTCATACTCTTTCTTCTTCGCTGACGGACACAACGCTCCGCAGCAAGCAAGCAGTACCGAATAAAGTTCTTTAAAAATTAACAGTCGATAAGTGTGGACGTTTGATGAAAGTGCACAGCAGGCTAGTCCTGCTGATACTTAAAATATCAAATGTTCACAAGAAGTAATGAAATAGGCGCTACGAAAGTAGTGGCCTGTCAGTATTTTGAGTGAGCGACCCGTCAGCAATGACGGTGCTACGAAAGTAGCAAATAAACAGAGATTAAACTGAAGAGTTTGATCCTGGCTCAGATTGAACGCTGGCGGCATGCCTTACACATGCAAGTCGAACGGCAGCGCGGGGCAACCTGGCGGCGAGTGGCGAACGGGTGAGTAATATATCGGAACGTACCCTGGAGTGGGGGATAACGTAGCGAAAGTTACGCTAATACCGCATACGATCTAAGGATGAAAGTGGGGGATCGCAAGACCTCATGCTCCTGGAGCGGCCGATATCTGATTAGCTAGTTGGTAGGGTAAAAGCCTACCAAGGCATCGATCAGTAGCTGGTCTGAGAGGACGACCAGCCACACTGGAACTGAGACACGGTCCAGACTCCTACGGGAGGCAGCAGTGGGGAATTTTGGACAATGGGCGCAAGCCTGATCCAGCAATGCCGCGTGAGTGAAGAAGGCCTTCGGGTTGTAAAGCTCTTTTGTCAGGGAAGAAACGGTGAGCTCTAATACAGTTTGCTAATGACGGTACCTGAAGAATAAGCACCGGCTAACTACGTGCCAGCAGCCGCGGTAATACGTAGGGTGCAAGCGTTAATCGGAATTACTGGGCGTAAAGCGTGCGCAGGCGGTTTTGTAAGTCTGTCGTGAAATCCCCGGGCTCAACCTGGGAATGGCGATGGAGACTGCAAGGCTAGAGTTTGGCAGAGGGGGGTAGAATTCCACGTGTAGCAGTGAAATGCGTAGATATGTGGAGGAACACCGATGGCGAAGGCAGCCCCCTGGGTCAAAACTGACGCTCATGCACGAAAGCGTGGGGAGCAAACAGGATTAGATACCCTGGTAGTCCACGCCCTAAACGATGTCTACTAGTTGTTGGGTCTTAATTGACTTAGTAACGCAGCTAACGCGTGAAGTAGACCGCCTGGGGAGTACGGTCGCAAGATTAAAACTCAAAGGAATTGACGGGGACCCGCACAAGCGGTGGATGATGTGGATTAATTCGATGCAACGCGAAAAACCTTACCTACCCTTGACATGGCAGGAATCCTGGAGAGATCTGGGAGTGCTCGAAAGAGAACCTGCACACAGGTGCTGCATGGCTGTCGTCAGCTCGTGTCGTGAGATGTTGGGTTAAGTCCCGCAACGAGCGCAACCCTTGTCATTAGTTGCTACGCAAGAGCACTCTAATGAGACTGCCGGTGACAAACCGGAGGAAGGTGGGGATGACGTCAAGTCCTCATGGCCCTTATGGGTAGGGCTTCACACGTCATACAATGGTACATACAGAGGGCCGCCAACCCGCGAGGGGGAGCTAATCCCAGAAAGTGTATCGTAGTCCGGATTGTAGTCTGCAACTCGACTACATGAAGTTGGAATCGCTAGTAATCGCGGATCAGCATGTCGCGGTGAATACGTTCCCGGGTCTTGTACACACCGCCCGTCACACCATGGGAGCGGGTTTTACCAGAAGTAGGTAGCTTAACCGCAAGGAGGGCGCTTACCACGGTAGGATTCGTGACTGGGGTGAAGTCGTAACAAGGTAGCCGTATCGGAAGGTGCGGCTGGATCACCTCCTTTCTAGAGTAGCACTCTTCTTCAAGCGTTCACACTTATCGACTGTCAATATTAAAGAACAGCATTTGGGGCTGTAGCTCAGCTGGTTAGAGCACCGTGTTGATAACGCGGGGGTCGTTGGTTCGAGTCCAACCAGCCCTACCAGTTTCTGCCTTGTAGTAAATCTCAGGGGGATTAGCTCAGCTGGGAGAGCACCTGCTTTGCAAGCAGGGGGTCGTCGGTTCGATCCCGTCATCCTCCACCAAGAGTTCAAATGTAAGGGTAAGCCTTTAGATTTGATCTTTTAGAGATCAAGTGCTGTACGTTCTTTAACAATCTGGAAGAAGTAAGTAAATTTTTATTGATCGTTTTGCGGTAAGACGCAAGACGATGGGTAATGATTGTATGTATCAACAAACGCAACAACGTAGTACTTCTTATTCCTATAAACGCTCCTTGTTTAGTCGCAGGGGCTAACGTTATAGGGACAAGTGAATAAGTGCACATGGTGGATGCCTTGGCGATTACAGGCGATGAAGGACGTAGTAGCTTGCGATAAGCTGCGGGGAGCTAGCAAACAAGCTTTGATCCGCAGATTTCCGAATGGGGAAACCCGGCCTTTTAGGTCATTGCATACTGAATACATAGGTATGCAAAGCGAACGCGGCGAACTGAAACATCTAAGTAGCTGCAGGAAAAGAAATCAACCGAGATTCCCAAAGTAGTGGCGAGCGAAATGGGAAGAGCCTGCACGTTTTAGCATGACGCATAGAAGAATCCTCTGGAAATAGGAGCCATAGCGGGTGATAGCCCCGTATTCGAAATGCGATGTGTGGAACTAAGCGTGCGACAAGTAGGGCGGGACACGAGAAATCCTGTCTGAATATGGGGGGACCATCCTCCAAGGCTAAATACTCGTAATCGACCGATAGTGAACCAGTACCGTGAGGGAAAGGCGAAAAGAACCCCGGGAGGGGAGTGAAATAGATCCTGAAACCGTGTGCATACAAAC